>WNFT01000451.1_pt1 | contig 34086 bp, 32 predicted proteins | sample 5400191 | NCBI WGS metagenome assembly WNFT01 (sample SAMN13153359, study PRJNA577476) | soil metagenome | isolation source: 80 cm saprolite under Madrone tree | place: USA:California | collected 2016-06-14 | reverse complement strand
AGTGGGCATTCGCTGAGTTGCAGAGCTACATCGCCTACAAAGCTCTGCAAACATCTAGCATGGCTGTCAAAGTGGATGCCCACTACAGCAGTCAAGCGTGCCCGATGTGCGGCTACACGAGTAAAGCGAACCGGCCTGGTCGGGGCTTGCTCTTTGTGTGTCAGAATTGTCACTATACCCTCCATGCCGATCTCGTGGGTGCACGCAATGTGACCTTGAGAACGTTGCTCGTCCGGCAAGACTGGATGAGCACGGGTGTCTTGTCAGTACGCCCTGATGTGTCGAGCGATGAGGCCAAAGCTGCACGCCTCTCCCGGTATGCAGAATTGCGGTGGAGCTTAGACACAAGCCCATCCCGTTCTACGGGATGGGGTCACTGACATAGCAATAGCCGTGAACCAGCAATGTGTTCGTGAATGATGCGCGCATAGTCAGCAGCAACCACGCGATCGCGCCGTCCATGCATGATCAGAGCGGGACAACGAATCGCTGCCAGTTCCTGCTCGGTAATCAGCACACCACCCGCGGCAACGAGAGCCTCTTGCGCCGCTACATACATGCCGGGAAGTGAGCGCCAATAAGGCTCACCATGCAACTCTGCCAATTGCGCCTGCCATTCCTCGGATAGTGGGGTTTCGAGCAACCAGCGACGAATGGCCGCCACATCCCGCGCATTGATCGATGGCTGCGCACCCAGCACGGCCAGAGCTTTCACACGCTGCGGATGCAACGCCGCCAGCAGCAATCCAACAATGGCCCCATCGCTGAAGCCCAGGAGCAGGACCTGGTCAATGTGGAGCACATCAAGCAGCGCGAGCATGTCGGCGGCATCGTCGCGATAGTAGGTGACACTATAGCTGGTGCGCTGAGGCGAGCGTCCATAGCCGTGCAGATGCGGCGCAAGTACCCGATAGCGCATACGCAACGCAGGCAACTGTCCAGCGAAATCGCTTTCGGGCGTCCCCGCGAAGCCGTGCAGGAGCAGGACCGTTGGCAGATGAGGTCCGGTGACAGTGGGCTCAAAAAGATTGTAGTATAATTGAAGAGATGACATTGCTCACCTGCTTTGAGAGAGATCGATCTATCGCGATTAAGCACAGTATAACATTTGCAGAAAGCTGTTGGGGCTCGCTATGGTATTTTGCCCTGCTGCCCTACGGGTGCGGTTCATTTTGTTGCATGGCTGAGGCAAGCCCAGCCACTACTATAGACGGCCACGAGGGCCTTTGCGTGGTATAGTAGTGGCTGGGCTTGCCCCAGCCATGCTCAGCACCTCGTGCTCAATGCAACAAAATGAACCGCACCCCTGCCCTACTGGGGTTTTGGTATAGGTTCTGTGCTCTCGATGGCAGGCTTTGATCCCTACACGATCGCCTTTCAGGTGATGACAGTGCTGCAAAACAACAGCCTGGTGCCGAACGAGTTTAACGCCTATTTCTATGGCATCATTGGGCTGAGCTTTAACTATGGGGCCTACCTGACCGAGGTTTTCCGTACTGGCATCCAATCGGTGCAAGCGGGACAGACCGAGGCAGCATTGAGCTTAGGCTTGAATTCCGGTCAAACCATGCGCCGCATTGTGTTGCCCCAGGCGATACGCATTACTATTCCACCGTTTACGAACTATTTCATCACGTTGGTACAGGACACTGCGTTGCTCTCTATTTTCGGTGTGGTTGAACTGCAGCAGGCGACTGGTTCGTTCGCTGATCCCCAGCTCAATGCGAACGTCAAATTCTTCATTTACATCCTCGGGGCTTTAATCTACCTTGCGATGTGTTATCCACTTGCGCTGCTGGCCCGCTATCTTGAGGCACGTTTGGCGCGAGCGTATTAATGCAGAGGTACTAAGATTAAAACAAGGCTTGCTTTCTTGCTACTTCTTAGGCTATACTATATCTAAAGAAGGCAATTTTCCCATCAGACGCAATTCTGAGAAACAGGACATTTTTATGAAAAAGGCAAGCGAAATGCCTGGCAAACACAAAGGCGGCTATATCCCGAAATTCTACGTATTTCGTGGCTTCCACCTGTCCACCTGCTACCCCTGAGCCTTCTCCTCTCCCTTTCGTCGTTGAAAGGCTGACCACGTGACGTGCTCGATAAATCGGCACTCTACTGCGGTCGCCCTTGAGAGCGTGGGGCGTTGGGCTACCACCTCTTAAGAACCCTGCTTTTCTTTTCGTATTCATACGAGTGAAGCTTTCCCTTGGTAAGGCGCAGTCTATCCAAAAGCAAGCTTTCTTCGTTTCTTTTGTTGCTTATCCTCTGGGATAGGCAACACCACACCCATTGGCATGGAGCGCGTTCCTACACCTGCTCTATCAAGCTGATCCGGTTGGCGGGCCGGAGTGGGTCGTGTTATGACAGGACCGCCACTTTCAGAAAGGTTTTTTATGAGTACCGATGGCTTACTCAAGGCCCTCAACGATTCCAAACGATACCTCGACATTGTACAGAAACAGCAATTAGGCAAGAGCGAAGCGCAATGGTTGATCGAAACCACGGTTAGCAACTTCGCCAGGTACTACAACAGCGGCTTTATCGAGTATCGTAAGTCGGTCGCCGAAGCAGGCGACTTCGCTGCAGTCGAATGGACAGGACGTGGTGCCACCTTCAAGGACGCACTGGGTCGCGAATTCATTGACTGCCTGGGTGGGTTCGGATTATTCAATCTCGGCTGGGCCCATCCCACAGTCGTTGGGGCCGTTCATGCACAGTTAGAGAAAAGCCCACTGCCCACGCAAGAACTGCTGGATCCCCTCCGTGGTATGCTGGCACACCTGTTAGCCGAGATTACTCCCGGGGATATTCAGTATAGCTTCTTTGTCGGTAGTGGCACAGAGGCAGTCGAAGGTGCCATGAAGCTCGCCAAGCTCTACACGGGCAAAAGCGGTTTCATCGCTGCCGTTCGCGGCTTCCACGGCAAAACGACCGGCTCGCTGTCCCTCACCGGCAAAGCCATCTTCCGCCGACCGGCGCTGCCCCTGCACAACAACGTGTTTCATGTGCCCTATGGTGATGCCGACGCCGTGGAACAACAGTTGCGTATCGCCCGCGAGGTTGGCAATGATATCGCCGCCGTCGTGATGGAACCCATCCAGGGTGAGGCCGGCGCTATTGTCCCGCCTGATGACTTCTGGCCACGCCTACGTCAACTCTGCGACGAGTACGACGTCTTGCTGATCGCCGACGAAGTGCAGACAGGCATGGGACGCACAGGCAAGCTCTGGGGCGTAGAGCACTGGGACGTCGTACCCGATATTATCACCGCAGCCAAGGCTCTGGGTGGTGGCGTCATGCCCATCGGTGCCTTTATGTCCACACCCAAAATCTGGAGTGTGATGAACAGCAACCCCTTCATTCACACCTCAACCACCGGCGGTAACCCGCTTGCTTGTGCTGCCGCCATCGCCGCTATCCACGTTACACTCGAAGAACGTATCGTTGAGCAAGCTGCCGAGAAAGGCGCGTACTTCATCCAGCAGTTGCAGGAAATTGCAGCGCGCCACAGGGATGTCTACACGCATATCACCGGCAAGGGGCTCTTAATCGGCCAGCACTTCGTCAACGACGATATCGGTTACGCCGTCGCCTCCGGCTTGTTCAAACGCGGCATCCTCATCTCGGGCACGCTCAATAACTCGCGGGTCATTCGTGTCGAGCCGCCACTGGTCATCACCTATGAAGAGATCGATACCATCTTGAACCGCCTGGAGGATACCCTGCAGGAACTATACACCTTTGTCTCGGTACCGGCTGCGCCTATCATCAAGGATGCGGCAAAGGCTGTCGAAGTCGCTGCCATCGGCGCCGTTGCATAGCGAGCGAAGGAGGACATTTCATGCATATTATTGTCCTTGGCGGTACAGGCGCGATGGGTCGCATCGCCGTGCGCACGCTCAGCGAATACCAGGATGTGGATCAGATCACCATCGCAGATTACAACGAGGACCGCGCCCACGAGGTTGCCGCGACACTCAAGAGCAACAACATTGCGGTTCGGCAGATTGACGTCAACGACCAGGAGCGCCTGTGCAGCCTGCTGCATGGTGCTGATGCCGTCTTGAACGCCGTTGAGTATGTCTTCAACCTGCCCGTCCTCAAAGCATGCATTCAGGAAAAGGTGCACTATGCCGACCTGGGCGGCCTCTTCCACATGACCCGCAAGCTAATGGAGATGAGCGCCGAGGCCGAGGCCGCTGGCATTACTGCCATCCTCGGCATAGGTGGCACACCTGGCATTACCAACATGCTCGCCCGTGCTGCCGTAGACAAGCTCGACCGCGTGGAGAGCATCAAAGTACAGCTTGGCTGTAGTGATGATACGCCATCAATGGCTCCCCTGGTCGCGCCCTACTCCATCCGCACTATTCTCGACGAGTGTACCAAGGAGGCACAGGTATTCCAGGACGGGGCCTGGTATCCGCAGCAGCCCCTGACCGGCGAGGAGGAGATGGTATTCCCATTGCCGGTTGGGCGTGCCACGGCCATGTACTCCCTGCACTCTGAGTGTGCCACATTTCCGCTCTCATTCCGCAACAAAGGCATTCGTCACGTCTCGTTCAAAATTGCCTTTCCCACCGACTTCATCACGAAACTGAAGTTTCTGGTCGACCTGGGCTTTGGCAGTGCCGAGCCCATCAGCGTGCAGGGGGTGAAGGTCTCGCCACGTGAGGTGCTGGCCAAATTGCTCGACATGGCTCCCGCCGAGGATGTCGAGCCGCAGGACTGCGATGTGTTGCGTGTCGTCGTAGCAGGCGAGGCAGACGGACAGCCGACAGAAATCACCAACCAGGTCGTGGTGCTGCCCTATCGACGCTGGGGCATCAGCGCCGGTGCCCTTGATACCGGCGTCCCACTTGCCATTGCGGGACATATGCTAGCCAATGGCGAGATTACTCGTCGCGGGGCCTCCGGCCCGGAACTGTGCGTGCCCGTCGGGCCGTTCTTCCGCGAACTGGCTCGCTTCGATATGCATGTGACTGTGAGTTTTAGAATTAAATAATTCTGAAATTTTCTTGTTGAGTGCAGTACAATTGCACTGACCGAATATGTTTAGCCAAGTACGCCAGACGTATATCTTGGGCGAATCTCTTTGCCTTGTGTAAAACGATCATAGGCAAAATGCTGCATGTCGTCGGGTTTCTTGCCGGTGAGAATATATTGAGCCATCCATTGCCCGACGAGCGGCGAAAGCTTGAAACCGTGGCCGCTGAAACCTGCCGCGCAGTACAGTCCTTCGTATGCTGCGAGCCGATCGAGAATGGGGTGAAAATCAAGCGTGTCGTCATAGATACCGGCCCAACCACCGCGTGGCACGGCGCGAGCAAGTGCAGGTATGCTGCCTTTCGCTGCAGAACGAAAGTAGGCGATCTCTTCCTCTGTCAGCCCCTGGGCGTAGTTGTCGGGGTCGCTTGCTGCGAGCACGTCGTCGGTCGAGCCAACCAGGGTGATTCCTCCCAGGTCAGGACGCAAATAAATATGGCGCGTCAGATCGAGTCCTACCGCGTGCAGGCCCTGGCGTCCGCCAAAATCATGGGGACGACGCAGCGCAACCATGGGATGCCGCGTCGCCATGATAGGCAAGGCAATGCCGATGGCCTGGGCGAGAGCTACCGACCAGACGTTCGCGGCTAGCACAACGATGGGAGCGTGCAGATCACCCTCGGATGTGCGTACCCCGCTCACTCGTCCATGCTGCGTCACAATCTGTGTCACGGTCACGCCTTCGCGGATGCTTGCTCCGTAGTCGCGAGCACGGTTGGCAAAGCAGTGGGTTGTTGCCACCGGGTCGGCAACGCCGGTATCAGGTTCGTAGCAAGCCACCTGCACCCCTTCACTGTTGTACTCTGGTGCAACCTCGTTGATCTCATCAGCACTGATGAGTCTGGTGTTGACGCCCTGCTCCTGCTGTATCGCAACGTTGGCTCGCAAGGCCTCGGCTCCTTGTGCGTCTACCATGATGAGCATGCCTGTGGTGAGGAAGCCGCAATCTCCACCTACGAGATCATCAAAGTGCTGGAACACTTCCAGGCTGGCCTTTGCCATGCGGATAGTGAACTCGTTGGAGTAGTGCTGTCGCACGATGGCCCCGGAGCGTCCCGTGGTTCCGTTACAGAGCGCGTGCCGCTCTAGCAGGACAATGCGCCCACCGTGCTGTTTTGCGAGCTGGTAGGCGATGCTGGCTCCCATCACTCCTCCACCGATGATAAGTATGTCGGCTGTCTCGGTCATAATAGTTCCTTCCTGGCTGAAAGCCCCTCGGGCTCTCTTGCCACGCAAGGGGTACCCTGTCTGAGGGACAAGTTGCCACTACATTTCTCTCTTCCAGGGTAACAGTCCTCCATCTGTTTTTGTTCCTCTCGGAGGCTCTCTTGTTCATAAAATATGAGCAATATTACAGCGTGGGAGTTCTCCCTTTCACCGACTATCTGTTCGTTCACTCATTGTATTGACAGATGGTTCTGAGTATTCTTTAGATAATGAAAGTTCCGAAAACTGACTCTTGAAAAAACAGCCTGGACCGATGAAAGGAGCCTACAATGAATGAGAATGCAGTGAATAAGGATTCTGCGAATGGACAACATTCTCTGGATAATGTAGTAACGGCACCACCGCCAGCCAGCAATGTAGTAACGGCACCACTGCCAGCCCGCAATGTAGTAACGGCACCACCGCCAGCCAACGATCCAGCTGCTCAGCGAGATGCGGCTACTTTTCGTGCTGCTATTATTCTGTTAGGGGTAATTGCCCTGGCAGTTGTTATAGCTGCAACAACACTGGCATTTCGCGGAGAAAATCTTTCTGAAGGAGTTCTCGCAATTGGCGCTACCGCTATAGGTGGCTTAGCCGGAATAGTGATGCCAAGAGCGAGCAAGTAAAGGCATGCGGAATAATTTCGCGCAGACGCATGTTATCTCCCATGAACATTCTAACAATATGTTAGCTCCGACACAGGCTCACATTCCTTGACAAATAGCAAATTTGCATGGTAATCTTTTGTTAGTAACGATGGATACTAAGTTGATTGATTTAATCAACATCCAGAAAGGCAAGCAACATGGGCGATGCATCCCGCGAGATCATGCGGCGAGCGCGGCAGCAAATACCTGAGTGGACACCGTCGCAGGTGCAAGATGTTCTGGCTCAGAAAAAGGCCGATTCTAGCGACCAGGAAGTCGTCGTTGTAGATGTGCGTGAGAAGCACGAATGGAACGAGGGGTATATCCCCGGCGCGATCCATGTGCCTCGAGGCTTCCTCGAATTGCAAATAGAGGAGGCGGTACCTGATAAGTCGAAGACGGTGGTGTTGTACTGCGCCGGTGGCGTGCGTTCGCTGATTGCTGGAACCACGCTCAAGCAGATGGGCTATCAGAACGCGATTTCGATGTCGGGCGGGTTTGGCCAGTGGAAGGCCAATGGCTATGCATTTGTGCAGCCGCGCCTGATGAGTGAGGCGCAGGCCAAACGCTACAGCCGTCACATGCTGGTACCGGAGGTGGGTGAGCAGGGCCAGTTCAAGCTTCTCGATTCTCGTGTCCTGCTGATTGGAGCCGGTGGCCTGGGATCGCCCGCAGCCTATTATCTAGCTGCCGCCGGAGTGGGCACCATTGGCATTATCGATGCTGACGTAGTGGAAGAGAGCAACCTGCAACGTCAGATTATTCATAACACGAAACGCCTGGGTCAGTATAAGGCCGAGTCGGCGCGTGAGACGATTGAGGCGCTCAACCCCGATGTGAAGGTCATCACCTACATCGAACGCTTGGATGAAAGTAATGTCGCAGACATCATCGCCGACTACGATGTCATCGTGGATGGCACCGATAACTTCCCTACGCGCTATCTGCTCAACGATGCTGCGATCATCGCCAACAAGCCCGTCGTCCATGGTAGTGTCTTCCGTTTTGAGGGACAACTGACGGTTTTCAAGCCGCACGAGGGGCCGTGCTATCGCTGTCTCTACCCGGAGCCGCCTCCGATCGCGCTGGCACCGAGTTGTGCTGAAGCGGGTGTGTTAGGTGTGTTGCCCGGTATTATCGGCTTGCTGCAGGCGACTGAGACCATCAAGCTGCTGCTGGGGATTGGCGAGCCGTTGGTAGGCCGTCTGATGACCTACGACGCGCTGGCCGGTGAGTTCAATGAACTGCGTCTCTTCCGAGACCCGGAGTGTCCTGCGTGTGGCGAGCATGCCCATCCAGAGAACCTGCCGACCTATGCGGATGTTTGTGCAATCTAAAAGGAGAATATCATGGCAACCGTTCGTCTTGCACCTGTTCTACGCTCCTCGGTGGGAGGTTCCAAGCAAGTCAGTGCTGAGGGGAGCAATCTGAACGAGGTGCTGGCCGATCTTTATAAGCGTTATCCAGCACTGAAAGAGCAGATTCAGCCCGAAGGGGGTCTGAGCCGCTTCGTCAATGTCTACATCAATGACCAGGATGTGCGCTACTTGCAGGGACTGGAAACGAATGTTGGCCCTACGGATACCATTCAATTATTGCCCGCTATGGCAGGTGGGCAAAAGTAGGGGAAACCTATGCGCTATAGCAGCATTTTGGACACCATTGGCAACACGCCGCTGGTAGAGTTGAAGAGCTTCAGTCCGCGTCCGGGCGTGCAGATTTTCGCCAAGCTGGAGGGGACGAATCCCTCTGGCAGCATCAAGGACCGCATTGCCAAGAAAATGATCGAGGAAGCTGAGGCGAGTGGTAAGCTCACGCACGATTCCATTCTTCTAGAGCCAACCAGTGGCAATACGGGCATTGCCCTGGCGATGATTGCTCGTGTGAAGGGGTATCGCTTCACGGCGGTGATGCCTGATAATGTGACGCGGGAGCGGCGCCAGATGCTGGAACTCTACGGTGCCAACATCATCTTCTCGGATGGTAAGCTGGGCAGCAATGGCGCAGTCAAATTGGCGCAAGAACTGGCGCGCAACGATGAACGCTACGCGATGCTCTACCAATACGGCAATGATGCGAATCCACGTGCGCACTATGAGGGTACTGCGCTGGAAATCATCCAGGATCTGCCTGATCTGGATGTGTTTGTGGCCGGCCTGGGCACGGGTGGGACGCTGACGGGCAATGCTCGTCGCTTGAAAGAGTATAATCCTGCCATCAGAGTCGTTGCCGCCGAGCCGATGCAGGGTGACGGCGTGCAGGGTCTGCGTAGCCTGGAGGATGGTTTTGTGCCGCCGGTGTTAGATCAGTCGCTGCTTGATGCGAAGATTCTGGTGTCAAGTGTCGATTCCATACGCCGGACGCGCCAACTGAAGGATCAGGAGGGCATCTTTGCCGGGCCATCGTGTGGTGCTGCGTTGCACGCGGCTTTACGTGTGGCGGCGAGCTTGGAGCACGGCAAGATTGTGGTGATCCTGGCGGATGGTGGTTGGAAGTACCTGAGCGAGGACCTGTGGACACGCGAGTTGGATGAACTCGAAGATGATTTAGAGGCGAAATTGTTATGGTAGCCGACGCAGCTTTTGTTGTGCGTATTCCCGCGGCAATATATGCGGAGATGGTTGAGCATATCGGGGCAGGCTACCCTAACGAAGCCTGCGGTCTGCTGGCGAGTAAGGACGGTCAGGTAGTGAAGAACTACCCGACCGCTAATGCTGCTGAACACCCTGACGATTTCTCTATCATTGCTCCAGAAGATCTGCGGCGTATCTTCGACGATATCGATGAATACGATGGCCAGGATTATGCCTACTACCACTCGCACCCCCGATCTGAAGCCTACCCTTCACGCCGCGATATTGAGTTCGCCAGATATAATAAGCTCTACTACATCATTTTTTCCTACCAGTACTACCCTGAGCCCCCTTATGCCAGGGTGTTTTTGATTCATGAAGATGACAGCGTGATTGAGGGCAGGATAGAGATAGTCTAACCATTCAGGAGAGCGCGTCATCGCAGTGTTGCGAAAGGCAATGCATCGCGTAAACGAGAAACTTCTCCGCCGCTACGCGCTTGGCTTCCCTTCTACATATGCGCTCATTGTCCCTGTTGTACAAGGCTTGAGCCGTGAGGCTCAAGCCTGGCGCGTCTTCCTCCCTGCTCTCCTTTATACAAGCTATTTGAGGCGCAACTTCCTGATAGCTTCATTGTTATGCATGGTGTGAAATGGCTCATGCGGAATCGCCGACATCACGACCAGGATGGTGAGATCGATTTTTTGATCGTGCATAGGGAATTGGGATTACTTATTTTGGAAGTAAAAGGCGGCCGCATCCGGGTTGAAAGTTCAACAACTTCTGCCCGAGAAAAAAGAGACCGGTCGCTGTCCTGGGGGAAACACGACCGGTGGACCCAGATAAGGGGTGTGTGGGGGAAGTCCTGGGTGCCCAATACTTCCTAACTGGAAACAACCTCGCTTGTAGAGGCGGCCCTTACGGTCACCTTGTCTGAAGACGAGCGATCGCAAAGGTCGCCCCTACCAGACATTGAACCATCAAGCTGTCTCCAGCTTCTCGTATATTCTCTATAGACATAAACGCCGCTTCTTGCTTTTTTAGCGGGTCTCTTCTCCTGGAAACTCCTCCCACCTGCGGTGTCCACTCGATAAATCGGTGGCCTACCGTGCTCGATAAATCGGCATTCTACGTACGGCAGTTCGCAGGCGTTTTGTAGTGGATGCGGGTTTGGCCGCCTGCGGCAGCCAAACCCGCATCCACTACAAGCATAAGTGAGCCGCCGCATGCGGCGAAGAGTCGTAACGCCACTGAAATCACTCACTAGCTCTGGTATGATATCATTGAAGCAAAACAAAGAAGCGACGGTGCTCATTCACCCAGAAAGGAGTCTATATGGGCGGGTTTCACATTCTTGATTTAGTCGTGATTGTAGTCATTGGCCTGGCACTCCTTGGCCCAAAGGCTCTCCAGTCGATCGCACGCAGTGCCGGGAAAGGCGTGGGTCAAGCCAAGGCCGCAAAGGATAAGCTCATGGCCGAATTGCCACTGGAAGAGTTATCTAAAGTGGCACAGAAGGTTCCTACCAATCCACAACAAGCCATCCAGATGCTGATTACACCGGAGAAGAAGGAACAAGAGAACAATGATACATAAATTCCCCCTTGCAGCCTATCATTCCACAACCATCGGCATGGCATCCGACAAATTTCGGCATAGGGAAAATTTCCTATACTCCCTGCCTTTGCTAGCACGCACGTTAGTTACCAGATACAATGCGGACAATAAACGTGCATCTAATTTATTTCTTGTATTAGGGAGAGGCTGACGATGCAGATCCTAAAAGGATATCTGTTGACGGTTGCTATGGTAATCATCGTGTCCTTCGTGGCGGTGGCGGGAACAGCGAGCGCCGTCACTTTCGTGAGGCACAATGGCGGACTCTGGGTTGCTATGCCCACGAATCTCAGAGAGATTACGTCAGCCACACCACATTTTGAGAACACCGTAGCCCTGCCGGATGGGCAAGATTGGACACAATATCGCTTTGATGTGCTCGGAACGGGCATGAATCCGGAAGGCCATATCCTGGCACAGAATGTCCCTCGATTGGCCAGGCAATGGACTGTTGGGTCTCGTCATGGGTTTACCTCGACTCCAGCGATTGTAAACGGCATAATCTACGTAACGAACGGCAACTATCTCGACGCCTTTGAGCTAGCCAGTGGCCAGACAGTATGGAACTTCCATAATATCTCGCAGCCTCATGGCGATACTACTTCCGCTGTAGCGGTCGATCCCTCTTCCCATTTGGCATACTACGGAACCGCAGATGCGCGCGTCTATGCAGTCAACACGCTCACCGGCACCGGGGTATGGACCATCCAACTTGGAAACCCAGATGCAGGCGCGTTCATCTGGAGTTCACCACTGCTGGCGAACGGCAAAGTCTACATTGGGCTAGCCTCCCACGATGACCACCCGTGCGTGCGCGGAGCCGTTTTTGCGCTCGATGCCGCGACTGGCAAAGTGGACTGGACGCACTACATGGTACAAACTGGTGCCCTGGGCGGCAGCGTGTGGTCGTCACTCACCGCCAATCCCAGCGCACACGAGGTAATCGCCACCACGGGCAATCCTTGCCCCGAGGGTAAGAGCGACAACCAACAGGACGCCTTCGTCGGCATGGATTGGGACACCGGAGCTACACGCTGGCACTACACTGCCGTCGCCTACGACGATTGCGATTGCGATTTCGGCGAGGGAGCGGTAGACTACGTCTATCATGGGCAAGAGTATCTGGTAGCTGGAAACAAGAATGGCATGGTCTATGCCCTCACTCCGCAAAAGGGGCACCACGGTGTCCGGCTCGTATGGTCGCTCAGAATCACCAGGACTGGTCCCTGGGGGTATGGCGGTATTTTTGAGCCGGCCACCTACAGCAACGGCCTGGTCTTCATAGCAGGAGGTCCCACACTGGATGGTACCTGTAGGGGTGGCGCGTTGTACGCATTGCAGGCCGACACAGGTGCGGTACGCTGGCGTGTCTGTACCTCGGGGCAGGTAGTCTCACCAGCAAGCACAACCGGTGATGTCCTGTTCGTAGCACAGAAGGATGTGCTAGTAGCATATGAATCAGCCACGGGCCATAAACTTTGGCAGGCGAAGCAACACGGCACAGTCTGGGGCGGCGTCTCGATCTCCAGAGGATCAGTTGTCGTAGGGACCATATCTGGCACTCTGTATTGCTACAGTCTCCCAGATACGATGACGCGTTGATGCTGGCTCTTAGTCGGTCAGCTCTGATGTTCAGGTGCCTGACCCTCGCCGCCGAAGGCGGCTCGCACATTTTTTCTGCTGTGGACATGGCAGCCTGCGGCTGCCATGTCCACAGCAGAAAAAAGCTCTTGCGAACTGCCGCAGGCAGTGAGGAGTCCTGAAAAGCTACGAAGGTAAACGGTGAACAAGGGTCGAGCAAAAAGCTTCAGCGAAGCGAGTGGTAGCTGTGATCTTAGCAGCGGGCCAGGGAACTCGCATGGGAAACCCGATCAACAAAATATTTTTACCTCTTCATGGCAAACCGATCATCGTTTATGCCATTGAGGCCTTTGAGCGCTGTCCATCGGTGGATGATATTCTGCTGGTCGTCGCTATGGGCGAAGAGGAGCAAATGGCTACACTTGCTCGCCGTGCGCAATGGAAGAAAGTACGCCAGGTTGTGTGGGGAGGTGCAACCCGCCATGCTTCTGAGCTGTGTGCTCTTGAAGTGTTACGTCCACACATTGATACTGGTGAGGTTGAAATTGTTTTGATCCATGATGGCGCTCGTCCTTTCATTTCCGTAGCAAAGGTGGAGCAGCTCATTGGTAAAGCGCGAGAGGCCGATGGGGCTATTCTTGCAGCGCCTCTCCAGGAAGAAGAATGTATTGTCCAGGTGAATAACGACCATTGTATACAAAGGAGCTTTGAGGGACGACAAGTATGGAAAGCGCAAACGCCACAGGCCTTTCAAGCTTCCCTCTTGCTCAAGGCGTATGATCAAGCGGAACGCGATCAGTTTTATGGTACTGATACAGCTGCGTCGGTCGAACGGATTGGAGGTCGCATCGCACTGGTTGAAAGTGACGCGATCAATCTGAAAATTACCACCGCTGATGATCTTGTATTGGCCGACCGATTGAGTCGTCACTTTTCAAGCAGTGCTACGGCGTAGCAAGCGATGCCCTCGCGGCGGCCTGCGAAACCGAGGCCGTCGGTCGTCGTTGCCTTCACACTTATCTGCTCTAGCTCTAGATGCAGGTGTTCTGCTATATGGATGCGCATGGCCTGGAGATAGGGGGCCAATTTGGGATGTTCGGCGACGATGGTAGTGTCGATATTGCAGATCTTCCACTGGTGTTGACATAACAAGTCGTAGGTGTAGGTCAGAAAAATCGAACTGGGTTGGTTCTGCCAGCGTGGGTCGCTTGAAGGGAAATGGCTGCCGATGTCGCCCAGGGCCGCTGCTCCTAGCAGGGCATCCACGATCGCGTGAATGACCGTGTCGGCGTCGGAGTGACCTGCGAGGCCGCGTTCATAGGGAATGGTCATGCCCCCAAGGACTAAGGGGCGGTTGGGAGCGAAGGCGTGAACGTCGTAGCCGAAACCAATACGCGTCGTCATAGGCTATCCTCGTAGCAGCGCTTCTGCCAGTAGCAAGTCTTCTGCGGTCGTGATTTTGATATTGGTGTACGAGCCAGGGAAGATGATGACACACTGCCCCAGTCGCTCCAACAGCGTCGCTTCCTTCTGTGCTGTGAGATGCTGGTGGGCCTGATGAATGAGTGGGTATGAGAAGACCTGTGGTGTTTGTAGCGTCCAGAGTTGGGAGCGATCAAGTGTGGCAGAGATCTGTCCGTGCTGCACCTGCTTGATGGTTTCTTTCACCAGAACGGCGGCGATGGCAGCCTGGTGTTGCTGTGCGGCTTGTAGGCCTGCCGCCAGTATCGCCTGGGTGACGAGTGGACGCGCTGCATCGTGAATCATGACCCAGGCGGTACCTGTTCCTGCCAGGGCATCCAGGCCAATATGGAGAGAGGCTTGTCTGCTGCTGCCACCTGCCACGATAGCGGTAATCTTGTGCCAGCTCTCGTGTCGAAGCAGCACGGCAGCTTCCGTGAGCTGTTCGGCATCAAGCACCAGGACGATCGCGCCTATCAGAGGAGAGGCCTCAAATACATCGATGGTACGGGCCAGAATCATGCGTCCTGCCAACGGCGTCCAGAGTAGGGACTGCCCCCTGGCAGGATCATTCACGATCACAGCAGCAGCACGATCTTGCATGGTTCAGTTTTGTCTTTGCCTGCTAGGCGCCTGGGACGATGAACCGCTGCTGGTATGCTGTTTGGGGTGAGCAAAGATCATACGCCCGGCGACGGTTTGCAGCACACGAGTCACGGTGACATCGATGGTCGTGTTCATGAATTGTCGCCCGCCTTCAACGACGATCATGGTACCATCATCCAGGTAGCCCACACCCTGACCTAGTTCTTTACCATCCTGCATAATCTTGATGGACGTGTCCTCACCTGGGAGCAGCATGGGCTTGACGGCGTTGGCAAGTTCGTTGATGTTGAGCACCTTCACACCTTGCAATTCTGCCACGCGGTTGAGGTTATAGTCGTTGGTGATGATAGGGCAATGCAAGATGCGTGCCATCTTGACGAGCTTACTATCGACTTCTACGATCCCGTCTACATCGGCATCCGTGATCTCGACGGGAACGGTAGCGTCTTTTTGCAGACGGTTCAATATGTCCAGTCCACGTCGGCCCCGGTTGCGACGCATCGTATCGGCGGAGTCGGCAATGTGTTGCAGTTCGTTCAGCACAAAGCGGGGGACGAGCAGTGACCCGATGATGAAGCCGGTCTGGCCAATGTCGGCGATGCGCCCGTCGATGATGGCGCTCGTATCTAGCAGAATCTGGGTGGTTGGTGACGATGGCAGTAGCTCTTTATCATGATCCCTCGTACGGTCCTTGTCGCGCTCGTCATCGCGGTCGCGATCACGACCACGACGAGAGAGGATGGATGTTTGAAAGAGATGCGCAATATCGTTTTTGCGTAGCACCGCTACGGCGATGCCGAGGTAGCCGAAGAGGACAGCCCCTACGAATGGAAGGATGCGTCCCACGTTACCCGGTAGGTTAGCCAGAGGGATGCCGAGCAGTGCCGATATGACGAGACCGATGGTGAGGCCGATGGCGGCGGCGACAAGGTCACTGGCGGCGGCGCCACGAATCTGCTCGCGCACCCAACGGTAGGGGATGACGCTGATGTAGGGAGTGATGAAAAAGGCTATAATAGCGACGATGAGTGCACTGACACCAATGATACCTATGCGCCACCAGATGCTGTTGGGGATGAAGCGCTCAAGAAACGGTATGTAGTTGAACATGAAAAAAGCGATCACGAGTGCGATAGCGGTCAAAGACCCGATGATGCGGGACACGATGTTAATAGACATTCCTGCATCCTCCAATGCAGTGCTGTAGGGGACCCCTGATGGGTATCCGCTTATGCACCTACGAAGGGCCGCAAGAGGCGGAACATGCTGGCAAGGTCGGTGATGATAACGAAAATGATGATAGCGAGATGTTATGCCTGGCCTGCTGTGCCACACTACGAGACGTGCCCATAAAGCCCTAAAAATTCTCTATGTCGATTATGGACTGAGTATACACCCTGAGAGCGTGGGAATCAATAGCAAACTAATTCTTTCATACGAAGTTTGTCCCATACTCCGGGGTGGTGTATGGTGGGGCTTACGCCCGCTAGACCACCTATACCTAGTGTAGCGCGACTTCCAATGCGACTGCAAGCGAGCTAGCGGCGAAGACCTCGAAATCCGCAGACACACCTGAGCCATTGAGCTCGGCGCGCACATGTGTTCCCCCGCCAGCTTTGGGCACGATGCAGCGTTTGAAGCCAAGTTTAGCGGCCTCACGAACACGCAATCCCAGGCGGTTCACGGCGCGTAGTTCGCCGGAGAGACCTACTTCACCAATAAGTGCTATTTCGGGGGCAATACGTTTCTCACGGTAACTTGAGGCGATAGCAACGGCTACCCCAAGGTCGATGGCGGGTTCTTCCAGGGTGAAGCCGCCGATGACGTTCGCGTAGACATCGTGATTGCCCACCGCCAGTCCAACTCTTTTGGTCAGTACAGCGAGCAACATCAGCAGACGATTATGTTCAATGCCGTTGGTGGTACAACGTGGGATGCCGAAATTGCTGGGGGTCACCAGGGCTTGTACCTCTACCAATAGTGGTCGTGTGCCCTCCATGCTCACAACGACGGCAGAGCCTGTAGCCTCGGCGACCCGGTCGGCCAGGAAGACCGCGGATGGGTTGGGGACTTCTATCAGCCCATCGCCATGCATCTCGAAGACACCTATCTCGTGGGTTGCCCCGAAGCGGTTCTTGACACCGCGCAGCAGGCGGTAGGTGTGATAGCGTTCGCCTTCGAGATAGAGCACGGCATCAGCGATATGCTCGAGTGCCTTGGGGCCAGCGACCGTGCCCTCTTTGGTGACATGGCCGATGATGAAGATAGGGGTAAAGGTATTTTTGGCTAGCTGCATCAGTTGGAGGGTGCATTCGCGCACCTGGCTGATGCTCCCCGGAGCGGCGGTCAGATGGCTGGAGAGGACGGTCTGGATCGAATCAACGACGACCAGGGCGGGCTTGAGACGACTCAGCGCCTCCGCGATGACCTCCATTTCAATCGAGGCCAGCAGGTAAAGGCGTTCACCGCTGATGCCCAGACGTTCTGCACGCATCTTGACCTGTTCGATTGACTCTTCGCCTGAGACGTAGAGGACAGGGCCCACGCTGTTGGCGATGACACCAGAGACCTGGAGGAGCAAGGTCGATTTGCCAATGCCCGGTTCACCTCCGATGAGGGTGAGAGAGCCTGCCACAAGGCCGCCACCAAGTACCCGGTCCATCTCCAGGTAGCCGACTGAGATACGCTCTTGTGCGAGTGGCTTGATATCTGGGAGAACGAGCGGGGTCTTTGTGCCTTGTGCGAGAGAGGAGATGCCTGTTTGGCGGCGTTGCTGAACAGGGCTTTGTGGAAGGTCTACCACTTCTTCCATGGTGTTCCAGGCCCCACAATCGGGGCACTTGCCCATCCATTTGCTCTGTTCGCCACCACATTGCTGGCAGATGTATTTGGTGCGTGATTTTGGCATGAAGATAACTATATTTTCTTCTAATTCTTCGGGACTCCGCCGGACGCCATCCGGGGGATGGTGTGCGAGCGATAGCGAAGTGGTTCGCAAGAGGGTCTTGCCGCGGGCCTGGCAGCCTACGGCTGCCAGGCCCGCGGCAAATCAAACCGCTTCGCCGCCAGTGCTGCTATCCCCACCAGCCGAGAGGGCTGCTTCGGGTGTAGCAGGTGGAGGTAACTGCTCGATACGGTTACGTACTTGCAGAACAAGGTCGTCATCAATGACCACGGCTTCCACCAGGTCACCTGGGTGGAACTTGCCCTGGAGCAGGCCTTCTGCGAGCGGGTCTTCGACCATACGCTGAATGGTGCGACGTAGTGGACGGGCACCATACTGGGGATCGAAGCCCTTTTCGATCAAGAAGTCCTTCGAGGCTTGTGGCACAACCAGCTCCAACTGCTGCTCAGTCAGTTGCGTGCGAACACGATTGAGCAGAAGATCGACGATGGCGTACATTTCCTCGATACGCAACGAATGGAAGACGATGACCTCATCGATGCGGTTCAGGAACTCGGGCTTGAAGGTATTCTTCAGTTCGCCGAGTACCTTCGACTTCATCGACTCGTACTCGCTCTGGTAGGCTTTTTCCTTGTCTTTGGACTGTTTGAAGCCGATAGAGGCTTCCCTGTTCAATAAGGATGCGCCCACGTTAGAGGTCATGATAACAATGGTATTACGGAAATCGACCGTGCGGCCCTTGGCGTCGGTCAGCTTGCCGTCCTCCAGAATCTGGAGCAGCATGTTGAAGACGTCGGGGTGTGCCTTTTCGATCTCATCTAGGAGGATCACACTATAGGACTTCCGTCGCACGGCTTCGGTCAATTGACCTCCCTCTTCATAACCAACATATCCGGGCGGTGCACCGACCAGCCGTGCAGCTGCGTGGCGCTCCATGAACTCTGACATGTCAATTTTGATAAGTGCTTCTTCACTTCCGAACATAAATTCGGCGAGGGTACGTGCCAGTTCAGTCTTACCAACGCCCGTAGGTCCCATGAATATGAATGATCCGATGGGACGTTTAGGGTCTTTCAGGCCTGCACGGGCACGGCGCACGGCACGGGAAATTTTCTCGATGGCCTCATTCTGAGCGATGACACGAGCATGCAACGCCTCTTCCATCTGGAGCAGGCGCTGTGACTCCTCCTGGGCGATACGCATGACGGGGATACCGGTCCACATCGAGACGATCTGGGCGATCTCCTCTTCACCAACCGCCGGTTTGTCAGTGCCACGCTCGCGGTGCCAACCTGATTCCAGCTTGGCGATGCGGTCGCGCAGCTTTACCTCACGGTCGCGCAGTTCGGCTGCCAGCTCATACTCTTGTTGCTGAATAGCAGCCTCCTTTTCGCGCAGGACAGACTCCAGTCCCTTCTTGGCCTCTTTGAGGTTCAGGGGGGCTAGTGAGTTCTGCATGCGAACACGGCTGGCTGCCTCGTCAATCAAGTCAATCGCTTTGTCAGGCATGAAGCGATCGGTGATGTAGCGACTGGCCATATCGGTAGCAGCCTTGAGCGCCTCATCGGTGATGACCAGGCGGTGGTGTGACTCGTAGCGCTCGCGAATGCCCTTGAGGATTTCAAGTGTCTCTTCAACGGAAGGCTCGCGTACGATCACCTCCTGGAAGCGGCGCTGCAAAGCGGCATCACGCTCAATGTACTTGCGATACTCGTCTAGCGTGGTGGCACCAATGCACTGCAATTCGCCACGTGCCAGCGCAGGTTTCAGAATGTTGGCGGCGTCAACCGCGCCTTCTGCTGCCCCAGCGCCGACCAGGGTATGAACTTCATCAATAAAAATGATACAGTCTTTGCTACTGCGAATTTCTTCGATGATCTTCTTCAGACGCTCTTCGAATTCACCGCGATACTTGGTGCCTGCTACCAAGGATCCAACATCGAGCGTCAGCAGGCGTTTGCCAGCCAGGGTCTCTGGTACTTCGCCAGCAATGAGACGTTGTGCCAGGCCTTCAACGATGGCGGTCTTGCCAACGCCAGGCTCACCGATGAGCGCGGGGTTGTTCTTGTTGCGTCGAGAAAGGATTTGGATGACACGCTCGATCTCTTGATGACGGCCAATGACGGGATCCAGTGTCCCGGCACGGGCGGCAGCAGTGAGGTCGATGCCCATCTGGTCGATGGTAGGTGTCTTGGAGTGTTTGGCATCCCGCTCGTGTGGAGCATTGGACTGGCTGAGCACCTGGATGGTCTGTGTGCGCACTTTCTCCAGGTTGATACCCAGGCTTTCCAGGACACCTGCCGCGATACCTTCCCCTTCACGTACCAGCCCTAGCAAGAGATGCTCGGTACCGATATAGTGGTGGTTCAGGCGACGAGCTTCATCGACGGCCAGCTCTATCACCTTTTTGGCACGAGGCGTCAGACCGATCTCGCCGAGCACAATCCGGTCGCCGCGGCCAATGATAAACTCAACGGCACTACGAACCTTGTTCAGTTCAACGCCGAGGTTACTAAGTACTTTTGCTGCGACACCTTCTCCTTCGCGTACAAGGCCAAGGAGCAGATGTTCTGTCCCGATGTAATTGTGTTGGAAGCGTTGCGCTTCCTCCTGTGCAAGGCTCAAGACCCGCCTGGCCCGCTCTGTGAACTTGTCAAACCTATCTTTGTCGTTCACCTGTTTGTCACCCCCCTTTCAGTGGCAGAGGGTGGAACCGAGCCCTCTGTGTCGCTCAGGTAAACTACGCACTTCATCATACAATACTGATTGGGTAACGTCAAGGAAAACATCCCTGGCCTCCCATTTGATGGAAATACGTTCATATCTCCTTTATTCTACTATGAAACAGTCGACCTCCTTCCGCTATACAAGATGTATAGACAGAGAGGAGGTCTCGTGATCAGCTGTTCAGGTGCGATGAGCTAAAAGACGTCTCCTATTCGGAAGCCTCCGTATCTTCTTTGCTACGTTGGCGGTCGGCGCGGCGGAACGCTTCGGCCATCGCCGTTGTTTCGCCTTCGGGCCCAAGAGGCAAGTTGCCCAGGAGCAAATTGTCGTTGGCGCGCTCACGTCGTTCGCTCTTGCCTTCACCGCGACGAGAAGTGCTATTCTCCACCGGAGCAGATGTAACCTCCTGACGGGATGAAGTTTCTTCTAATGACATCATATCACTTGCAGCACCCCTGGTGCCAGTTTCGGGTGGTGTCTCTGACGTGACCTCTTTCGCATCAACTTCATCAGCCTGGCGTAGGCTGAGCCCCAGGCGGCGTCGCTCGGCATCAATGCGCAGGATACGCAACTGGAGTTGCACACCCTCGTGGAGCGTTTGCTTGGGATCCATGCCCGGTGTTAACTCGGAAAGATGGATCAGGCCCTCAATGCCATCTTCAATCCGGGCAAAGGCCCCAAAGGGCGCAATCTTGGTAATGGTGCCGGTGACGATCTGGCCAGGGGTATAGCGTTGCTCCACCGTCGTCCAGGGGTCTACCTCGGCGCGTTTGATCGACAGGGCAATTTTCTTTTTGTCCTTGTCAACGCTGAGAACCTGGACCTCGACCTCCTGCCCCACGTGCAGAACCTCGCTGGGGTGATTGACACGGCTCCAGGCCAACTGGCTGATATGCACCAGTCCGTCAGCGCCTCCCAGGTCGACAAAGGCTCCGAAATTGGCGAGATTGCTGACCACGCCCCGCCGGACTTCGCCGGGCTTCAGCTCGTCGAGCAGTTCTTCGCGACGACGTTGCCGCCATTCCTGGGCAGCCAGTCGCTCCGAGAGGATCAAACGGTTGCGTGTCCGGTTGATCTCAATGATCTTGAGCGTGAGTTCTTTGTCCTTCATGCTCTGGAGTTTGGCCGCCGTTTCCTGGTTCTCTCCCCCGGAGGCGACTTCTTCGCGTTTGAGATTGAGGATTTGGGAGATCGGTACGAACCCGCGAATGCCAGCAACATCGACGATCAAGCCACCTTTGTTGTAGTCGATCACGCGAGCCTTGAGCAGTTCGCCATTCCTGTATTGTTCATCGGCGATGCGCCACTGCCGTTCTGCATGGGCACGTTTGAGCGAGAGCAGTGCGTGCCCATCGGGCGTTTCTGGCTGCATGACGTACACGAGCACTTTGTCGTTCAGGTGTAGCTCATTAAAGGAGCCGTAGCCATTGGCTGGCAGCTCTTTGGTCGAGAGAACGCCTTCTGATTTAAGGCCGATATCGACCAGAATCTCATCCTGGTCAATCCGCACGATTACGCCCTCGACCACATCGCCGCGCTTAATGTTGATGGGGTTGGCAGATTCGCGCAACAACGCTTCCATCTCGTTGAAGTCGCCCGTCTCCTCAGTGTTGTTGCCTGGGTCATTTCCTTCGAACATCGTCTGTACCCGTCCGCTTCTCAGATTTGTCGCTGGCATTGTCGAAAGGTCGCCGTGCTTTGGTGCTTGCATGGGTAAAATACCCCCTTCGATCCACGATTTTTGCCTGTCCTGTGGAAGCCTTCTCGCCACTGGTCCTAACGGGACGTATGTCGCGGCTTCGGGTTGGCGAAATCCTACCGGAAAGTGACGCAATGGACTTCACGCCGGAACCCTGGGGAGTACGCTTCTGGACATTGGCTTATTTCGGGGGAGGATGCTGTAGGCCGTGATCGTTTCAGTCTTTTTCAGGCTTCTGCCATCTCCGATGCTTACTTGGGAGATGCGCTATACGATTACTCTTGCCCTATTTCCAAAACGTGCTTACGAACCGATGCTAGCAGACAGGGAAGCCCTGGTACGAACACAAAATGAGCCCGAACAAAAGCAGCCCCCACTCGATGCTCTAATTATACCAAAAGCCACTCGTGAATGCAAGCGATGTTTGACCTTTTTGCAGGACCCTCCGATGTTTTTTTGTTTGTCACATTGTATCACAGCAACGCAAGGGGGTGCTGTGCTACAATAAGAACATGAATCTACGGAATAGTACCGAGGTCATTGTGGCTCTACAGCAGCGCTTAGTGCCAGTAGAGCGTGCTGATACGTTAGTCGATGTGCTTGAAGGCCAGCATCCTCGTGCTCGCAAGGCGGCGGTCTTATTGGCACTGTTTGACCAGGAGGATGAGACGCACCTGGTCTTTATTCGCCGCGCCACTACACTGCGTGCACATAGTGGGGAAATAGCCTTTCCTGGCGGTGCCGTTGATGCTGACGATGCTTCGTCGGTGATGACTGCGCTACGCGAGGCACAAGAGGAAATTGGGTTGGACCCGGCACGGGTGCATGTGTTGGGTATTTTGCCAGCGGTGTTCACCGTCGTAAGCAATTTCTTGATTACCCCTGTGGTTGCCTTTCTGCCGCGAGGATTGGGGACGTTGCGCTTGCAGGCCAGTGAGGTCACAGAACTCATTCTCCTGCCCTTACATGGCCTGGCTGATCCTGCTATTATGCATACTGAGCAATGGACACGAGGTGGCAGGACGCGCACTGTCTATTTTTATGATTATGGCTCCTACAGGATTTGGGGCGCTACAGCCCGTATCGTCAATACCCTGCTGGAATTATTCAAGGGATAGGGTAACTCTTCAGCAGGGGGTGCCGGGGGACGCAGTCCTCTGGCCGGGGCGCGGGGTGTCCCCGCAAAATCCCCCTCTTTTTCCATGGCCGCAGTAGAGTGCCGATTTATCGAGCACGTGCGGCGTGAGAAAGGTACCTGAATAGTTACGGGATAGGCCAATAGTGCTAGTTTCCTTGACTATTTGCATCTCTGGACTACAATAAAAGCAGATGGCATCTGTAGTGCGTTCATCGTAGACTAGCTAGTTAGAGAAGCGTTTGGCCTGTTGTGCCTCCTAGCGGAGAAAAGCTGTGACACTGCCCACATCTGATGCTCAATCCTCAAAGTCCCTGTCCGATCACCCACACTCGACTCCTATTGCACCTCTGACTTCCACTCGCGCATTTTCTGCTGCCTCTTTGCCCTCCTCTTCTTCATCTCTACCCAATGCAGGACTTTCTGGTGAAATAGCCGATGATGATACTACCGATTTTACAGCTTCCTCCTGGGACCTGGCAAGTGGTGCTTTGAAAGCATTAACCGCAAAGCGAGAGGTTCCCTCCCGCGTTGATCGGCGTCCCAGTGGGCAAATGCCGACAGTGACGGTTCCTCCTCGCAATTATACGTTCACGCTGATTATTTTGGCGTGTCTTATTGTCATGTTGATTAGTGGAGGTGTTGTGCTACTTCTACTCGCACAGCCGTAGGGGCTTGGCCTCACCACGGGCGCGAAGGATTGACACACAGACGCTGTCCGGGGGACAGTGTGCCCCAGATTGCGTCGCCGCTCCGCAAGCTCCGTTGAGGGCCCCTACACATGCGCTGCTGGTATGCCGTGCAATGCGGTTGCATGACGAATGGCTTTGACGATAGCGCGTGCAAGCGTGTTTGCTGCTGCGGCTCCAATCATGCTTGCCTGTAGTGGATCAAGCTGCGTTTGCGCTGTGGAACGGGAAGCCAGGGCGAAGATGGTATCACCATCAAACATAGTATGCGCAGGACGGATAGCCTGTGCCAGGCCGTTGTGTGCCATTTGCGCTACTTTGTTGACCACTTCTTTGGAGAGTGGGGCACTGGTGGCGACGACGGCAATAGTGGTGTTCCCAAATGGACTGGGCGTGGAGAAGAGCGAGCTACTATCCATGGGGTTGCGTGTGCCCGCGATGACCTGCTGTGTCTGCTGGTCGATGACATCACCAAAGGCGTTGACGGCGACGAGCGCGCCGACGATCGTGCCATCGGCGAGCTGCGTACTCGCAGAGCCAAGTCCGCCCTTCATGGCAAAGGCGGGGCCGAACATTTTGCCCACGGTGGCTCCTGTTCCGGCGCCCACATTACCTTGCTGAACTGGGTCAGCCGTGGCCTGTTCGCATGCACGGTAGCCTGCGGCGGCGTCAGGACGGATGCTTGCCGAACCAAAAGCGAGGTCGAAGACGGCTGCTGCCGCGACGATAGGGACACGTGCGACACCGACATCGTAGCCCTGGCCGCGCTCTTCAAGATAGCGCATGACCCCGCTAGCCGCATCCAGGCCAAAGGCGCTTCCGCCCGTGAGCAAGATGGCATGTACCTCATCTACCAGGTGCATGGGACGTAGCAGGTCGGTCTCGCGGGTCGCCGGTGCGCCCCCACGGACATCGACGCCGCCGACTGCCACCGGGTCGCAGAGGATGACGGTGCAGCCGGTCCCTGCTTCCAGGTTGGTGTCGTGTCCCACGCGAATGCCCGGGACGTCGGTGATAGCATCGTGCATGCTCTGGTGTCCTTTCTCAGCTCTTTATTTTTAGGGAAGCTACTGATCTCTGCACCAGTATCTAAAGTCGCTAATTGCCATTTGCCTCCATGTAAGGCCAAAGCAGCATCACCAGTTTAGCAGTTTACGCAAAGATCAGTAGTGGGGGCTACTCAATCATGCGGAACAGGGCGTTGGCAATGACCTCGGGATTGGTCTCGCCCGCGAATGGCATTACCTTGACATGTGCGTTCTGCGCCTCGATCTGCTGATAGGCTTGCAGCGCCCGATCGTGTTCAGGACCATAGCCAATAATCGCCAGCACTATGTACATGTTCCCGGCTGCCCGTGCCACCGTGTTCCTGAAGGTGTCAGTGTCGTCGGCCTCGCCATCGGTGATGACCAGGGCTAGCAACAGCGGGCGTTCCGCCGGCGGCTTCGCCCCAAACTCGTCGGCGTAGGCTTTCAGCTCTGGGCTTTCTCCTGTTTGGTCTGATCTTCTGTGACCGTGATCACCCTGGTAGTCATGACATCTTCGGCTTTCATGCCTCCATCTCCTTCCTCGGTAGTTCGCTCAGTGCAGGGACTGGGGCCATGATTCCTTCGTAGATGAAATCACGGCAGTAGCGTTCGACGAGGTGCGGGTCAACGTGTAAGCGAGCCACCCCCGTCTCCATGGCTGCCTGGGCGACGGCGGCCGCCAGGGCAGGAGCCACCTCGTAGTTCATGGCAGGCGGAATAATCTGGCCTTCTTGCAGATCGCGGTCACTCACCAGTGCGGCTAAGCGTTCCGCAGCCGCGATTTTCATGGCCTCGTTGACGTGACGAGCACGCACGTCTAAGGCCCCGCGGAAGAGGCCAGGGAAAACAAGAGAGTTGTTCACCTGGTTGGGGTAGTCCGAGCGTCCTGTTGCCACCACGCGCGCGCCCGCCTCTCGGGCGGCATCAGGCAGTATTTCGGGATCAGGATTGGCCAGGGCAAAGACAATGGCGTCCTGAGCCATAGAGCGCACCATCTCTTGAGAGAGGATGCCTGGGGCCGATACCCCAATGAAGATATCTGCGCCCTTGACCGCCTCAGCGAGCCCACCAGTTCTGCCTTCAGGGTTGGTACGAGCCGACAGTTCTTCCTGAATAGGTGTCATGCCGGCCAGGCCAGGGTGCAGGATGCCAATACGGTCCACCAACAGCAACGTGCCGATGCCCCACTCTAACAGCAGGTTGGCGGTCGCGATGCCTGCAGCGCCCGCCCCCACGAGGACGGCGGTGACATCCTGTTTCTGTTTGTGGACCAGGCGTAGTGCATTCATGATGCCCGCCAGAATCACGATCGCGGTGCCATGCTGGTCATCATGCACAACTGGAATGTCCAGCGCGTTCTGCAATCGGTTTTCCACCTCAAAGCAGCGAGGTGCTGAGATGTCTTCCAGGTTGATGCCACCAAAGGCGGGAGCAATGCGCTCTACAGCTGCGACAATTTCATCCACATCCTGGGTCTCTAAGCAGATGGGATAAGCTTCGATGCCTGCAAACGTCTGAAAGAGGATGGCTTTGCCTTCCATTACCGGCAAGCTGGCCCGTGGGCCAATGTTGCCCAGCCCCAGCACGGCGCTGCCATCGGTCACCACTGCCACGCGGTTGCTCTTGCCAGTATAGTCAAAGACCGCATCAGGGTGGGCAAGGATCTGCCGGGTGGCCTCGGGCAGTCCGGGAGGCAGGTAGAGCGAACTGAGCGTGAAGGAATCACGAATAGGCATCTTGGGTTGAATTTCCAGCACACCTTGATAGCGCTTGTGCAGTTCGAGTGCCTGCTCCTGCAGGTTAGCATACTGATGTGATGGCGGTGGCACAGGTCGATGACCTTCATAGATCGTGGCACGTGCCTGCCTTTCGACCTCGGCCGGGTCTTTCTCGACACGGGCCACGCCGCTCTGTCGTGCTGCCTCGGCGACTGCCCGTGCCATACGAGAGGCCACAGCATACTCCATGACTGATGGTACCAAATGCTCCGGGGAGAGTTGTCCTGGCGGGACAAGATCAGCCAGCGCGTATGCCGCCGCTAGCAGCATCTGCTGGTTGATGACGGGAGCGCGAACGTCTAAGGCACCGCGGAAGATACCAGGTAATACCAGCGCATTCGTGAGCGGATGAGCTGTATCAGGACGGGCTGTCGCCACAACAGCTGCTCCAGCCTCCTGTGCTGTCTCCGGTGGAATGCCAGGATCAGGCAGGGCGAGGGTGAAGATAATCGGGCGTTCAGTCATTGCGCGAATCATGCCTGGAGTAAGCGTACTCCAGGAGGACAGCCCGATGTAGACATCGGCATTGCGAGCCGCATCCTCCAGCGTGCCTTTGATATTGTCGGGATTGGTCTGCCGTGCAATGTCCAGTTTAGCCCAGTTCATGTTGTGGAGCCGATAGCGCTCCAGAATGCCGAGGCGATCACAGACCAGGATGTGCTGGAAGCCTGCCAGCATCAGGAGCCGAGCGGTGCCGATGCCACCAGGACCCGAACCATTGATCACAATACGCACCGTCTCTTTGGTCTTGCCCACCAGCTTGAGCGCATTGACGAGTGCTCCCAGTATCGTAGCGGCCGTGGCATGTTGTTCGGCATGCAGCACCGGGATATTCACTGCTCGCGCCAGATGGTCAGCTACCGTAAAACAGCGGGGAGATGCGATGCTGCTCAGGCAGAAGCCACCAAAGGTGGGCCAGATGGCGATGCAGGTCGCGATGATCTGCTCGACATCCTGGGTGTTCAGACAGATGGGGAAGGCATTCACCCCCCCAAAGGTCTTGAAGAGGATGCAGGCATCTTCGAGCATGGGTAAGGCCGCCAGCGGGCCAATGTTGCCGAAGCTAAAGGCTGATGAGCCATCGGAGACCAGTGCAATGGTGTTGCCACGAATCGTATAGTCAAAGGAGGTGAGTGGGTCTTTTGCGATCGCCAGGCAAGGAGCGGCTACCCCGGGCGTGTAGAGCACGCTCAGCACCGAGCTATCCTTGAGCGGGACTTTGCTAGCGACACCAATCAGGCCGCGAAAGCGCTTGCGGTATTGCAGGGTCTCCTGTGGCCCCAGGCCAAAGGGAGAAAGGATTTCATCCATGTGCAGTCGCCGTCTCTTTCGCCAACTCTTCATCGACGACTTTCATAAAGTCAACGCCCTTAGCCTCACGTCCAACAGCCGCCAGAATGGCCACCGCGATGCAGGCCCCGGCTGCAAAGACGGCCAGGGCCAACGAATAGTCGGGGACCTTGGCACTGCCCAGGTTCTGCGCCATCTGGGCTTCCAGGACGATAATGTAGGCCGCGAAGAGGTTGCCGAGCTGATAGGCAAAGGCCGGGAAGATGGCACGCACCGTGGGAGGTGACAGTTCATTCAAATGAACTGGGATCACGCCCCAGGCCCCTTGCACCATGAATTGCAGTAGGAAGACCCCAAGGGCGATGGTGACGGGGACTGCCACCCCTGGAATGCGCAACAAGCCTGACCACAGCGGGATCATCAACAGAGCGATCACGGCGGCGATGACGATCGTCCGACGACGTCCCCAATACTCGGATTTATAGCCAAAGTACAACCCGCCAAAGATGGCCCCAATGTTGGCGATCACGGTGAGGATGGTCGTCACACTAACTTTATTGGCCTGACTGGACCCAACGAGGACCTGCGTTTGCAGGAAGGTGGGGAAGTTGTCCTGGGTGCCATGCGACAGCGAATTGAAGGCCGTCATCAGGATGATCACATAGACGAAGAGCCACGGATGGAGCTTTACCGCATCCCACACACTTTGCCAGAAGCTGATCCCACTGGCTTCTCGTTCGTGATTCTGGTGTTCCCAGACCTCCGACTCTCGCACGCGCGTCCGAATCAGGAAGACCAGCAGAGCGGGAAGGACCCCAACGGCGAACAAGACCCGCCAACTCAGACCTAAGACATTGAAGATGCCGAAGAAGACCAGGGCCCCCAGCAAATACCCCAAGGCATAGCCTTGTTGCAGGATCCCCGAGAACAAGCCACGCGACTCGGTTGGCAGCGCTTCCATCGCCAGGGAGGAACCCAACCCCCATTCACCCCCCATGCCAATACCGAAGAGGGCGCGCAGGATGAGGAAGATGGTATAGTTGGGCGAGAAGGCGGTGAGCAACTCCATGACCGAGTAGAAGACAATGTCGATCATCAAGGGGACGCGCCGTCCAAAGCGTTCGGCCATGACCCCGAAGATGAGAGCGCCAAGCGGACGGAACATCAGAGTCAGCGTGAGCGCCAGGGCAACGGCAGGCAGCCCGACGTGCAAATCAGCGGCTACACGCGTCGTGACGAAGGTGAGCAGGAAAAAGTCGAACGCGTCCAGTGTCCAACCAAGGAAGCTCCCTAGAAACGTGGTGCGTTGCTGGGGATTGAGCGAACGTATCATGCTCCATGCATTCATGTGTGACGACTCCTTTCTAGAAAGGGATCTCAAGAACCCCATCGGCGGCTCAGATTTCTCCCGACAAGAGCCTTGTCCTGTTGCTCTTGTGGGGAGTTCCCTCTCCTTCTCATCAAAAAACTCTTCAATTCCGTGCTTCAGTTGACCATACGGGACAGCCACATTATACGGTGGTCAAGGGTGAAAAACAAGGAAAATCATGCCCAGTCCACCAAGCCTCGGAAAGATTGGGGAAGCTTCCTTTTCATCCCGTTCAAATGGCGTCATTTCCCTGGCGACGCTCCTTGCTGCGGTGTCATTCTGCCTAACGGGGGCATGCAAAAATCCTGCGCACACCCTGGCAGACAGGGCTTTCCACTTCTCGCGGAAACGGCTCGGCACTTGCCACCCCCCACCCAGAAAAAGATGGAGATGGTGTTGCCGGTGCGGACGGCGTCCGCACCGGCAACACCATCTCCATCAAAAATTTGGGGTGGGGTGGGGTTGGACGGCGAGAAGTGGAAAGCCCTGCCTGGCAGAACCTACCTCTTGTCAGGACAAGGTGATGTAATGTAGGATAAACAGAGCGATCATTGATGACAAGAGGTAGGGTGCCGTGATGGCACAGGACACAGCACAGGAAAGGAATAGGAAAGATGCGACACTATCAGATCGCCGTGCTGCCGGGTGACGGCATTGGGCAGGATATCATCACGGAGAGCGTCCAGACCCTCACAACCCTCGCCCAGGTGCATGGCGACTTCCGCTTGGACACGCAGCAGTTCGACTGGGGCACAGAGCGCTACCTGCGTGAGGGGGCTATGATGCCGAAGGATGGGCTTACTGTCCTTGAGCGGGGAGGCTTTGACGGCATCCTGCTCGGTCCCATCGGTGACCCACGTGTGCCGGACCATATCACGCTCTGGGGCTTGCTGTTAGAGATCCGCCAGGGATTCGATCAGTACGTTAACCTCCGGCCCATGCGCCTTCTGCCAGGTGTGCGGAGTCCATTAGTCGGCAAGGGTCCCACGGAGATTGATATGGTCTGCGTCCGGGAGAACACCGAGGGCGAGTACGCAGGCGTGGGAGGACGCGTGCATCTGGCAAGGGAGGCAGAGGTCGCAATCCAGTCGATTGTCTTCACTCGCACAGGCACTGAGCGGCTTATGCGCTACGGCTTCGAGTATGCACGCCAGCACGGACGCAAGAAGGTGACGAGCGCCACGAAGTCCAATAGCATGCAGTACACTATGGTCTTCTGGGACGAGGTATTCGGGCAGGTGGCTGCCGATTACCCGGACATCGCGCATGAGCAGCAGCTCATCGACTCGCTGACCGCACGGTTCGTCTCCAGGCCAGAGAGCCTGGATGTCATCGTGTGCTCGAACCTCTTTGGCGACATCCTCTCGGACCTCGGTGCAGCGATCTCCGGAAGTCTGGGACTGGGACCGAGCGCGAATCTCAACCCGGAGCGGCGCTACCCAAGCCTCTTTCAGGCGATTCACGGCTCCGCACCTGACATTGCTGGCAAGGGCATTGCCAACCCAATCGCGTCGATCTGGTCAGGGCAGCTCATGCTCGACTTCCTTGGTGAACAGGAGGCAGCGGCTACGCTCATGCGTGCCGTTGAGGAGGTGCTGGCAGCGGGGCAGGTACTTACACCGGATTTGGGTGGCACAGCGACCACGCGACAACTAGGCGAAGCGATCCGAACGCAACTGCGCACTCTCGCCGCAGGATGAGCACGTCCCGCCCATCCTAGCCTCATGGGAGTCCTAAACAGGAAGAGCGCTACTTGGTGTATTGAGAAAAGTTTTTCTTTTTTATTACTGATTCCCCTAGGCTTTACCTTTAACACCGCGGTAGCCTATGACCACACGGCAGATTATAGCGCTTGGGTTAAGTTTCTTAAAGGCAGTGTTGGCGGCGGCGATGAGGTGTTAGGAGCGTTGCAGATGTTCGCTGGCTATATGCTCACAGGCCGTACGCAGGAGGAAAAGCTGCTTTACATCAATGGCCCGTCGAGAGCAGGTAAAGGCGTATTCTCAGAGACATTGCACAGCCTTCTACCAGAGCCAATAGCGCAAGCTAGGAGCTCGCTAAGCGAGATGAGGATACCAATAACTTCGATTTAGCATCCTTGCGCAACGCTCGTACTAGAAGAGGCTCACCTACCTCCGGTACCAGGCCGCACTATCCAACTCCGACCGGAGCACGATATCAGGTCACGTTTGCCGAGGCACTACCGTACTGCACAAAAGCCGGTTGAAGACATCGGCTTTTATGGCCGCTGGTTGAAGTTCGGCCTGTAAACAGAGTCAACGAAAGCTTCACAGGCCGGTTGACACAAAAAGAGCAGGAAGCGTAAACCTCCTGCTCTGCAATCGGTGGTACTACCTAAGAGTGTGTCATGCCGAAAGGTATAGTTTCAGTACCGTCTGTCAACACTGGGACAGTTTCATTGAACCAGTGAGACAAGGCACGTCCTTCGGCTGTGCTAGCTGCGATGTACATTGGGTTGTCTCTACCGATAAGGTGTACAACAAGAAGAAAGCTATCTTCCTTTTTCTTCTTGGTAACGTGAGTGACGTAGGCGAAATTGATCACTTCCTCACCTACACGAAAAAACTGACTCTGCATCTGGCCACCTCCTTTCGTTAAAATCGGACGTTATAGCGTCTTCACTTACAGTATACCGCGCCTGCCAAATAGATGAGCTTCGATATAGCCTTTGAAACCGAGGAGCGGCCTTTACGTGTCCGGCTCGTCAATGATAAGCTCAGCAGAAGAAACGCCGAGTGCCTTAGCCAGCCTCTCAAGCGTTTTCGTATTCACTCCTTGATAGGGGTTGCGCCAAATGGCCTGTATGGTTTTGTAGTTCACATCGGCAGTCCTAGATAGTTTTGACATGCTGATTTTCTTCTGTTCCGCGATTTCTCGCACTCGCAACCGTATCATGACGCCTACCTTGCTTGTGATAGCGCGATTGTAGCAGACCCATACTCTTGACAGCAGTATGGATTTTATGGTAATGGTTAGCTACTGGTAGAAATATGGTGGTGTTTTTCTACCTATATCGGCAAGCAGGGAGGTTTCATGAAGAAGGTGTTGTATCTGCTGGCTCTGGAAGGTCGGATATCTGATTTCGTCCACACGTTCTACGCAGTAGACAAAATCGAAGCCGAAGAAATGGCGAAGAAGCTGGAGCTAGAGCACGGCGCTAAACGGCGTGATTTGCGGTGTTTTCCAAGAGGGTTCTTAGTTGTAAGGTCTCAGCTACCAGGCACCATTGAGATACCAGAGAAGTAAAGCCGTGTACCTACACCTATCAGACGCGATGAAACGCCGCGCCATGACCACTCAGAGAAGTGGCCTTACCGAACCAGGAGGTAGGTGTACCTATCTCAACCGAAACCGTTCAAGGTTACGGTACTCCGAGGGGTTGACCTAATTTCATACTTGTTGTATAGTAGTTTCAGGAGCAAGTACAGTGTAGTTCAGGAGCAGGTACAATCTGCTGTGCTGTGTGTCATAGCATGCACAAGAAGAGGCTCCGCAGGTACGGTGGCGAAGTGACACAAGAACAGCACGAGCAAGCATCAACAACCTACCTGGTCATTCAACAAGGACCACAGGCCGGTAAACGTATAGAAATCTGGAAAGACCGCACCACCATTGGCCGCAGTCGCGACTGCGACATCTTCCTGGAAGATATTTCTGTTCATCGCAAACAAGCCAGCATTGTGCTTGGAGTCGCAGGCTACGCTCTCTACGACGACCACGGCAGTGGTGATAGCTTCGTCAATGGCAGGCCTGTCAAGCAACAGTTGCTCGTTGACGGCGACCAACTCCTTTTCGGCAATACAGCGCTCACCTTCTACTCCCAGACTTCCGCGACCAGGCCCATTCAGTTCGCCTCATCTCGCGGACGCGAGTTGCACATCCACCAAGCTCCTGATCCCGTTACCAGCAACATTGCAAAACTAGAACTCGTCGGCCCACAGGGGGTGACGCGCAGCTTCGAACTGCAAGCAGAGATGACATACGAGTTAGAGGATCACCACTCTGCCACCGGCACTTTCGTCAACGGGTGGACAGTCACGCGCTGCCAACTGCACGAAGGCGACATTGTGCAGATCGGCTCAAGCAGCCTCACCGTTCGTCTCGCGGGAAACAATGCGCCTTCCTAAGCTGGACTTTGTGTTAGCGTAGGAAGCTATCCACACACGGGTAGCTTCTTTTTCATGCTGATCGAGTGCCACAATGACACCCTATACCCGCAGAGAAGCTCTGGCAAGTCTGAGAAGTGCTTATAGCAGACCTCGACGAGAACCAGCGAGAAGACGAGGGCGAAAGCTAACCTGAGCAGTTACAAAATTTGTTGATGAACAAAAGAGGACAGGTTTTCCACGGGGAATGAAAAGAACGGTCCCTGCCCTCCACACGGAGTGGAAGATGGAGGGCAGGTGCCGCCTCAGGGATCAATTGCAGTTCGCTTCACCTGTATCGATACGCACGATCTGTCCCGCACCCGGCGTGGGGACTCCGAAGCCGAAGTTCGAGACGTACAGTTTGCCATCAGGACCGAAGGTCATACCCGTCGGGAAAGTCAAGCCCGAAGCAACCGTGGTGAGCGTATCATTGCCATTGACGCACACCACCCGGCCCGAGCCAACAGCCGCGGGACCAGGGAATCCCGCGACCGTGTCGGTTTCCAAGGCGTACAGACGGCCCCGTGCGTCAAAGGCGACGCCCAGCACGGTGG
>WNFT01001334.1_pt1 | contig 34113 bp, 29 predicted proteins | sample 5400191 | NCBI WGS metagenome assembly WNFT01 (sample SAMN13153359, study PRJNA577476) | soil metagenome | isolation source: 80 cm saprolite under Madrone tree | place: USA:California | collected 2016-06-14 | reverse complement strand
TCCATCAATTGTGCGTCGGACTCCGGCGTAGCGAAGAATTGCGTATCCCCTGTGGCTGGATCAAGCCGACCAATACGGTTATTGCTGGACTCGGTAAACCAGACCTTGCCCTGCGCATCGATCGTTATGCCATAGGGATAGAGTGTCTGCACACTCTTCTGAGCTGAGAGTGGGTAGTGCTGAATGAGACCAGTATGGGTATCGAGCCGCCCCAGGTCGTCGGCGTTGAATTCGGTAAACCAGATGTTGCCATGAGTATCAAGCGCCAGGTCGTTTGGTGCACTCGGTAGCGAGGTCATATGGCCCGCGTTGGCAGGATCAGGTACCGTGAGCCTGGGCAAGAGATAGGTCTGAAAGCGCTCGGTCTTGGGGAAGTAGTGGCCGATATAGTTGGCGTATTGTTCGGCGAACCAGATGGTATCATCAGGTGCTACCTCCACGCCCATGAGGCCGAAGCGTCCTTGTGGCGGTGTGATCTGTTGAAATGTGTGCGTGTGGGGGTCAAAGACGGCGAGGGCGTTGTGACCCATCTCGCCAAACCAGATACGTCCTTCGTGGTCGATGGCGGGCCGCATCATCTCGGTATCGGACTGAGGCAATGGGTATTCACGAAAACTTCCTATAGCCATTATGGTTGATGTGGTAGCTGGCCGTGTATGCGAAGGAGTAGTAGGGAATGTGTTCGATTGTGTTGTATGCGTTTGACCGGCAAGTTGAGCCGTGCTGTTCGCGAGTGTGATGACGGCAATGACGCCGAGCAGTGCCAGGGCGAGCATAAGCCAGGCGCTGCGGCGACGACGGGCTGACCAGCGGGGAGGTGGGCGACGCAGTGATGACCGGGTCTTGCTCTGTGCGGATGGCTGGCGTTCGTCTATCTCGTTGTGTTGCTCTCTGGGTTTGGAAACGGATCGTACACCACTCATAGATTACTCTCCCCGCTGCTTTGATATCAAGGATAGCCAAAATGTTAGCCCTGAAGATATATACGGTGCAATGTTACGGTGTCTCTACTTTTGCATTTTTCAAAATTAGTATTTCGCGTGTAAAAACTGTGACCGTACTCTATTGCCCCTATATCACTTTCACCTTGACCGTCGCATGTCCCACACCGATATCTCCAGGAACGCGTCCTGATTCATGATGACGACTCGTCACAACGAGAGCTAGTATATACTCTCCTATAGCACGAATCTACTGGTCAAATGTTCCAGAAGGGTGTATTATAGTGGCAAGCGCCTTTAAGGAGCGAAAGTGAACCCGGACACTCTAGTCAAAGCCGACCCCGGAGAAGGTCATGAACCAGTTTCTGCCGATCAAGCGACTTCGAGCAATCGTCATCATAGTATTCGTCTTACTGCTGCTCTCTGCCTGCGGCGGAACTTCCTCAAGCCAGGAGCCGGTCATCATCCCATCCATTGGCACAGAGAGCACAAGCACAGCAGGACAAATGAATGGGACTCCTTGTCCTGCTGCCACGAGCATCAAGAATGTGGACGGCACAGCTGTCGTCTACCTGAGCATTCAACAGGAAGTGGACGCGGGCAACGCACTGGTGCTGTCCATTTCAGCCGATACGAGCCAGGTAGTGGGCTTGTTTCAGAGTCAAAACGATCTAAATGCTTATATCTCACACCACAATGATGCTCACTTGCCCTTGTACCAACAGCAAATGTATGCAGGGCCGTCAGTGCTGGTCTTGAAACAGGTCAATCGAAATGCGTTTGATTTGATCCTGCTGCAAGGCAATTCGCAGGGCGGCAAGCCAAATTATGACTGTCGCGTTGTCGGGAACGGCCAGGTAAATACGGTCATCCCACAGGTATCGACCCTGCATACGGAATTGCAAGGGGTGCAGCCGTTGGTGCTAAACGATTACAAGTTTACCCAGCCGACGGACAACAATTTCGCGTGAGCGACCAATAACGTTGTGGTGAGAGAAACGGTGAGACGTTTCTCCTTGTGTTGTTCCGATGAGATAGTCATTGCTAGCCATGGGAACTTCCTGCGTTGAACTACCGTTTCGCGTTCCACAGCGTCGTGCGTGCATCGCTGCTCGACGTATGGCCCGCCTCGATCAGCGTGCGGCGCAGGAAGTAGCCACCCACCAGCACCAATACCGAAATGAGCAGGCCTCCACCAGTGCGCCTGCTACGTTGTCCTCCTAACAGCGAGAGCGTTTGCAGCAGCCACGGCAGTAGCAGCCCAGTGCCGAAGACAAAACGCCAGAACGTCATACCATGTTCAGTCGAGGCCGTGCCCACCAGTGGACGCGCGGCACGACCAGAACCCCGCAAAAAAGCCAATATTCCAGTCATCTCGATGAGCATCGCTGTCCATTCCAGGCGCTCCAACTTGTGCAATGCGCTCAGCGGTGCATTCGTGAGACGCAACACAAAGGAGATGAGCGCCGAACTGGTCGATATCGCGGACGTGAGAAATATCCCACCAAGCAGTTTGCTACGTGACCACAGAGGAACACTCGTTGCCGCTAAAAGGACACCGGTATAGCTGCCCAGGAAAAAACCTGCTGCAATTCCAGGCATCGCGATCAATTTTTGAGGAAGCGACGCGAGCAATCGTGCCCCCCACCAGCGTCCCAGTAAACCATCCCTGGCAGCCTGGATGACCGCTGTAATCCCACTGAAGAGCGAGAAGGCGACGACTGACCAGGTGCCCATCGACATCGGTGATTTCACCTTGAACATGCGCAACATGTGCAAGAAACGATCAGGTCGCCCTAAATCTTTGATCAGGAGGGGTGGGCAGAGCAGCAGAGCCAGGAGTGAAAGATAGTAGCCTGTGCGCACTACAGCCCGATCTTCGCGGGAACCAAAAAGCGAGGCGATACTGGCAATGATGTAGCTGCCAGCTGCCAATCCACCAAAAAAGAAATACCAGATGATTTCCCAACGCCAGACAGGAGCTTTCAGGACGGGACGGTCATAGTACGTTGGCTCCTGTAATTCGTTCTGTGGGTTCGGCGTGTAGCCCGTGGTGAGCGTTGCTAACCGTTCGACGAGATCTTGCGCTGCAAGCCGGTCGATGATAGCCTGTGGAAGACGAGTTTCCTCCATCGAGAATCCTCCCTGGCACCCGCAAGGGGTGCCATTACATGTATTTGGCCTCCCGCGACAGAATCCTCTCTGGTACCCCTTCGCGGGTTTTGACTTTTCCCGACAATTTTGAGCCGCTTATCGAGCGGGGTTCACAGAAGCAGCCATCTCCCACAGTCCCCTCTTTTGTTCAGGCAGCTAATGTATCAAGAGCCCACTGGGCTTTATCTTCATCAGGTGCAAGAGCAATTTGTTTTATCAATAGGTTCAGTTCATCGGGCTTATTCAGCCGTACTATCACTTGTTGAGCTTTCTCTACAAGGGCAGGAAACCGTGTTTCCACCAGGACTAGGACTGCTCTCTGCTGTCCTTCGATTTTTGCCCTGGCCACACGTTCCTGGATATCAGGGTCTTCGTCCAGCAAGCTATCGTACATATGCAATCGATCCTCCACAATCTGGCATTACTCCCTGAAAAAAATAATACCTAACATCCCCAAAATCAGCGCGGCGACAATCGACCAAAACGACGCTGGCACCACATGGTTCGACGGACGTGGTGGGTCCTCCGGCAAGTTATACACCGCCGGCTCATCCAGCAAGAGAAAAAACGAGTTGAGGCCACCATCGAGGATAGTATCATCCGCACCATAGAGACGTGCCTCGCTCACACCGCGCTCGTGCAAAAGGCCCAGCCGCTCGCGAGCATGCGCTTTGAGTTGCTCCACTTGCCCAAATTGAATTGAGTTGGTGGGGCATGCTTTCGCACAGGCAGGCTCCAGGCCGTCTTTCAGGCGGTCGTAGCACAGTGTGCATTTGCATGCCGTGTGAGTACTGCCCTCATCACGAGCGATTACCCCGAAGGGACAGGCGACGACACAATAGCCACAGCCATTGCAGATATCTTGCTGGACATAAACCGTATCAAACTCCGTGCGGATGATCGCTCCGGTTGGGCATGCTTCCTGGCAGGGGGCGTTGGCGCAGTGCTTGCAGACGTCACTGCGCATCAGCCAGCGGTCCGTGTTGAAGAAGGGTAATGCCGTCCCTGGTGGCGTCTGCGGAATGGTGCCGCTGGTTTTAGCCCTGGCGATATGGTCCTCGAAGTGCAGCAATGGCGGTGCAGTGCGGGACGCTGGCTGGTCCCGCCCGATCTGCTCAATGAACTGGACATGCCGCCAGGTGATGGCGCTCAGTTCCCCCGTATTGTCGTAGCTTGATCCCGTCCACACAGCCTCTTTGGCCGGAAGCTGGTTCCATTGCCTGCAAGCCACTTCGCAGGCTTTGCAACCGATGCACAGGCTGGTGTCGGTGAAAAAGCCCATGGCAGGTTGTGGCGGCAGCGGTGGCATTTTCGGACCTACCAGGGAGGATACCACTGCCTGTAAGGGGATCACTCCGTTGTGGTCACCTGACTGTATAGTAGGTCGTGGTTCAACGGCCATAGCACGTTCTCCTTCACGGGAGGCGTCCAGGGCGTATGTTGCAGGTAAACGCCTTGGCCTCTTCAATACTGACATTCGGTTCCAGCACCATATGCGCCAGGTCATTGGTGATGCTACCTTTGCTCTTTCCCTGGAAGCCCCAGTGGAATGGCAAGCCGATCTGGTGGACTATGCGGCCGTCGATACGCAGGGGGCACATACGCCGTGTGACCATGGCCCGTGCCTCAATCTCGCCACGTGGTGTGCTAATAACCAGCCAGCCACCATGCTTAATCTCTCGTTTCATCGGTCCACTGACATGATGCTCGGTCAGGCGATAGGTCGTGATCACGATGGGATAGTGTTCGTCACCCACGGCTGCGAGACGATTGTCGTTGCGGTCGCGGAAGAACTTTGCGGTCGGGTTACTCTGCTGTTGATAGAGCGCGTTGTGCACGGGTGACTCCGCTGCTTCATAATGGGTGGGCAGTGGGCCATCTTTCAGTCCCTTGGGCGCAAAGAGCCAACCCTTGCCATCCGGCTGCATAATGAAGGGGTCACTTCCTGAAATAGCATCCATACCGGTTGCCCCTGGTGGTGGCGAGTAATCCGGCGGCTTGTTCAGTGGGAAGTCAGGCACATCGAAGCCAGTCCATTTCTTCTGCTCCTCGTCCCACCAGACGTACTTTTTGCGCTCTGACCACGGACGACCCTGAGGGTCAGCCGAGGCGCGATTATAGAGGATGCGCCGGTTGGCGGGCCAGGCATAGCCCCACTGCAAGAAGGTATACTTTTGGTTTTCCCCCACCCGTTGCTGTTTGGTCCTGCGGGTATACATAGTAGCCGTTGAGCTCTTTCAACACAAGCTGGGCATCTGGCTCGTCGAGAATGCGCGAACCTGGCTCCGGCTCCTCTCGTTCGTAGTCCCACGTCAGGGCCTGCAGGCCACGGTCTCGTGGCTCCTGGCTGTTGGCATAAAGTTCCTTCAAGCGCTTACCGAGATGGTAGACGAACCAGAGGTCGGAACGGGCATCGCCAGGGGGATCGATCGCTTTGTCTCGCCACTGCAAGAGGCGTTGTGTGTTCGTGAAGCTGCCCTCTTTTTCAGTGGAGGCCGCGGCGGGTAGGAAGAAGACCTCCGTTTTGATGGTGGTCGGGTCAACGAGGTTGGGGTGTGGTTCCGGCCCACGATACCAGAATGCTGCCGATTCGACTTCGTAGAGGTCGAGGACCACCATCCAGTCTAGCTGCTTGAGGGCCTCACGCTGCATCGTCGAGTGGGTGCTGCCCGCGGCGGGATTTTGACCCATGAGGAAGTAGCCGCGTACCTTGCCATCCAGCATGGCGTAGCTGGTCACGAGGTGTGAATGGTCGCCGGTGATCTTGGGTATCCAGCGATAGCAGGCATTCCCGTCTTCCTCGTCGGCGGTCTCACCATACCAGGCCTTGAGCAAACTGCGAATGTAGACGGGGAAGTTTGACCACCAGCCTGATTTCTGCCCCTCTGCGTCGATGTACTCGGCAAGCGTCTGCTCCGACTTGACATTCGTGGGCACATTGGTCTGCTCACCCGAGGTGGTCGCGTTGGGATTGTCTTCTGAACGTGGCCGAGGCTGTACGAGCGCACTTGGCTGTGGCATATAGCCGGCCAGCCACTCATAGAGCGTTGGCACATCCGTCGAACCCTGGATCGAGGCATGCCCACGCAATGCCATGACCCCGCCACCAGGACGGCCAATGTTGCCCAACAATAGTTGCAGGATGGTTCCGGCGCGGATAATTTGCACGCCCTTGGATTGCTGTGTCCAGCCGACGGCATAACAGAGGGCGGAGGTCCGTTCTCGCCCCGAGTTTTCGATGAGCGTTTGCACAACCTGCATCCACTGTTCGCGTGATACGCCACACACTTGCTCCACCATCTCGGGAGTGTAGCGGGCGAAATGACGCCGCATGATCTGGAAGACGCAACGTGGATGCTGGAGAGTAGGATCGGTCAATGGTCGTCCATGTTCATCTCGCTGATAGTCCCAACTGCTCTGATCGGCGTAGCGTTCTGTTTGGGGATCATAGCCGGAGAAGAGGCCATCCAGGTCCTCGGTGTCGCGATAGTCTTCACGAATCAACGTGGCAGCATTGGTGTAATGTAGCACGTAGTCATGGAAATATGCATTGTTCTCCAGCAAATAGCGAATAATCGCTCCCAGGAACACGATATCGCTGCCTGCCCGTATGGGGATGTACACATTCGCCAGAGCCGAGGTACGTGAAAAGTGCGGATCGATGTGAATGATCTTAGCCCCGCGTTCCTTGGCTTCTACCACGTTCGGGAAGGCAACAGGATGAGCCTCGGCCATGTTGCTGCCCATAATCAAAATAGCATCGCTATTGACGAGATCTTGCGGAAATGTGGTGGCGCCGCCACGCCCCAGTGTTGTACCCAGACCGGGTACGGTGGAGCTGTGTCATATACGGGCCTGGTTCTCAATCGAGAGCATGCCTAAGCCGCCGCCGAAGAGCTTCTTCATTAAATAATTCTCTTCAATGTCCAGCGTGGCCCCGCCCAGGCAGGCGATTGCCTGTGTATGGTTGACCTCGCGCCCATCAGGCAAACGTTCCGAAAACGTCTCATCGCGGGTCTTCTTAACCCGTTGCGCGATCTGCTCCATGGCCCAGGCGAGTGATTTGACCTCCCAGTGATCGCTGTAGGGGGCGCGGTAGAGCACCTGCGTCATACGACTGGGGTTCACCGTATACTGGAAGGTGGCTGATCCCTTGGGGCAGAGCTTGCCATGATTGATGGGACTATCGGGATTGCCTTCGATATCAATCACTTTGCCATCTTTGACGTAGACGTTCAGGCTACAGCCCACAGCACAGTAGGGGCAGACGCTGTGAAAAAGCTGCGCATCGCGGATGCGCGGGGCTTTTTCGATGCTCTCGACGCTGAACGGCTGTACCCTGGAGCCTATCTCCATCACCTGCGAGATGGCAGATTGTATCGTGTCGGGTAGCATAGGCAGAAATGTATGTTCTTTCATGATACGCGTACCTCGATTCAGGGGAAAATACGTTGATCGCTGGTGTTTGTTCCTTGTTCCTTGATGATATTGTACCATAGGTGGGGTGATGTTACATAGCCCCACCTGGCTGAGAGTCCCCCAGACTCTCTTGCCACACAAGGGCCCGTCCACCCCCAACCAAGCCCCGTGCCACTACATCTCGCACGGCCTCCCTGCCCCGCTCGTATGTCCACTGCACCGTCGTCTGGTGGTGGGGTGGCGTCCCCCGAGATGTAGTGGCACGGGGTGGTTGGGTGGAGCTACTCTCCGGCGCCGGCAGTGACCTCGACAATGTCGCCGCGACGGCGTGCGAGCGTGCGAGCGATCAACGGCAAGGCCGCGCTCACGAGCATGATCACAGCGATAATGTAGAGCGGCGTTCTATAATCGATGTTTGTGCCTGCGCCGAAGCTGGTAATCAGGATCGGGCCAACAATACCGCCTGCGCTCCACGCCGTGAGCATTGCACCGTAAATCGTTCCGGCATTCTTTGGCCCGAAGAAGTCGGCGGCGAAGGCGGGCATCGTGCCAAAGCCGCCACCGTAACACAGCGCTATGATGGCTGCCGGTATGAGCAGCACCGTAAAATTGCTAACCGATGGCAAAAGGGCGAAGACGATGGCCTGAATGACGAACATACTCAAGAAGGTGAAAGGGCGACCGATGCCATCGGATAGCCAGCCCCAGAACAAACGTCCAGCACCATTGAAGATGCCAATGACGCTGACAAGCAGCGCAGCTGTCACTGCATCAACACCGGTGAACTTCTGTGCCAATGGTGAGGCCACGGAGATGAGGGCCGCACCAGCAGTCACGTTTAATGCAAGAATAAGCCACAACAGATACCAGCGTGGCAGACGGAACGCCTCTAGCAGGGTATAATCACGCGCAACACGGTCTGACTGCTGTCGGGCTGAGGGCGTCCAACCAGCAGGCGCATAGCCATCTGGCGCTGTGCGGAAAAATTGTGCCACGACGACGATCACCACAAGGTAGGCGATACCCAGGTAGAGGAAGGTGTTGTTCACGCCAACAGACGCAATCAGTGCGGCGGCGACTAGTCCCGTGATGAGAGCTCCGCCTCCGAAGCCTGCAACGGCCAGGCCAGTGATGAACCCGCGTCGGTCAGGGAACCACTTGATAAGCATGGCGAGTGCCACAATGTAGCCCAGGCCAATACCGATGCCACCAATGATGCCGAAGGTGAGGTACAGGACGAAGATGTTCGGCGCAGCGAATGCTGCCAGCAGGACGCCGATTCCGTAGAGGATGCCTCCTGCCGTGGCAACAACGCGGGGACCAAAGCGGTTGTTGAGATAACCACCAAAGCCGGCGGTGATGCCCAGTGCAAGCAGTACAATGCTAAAAGTGAAATTGGTCGGCTTCAGTTCGGCCGATCCCAGCAGCTTTGCTGGTACATGGTAATACAGCGAGGCCACCGGCTTGAGAAAAACGCTCCAGGCATAGACGGACCCGAGAGCAAGCTGCATTAAGAAGGCGGCGATAGCAAGTACCCAACGGTTGGGTAGAGACGAGCTACTTGCGGAAGAACTGCTCATGGATGACTCCTCTCTGAGTGATAATAAACGATGAACAGTAACAACACGAAGGACACTCAAGACGATGAAGGTTGGTAGGTAGCCGCCTGGCTTGGAGATCAGTTCCCCTACCTAATTGTGAGTATAATTCGAAACAACGTGGCATGTCAAGAATGCCATTGCCCTCGCAAGCAATGTACAACCTCTCTCTCTATTGTAACCCACGCACGTATTTGCTCATGGACAAGGAAGTTGTTGGCAGATTTCTCCACTGCTATCGAGACTAGGGCCCTATGATCCGTTGCAGATATTGCATGAGAGATGATATGCCATTTACCGCGTTGTTACAGATGTGCTACTCAAACTCAAAAAGGAGGATCTTCATTATGGTCGCGCAAAAGCGTCCTTTCCTGATCATTGTGGGGCTGTTGATTGCAGCCCTGGCCAGTAGTTGCAGTGGATTTTCTCAGTCTACTCAGCCTGCTTCAACATCCCCAAGTAAACCTGTCGATCACTTCAATGCTCCCGGCAACGTGCTCATCTCGGACCAGTTCAACAACCGTATCGTCGAGGTGGCCCCCGACGGGCATGTCGTGTGGACTTTTGGCTCGGGTAACCCGAAACTCTGCAACCCTGGCCCTGGGGCGATCATTGGTCTCAACGACGCTGAACGCCTGGGTGACGGCTTGACCCTGACGGTGGGAACAGGCATCCCCGCCGGTACAGCGAGTTTCCCGAAAGGTTGTAACGACAACCGCGTGATCGTCGTCAACCAGCAAGGGAATATTGTCTGGCAATATGGGCAGGCTGGCGTGACAGGCTCTGGCCCCAACGAGTTGAATGCGCCCGTGTTTGCCATCCAGTTGCCCAACCACAATATCATGGTCGTCGATCAGGGCAACAATCGCGTCATCGAAATTGATCGTGCTAGCAAACAAATCGTCTGGTCCTATGGCCCGAAGTCTGGCCCCGGCGCACTCAACAACCCGAATAGTGCCGAACTGCTTCCCAACGGTCACATCCTCATTGGCGATGAGAACAACAATCGCGTCATTGAGATTACCCGTGATGGCACGATTGTGTGGCAATACAACCAGGGACTGAGTGCTGCTGCCTTTGCCAGCCGACTGCCCAATGGTGACACGTTGATTGCCGATTCTTCCCATAGCCGCATTCTGGAAGTGACCCCGAACAAGAAGACGGTCTTTGAGTACTTCACCAATACGGACCCAGGGACCAATTCTGCTCCTCTGCCAACCAACGCAGTGCAACTGGCGAACGGGGCACTCGTGATCTCCGACCAGTTCAATAATCGTGTCCTGATCGTGAATCCGCAAGTGGTGTTCCAGTATGGGATGACCAATGTGGTCGGCAATGGCCCTGATCAGCTCAATGCACCCTATACAGCCTATGTGATTGGTGATTACACAGGGCAGACTCCTCCTCCTGCACACTTTTAACTAGCCATCAATACGAAAAGTGCAAGGCAGGGAGGCGCTTCGAGCACGAATATCGCACATCGAGCGTGATACGATGGTTCGGTCGCATCGCGCTCGATGCATAAAAATGGATAGCGACGTGAGACGTTACGAGAAAGAGGGAACCATGATAGCAAAGAACATATATCGATCCCAGCGCAGCATGTTTTCCCAGCCCTGGTTGTTGGTAGTACTGATAAGTGTGCTGGTGCTGCTTGCTGCCTGTGGAGGTGGCAGCTCAGCCTCTGCAACAACATCAACGGCCATTACACCTACACCTACCACTGTCACAAGCAGCGTGACTCCAACACCGATGCCTACGGTGGCTCAACCAACGCCCACGCCTACGGCGAAAGCGACTCAAGTGACATCGGCACCGGGTCAAGGCTCCACACCAATCGTGATGATTATCAACAATAGCGATGGGAGCTTTGCCTTCAGCCCGGCTACGCTGACGGTCTCGGCTGGCACGACGGTGATCTGGAAGAATGTGTCGCCAGTTCCCCATACGATGACCACCGACGACGGGACAACTGCTGATAGTGGAACGATTGCCGTTGGTGCTACCTTTCATTTCAAGTTTGCGACCGCTGGCTCATTTTCCTATCATTGCAACTATCACCCCTATATGAAGGCAACGATTATCGTGAAGTAGGGTGTGGCCTAGGGTGGCAAACTTGGAGTGAGGAGGTGGTCCTTCGAAATGTATTGGGATTTGCCCCTGCCCTGGCTTTTGCGCCGATTCGCCTCCGAATCACATCCGCCAACAGAGTCCTTTATGGCCGCCCGCCTTTCCTGGGTCGCCCGGCTTCTCGCCCATGCTCTCACTTGAGGACAATCAGATGAATGAAGAAGCTGAGGCAGTTTGCTTGCTTCATGAACATGATAACAGCTCGCTTGGTAGAAGTCAAGGGGCTATTCCTCTCTTCCTCTCTGCCGATTAAGAAACGATGAAATGGGTTCGTGCATGTGTGAGGTCCATGTCTGCTAGAGGTATCTCTGGGGGTACCGGTTTCTGCCTGGTAGGAGGTACGAAATGGTCTCTGACTCGATGAACGTAAAGCAACGTTCTGGCGCAGCACCGCTCAACGGCTCAATGCAGCGCGTTGGCGATATTACAAACGATACGGCACCCGAAGCTACTCTTTCGGATACACAGGCTGCCGGACATCTCCCCGCGGTGTTGAGTACGCGCGACCTGACGGTTTTAATGCTCTTGATCGTCCTATTTATCGCCAATACAACCGGCGTACAGTTCGGAGGCCCGTCGGCCTTCATCTACTGGGTGCTTGGTTTGTTCACCTTTCTGATTCCCTGCGCATTTGTCACGCAGTGGCTGGCGAAGCGTTTCCCAGGACAGGGCGCTCCCTATCTGTGGGCGACGCGCATCCTGGGAGACCGATGGAGCTTCATATCTGCCTTCTGTGCCTGGTTGCCAGGAGTCCTCGCCGTTATATCGGAAATAGAAAGTGGTTTCATCTTCATTCAGTACCTGGCTCCGACGTGGTTTACCACTCCTGGGCAGCAGGGCCTGGCGATTGTGGCTATCCTGCTCGTGCCCACTGTGATTGCCTGCTTGCCTCTGCGCTGGCTCAAGCATATCCTGCTGATAGTAGCGGTACTCTATGTCGGTGCCTTCATTCTACTCGGTGTTGCCGGGAGCTGGTGGCTCCTGAGCGGCCATAAAGCTGCCACTGCATTGAATGTATCTGCTTCCTGGCGACCGACAAGCGGCAACTTTGCCGTCTATGGTGTGGTCATCCTGGCCCTGCTTGGCGTCGATATTCCCATATTTATGGGTGGAGAGATTCGCGGCGGAAAAGCGGGGGCGAAGCGCGCCACCTCTTACGTGTGGTGGGGCACAGCGCTCTCATTTATTGCCTATGTCATGGGCACCTTCGGCGTGATGGTGATCGTTCCATCCAGTCAATCTGGCGCTATGGCGGCAATCGTCCAGGCCATCTCTATGGTCTTCGGCTCGTTTACGGGCAGCGTTACTGCTATTGTGCTTGCACTCAGCCAGGTTGCCTCCACGATTGCCTATATCCTCATGTTTTCGCGCCTGTTGGTCGTTGTCGCCCAAGACCGCCGCCTTCCTGCCCTGCTCGCGAAAACAAATCGCCACGGCGTCCCTGTCCTGAGCATCGTTGTACAGGCGGGAGCTATCGCTCTCGTCACAGTCCTATCGTTGGTCATAGTTCCAGAGTTCTTTGGAACACTGATCCGCCCTGATGACCTGGCCCTGGCAATCTACAATGTATTGCTAGCAGGAGCGACGGTCGTATGGGTATGTACTATCACCCAGCTTTTCGTGCTTGTCCTCTGGCTTCTCTACCGCCGCAAGGGTCGTGTAGACATCTCCACGCGACAGCGAGTGCTCCTGCTAGGTATGTCTCTCGTTGGCGTTGTAGCATCCCTGGTAGGCATCTGGGCGACCGTTTCCAGCTCCTGGCTGCCCGCCACCATTTCTAATGGGCACTGGGCTATACTCGTCCTGGGAGTGACTTTCATTTCACTCTTCATTGGTGGAATCAGCAGCGAACTGCCGCGCCTGAGTGCCTTGTTGAGCGAACAACGCCGCATGAACGACCGCGAAGTGGCCCTGCGTGCGCACCTGCAGGAGGCCTACGACCAACTGCAGGAACTGCTGGCGGAAGTGGATAGCAGGATCGATGAAGAACTGGTGCATTGCCGTCGAAGCGGCAGGTCCTGCGCCATCTTGTTCGCAGACATAGACCATTTCAAGGGTGTCAATGATGCCTGGGGGCATCGCGCGGGCGACGCAATCTTGCATGAAATCGCTACGCGCCTCCGCAGCACCCTGCGCCTGGAAGAACTCGTCGGGCGCTATGGAGGTGAAGAATTTGCCGTTATTCTGACCGATACCGACTTGAGCGGAGCAACTATGGTTGCCGAACGTTTGCGGGCGACAGTTGCCGAGCTGCCATACTTCTGGGAAGCCGAAGACTGCCAGTCGGTCGTACCGATACCTATTACCGCCAGTATCGGTGTAGCGGTCTATCAATTGCACGGTGAGACGCGCGAAGCCCTGATCGAGAGTGCTGACCGCGCCATGTACCGGGCAAAACAGAGTGGGCGCAATTGCGTCCGCGTTGCAGAGGTGGAAGCAGAGGTAGAGAACGAACCTTCCCAGGAAGAACGACCAGTCGTTGATACACAGCGCCCGGCTTTCACGACGGAAGCAGGCACGGTTCGGGCACTGACGACTGCCGCGGCGGTGCATGATCGTAGCACGGATGCTCATGCCCATCGCATGGTGCAGCTGGCCGAGGCCACAGCCCGCGAGCTTGGGCGCCCGGAGGAAGAACTCCACCTCATCCGGCTGGCGGCCCTCCTGCACGATATCGGTAAGATTGGTATCCCTGACGTCATCCTGCACAAACCCGGTCCGCTTACTGATGAGGAATGGGCTATCATGCGCTGTCATCCCCAGATTAGTTGCGAAATCCTGGAACAGGCCGGCGGCGTCTTCTATCTCCTGGCCCACATCGTTGTGGCCCATCACGAGCGCTGGGATGGGCGCGGCTATCCTGCCGGGCTGGCACAAGAAGCAATTCCTATCAGCGCCCGCATCATCTCCGTCGTCGACTCCTACGACGCCATGACCTCGCCTAGAGTGTATCGAGAACCCCTCACCGCTGAGCAGGCAAAAGAAGAGCTGCGCCGCTGTGCCGGCAGCCAGTACGACCCACAGGTAGTAGCAGTCTTCCTCCGCATCCTCGACATGCAGGAGCGAGAGGTGCTACTCGCCAAAAGTGGAAATACTGCCGATGCCGGTACCATGCAGCAAGAGCAGGTATTGTTATCGTGAGGTTTTGTGAAGAGCTATCCCCAAATTTCTTCGCGCAAAATTCCTCATCGTAGCGGTTCATATTCATGAGGCAGCTAGCTAGCTAGCTAGCTATAAGTGGCCTGAAACGTAGTGTCAGGGCTTGCCCCATCAGGCCACACTCGCCAGGGTAGGTGAAGATGCAATTGCTGCAATAGCCTATTTGCGCTATCTTGCGGCACAGGTTGCTAGCTACCGGTGATATTCTCAGGTACAGTATATTTGTGTGGAAACACAACAACTTATTTGTGAGCGAGGACCTGTAATGCGATCTTCATCTGAACCCCGTCGTACTACGCAACCTCTGACCAACACGCAACCGCTGGCTCATACCACTCGTAAGCTTGCCGATGAGCCAATATCTTCTACCATCTCGCAATTGAGGCCGTCCCACCTACCCGTGACCACAGGGAGAGTACCGATAGTGATCCCTGCGTCTGAGAAGCGGCAGCGTCATGCACCACAACCCCCACCGCCTCGCAGGCGGCGTCCGATCCTTGTACTCAGTCTCCTGCTCGGCAGTGTCGTCATGCTCATCGCCACCGCACTTTTTGTCATTCCCCTGGATAATGGTCAGCCACCGATCAATGGTTTGCAGGCCTTCGGTAACTGGATTACCACGGGACAGTTCGGTGTGATCAATCCGTCGCAACATACCAACCCGCCCACCCCGACGCCTGCGCTGCTGACAGGTGAAGGCTACTGTGGTGGCAGTGATATTTGGGGGACATGCGCAACTGCCATCACTGCCAGCAGCGTCATGGGAACAGGGCAACTGCAACGGCCAGTCCTGGGAGCAACGATTACACAGTATTTTGGCCACAGCGAATACCAGTTCTGGTGTGGCTGTTGGAAGCCACATAGTGGCGTTGACCTGGCTGCTCCTTATGGCGCTCCCATAATGGCAGCCGATAGTGGTCAGGTGATCTGGACCGGCTGGGATTGGTCAGGCCTGGGCTGGGCGGTCAAGATTAATCACGGGCACTATCTCGCAACCATCTATGGGCACCTGGAGCGTTTTACCGTCAAAGTTGGTGAAAATGTGACCCAGGGTCAGGTGATTGGCTACGAAGGGAGCACTGGTGCTTCTAGTGGCCCACACGTGCATTTCATGGTGCTTTACAACAACGTGTGGGTGAACCCCCTGGATTATGTCCAGTTGCCGTGAGCTACCCCGGGCTGAGGCAAGCTGTAGTCTCTATGCGCTACGGCTTCGCGGCTCCACCATGGTCGAGTTACCTTGGGAACCGGGGTAACCAAAAACAACAGTAACTATTCGAGTGCCTGACTCCTCGCCGCACGTGACGTGCTCGATAAATCGCCCACACGATAAATCGGTGGGCTACACTACGAGATAAATCGGCACTCTACTACGGCGGCTCGCACGTTTTTTGTGCAGCGGGCATGGCAGCCTGCGGCTGCCATGCCCGCTGCACAAAAAGCTCTTGCGAACTGCTGTAGAGTGCCGATTTATCGAGCACGTGCAGTGAGGAGTCCTGAAGAGTTACACACCATGAAAAATGCTGGCAAGCGATTTGCCAGCCTTACAAAAAGAGTTTGACTATCCTATGCCTGAGCGGTGCTCTTCGGACGACGGCGGCTAATTGATCCCCCCTTGCGTCCTGCAACTTGCGCCTCTTCGCTGGTCCACTTGTGCGCTGTACCCAGGGCATGAGCGGCTTTGCCACCTTTGCTGGCGATCTCACGCTTCTTCTCTGGACTCATTGATGCGAAACCGCGACCGTGACCTTTTTGTCCCTGCATTGTTATTTTCCTTTCATGTTCTTTCATCTCGTGAGAACGGTAGACCTTGCCGACTCCACTAAATGAACAACACCAATCCTAATATCCAATATAGTGAGGAAGAACACTCTGCTCTTCCCGTCAGCTCCATCTACTTCCGAGAAGCAGTGGATATCACTCATTACAGCATAACAGGCGTACCGAGTCTAGGCAAGTGAACAATAAGGTGAACAGCACGAATAATAAGAAGACTCAGCATTTTCTAAGGTTGACTCAGCAATTTCTAAGGAATGGTTGAGATGGCTTTTTGACAGGGATGAGGTGGTTTTTGCCAGTACACACCCATGGATGCAGTCGGTGAAGCGAGCGTGAGCACCGATGGCACCCGTTCCGGCTCCGCCAGGCGCAAGCATTGATACCCGATGCCTGCCAGTCCGAGCAGCAATCCAGGCGTTTCTACATTGAGTGGGACCCCTATGACCCAGCCGTGCTGCAGCATGCTTTCCAGCAGTTGCGCAGTAAGACGTTGCAAGTGGTCGTGCAACTGCGGGGTCTGCAGTGTTTGTGCTGCCAGCAGCACGGTCTCCAGATTGCCGCAATCACCATGGGCCAGCGAGTGATTGGGACCTACCTGTTCATGACTGTAGCCAAAGCCATCCGCAATCGTGGTCTCAAGGGCTAGCTCTAGCTCTGTGCGCATCGTTGCATCATCAAGATAGGGCAGAGAGACAAGTCGCCCAAGCGCAATCCCCGGTACCCCATGACTCCATGACATGCCACAGCGCGCTCCTGGGGCTTGCGCTGGTGCTGCCTGGTCGGGTTGCGGAGAGGCGCTCGTCGGTCGTTTGCGCAGATCGAGCCAGTTGCGTTGCTCCGGGGAAAACAGGCTGCGCTCATAGGTCAGAGCCGCTAAGGCTGCGTCTCGGAAGCGTTTCTCTCCACTGATCGCGGCTACTCTGAGCAAACTCCAGGCAATCCCTGCCGCGCCATGGGAGAAGCCTGAGAGTGGTACGTCCTGCTGGCGCGCCTTCCATCCCAGACCTTCTTGCATAGGCTGGGCATGAGCCAGCAGATGCTCTCCGCACTGTATAGCCATCTTCAAGGTCTGATCAGATGGGGCTAAAGCATGCAGGCTCAGCAGACTGGCAAGACATCCTGCGGCACCGTCCACCAGATCGAACTGTTCATCTTTCTCAATTTGGCCGACAAGCGGTTGCGCCAGTTCCTCGGCCTCCTTCAGTAACGCTGGATCATTCCAAAGCGCAGCCAGATGCGAAAAGAGATAGATCAACGAGCCCAGGCCGGTAAAAGCCCCAATAGACATCTGGTCAACGAAGGCTTGATTCCGTTGCATACTGGTCCGCAGTGTTTTGAGCGCTGCCTGCGCGAGGGCAGTGTAGCAAGCCTCTCCTGTGATCTGACCCAGTTGGCTTAAAAACAAGAGGATGCCAGGGAGGCCACTATATAAATCCAGACCGGCAGGAGTGATCAGCCATACACGTTCGCCTACCAGGGTCAACCCAAACCAGTCTGCACCCTCCTCATCCTGCAAAGCGCTGGCGCACAGACGATCTCCAATGGCTCGCGCCTCCGCCAGCAGACGCTCACCGTCCGGAATAGAGGATACAGCGGATAGGGGCAGATCACGTCTGGCGACTTGGTCGGCAAGCCCCCGTTGTCCCGCCGCGTTCGCAAACGAAGCGCGGATGAACCAGATCTGCTGCTGCAAGTCCGCTTCGCTGAGCTGCTGGAAGCGTTTGTTGACCAGTTCCAGGCCCGCCTCGGCAAAAAACGCTGGCAAGCATTCTCCCCGGCTTGTCCAGAGATCCCGGCTGTCGGGCCGCGTAGTGAACAGCGGAATATCCCCGCACAGGAGATCAGCGCGTTCTGCTGCAATGAGCCGCGTCAGGAACGGTCGGGATTCAACATTCAGCCAGAGGCGGTCAAAGAACCGTTCACGATCCAGGGCGTCGCGTAGCAGGTTCGGGTGGAAGCTTTCTGCCAATACGATGGTATACTCGCTGGTGGACCGCGGCAAGAAACGAATCTCATCGTGGGTGAAGAGCGGCAACACACTTTTTACCACTCTATCCCGTTCTGTCATGAGTAGTCGATAGGCATGGGTAAAACCTTTGATAAGACTCTCAATATAATCCAGCGAATCTACCTGTTGATCATGGAGTCGCGGACAGTTTTTGCCGCTGTGCAATTCAACGCGCTTATGCACGAGCCTCATCTCATCAGTGCCTGCTCCATCCCAGACTGCGGCTGGATGTGGACTCAGTTGCCCTTCGATTCTGCGGTCCAGTCCACCGACGTCGATTCCTTCGCCCTCCTCATTGAAGAGGACCCGTTGCGGCAGCAGCAAGCTGTGCAGGACGGAATGCTCAAAGGACTGCTGCGCCAGGTTGGTGGTCCTCTTTCCCACGATGTTTTGAGCATGGAACAATGCCTCCAGGTCGATCAACAGCGGGTGTTCGCCGGCGGCAATCACGTTTTCGTAGTGGAAATCAGTAGCCTCCAACACATAAAGGAGGGCCAAATAGCCTCCTTGTCGTTCGTAAAAACGAGCCACTTCTTCTTCGGAGGAGCAGCCGCTGACCGCGATCCATTCCGTCCAGCCATGGGTTCCTTTATTGACGAGTTTCAGGAGGCGAAAAGCGGGCTGCAATCCTCTCTCATTCAACCATGCCAGGAGTTCCTGGAAATGCATGTCAACGGTGAGCGATTTGGGCTTATAGACCAGTTGCCAGCCAGAGCGAAAGGTGAGAATCATCACACTCTGCCCTCCGCGGTGCCTATCGCCTGCATCGCCGGCAATCTTGGTGAGAACCCCTGGCTCCTGGTCCGGCGCAAATATTGAAAGGATCTCGGGCCAATCGGCACACAAGCGCTGGACGAATCCTAGACTGCAATTCGCCCAGTGCTGGCTGCTCTCCAGTATGTGACGTGCCAGGACACAGTATTCCTCCAAAAGGGGTTGGAGGTGTTCGCGCTGGCAGAGCGTGTGTAGGTAGTCCTGGAAGCGCACCTCGGATGTCTCTCCGTGCAGGCATCCTCGCAGGCGCGCGATGTTCAATTCCAGCACCAATGTTTTGTCTACCAGTGTCTGAAGCTGCCGGAGTAAATTGGGCAGAAGCAAAGAGAGAAGCGTCGTTGGATCAAAGGGGAGTTCGCGGTACTCGCGGGCGAGCGCTTCTATGCCCGTCTGCAGGTGCGCTATACTCTGCTGGAGCAGGGGATAAAATGGCCGAAGGCCGGCGACCTCCCGGAAAACCTGCTCCACGTCCACTTCTGGCACGGGGGCAGGGTCAGCGTGCAGCGCGTGTGTCAGTGCTCTTACCCAATCGGGAGCTGTCGGGTGACTAAGGCGTTCCTGCAGTGTCTTGAGCGGTTCCGAGAGCAATGCCAGCAGATCTTGCTCAGTAATGCCATCCATAGCCAGGCGAGTGGCGAAAAAGGAACTGGTGGCGAAGGGCTTCTGTGTTTTCCAGCGCTGGAGTCTTTTCTCTGCCTTTTCGCTCGGTACAGGAGCAGTACCTGCTGCCGTCCAGGAGGCGATACGCTCATGCAATGTGGCAGCCCGATACCAGCTTGAGGTTGGTTGATGTGGCGCAGCCGGGGCAACGAACGGCTCTGAGTGTTGTTCCATAGTTCTTTTCCTCTCCTGGACAGTTCTCGTCGTTCTTTGTGTCATAGGCGATAGAGTTATTCCCAGAGCAGGGGCGAGGGCAAGACATCCGGCTGAGCCAGGCGCAGCAGGGTATAGCCAATCCCGGCAGTACCATAGAAAAACTGTGGACGAGCGATCCATCTGGGCAGGACCGAGTCGAAGGTGAACGCCCCTCGTTGCTCTGCTCTGGTGAGCATCTGTCCGACAATATCCACTGCCATAGCGGTCAGTTCCGGGCGATTCAGCCGCCGGGCTGCGGTCAGGAGGAACTCGGCCCGCCCACAAATGCCGCAGCACAGGTGATCCGATCCTCCGGCGCCTATCTGCTGCGTTGTCTGTATCGCCATCTCGATATCCTGGCGGTTGGATGCCGTGTCCAGCAGAGGCAGGTTACCGATGCGGGCTAGCCCGATACCAGGGGCCCCATGGCACCACGAGACATAGTCTGTCTCTTTCTTCCCTACCTCTTCTGCCCAGTTACCTGCCTCACGCACCAGGGCCTGATCTTCATAACGCAACCCCTCTTGAGCAGCCTCCAAAAGCGCTGCGTCTCCCGTTAACGCGTAGAGCCGCAGCAAGGCATAGCCAATCCCTGCCGTGCCATGCGCGAAACCAGTCGTATGCCTTCCATCAACAGTAGGCCAGGCACGATAGGGGGTCTTGCTCGGCGTACGTGTGTGGAGCAGATGTTCCCCGCACCATATTGCTCGGTCTAACAGGTCTTGTGTGGGCGAGACCTCATAGAGTGCCAGCAAGCCCAGGAGAGCCCCGGCTGTCCCCACAAAAACATCCAGGAGATGGTCGTCGGCAATGAGGTCACGAGTGATCAAACTGGCTGCCGCTCCTGCCTCAGCCAGCAGTTCTGGTTCATCAAGGAATTGACTGAGGCGCGTGAGCGCATACACGACTGATCCTAAACCGAGACCGGCACCCAGGCCCATTTCGCAGACAAGCCGCTCACCTTCCTGACGCACGAGACGGTGCAGTGGTCGGACGGCAGCAAGGGCTAATCTGCGATAGCTGGTGATCCCGGTCAGTTGCGCGAGGGCTGCCAGGAAGAAGGCGATGCCGCTGACCCCGTCGGAGAATCCATAACGCAGGGGCTGGAGCTGGCTCTGCTGAAAGCGGTATGATCCCGTCGCTCCGACCCAGAGGACGCTCTCCTGGCCGATCTCGACCGCGCGCCTGGCAATGTCGTCAGCTATTGCCAGAGCCTGCCGCATGAAAGTGCCTGCTTCTGGCTGTTCACCGGTTTCCACCACCTGCCCAGGGCTTTCCACCTGTGTGGTCTCCTGCGGGAGAGCCTGCTGGAGCAGGCCAAGCTGCAGCGCCAGATCTTTATCACTCAGGCGCTCCAGACGCCTCAGTACGAGGTCAAACGCCGACTGACAGAGGCATAACCCAACTTCCTGCTCAGGGCCGATCACGAGCGTATCGCTGTCAGCACGCGCGCTCACTACCGGGATATCTCCTTGCAGCAGCGCTTGTCGTTCTGCGGCGAAGACCGGCCACCAGCGTGCGTGATCGCCTTTGCTCGCTCTGGTCCAGTCGAGAGGCGCACTCTCAACCCCGAGTCCCTCTAAGAGCATGCTATGCGTGATCGCATCCTGCAGTGCCTGAGGTGCCAATAGGGTGGGGAGGAGGTCGTCGTAGACCGCGCGATCCCGGTAGGTCATACGCACCAGTTGCGTTTTCAACGCCTGGAGAGGACTCCTGGGGGCCAGCAGCGTCGCCCGTTGCTGGAGGAACAGCTGGTACATGTGTTGAAAGCCTGCACAGAGGTCTTCCTGGAGATCCGCTTCGCAGGGACGTTGGGAAACGTCAACAGAACGAGCGACATTCAGAAGGGGGTGCGCTTTTAACGAGCCATACTTCAAGGCTGGGGGAGACTTCGAGAGTTGCCGCTCTCTGTCCTCTTGCGCCAAATCCTTGTCTCGCTGACTCAAGCACAAACCACTGATGTCGCCAGCATAATGTCGTGTCCCTTTGGAAGACGCGGCAAACGCGCCGGTCGGTAGCTTCCAGCTTGCCAGCAGCCCGGTGTGAAGCACCGAATACACCTCTTGTTCCCAGTCCCTTCCCTGACGAGGCGGCAGATCTTGACGGGGATAGGGACGCAGGAGATGACTTGCATCCACCAGGACCGGCTGTTCACCATGCGCGACGAACTGGTCGGAAAAACAATTCATCCCACCGAGGATATAGACCAGGCAGAGCAGCATACCTGCTCGCTGGTAGTAGCGTCGCAGTGCCTCCCGGTCCGGGCAAGGTTCCTGTGCGACAAACTCCACCCATCCGTAGGAGACGCGATTCAGCATCGCCAGGGTCTTGAGAGGAGGCGCAGCACCTTGAGCATTGCACCAGCGCAGCAGGTGAGTGTAAGCCTCCTCTATTCCGATTGGTCGGGGTTTATAGATCAGCCTGGTTCCGCACGCAAAGGTCAGCGCCATCACACAGCGTCTGCCTGCATGCGTATCAGAGAGTGCGGGTTGGATCTCTGCTACCTGACCCAGGTCATTCCCGGTGCCAAACACCTCTCCAAGGTCTGACCAGTCGGCGGCCAGGCGATAGACGAACTCGACATTGGCCTCGACCCAGAGATCACAGGTCGTCGCCAACAATCGTGCCAGGGCACTGTAGCTCCGTAGCAGGGCCGCCAACCCTCCCTGGCGCATCTGTTGGAGAAAATACCGGGAGAACTCCGTGCTATCTCTTTGCTCATTGTCTCTTGCTGCCTGCGCACGGCTCTGTACGAACGCTGCCTGCAGCGTTGGCAGCGACATTGAGATCAATACCTGAAGCAAATGGCGCTGCAACGTCAGCTGTGCAGCGTCTGTGAGCAGGTTGGTGGCAGCCGCAGCCTGGGTGAGAAAGCCTCGCCGGGCAACAGCGACGAAGGGAGCCAGCAGTTCTTCAAACGGGAGTGGTGCGTTAGCATCCAAGCACGACCATGGCTCTGCACTGGCGAACGCACCCTCGCCTGGCAGCGCCTCCAACAACTGGAGCGCTTCCTGGAGCGTTACGGTCCATCCTGGCAGCGGAACCTCCTCGGGCCACTCCCTTGACGCAAGCAAACGGTATGCCCCGGCAAAGTCGAGTCCATCCCAGGAGAGACGTTCCTGAAAGCGCTGCCAATCCCCAGCTGTGGAAACCTGGCACCAGGCATTGAGGCGTGCCTGGAGTACATCATCGTTCGCCTGCTCATTGCCTGGAAGCCCATGGCTACTCACGCGCTCTGGAATGGTACTGGCTGCGGCAACGATCGCACGCAGGTCTCTCTGTGAAAGGGTCATAGCCCCCACCCTCCTTTTTTCTCTTGCAATCCATACCCGGATGGCTCATCAACTGGGAGATAGATAGGAGAGCCCCAAAGCCATTCGTATGCATCAAGGGCCCTCCTGATTTTTCTGCTGACCGGGACGTCAGTTATCTAGCAGGTGCGGTGACATTAATGGTACAAAGTTGATCTGGGCCGCAGATGGGTGTCCGAGAGGATTCAAAAGTGCCGCAGCAACCACCAGCGATCGCCAACAACTCTTCCTCAGTAATTTCCCGGCCCACAGGGCTGGGCTCTAATGCCTCTTCGTCAGCTTTCCATGCACGGATCAGGTCTTCAAGGTTCATGTGTTTTCTCCTTTTTGATCTTCTGTTTGAGATGTACTATCAGTCTGGAAGAACGCACTACAAGAACAATACGTATCTATGGCAAGGGCCTGGCAGAGCATTGGACAGGCGGCAAACCTGTCTTTTCGATGTCCAGATGAGATGTCAGGATATCCTGGATCATCGCGTCTGAAGATCAGCAAAAGGATGCGCTCACACCTGAGCCCGAATGCCCATTGTTCACTGAGACTTACTCATCTCGGATCTCCCCACCCTCCAATTGATCCCGGATCAAGCGGGCGTAGTACCCCTGCGCCCTCAGTAATGCTTCATGTGAGCCCCGCTCTACAATCCTGCCCTGGTCGAGGACCAGGATGAAGTCCGCGTTGCGCACCGTACTCAAACGATGTGCGATGATGATTTGTGTGCAGGCCAGCACTCGCAGGTTACGCTCGATGGTTCGCTCGGTCGTCACGTCTAGGGCACTGGTAGCTTCGTCGAGAAGCAGCAGAGCTGGCTCGCGGACCAGCGCACGAGCCAGCGCAATCCGCTGGCGCTGGCCACCGGAGAACACCGTGCCATCCTCACCCACGTAGGTCTCGTAGCCCATCGGCATCGCTATGATGTCGTCGTGAATCTCTGCCGCTTGCGCCGCTTGCATGACCTGCTCCATTCCGATAGTCGGGTTGCCCATAATGATGTTTTCCTGGATCGAGCCACTGAAGAGACTGCTATTTTGGATGACGACTCCAAATTGTGAGCGCACCGCCTGGTAGTTGAGTTCCCGCAGCGGAAGATCGTCGTAATAGATCTCCCCATGTGTCGGCAGGTACAGGCCCAGCAGCAGATGACCCAGGGTGCTTTTGCCCGAACCAGTGCGTCCCACAATTGCGACTTTTTGCCCATCGCGAATGTCCAGGGTGATATCCTTGAGCACCAGGGGTGCCTGGGCATCATACTGAAAATCGACCTGTTCGAGCCGGACATTCCCTCGGAGTCGTGGCGGCAATTGTACTTTGCTGCTGTCTTGCTCCGGCTCTGCCTCCATGACATCGGTGAGACGCTCCAGGTGGGAGGCGATGAGCTGCAGGCTCTGCCCGTTATTGATCAGCGTGGTGAGCGGGGTCAGGAAAGCGATGCCCAGAGCATTCAAGGCCAGCATCGTTCCCAACGGCAATGTGCCATTGATGACCTGCCCCGTGCCAAACCAGAGCAACGCCAGGGGGGCGCTGGTGCTGACCGCGCTCAGCATGGTCGTGATCAGGGTCGAGGCTATATTTTGCTGGACGGACGTATTGATCCCGTCAAAGAAAAGGTTGGACCAGCGCTCAAATGCCGGGTGTTCTGCTCCCATGGCCTTCAAGGTCGGCATACCTACCAGCACCTCCGTCGCGTAGCCCTGTGCCTTCCCCTGGGCGGTCAGTCCACGCAGCGACAGACGGTGCATGAGTCGCGTCGTACACAGCAGGAGTAAAACCTGCAACAGGCCAATGCCCAGGACCACGAGGCTATAGAGGCGCGACAGGGACAGTAAGATGAAGAAATAGACGAGCACAAAACTGCCATCCAACAAGGTTGAAATCAGTTGTTTGCTGATGGTATCGCGAATGACCTGATTACTCCCCATGCGCGCGAGGAGATCGCCGCTTGAGCGCTGCTGAAAGAAGCGCACAGGTAGGGTCAGCAGGTGTTCAAAGAAGCGCAGCGTCATGCGCATATCGATGCGTGTCTGCAGGTAGAGCAGAACCATGCCGCGTAAAAGAGTCGTTACAAACTGGGCTAGCAGCAAGATCAGCATACCAAGGCCTAAGAGGAGGAGTTCATCGTGTAGGCTAAAGGGGATGACCTTGTCCACCACGACTTTCGTGAGGAGAGGGGTCGCCAGCCCAAAGAGCTGGAGCAGAAGTGATGCTCCGATCACTTGCAGGAGCGCTGCTGGTGCGAGCTTCACGTAATTGGCAGCGTAGGTCCGTACACTCGCCTTCGTAGCGGATTTTTGGCGCTCAAACATGATCCCAGGCTCAAGTGTAATGACCACACCTGTGAAGCTCCGCTCGAACTCCCCGGCGCTGAGGCGCATGCGACCCATCGCGGGGTCAACGACATCAACAGAACCAGGGGACCAGCGCTCGACGACGAGAAAATGGTTGAAATTCCAATGGATGATGGCTGGCAAGGGAAGAAAGCGAAAATCATGACTTTCCACAGAGATGGCCCTGGTGCGCATCCCATAGGCTCGCGCGGCCTTGACAAGGCCGAAGGCGGACAGGCCATCGCGGCCAATCCCACACTGCTCACGGATTGCGGAAACGCTGATCTGACGTCTATAGTAGGTCAGGATCATTGCCAAGCAAGTAGCGCCACATTCTACCGCATTCATCTGAAGCAATACCGGGACACGTTTTCTGACGATGCTTTCGTGCAACTTGTTCCACGGAGCGCATGGTTGCCCCTGCTCTCCTGGCGTTGCCATCTGAGCTGCGCGTTGCTGCTCTGGAATAACCGGAGTATCGACACGTGCTGAATCGAGATGAGACATAGCGCTATTCTCCAGCCAATTGAGCAGATCCAAACAATGACGAGAGTACAGACGTGGAGCCGACCTGGACCTGAGCATTGACAAGACTACCTGCATAGCCCTGAGAAGCAAAGGCAGGGCCAAGTTGGACCGAGACGATCATTGATGGGCCTGTAATCATCGATGAAACCCTGCTTCCAGGTGCATAGCGTTTCTGAATCTCGTCTGGACTGAGGACAGCAGGCTCTACCTCATCAACCGTGGTAGTGAACGACTGCCCTGTCCCAATTTGTAGCAGGACAGGAGTGCCAGCGTGGAGAGGCAATGCGTGCGCAGGGGCAGCCGGTACAAATACCAGGGCAATCGGCATATTGACTGATTGTCCGTTTTGTATGATCGTATGCTCTATTACTATGCCAGATCCGCTGATATAGACCGGCACCCGGCCAAACCAGGCCACCGTCATGGCGAGGGCCGCCAGACTGAGCAGGATCCACAGCAGAAGAAAGACCGGCGGCCTGGCAAGGCGTGGCAGAATAGCTTTCTCTCTGCTTTGCACATAGTATTCCAGTGCTTGTTGACGAAAAAGAGGCGATCTGGATGACACTACGCTATGGCTCCTTTCAGTTTATGAAGCTTGCGGGCTGGCGACAAGACGGCAATCCACTCTCAGATAGTTGGATGAACGTTCGTACAAGCAGGCAGGCAGTTGTTTTTGACACCCAGAAAAGGGTTCGATAGTGGCAAAGTGGCCAACAATTTCATTTCACTGTCAAAAACAGCAGTCTCGTTGAGAGTGACGTAGCCAGCATGAGACACTGACACTGAATAGCCGCTTCGGCGCTCTCTCTGTCTCACTCGTTCTATTTCCTCCATATGTTTCTCTGAAAGTGTATTCGGAAAAGGTTACATGGACTAACAGGTTGTCAGGCTCTCCCGCATAAACCGTGCTCCGCCGAACGGAAGGAGTATTAGGAACATCTCTTTTTGAAGATGCGGCATTTCATAACACAAAAGTCCATCCAGGTCCTGGACGATTCTTCTTGTTTTTGCTGTCTGGTCGCTGTCAACGGCGATCATTGCGGCACCAGGTAACGTGTGAAGCGAGACTAGAGGGCCCTTGAGGCGTCAAGTTCTTGCTGCTTACCTCGGATCCAACTGATCCTTCGTCGGTTCCGCTCAGCAGAACCACGATTCGGTCAGGTGCGGCAACACCTTGCCCCCGCCGTAGTCTTGCACAGCGCGAGAAATGCACAAGTCTTGACCGGCGGCAGCAAGCGCCAACGCCTTGATGGCGAAGAACGTCTCGATAGGGCTAGCCTGTACCGACTCAGCCTGCTCCACCAGGGTAGCTACCTTACGTTGAAGCGCATCCATGCATGGATCGGGATGTCGCCAACGGTATGTATAGCTAGCAGCGTCGAGGTCACCGAGCCATTGCCGACTGTCGGGCGCATTGAGAAGGGCTGATCCTGGAGGAACGAGCAGACGAATGGAGAAATGCACAGGATCAACATGCTCAAGCAAATGGCGTTCCTCGAAAAAGTTGAGCAGCGCGATATAGCTCTCTAGCGTCTCCCATGGCGAAAATGGCAAAAGCGAAGGGCGAAGAGAGATGCCTACTTGTTCCAGGAGATCAAACGCTTCGGCTACGTCCGCACCGGTATGCCCCTTAGCAAGATGACAAAGTACGTTGTCGTTGATTGACTCGACGGCGGAGACGATGAAGACACAGCCCAGGTCTCGTAGTTCTGGCAAGAGGTGGTGATGCTTTAAGAGATGCTCGATCTTGATCGTCGCATCGAAAGTAACATCCGAGAACTCCTGGTGCAGGGCGCGGGTGATGCGCATAGCGTGCGTTGGCCCGTTGAAGAAATCGGGGTCGCCAAAGGTGATGTGTTCTGCCCTTTGCGCTACTTGTCCGCGGATGTCGGCCAGGACGACCTCGGCTGGGATGGCAAAGAAGCGTCCCTGGTAGATCGGCGTGATCGGACAGTGCAGGCACGTGTGCTTACAGCCGCGAGTCGTCTCGGTGTAGCCTGCTAGCCGCGTGTGACCGTGTAGCTCCAGGCGCGCGTAGCGCTCAAGCGGCGGCAACTGTTGACGCTCCGGTATGGGCAAACTGGTACGCTGTATCCATGGTCCGCGATTGGATGTGCAGGTGGTGACGCCATAGATCGAGGGTGTCTCGCCGTGCTCTAGCGCTGCGATGAGCTGCAGGAGGGGCGCTTCATGTTCGCCAGCGATAACCGAGTCGGCACTCCCTTGCAGGAGATAATCGGCGTTGAGGAGTGCATAGTGACCGTAGAAGCAGATGTGTGCAGATGGGTTAATCGAGCGTACACGTTGTGCAATCTGTTGCCCCAGGCGCAAGGCGGTATGCATGGGTACGGAAATGGCGAAGAAGCGAGCTTTGGCAATCGCCTGGTCGGTCAGTGTCTCTATAGCGGTATCGACAGGCACAGGGACATATCCCGCTTGCCGAAGTTTTGCAAGCAGCACGGCAAGATGAAACGGTTGATGGCCTAGCTCATAGCATGAAATGAGCAGGATATCACCGAAGGCTCTCATTTTTTACGAGATGCTCCGCCGCCACCTTTGCGGCTCGGTCCTGCCCCTACGCCGGCCTCTTCTTCTGGTACCCAACCCTCTGGCATCTTCGCATCTGAGCCGAAGAAGAACTCTTCCATCTGCTCGCGCAGTATTTTGCGTGCTTCGGGGTCGGCCATATTCAGCCCATAGTGGTTGATGATAAGGGTACTTTGTGCAGGCCACATATCCCAGGCTTGCTTGGAGATGTTGTCATAGATGCGCTGGCCCAGTGGACCTGGGAAGGGTGGCTTGTCCAATCCCGGCAGTTCGCGCCCCAGTTTGACACAATTGACCATTCGTGGCATGATGTAACTCCAATGAAATTGTGCAAAATCTCATCCCATACCGCCCTGGAGGCAGGATGGGGACATTCCCTTATTTTGACTCTGTCTATAAAGATAGTACAAGATGCAGCATGCCATGTCAAATGCTTTGTCAACAGAACGCCAACCGCGTGTCCTCTTGCTAGGCATGCAAGGTAACTTCTCACCTCCTTCCCTACGCGCTTTGCTAGAGAGCGGCATTGAAGTCTGTGCCGTCGTCCTGCCTGCATCGGCTCCAGATCTACCGGCCATACGACAACGAGAACGGCCCCATATCGCACATCCCGTATTGCCGTTACTGCATACTTCCCTCCTGCAACTTGCCTGGGAACGGCGTATACCTGTCTGGGAGGTGCAGCGCATCGCAGACCCCGAAGCGGTCTCGGTACTCGCTGCCTATCAACCAGATGTCATCTGCGTAGCCTGCTTCTCGCAACGTATTCCACGAGCTATCCTGGATATGCCCCGTCTTGGCTGTCTCAACGTACACCCGTCGCTCTTGCCAGCCAATCGCGGGCCCGTTCCGTTGTTCTGGACGTTTCGTGAGGGGTATGAGCAGACTGGCGTCACGATCCATGTGATGGATGAGGCAATGGACAGTGGCGATATTCTGGCGCAAGAGTCCTTCGATGTGCCCGATGGTATCAGCTATGCCCAGTTGGAGGCGCAATGTGCTGTGCGTGGCGGCGCACTGCTGGCGCGTACGGCATGGGACCTCTATAGAGGCTGTGCTGTGCGTCTACCGCAGGATGAGGCCAGGAGCAGCTACCATCCCTTTCCTTCTGCAGAAGATGTTGTGATCTATGCCGCCGACTGGAGTGCGCGCCACGTTTACAACTTTGTTTGCGGGCTGGCTGAGTGGGGCGAATCAATTAAACTCTGTGTTGATGGCAGTTATTTCTCTGTTCAACGAGCAACTTCTTATAGCCATAGGGATATAGACAACGTTCCTAGCGGGCCAGACGGAGAAACATGGATGCGCTGCAAAGTGGGGTGGGTGAAAATAAAGGTGTCAAGTCAGTAGCCTTTCGATGGTTTGCAAAAAATCATCTAATTCAAGTGGCTTGGTCATGCCGACGATCTTGCGTTTTGCGATCTCTCGCCGGGGGAGCCGGGCACTTATCAGGATGGCAGGTGTACCTTGTAGTTCTTGTGTTTCCTGCAATTGGTCGTAGAGTTCGATACCATTCATCGAGGGCAGTTGATAGTCGAGAATAAAGAGGTTGGGCTTGATGCTTGCAACAACGTTCAAGGCCTGCAGACCATCCGCAACCAACATAGCCTGATAGTGGGTCTCCTGCGAGATGGCTTGAACGAGGAACATGCCGATGTCTGTGTCATCCTCTACCACCAGGATCGTTTTCACACTGCGATCTTTACTTTCACCTGCAGGGGACCGCTCTTGATCGTGAGCCATGCGTTACTCCAATTCTAATGGTAGTGCTTGTCTGCTATTAGCTGTGCAAGAGAGAATAGCTTAGAATATATCACGTTCCAGGTAGGGGAGAAGTTTCATCCTGGAGGAGGGCAACTCCTGCCAACGCTATTTTTGCTTCATCCCATTTCAGTGGGCGCGTCATAATCCCAACGAGTGTAAGAACTGTAATTAGTGAGCGTTCTAGTAAGTGGGGGCAAGTGAAAGAAGAGCAGCATGGTGAAGATACTTCCGCCTGTTTGTAACTCATGTGTTTGTGATATCCTAACATATGTAGCACGTGTCTCAGGCAGAGAATGAGACACGCATGTAATCAAATGCTCTTTTCTTGACGTATGTCTTTTTAGGGCCACCAAAGGGGCATCTGCGCAAGAAACGTCGTCAAAAGTAGAGAAGGCTTTGCTGGATGAGAACATATTGGTCGCGGTCTACTGTCAGTTACCTCTGGGGTGCTCTGTCACTAGCGATAGTAGCGCCCCTGCTATTCATTGGCTGTGGCGGGACCTCCACGGCTCCCGTTCAGTCTGTCCCGACTGCGACTGCAGCGTCCAGCCCAACCCCATCACTCACTCCGATAGCCGTTGCCCATGTCAAGATCGTTGGGAAAGGCGGGAAGTATGTTTTTGACCCTGCAACACTGACGATCAAAGCAGGAACGCAGGTTGTGTGGACGAACGATTCTACTGCGCCCCACACGGTCACGAGTGATACCGGAGTCTTCAACACGCCTGGCAATCTGACCGAGAATCAAACTCTCAAGGTAATCTTCAGTAAGCCAGGACGGTACACGTACTACTGCAACATTCACACATATATGACGGGAGTCGTCATCGTGACGCCGTAGTAGGTAGACGAAGAACCGAACCGTGTGTGGCAGTCCCTGGGTAGGAAGCCCGGCAAGAACACGCATAGTGAACGAAAGGAATTGTCATGGTAACAATCTATTCTAGACTCAGGCAGCGGAACATCAACATACTGGCTGTACTATGCATTGTGGCTGCGCTACTGCTCGCTGGATGCGGTGGTGGCGCTGCGAGCACTCCTCCAGCCCCGACGCCGACAAGTGCGGCACCAAGCGGCCCACCGATCCCGACAATCACTGCCAATCTGGCCACGGCAACGCTGAAGCATGTACCTAATGGTACGGCGGACCTCACTTGGGACCCGGCCACCCATGATTTGACAGTGAAGGTCTCGCTGGTTGGACTGGCCCCCAGTAGCATGCATCCGGCTCATATCCATACGGGCAGTTGTGCAAACCAGGGGAATGTCATTTATCCGTTGCAGACGCTCGCCGCGGATGCGCATGGGGTGGCGACAGCCACGACAGTGGTGAAAAATGTGACGAATGGTATTCCTGCCACGGGATGGTATGTAAACGTGCACAATGGGCCTGGCCTCAGCACCAATGACCAGTTCCTGCCGATCGTCTGCGGGGATGTGGCGAACTCGAGTGCCGCGCAATCGGTGAATGTCATGATGATGAATGCACCGCCTGCGAGTATGGGCGAGTCGGTGAGCGGTATGGCGCAACTGATGCTTTCCGGCACGACAATGACAGTGAAGCTGACGCTGAGCGGCCTGGAGCCCAATAGCATGCATGCTGCCCATATTCACGCTGGCAGTTGCGAGAGTCAGGGACAGGTTGTGTATCCACTGAATACCGTGATGGCAGATGCGTCGGGAAACGCAAGCGAGACCACAAATGTCACTGTTGCTAACGTGACCGCGGTCTTCACCACCAGCTTATATGTCAATGTTCACCACAGCACAGCTTTGTCAACCCAGACGGGCTTCGACCCGATTGCTTGTGGCAATGTGACGCTCGGGGCTTAACAGCGTTCCTGGGGGCAGCTCAAAGCGGGATGCCCGCAAGGTCTGCCCCTACAAGCCATCTGCGGAAATAGTGAGCTGGGGGACGAGCCTCGCTAACAAGTTCGAGATAGAAAGGGCGCTCTTTATCCCATTCTGCTACACGCGCTGGATAACTGACGACCTCGATCCTTCTTGACCTCCTCATGGGTCGGTACGCTGAGTCGGCTCATACGTTTGCTGTGGGTATGGTGCTGGCTGATTGTGTGGAACAGTCTCTGATGCTGGATACTGGCCTGGTTGCGGTGGATAGGGTATCGGCGGGTATGACACAGAGTTCTGATGAGGGTGTGGCGGCTGATTGTATTGCGGTGGTGATTTGAACTGACCAGGGCGCGGTTTAAATTGAGGCTTCGGAAGTTGCATTGGTGATGATTGGCTGTCTTGCGTAGCCACCGATGCCGCGGACGGCGGTGCAAGTTGCGGCTGGTTAAAGGGAGGGTGCTGTATTGGTGGTGGTTGGTTATCTTGTCTAGCCCCCGGCGCCATATTATTCCCATAGAGCGACGGTGCAAGTTGTGGCCGGTACGGAGGGTATGACACAGGATTGGGGTATGGCGTAGGATTCTGCGAGGGTGGTTGAAGCATGTTCATCTGTGGTGGTTGAAGTTGCCCTATTGGCGCTCCCATGCCGATTGGTGGAACAACTGCCAGGCTCGTCTGTTTTTTGTTTCTGCCGCGCAGGATGAATCCCACAGCGATAAGAATCAGACCGAGGGCGAGTGGTCCTGCACCCGACGTCCACCTATTTACATAAAAGCCGTGGGGGTTTTTACTGTACTCGGCGCTCGTGTACAGCCTGGGCCCTTGACCGTTACTGCCGCTGCTGGGAAAAACACTGAATTGCTCTACTGTATAGGCTGGACCTAGCAGATGGGTACTGGTATTTGTCGCGCTCACATTGATGTTATCCGTGTCAGTTATGCGATAGGTAAAAGAGAGGGCATCACCGTCACCAAAGCTATTATCTTTCACATTAGGGGAGAAGTTATTTTCATTGATGATATAGAGATTGTTATCATTAACCATTTGCAGATAGCCGACGCGATTTGATGAAGAGCCATTGCCCGAAAGGAAATGTGCAACAATTTCCTTCCCGACCGTGTGGTAGGTGGCCTGGTGAGACATGAGACCGATAGACAATCCGATGATAGCAGATAGTAAACCGGTGACGAGAAAAAGCAATAGACGAATCACAAAAATTTCTCCTTACATAACGTAACCATGGCTGCGAGACCTATGATATGATATCATCTCTAGGGCCACTAAACACTTGTGGTAGGAGGAAATGGCTAACGGTGTACCTCAAACGTCTGGAAATGTTGGGTTTCAAGAGCTTTGCTGCACGTACCCTGCTCGAGTTTAGCACGGGCATTACAGCTGTCGTAGGTCCCAACGGTGCGGGGAAATCGAACGTCGCCGATGCTGTACGTTGGGTATTGGGCGAACAAAGCATGCGGCAGTTGCGCGGCAAGAAAAGCGATGACATCATCTTTGCTGGTGGGCACGGCAAATCCGCACTTGGCATGGCGGAGGTCTCGCTCACGATCGATAACAGTACTGGATGGGTGCCTTCAGCATATAGTGAAATCACTGTCACACGGCGGAGCTTCCGCTCTGGCGAGAACGAGTATCTCATCAACAGGCAGAAGGTGCGCCTCAAAGACGTCCTCTTGCTGCTGGCACAGGCACGTATTGGGCATGACTCCTATACCGTCGTAGGCCAGGGTTTGATCGATGCAGCGCTCAGTCTGCGCGCTGAAGAGCGACGGGGGCTGTTTGAGGACGCCGCCGGTATCCGCCCGTTGCAGGTCCAACGGGTGGAGGCCGAGACGCGTCTACGCCAGACGGAACAAAACCTTGATCGTCTGCACGATATCGTCAGTGAAATTGAACCTCGTTTGGGGTACCTGGCGGAGCAAGCCCACCGCGCCCGTGAGTTTGGACAACTGC
>WNFT01000422.1_pt1 | contig 34248 bp, 34 predicted proteins | sample 5400191 | NCBI WGS metagenome assembly WNFT01 (sample SAMN13153359, study PRJNA577476) | soil metagenome | isolation source: 80 cm saprolite under Madrone tree | place: USA:California | collected 2016-06-14 | reverse complement strand
AGGAGATCGAGCAAGCCACCCGCGTCGCGACCGCGCAACTCAATCTGCGAGCCAAACCCTGGGTCTGGGGACGCCCTGCCAAGGATCATCGTCGCTATCGCCGACTCTTTTGTTACCGCATTTAAGGAACTTAGCACTAGGTTGCTAATAGTATCAGCAACGAACATCTGGTTCAGTGAAATGAACATGTTGCCTACCAGCTCCCCCCGTAAAATTGACATTGCTTGAGGGACAAGGTCATGCACCACCTGGGGAGCCACCTTCTTCAAGACTTGCATAGCTGCATCGCGCACATCCCCATTTTCATCCGCCAATAATTCTACGAATGGCTCAAGCGGTATCCGTTCAGGTTGTGTTTCTAATACCTCAATCGCAACCTGGCGTATGCTTGCATCTTTCTCATAGAGTAATAAAAGCAGGGCATCGATCGATACCTGTTTGCCTGATTTTTTCAATGCCTCAGCTGCTGCCCGCCGCACAGGCTCGTCATGGTCCTGGAGCAGGGCCAGCAGCGGCTCCAGCGGCATTCGCTCCCCCTGGGCTCCCCTTTCACGGGTAGGTTTTTAGAAGGGAGCAAGCGGTGAGGCAGGCCAACCTGCTATCATGGAAGAGTCGAACCAATCCATGAGAACAGGAGAAAGGTCATGTCTCACCGCAAAGCATTATCGCCATGGGAACAAACGGTGTCAACGCGTCTGCCGCATGTGAGTCGACCACAAGCACAGGTGCTGGCGTTATGGAGCTATGGGATGGTCTTAGCCAAGTCGTGTGGCATAACGACGGTGGCGGCCCTCTTGGCCGATCTGACGAAGACATCACGCTCACCAATGCGCCAGCGACTGCGGGAGTGGTGCTACGATGCGCAAGACAAAAAGGGGGAGCATCGTCAAGACGTCGATGTGACGCTGTGCTTTGCGCCGTGGGTGTGGTGGATCTTGAGCCTCTGGCCGCAGGACGAACCCCGTCTGGCAGATGGCGCATGGATGCCACTACGCTCTCCGATCGCTTCACGGTGCTCTGCATCAGCGTGCTCTCTCGCGGCTGTGCCATTCCGGTCGCTTGGAAGCTGATGCGTGGTGGAGAGAAAGGCTCATGGGAGCCCTATTGGAAGACCTTGTTCAGCTGTCTGAAAGGCAGCGTGCCCAAAGAGTGGACCGTGATTGTGCTGGCAGACCGTGGGTTGTATGCGCGCCTCTCTCTTCCGCCACATCGTGACGCTCGGCTGGCATCCGTTCTTGCGCATCAATCTGGGAGGCAAGGTGCGGACGCTCGGGGCGGAGAAATTTGATTGGCTCTCCAAGCTGGTGCCCCAAGTGGGAACCGCCTGGAGCGGTGTGGTCGATTGCGGATGTCGCAAAGTACGGTGCGCTGTACGAGGCTTTCTCGGTGGGACGAGGGCTATGCCGATCCTTGGCTGGTCCTGACGGACTTGGCTCCCGAGGCGGCTGACGTGGTGTGGTACAGCATGCGCACCTGGATCGAAGGGGGTTTCAAGGATACCAAGCGCGGCGGAGGGTCTTGGCATCAAACCAAGATGACCGATCCAGCGCGAGCGAGCCGACTGTGGTTGGCGATTGCGGTGGCGACGTTGTGGGTCGGAAGCCGGGGAGGCGAGGCCGATGCGACGCAACCCTGCAGTGGGTTGGAGGCCTTACCCGAACGGCATATCGCCCGCCGCAAGGCGACCAAGCGGTCGCGACCTCGGCTGCAGAGTTGCTTTGCGAAAAGCGGCTGCGACGCATTTTCGTGACCGTGCTGCACGGACGGCGACTGCCGAGGGGACGCTTCATTCCGGAGCCCTGGCCCACGATGATGCCGCCTCGGAAGAAACCCAAGAAGCAGAAAAAGCCGCCTTCAGCCACACCGTCATCCGATGGGGTTCCTTCGGCTTCGGAGGCGGTCGCATGACAAAAAACCTACCCGTGAAAGGCGGGATAGATGGGGGTCCTCTTCGCGGCGGTGGCCCGCTGTGGCACACTAGGGACTTCTTCAGGCATCGTCGCCGGTCCCTGTGCGGCAAGGGCTTGCTCCGGTGTCATAGTGCATCCCTCGGCCCACGCAGCGGCAAAAGCTTCCTTCCCGAGCTGGACCCGTGCAGCAGTAACTGAGCGCTCATAGGTAGCACGCTTGACAGGTGGAAGGGCCATCCAAAAAGGTCCTCCCTGTTCGGATTGTGCACCGATGACTGTACGCAGGGACTCCGCGGCCCCCCAGAGCCGTGCTGCCCATGCTGGCTCTCCCTGTGCCGCCACCACGCTCGCCAATCCTTCCAGGTAGGTGATGGTAGACCGCTTGTCGCCCGCCTCCTTGCAGAGCACCAAACCCTCCACGTAACGAGCACGTGCTGCTACATGGTCGCCCTGGCGTACCTCCACCTGCGCTAAAAGGCAGAGCGACTGGATAATACCCCAGCGATCTCCAATCTCCCTGTAGAGTGCCAGACTCTCCTCAGAAAGCGCACGTGCCGTGGTAGCATCGCCCTGATCGAGGCTCACCTGTCCCAAGATGCCGAACGCTTCGGCCATGCACCCCTTCTCACGCAACTCCCTGCAGAGCTCGAGACTTTCCTCGAGCAGCGAGCGTACGGTCGCCTGATCACCTTGGGAAGAAAAGAGCGTCCCGGCCAACATAAGGAGCAACCAGGACCAGCCCCCTGGCGTACTCGCCTTGATTACCAGCCAGCAGTGCCAGGTAGAAGAGCGATTCACCAACGCCATACTTGTGGCCCACCTCTCTGCGCAGCGCCAGGGACTCCTCCATCAGCGAGCGTCCAGTGACAGGGTCGCCATTATTCCAGACTGCCCACCCCAGCAAGCGGAGGGAGAACGCGATGCCTCGTCTGTCTTCGAGTTCCCGGCACAGTACCAGGCTCTCTTTGCACAGTGTCTCACCCCGATCAAAGTCACCCTGATTGAGAGCCACGTCCGCAGCAGCCAGCAGCGCCTTCGCCCGTGCAGGCCCTGCAACTCCTCCGCTTCCTGCCAGTGCCCGCTCCAGAAAGGTCCGTCCCTCGCTGAAGTGACCACGTATTCTCCAGAACTGCCGCAGCGCTCCTCCCAATCGCAGGGCCATCTCCATGTTTTGGCCGACCTCCCCTCGTTCCGACGACCACTGCATTGCTGCTCGCAGGTTGTCATGCTCCCGTTCCAGGCGCTCCAGCCACGCGACTTGCTGTGGGCCCTGGAGTTCTGGCTCTGCCTGCTCGGCCAGCGCCAGGTAATACAGGGCGTGCGCCCGTCGGACCGCCTCCAGGTCCCCGTTCTCGGTGAGGGTCTCCAGCCCATACTCGCGCACGGTCTCCAACATGCTCAGGCGTGGCTCCTCTCCCTCCTGCTCAGTCTGTTGCAGCAAGCTCTTGTCAAGCAGCGAGGCCACTCCATCCAAGACGTGTATCGTTGCGTCACCGTCGCTAAGAGCAGCGCAGATGGTCTCTACTGCCTCCAGGGTGCAGCCGCCCACGAAGACAGAGAGCCGCCGGAAGAGGCGTTGCTCTTCGGTATTCAGCAGATTGTAGCTCCACTGGATCGTGTTGCGCAGGGTCTGCTGGCGTATCGGCATATGCTTCGCTCGGCTGGTCAACACCTGGAGCCGATGGCCTAACCGCTCCAACAAAGCTTGTGGGGGAAGCAGTTTGATACGAGCGGCTGCCAGTTCAATCGCCAGTGGGAGTCCGTCTAAGCGGGAACAGATCTCGGCAATCGCTCGTGCATTGGCGGAGGTCATCTGGAAGCAAGGTAGGGTCGTCCGGGCACGCTGCAGGAAGAGGGACACTGCCGCACATTGCGCCAGTTCCTCACCCTCGGGAAGGTGGGCGAGGTCAGGCAGGGCCAGCGGGGAGACAGGGAAGAGGTGTTCGGCCTGCACGTGCAGCACCTCCCGACTGGTCACCAGGACCTTGAGTTGCGGGCATGCTGTGAGCAGGTCCACTACCTGTGGAGCCGCCGTCATCACCTGCTCGAAGCTGTCCAGGATCAGCAAGAGCTGCTGTTCTCGCAGGACGACCTTCACGCGTTCCACGATCGACAGCGCTCCTTTCTCCTGGATACCCAGAGCGATGGCGGGCATGACCAGGTCGGGATCACTGATCGGGGCCAACTCCACAAAGCAGACGCCAGCGGCAAAGTGTTCACGCAACCTGGTCGCGACCTCGATGCTCAAGCGGGTCTTGCCAACCCCGCCCGTGCCCACGAGCGTGACCAGGCGCACCTCCGGGCGCGAGAGAAGCGTACACACGGCCTCCACGTCCTGCTCGCGGCCAACAAGCGGCGTGAAGGGGGTCGGCATCTTCCACATGGGCCCCGGCCTGGCTGTGCCCTGGGCGGTATCTCGCTGCCGTTCGCCTTCGGGCGAACGTACAGCGGTGAGAGCAGAGTAGAGTGCCGATTTATCGAGCACGTGCGGCTCAAAGGAGGGCTGTTCCTGGACGTGTTCGGTAGGTACCGAGAAGGCGACAGGCCTGGCATGAGGAGAGACCGCTTCCTGGCAGGCGCGTTCTAAGGCGGTAGCAAAGTCCTGCACCGAAGGGAAGCGCTGCCCTGGCTCTTTAGCCAGCGCCCGCAGCACCACCTCCTCGATGGCAGGCGACAGGTCTGGCACCAGGTCACGCAACGGCAGCGGGGGTGCTGATAGGTGTTGCATAGCGACCTCGATGGGGGTCCCGCCGAAGGGGTGTCTGCCACAGAGCCACTCGTAGACTACCACGCCCAGGGCGTATTGGTCACTGGCCGGTCGCGGCTTGCCGTGCACTTGTTCGGGCGCCAGGTAGGGCGTGGTGCCCGTCAGCGGCTGTTCCCTGGCTTGCGTGTTCCCTGAGCTGGTATGAGGTGTAAGCATGGCCAGACCAAAGTCACCCAGCAGCACCTCCCCTCGCTCGTTGAGGAACAGGTTCTCAGGCTTGACATCGCGGTGGATGAGGCGCCGATCATGGGCATACTGCAAGGCTGAGGCCACCTGCTGGACATAGCTCACCACGGTCTCCACTGGCAGACAGGTACCTGGTGGGTGGCGCTGGCGCGAGGTGCCTCCGGGAGCATACTCCATGACGAGAAAGGGCGTGCCGTCCTGCACCGCGAAGTCGAGCACGCGCACGATATGGGGATGCGAGAGGCGGGCCAGGGTCTGGGCTTCGCGCAGAAACTGGGCGGCGTCCTCTTCGCTGAGGTAGGTATGCAGCACTTTGAGGGCAGCCGGGCTCCTGAGATAGCTATGCTCTCCCAGGTAGATCGAGGCAAAGCCGCCTCGTCCTAACAGACGCAGCAAGCGATAGCTGCCTATATGTTGGCACACACTGTCGGTCATCCCCGCCCCTCCGGTTGGGAGTCTGCTGTCAAGTTCACCCATCTACCGACGCACTAGGCAGCGAAGACACCATAACAACAGCCTCTTTCCTACGCATTCCTTTGTTGCGATACTCTATGGTCGTGTATATAAGTTGCTCCACGTCTACCCCAAATGGGAATATATCGTTCTTTTGCTACCCAAAGGGTGTCTCATTGCTATAGACGCTCGAAGTATTTCGTTTTATGCCATCAAGAGAGCTTTTCACATCTCTTGAGAAAACGGACTTCACGACCTTTCAACTAGCACCATTGGTTATTTAGAAGCCCCTGCAACGCTTCAATTGTTTTAGCCCAGGCCGCAGAGCGCGGATTGATGACATCGAAGTGATCGACCCCTGGCAACTCTATCAGTGTCACCCGGTCGTTGGCAGTTCTGGCTGCCGCGGCATACGTTTGACTGACTTCGAGAGGCACATTGGCATCTTCTGTACCGTGAATAAGCACCTGCGGTATTCCCAGAGGCAAGAGCGCAGCAGGTGAAGCCGCTGCATAGCGCTCGGGTACATCGCTAGGAGTGCCGCCGAGTAAATCGACGACAGCATCTGTGCTCAGATGGAGTTGCCATGCCAGCATAAGATCAAGGACGCCTGCAAGGCTAATGGCTCCTTTGGGTACAAGCGGACCGTTATAAACATTGCCTTCTTTAATGCTGTTACCCGCCAGGGGATCGCCTTCCGGGATACGCGGACGCCCTGCCAGCCAGAACGCCAGGTGCCCACCAGCCGAATGTCCAATTGGCACAAGCTGCTTTAGATCGAGGGTGTAGGTAGACGCTATGACGTAGAGGTAATCGGTCGCCCGCGCTACATCCAGCAATGTCCCAGGCCAGCCACCGCCGGGATTGCCCACGCGCCGGTATTCAATATTCCAGGCAGCGAATCCACGGGCCGCGAGATCTTCAGCCAGGTCTGTCATGAGGTCGAGGCCATAACGCGCTCGCCAGTATCCACCGTGGATGAGTATGATCGTACTGTGTGGACCAGCGCCTGTGGGCAGATAGAGATCGCCAAATTGCAAGGTTTCTGGTCCATACGCCAGCCGGATTGCTTTGTTGGGCGTTGAATGTAAGCTCATGATGCCTCCTAGTGGTATCAACAGGTGCCCAAAATTGTAGACAATCCTATAGCTTGCGCAAGGCTTTGGCTCCGTGGCCGTAGAGCCGCCCGGCGAACACGGTGACCATGGTCGGCTCTCAAGTATAGGGGGATGATCCTACTTTGTCAAGGTTTTTGGAAGGTCATGGAGGGGCGTGGGCGGCATGGGAACGATATTTAAAACGCGCCTATTAGTGGCAGAGCTGCCACTAAGGTATCGCCACCCCTGCCCCTGGCAGGGTGACTGCAAGGGTGACGAGAACACTAGCGAACGCCCATGCCCCAGGCCAGGTTAGAAGCGGCCTGGGGCATGTTGTTTACCCGTTTGAAAGGGGTGACCCTTTACTACTGCATAGGTCGGTTCAGCTTATTCGACATCCTGAGTGATAGGAATGGGCTCAACAGCTTCACCCCACATGGTATAATAGCGTGCTTCCGGGTCGTTCATATGCCATGGACGTAGCCCACCCGAGGCCCTGGCGGTGGCTACCGGCATCCCCGGTAATACCCCGGATGGTTGCGGTTGCACCGAGAATTGTCCGAGTGGCGAGGTCGTCGGTGCGCCAAATGCCACCATGCCATCTATATCCTGAAGGGCCTGCGTCGTTTGTGGTAGTACCGCGGGGAGGAGTATTGTAGGTGTCAGCGGTGCCTTATTTTTTCGTCGCCTCATGGTCATGGTCGGTGCAAAGAAGGCCAGGGTAAAGACAATGACAACCACTGCTGCCAGGATAGTCCACACAAGCGGTGAGATGGTATGGCTCTGTGGTTGGGGTGACGCGGTGGGGTGTTGTGGCACTCGCTCCTGCCGTGCCTGCGTCTGCGCTTGTTGCAGGTAGGGCATGATGGCCAGGAACAAAGGATAGTGACTACGTATGGCTGCTAGCTCTTGCTGTGCTTTGTGCCAGTGACCAGGCGTGGTAGCTGCATAGTCGTTGAAGGCCTGGCTCCAAGCATTCTGGAGTGGCCCAGGCGTCGTATCCAGGTGAAGGCGTTGCACCAAGCCTCTTGCGCTATCGCTGGCTTGTAAGAAATTGGTGCTCCCCTGGTCAGATAAGCCAAAGCTCACGACACCCACGACATTGCCGTTACTATCCAACGCAGGCCCGCCACTATCGCCATCTTCTATATTCCCGGCTACCTGGATCACCTGTGCGCCCTGGTCAGTCGTCTTGACAGAACTCACCAGAATTTCGTTGACCGAGGTGGCAAGGAGATCAGTGGGACTCTGGCTGACATCACCAGCGCCCGGAAAACCAATAATCGTCAGCCCATCCTGCTGCTGAATACCAGAAGAGTCATCTAGTTGCACACTGGGTGTGTCATTGAGATTGACATGCACAATGGCAACATCTTTTTTGTTCACGGCGCTGGACGCTTCTATGCGATCAATAGATGCCTGCAACTGCCCAGGTACGCCCTTGAGCTTAGTAGCGGTGAGCGGACCACTGTAGTCCGTGCTGAAAAAAACCTGGCTCTGTACTGTACCGTAATGCAGATCAGAAGGCAGTTGTCCACTGTCGAGTTCCTGCTGAATCTCATCCTGTGTCACCGGGGGATTGGATTTTATGTGCTTGTTGATATAGTTCGCTACATCCCGTGCTGCATTCATATCAACATACTGACTCGATTGTGAGTCGTGTGGCGGGTTGACAACATGATCTGCGGTCAATATGTCACCATGAGCGCTGATGAATGCGCCGCTACCAGTTGCTATCAAGGAGTAGCTCTTGCCGTCTTGAGGAAATGTCACGCTCTGCTTTGGCGAAAAATGAACGGTCAATTGAGCATTGATGGTCGTGAAGATACGTACAACGGCAGGCTTGGCTATGTCCACCGCTCGCACCATCGGGTCAATGACATTGCCACCAGGAATCTCACTGGCCTGTGCTGCCGGAGTGAACCCGATGAACCCGATGATAGAGAAAAGCGTCATTCCCAGCGCGAGCCCGGCACGCCATTGCCAAAGCTGTCGCTGTGGTGATCTGTAGTGAGATGTGTGTGTATGCATTACTCGTTTCTCAGCCCTCCTGCGATAGGGACCTATATGCTCTCTGCTTAGGCACGATTACAGAATCGTTTTTGGGGGACTTCCTAAGCTTGTTTCACTTGACATGGTGCTTCACCTCCACACGTCTGGCACCACGTCTCAGAGCCAATAATAGCATATTCAATGGAAGGTCTTTTTTTAGCGGGACTTGGCTTGCAAGACCGTCCCTGCCTGGCTTTATTGCCACCTATTCTAAATGCATGAGTGGTACTAAAAGCCTATTTCCATTAATCGATCAAACCGCGCTGGCTGTTCTCTTCCTAGAAAATTTACCCTGTATTCCTCAATCCGGCGGCGATGCCATTGATGGTCAAGAGAACGGCATAGGTCAGGCGGGCGCGTTCACGTTCCTGATCGCTTGCGGTCTGTTGTGCTTCTTCATTCAGCACGAGGGGACCGCCAAGTGAGCGGAGTCGACGCAGCAGCACCACCTGAAAGTAGCTGAGCGGATCGACATATGGGTTGCGCAGGCGAATCGAACGTTGCAGCACCGGAGCATTGTCTAGCAGCCCCCTACCACCCACGATCGCCAGCAACATGCGCCGTGTGCGCTCGTATTCTTGTTCAATCTCGTGCGAGATACGCTGGCGTAAAACCTCGTCATCAACCAGGGAGGAGCAGTGATGAGCGATCTGCAGATCCGCTTTAGAAAGCGTCATCTGTAAATTATCCAGGAAAGCACGCATGAAGGGCCAGGTTCGGTACATCTCCTGCAACTGTGCCAGGCGCTCGGGAGCCTGTGCGATGTATTCTTCAAATGCCCCACCCACCCCGTACCAACTCGGTAACACACAACGACTCTGCATCCAGGCGAAAACCCAGGGAATGGCTCGCAGTTCCTCAATGCTGCGCCCTGCCGCTCGGCGTGCTGGCCGCGAACCGATGTTGAGCCAGCCCAGTTCTCGAATAGGCGTCGCCTGCTCAAAGTAGCGCAGAAACTCGGGGTCATCGTAGATCAACCGATGGTAGCGAGCGTAGGCGCTAGCGGACAAACGATTCATCGTCTCTGACCAGGCTGCGGAAGGCATGCAGTTCGTGTTTGGCTCGGTCGGTAAGCTGGACTGCATGACACCTGAGACGACCAGCTCCAGGTTACGTAGCGCAATCGCGTGGAGACCGTATTTGAATGACAGCATTTCACCTTGTTCAGTGATGCGAATGCGCCCGTTGATCGTACCGGGGGGCTGCCCGAGAATAGCCTCGTAGATGGGGCCGCCGCCTCGCCCGATTGCTCCACCTCGGCCATGAAAAATGGTGATGCCAATGTGGTAGCGCGATCCGAGCGAGGCGAGCTTGCACTGTGCCTGGTAGAGTTCCCAACTAGAGGTCAGGATACCGCCGTCCTTGCTGCTATCGGAGTAACCTAACATCACCTGCTGTTGGTTATCGCATGCCGCGACCAGGGCACGGTAGATGGGATGGGCAAACGCGCTCTCCAGTGTATCAGCACAGGTGCGCAGGTCTTCGATGGTCTCGAAAAGCGGCACAATCGGCAGCCTCGTAATGCTAGCCTGCTTGCAAAAGAACTGCACCTCGAGCAAATCACTTAGCGTACGCGCCATGCTAATGATGTAGCATGTGGCCGCCCCGCGGCCAAACTCTTCACGCGCCTGGCGAATAGCCTCAAAGGTTTCCAGGACATGCCTGGTGCTCTCGCTGAGCTTTACTCTGTGAAGAGGCAAGATGCGCGGGTCACGCAGGAGATCTTCCAGGACATGGATGCGTTCTGTCTCGCTCATCGCACAGTAATCGTCCTGCAAGAGGCCGGTGACGAACAGCAACTCGCTGAGCGCGGCGGCATGACGCTCGCTATGCTGACGCACGTCGAGAGCGGCGAAGTGGAAGCCAAAAACCTGTACCTGGCGTATCAGCGTCGCGAGTCGCTGTTGCGTCACATGCCGTTCACCGTCAGCGAGCAGACTCTCACGCACCAACTCAAGATCGGCAAGAAGATCCTCGGCAGATGTATAGGCGATCTGTTGATCTGTAAATGCTTCTTCCCTCGTGCTGCTTTCTCGTAGAGATGAGATGGCTGCTTGCAGGCGTTTCCACATAAATGAAAGTTTTCGGCGATAGGGTTCCTGGGCGGTTTGTTGGCTAAGTTCGCGATCATAGTTGGGCATGGAAGCGGCATCATGCTGGAGCGATTCTTGCAGCGCCGTCGTAATCGTACAAAACTTGAGCGATTGTGTGCACTCTTGTGCCAGCGTCTCAATCGATGAGCAGTAGCGTTCAAGCACGTATGTGCGCTGCAAGCGTAGCGCTTCGAGGAGCGTCTTGGGATTGACGTTGGGATTGCCGTCCTGATCGCCGCCGATCCAGGAGCCGAGGCGTAGAAATGGAGGAACGGTCAGTTCATCGTGGGGATAGCAGGTGCTCAGAAGTTGCTCCAGTTCAGTATAGAGTTCCGGTACGGCGTTATACAGGATTTCGTCGAGATAGTAAATGCCCATCTTGATCTCATCCAGGGGCTGCGGGTGTACCTGACGGACGGCATCGGTGCGCCATAAGAGGGTGATGCTACTTTCCAGTTCACGCTGCCAGTTGGCGTACTGGCGGGGTGTCATGTGGTCTTTATGATCGTGCGCCTCAAGCAATTCAGCTACATGGCGAGACTTCGTAATCAGACTGCGGCGTGTTGCCTCGGTGGGGTGTGCTGTGAGCACCAGTTCTATCGAGAGCTGCTGCAGGAGTTGCTGGATGGTGGAGGCTTCCAGGTGATTGTCCTGGAAAAATGCCACCAGTGCGGCAAGTGAGCCACGCTGGATAGAGGACATGTTGTGTATTTCGTACACGTAGCGGCGCCGCGTGCGGTGATGTTGCTCGGCTGTGTTGACAAGATGGAAGTAGACGGTGAAGGCTCGTATCACGTCGATGGCGGTGTCCAGTTCGCACTCGTCGACAATGCGTGTGATTTCCTGGCGCAGTGCTGCGATTTCGTCGTGCACATGCTGCTTGATCTCGGGGGTCGCTTCGCTCGTTTCTAGCGTGTAGGTCAGGTCGCGCAAGCGCTTGCAGTTCCGCCGCAGTTGCTCTACCGTGTCAAAGACGGCGCTCCCTCCATGCTGTTGTATGGCGCGTCCCAGGCAATCGCCCAGCAGGCGGATATCATGATGGAGCGGGGCATCTTTCTCGGTGCGTTGTTCTTGTTCGGGCATAAGAGTAGTCCTTCAGAGCTCGCGACACCCTTATCCGTGGTGGCTCAGCGTCGTGCCTGGTTGTCTGTTGTTAAGCTTTCAGTTCTATTGTAGCATATGTGAGAAGGTTTCTTGGGCAGTTCCCCTTGAGGCAGACAAATTTTCGCGCTATATTTAGAAGTAGCACCCCCTCAAACGGGTGCAGACAAAACTCAATCCAATGCGAAAGGAACTCCCATGTATAAAAAAATGCTTCTTGCATTGCTACTCTGTAGCCTGCTCACCGTCCTGCTCGCCGCCTGCGCCATCAGGGATGCCGCCGCCGGCGCTGGTCCCACCGTTCACATGAACGGAACCGACTTCGTGCAAAAATCGGTCACCATCCATAAAGGCGATATGCTCACCCTGGTCGATGATGCAGCATCAACACACATTGTCGTGAACGGCTCGTGGGTCAATGGCTCTCAAGTGCCGAAAATAGAACCGGGAGCCCCAACTGTTAACGTGCAATACAACGGTAACGACAGCTCACCCATTGGTCCATTCAATACTGCTGGCACCTTTCACGTGTATTGCACTATCCACCAAAACATGAACTTAACGATCACTGTCCAATAGCCGGACATATTTCCTCCTGGTAACTACTCAGGACTGCTCGTCGCCTGCGGCGACTCGCTCAGTTTGGTGGTGAGTGCGGGCCTTGCCGCCCGCGGCGGCAAGGCCCGCACTCACCACCAAACCCCTGCGAACTGCCGAAGGCAGTGAGGAGTCTCAGAGAGAAGAGACCTGAGTAGTTACCCCTTTTTCCTAAAAGGTTAGGCGATTATGCACTAGTACTTTTATGGCACTCGATAACCCGACCTCGTGGCGAACATGTTATACTATTCTGGAGAAACATACGCACTAGATAAAGGCGGTCCTGACTCTATGTGGTTGCAGTCATCAAAAAAACAACAGCAAACACCATCTTCTTTCTCTTTCACCCTCAAGTGTGGGGCTATTTTGCTGCTCTTCGCGCTATGTGCACTTATTGTTGCCTGCGGCAGTAGTGACGATACCAACCAGGGAAATCTGGGCAATCCTGTTGTCACCGTCACGATCGACCTGAACCAGTCCAATAGCTCATCAACGCCGCCACTGCCATCCTATCTTTGCGGTGCCTGGGTCACCAATACTTCGCCCGCGGACAATCCACATCATCCGGTCTACATCTATGCTAAATTTGTGCAAAACAACACTCCCCAGGACCCAGGCAATCCCGTTGGCGTCGATGGAGCTCTCGGCACAGCAACGGTCCAATGGCCCGATGGCACCGCCGACACCGTGAAAGCAAAAACCACTGCGGATGGATTGGCCGTCTTCCCTGTTATCTTAAAACCGAGTGCTGCCAACAAGATTGTACTTGTCCAGGTAACCTTCACCAAGGATGGCCTTGAACCGTGTATTGTGCCGCAGCCTGCTTACTTCACACCTGTATTCGTCGCGCCTACGCCAACACCGACGCCGAACGATAATGGAAATGGAACTGGGCCATTTGATATCCCAACCGTAACGCCACTTTTCCCACCTTATGTAGTACACCATTGAGGCCTATGCCTATCAGGGCGATGTAAAAGTCGTCCTTTGGCTCAATACCGGCCCGCGAACGGGCCGGTATTGAAGGAATGATTGAGATAGGAGCAGGCTGGAAGCCTGCTCCTATCTCAATCATTCCTCTCAGGGAGCGCCGAAGGCGCGAGGAAAGACAATGAAAGGCGACTTTTACATCGCCCTAAAATTGTGGCGGATATGCTTGCCCATGCCCGATATGACTGCTAAAATAGGGAGTAGCAATGGCATATTGCGGGAAGTGAGGCCGACATGAACGTCATGAAACGTAAACGCGAGTTGATTCCACGCTGGGACATGCCCTCCGACCCGGTGAAAGCGGTGTTTTGGTTCTTGCACTGGTCGTTAAAGGTGCTGGTACGGTTTTTTTATGTAGCCGTGTTAGTAGGTGTCGTCTGGGAGAGCATCCTCAATGGTTGGATTGGCGGCGTTGTGACCTTGTTGGTCGGCCTGGGTGTGTGGGCTGGACTGGGCGTCGTGTTGCTTTTGTTCAACATCGGCACGACCATCTCTCAAGGAATTTCAAGCATCAGTCGCATGCAGCAAGGCTTCCCGCCATATCCTCCCTCCCACAATTTCGCTGAGCCGGAAGAAAATGGCAAGATCGTCGAAGGGACGGTGACCGATTTGGAAGAAGAACGTAGGAAACGGCGGCAGGAGTAGTTCATTCTACTCCATTCGCCGCTTCCCACAACCGCCAGGCCTCATCACCAGGAGTCGGCACGTAAGAGAGCAGCAGCGGACCTGGGCCTGCACCTGCAATGCGATAGTTTCCTAACGCTGCCGGTAACACCATGGTCTGGCCACGAGCAAGATGCTCATTCCAAGCAAGCGCGGGACCATAGCTTACCTCCACTTCAGCTCCCAGGGAAGAAAGGATGATGCAGCTTCCCTCTGTTGTGTCCTCCGTATAGCCATAACTATCATGGTCATGCTTGAAGGTGAGTTCACGTGTGACGAAATAGCGGCAAGCGGCAAGGCAGTGCTCAGAATATCCTGGTCCCCCCGCTAATGGCACGGGCGTGACCTTCACACGCGGGGAAACGTCATAGCGCGACACATCAAGGGCGCGTGCAACATGTAACTCACGCGCCTTGCCAGCAGCGGTTCGGCGGCCATAGTCGTACAAGCGGTAGGTGATGTCTGAGTACTCTTGCAGTTCGTAGAGCATTACACCACGGCCAATCGCGTGAACGGTTCCGGCGGGGACAAAAATGACGTCGCCTGGTTGAACTGCCTCCTCATGTAAGAGGTCATCTAGTGTTGCCTGCTCAATGGCCTTTTGTACCTGGGTACATGTAGTGGGAGCCTTGAAACCGTGGACAATCACGGCGCCTGGCTCGGCGTCAAGAATGTACCAATATTCTGTCTTGCCCAGTTTGCCACCCTCGTGCTGCGCGGCATAGGTGTCATCAGGGTGTACTTGTACGGAGAGTTTGTCGTTAGCATCAACGAACTTGGCCAGTAGTGGGAAGCGCTGGCCGAAGAGTGCCATGGTCTGCTCGCCAAGAAGTGCTGGTCCTAACTCTTCTACCAACGTCCCCAATGTCTTGCCCGTGTATGGCCTGTTCTGAGCAACGGTGCTGAGCTCGGTTTCCCAGGACTCACCGATGAAAATATCGCCAGGGGGTAGTGACTTCCACCCATCGCGCTCCAACCTACGCCCACCCCAGATCGTCTCATGCAATGATGCCTCTAATCGAATAGGATGTAACCCTTCCACGAACTAATCCTCTACTTATCTATTTTTTCATGGTTTTGTGATTGCCCTGGAGGCTCCGTCTAAGGCAATCTGAGGAACCCTTCCGATCACGGGTTCGGGAGTCGTCAGCAGATATCAGAGTGCCAGCAATGCCCCTTCGACCTGGCGGCGCAGCTTATCACGCATGACGATGCCTTTGATACGGTTAATTTCCTGTCCCCCTTTGAAGAAGACCAGGGTGGGGACACCGTCTACATTCCACTGGCTGGTCAGTTCTTCATTCTGATCGACATTCAGCTTGGCAAATGTCACACGTCCCTGGTATTCTTTGCTCACCGCTTCAAACTCTGGGTCGAGTATCTGGCATGAGCTGCTCCAGCCTGCCGAAAAATTCACCACGACCATCAGCGGTGAATAGAGTACCTTTTCCGCAAAGTCCTGTGTTGTCACGTCTATATAGTGATCTGCCATGTGATGCCTTGATACCCCTCTTTCAATATCAGGCCACTGTTGTTTTATTACAAACGATGTATTGCCCAAAGGGTATCACTGATGAAGGTCCATGTCAAGCAGAGATTCATCATGCCAACAATGCCTCGGCGTCCTCTATCACGTAGCGGTAGCCTTGCTCGGTGAGGAAGAGTTGGCGGTTAGCAGAGAACTCCTGATCACGCGAGTCGCGGGTCACGATCGAGTAGAAGTATGCTAAGCCACCATCGCTCTTGGGACGCAGAATGCGCCCGAGCCGTTGCGCCTCTTCCTGGCGCGAACCGAAGGTGCCGGAAACCTGGATGGCAACGTTGGCATCCGGCAGATCTATGGCAAAATTGGCTACCTTGCTGACCACCAATCGCTTGAGTTCCCCTTGACGGAACTGCTCGTAGAGCTTTTGACGCTGTACCGTCGGAGTACGCCCGGTCAAGAGCGGGGCTTCTAGCTCGCTGGCGAGGGTTTTAAGCTGATCAATGTATTGACCAATGATCAAGACCTGGTCATCGCGATGGCGCTCTGCCAGGTAACGTGTCACTGTCAATTTGGCGGGACTCTCGGCGGCCAGGCGATATTTCTCACGTTCTTCGGCTATGGCATAGTTCAGTTGCTCGTCTTCGGTCATGCCGACGCGAATTTCGTGGCATTCGGCAGTGGCTATCCAGCCTTGTCGCTCTAGTTCGCGCCAGGGCACGTCAAATTTCTTGGGGCCGATCAGGCTGAATACGTCCGCCTCGCGTCCATCTTCGCGCACCAGTGTCGCCGTCAGACCCAGGCGTCGCCGCGCCTGAATCTCCGCGGTGATGCGGAAGACGGGCGCAGGCAACAAGTGCACTTCATCGTAGATGATCAGTCCCCAGTCGTGGCTGGTAAAGAGAGCGAAGTGCGGGAAGTCCTCTTCCTCGGAGCGGCGATAGGTCAGAATCTGGTAGGTGCTGACTGTGATGGGACGAATGTCTTTACGTTCGCCCGTATACTCGCCAACCATCTCGGCTGGGACATCGGTCTTGTCGATAATTTCACTGATCCACTGGCGCACCGCGACCGTGTTAGGTGTGAGGATTAAGGTAGCACGCTGGATGTCGGCCATGGTGACCAGCCCGACAATGGTCTTGCCAGCGCCACAGGGGAGCACGACGACGCCACTACCGCCGCTGGGTGCTCCACCTGCGTAGAATGCTGCCGAGGCAGCGTATTGGTACTTACGTGGCGCAAAATCCTTGCCCAGTAGGGTTGTCGTTCTTAGCGCCATGGATAGCGCTGAGCCGTCAGTATAGCCGGCCAGGTCTTCGGCGGGGAAGCCAATGTGGATCAGTGCCTGTTTGATATGTCCTCGGCGTGAGGCGTCCACCTGAATCGTGTGACTGTTCAGTTGACGCAAGATATAGGGCTGAGTACGCTTATGATGGGTAATTTCAGCCATCAGTGCAGTATCGCTGGAGGTGAGTAGCAAGGCTTCACCTTCGCGAATGAGCCTCACACGGCCATAGCGACTGACATATTCGCGGATATCGACGGCGATATTTGACGGGATGTCGTACTTGCTATAGCGTGTGAGCAGTTCCAGGATCGCCTGTGCGTTCATGCCTCCAGCCGCCGCGTTCCAGAGGGAGAGCGGTGAAAGGCGGTAAGTATGGATGTGTTCTGGTGATTTCTCCAATTCCGCGAATTGGGCAAGAGCATCTCTGGCCTCGGCGTGTAGTGGATGATCTACCTCCAATAAAATGGTGCGATCACTTTGTACAATGGATGGGTTATTCGGGTTCATCAAGTATCATACTCCAGGCATGGTAGCCCAAGTCATCACATATTTCACAATCGTGTTGACAGTCGCCTCTTCATAACCGCGCATCAGGTGACGAGCGCCGGTAATCACTTTAATGCCCTTGGGACCTTGTTGTTGCTCGACAAATGGCTCAAGTTTATAAAGTGGGCAAATCTCGTCAAATTCCCCGGTAACGAAAAGCTTAGGGCGCTCAAATGGTTTGGGAAATCCGCCAGCCGCACGGAAGAGTGGCAAGCTAATAGCAACAAGCGTCCGTACGCGTGGATCGAAGGGGGCATAGAGGAGTGCAATGTAGGCTCCAAAACTATGACCAACCACGCACACTTTGGCCGCATTCACCCCTGGCCGCGTCAGTACAACGTCGATAGCACCTGCAAGGTCAAGTGGCTCTAAACGTCCGTCAGTCTGTTGTCCCTGGCTATGGCCTACGCCGCGGAAGTTGAAGCGCAATGCCACCATTCCGGCACTGGCCAGTCTGCGGGCCAGGTTTGCTGTCAGCGCATCATGCATATCGCTACTCGCCGGTTGGGGATGACAAAGCACAATGACGGGGGCGCGTTCTACCCTCGCAGGTTCGTGCAGGATCCCTTCCAGAACGAACGAAGGCTGTCCTCGCGTGTAAAATGCGATGGTTCGCTCCACCGGTGCTGACGGTAATGCCATGGTCTCCCTTTGCTCTATGCTTGTCCACTTTAGATTATCTCTCACGCTGTATCTCTCATCTTATCGCAGCAGCGACCGTGCGTCAACCACCCTAGCAAACAATAGCCAAACGAAACAACGAAACATTTGAAACATTCTAGCGCTATACTTCTTGAAACGAGTAGTGTATACTAGGTACCATGAAGATGCACATTTTTGCTAGGTGCGTGTCAGATGGTATGGTTCATGTTTATTTTTCGTTAGTATATTTGGTATACCAAATAATTTTTTGTGAGCGCTTGCCTGTCATAAGCGATGAGGAACGAGAATACTCCTGGGAGGCTGGCTATTTTAACTCTTCCTCGTGACGCTCCTCGCCTGTACGATATTCCTTTGGGGGAAGGGATTTCAGCAGGCTCGTGCTGACGGTGTTTGCAGACATTGGCGCTCGGCCATTGTCTAAGCGGTTTGCACTTCTGAGAAAATAGAACTCGCTACCGGTGTCATGTCAGGCGCACTACTAAGGCCGACATCTGGGGAATGTCGCTTGCGTAACCGGATATAGGCTCTACTTGTGTGCTGGAGAGGTAGATATTTCTGCCCTCCTTGTCTGGCATGCAGGTCTTTTCCTACAGAGGAGACGAACTCGCATAGTTGGTGCGTATTGGAAGTGCAATGAATCAAACGTAGAGTCAGGAGCACACATGGCCAACATTCTAGTCGTTGAGGACAATCTGTTGCTTACCAGCTTACTGAGGTCAGCGCTGGAGGTCGATGGATACCGAATCATGGCGGTCCTTAACGGCGAAGATGCACTGCAGTTCGCACTACGTCAAACACCGCATCTGATTGTGCTGGATAATCTGCCGACGGGCATGGATGGTAATGAGGTAACGTGGCGGCTGCGGAAGCATCCGAAGAGCATGCATATCTCCATTGTTATCCTGGGTGAGCAAGCAGAGGTAGCGGCTAAGATACGAGCCTTTGAAGCAGGTGCAGATGACTATATCACGAAGCCGTTTCATCATGATGAGTTGCTCGCACGTGTGCGTGCCCAATTGCGCCGCATGGGGCAGAGCTTTCTTTCCCCGCTGACTGGTCTGCCAAGTGGCTTACAGGTAGAGCATGCCATCAAGTATAACCTGGGTCGTCCAGACCCCTGGAGCATTCTCTATCTGGACCTGGACAACTTCAAGGCTTTCAACGATGTGTATGGTTTCCTGGCCGGCAATGATCTGATTCGCTTAGTAGGGCGAATTTGTCAGTATACTGTGCGCGAACATGGCAATACGGATGATTTTGTCGGGCATATTGGCGGTGATGATTTTGTGATTATAACGACTCCTGATCGTGCTCAATCATTGAGTATGTATATTACGGCGCGTTATAAAGAAATAAGTATGGCGCATTACCGTCCTGAGGACCGGGAACGTGGCTCGATTAGCGGCGTGGACCGGAAGGGGCGACCCTATCAGTTCCCCTTAGTGTCGTTATCAATCGGTGAGGTGAGTAATCAGTTGCGACAGCCGCACAGCATGCAAGAGATGAGTTATTTGACGGCTGAGGCCAAGTATCTTGCCAAACAATCTACGGATGATATCTATTATGCTGCACCGCGACGAGAAAAAGGGTCTCGGGAGCTTCCTCTCTTTGCTCGTTTCTCGTCATCCTCTCTGCTCCCCCCATCCCTCTCTGGCCACTTGCATTATAATCTGTTAGGAGCCCTCGACGGCGAGGCTACGACTGAATTTGAGCAACGAGTGCATGGATAGGATGCGCTAGCCTCCTGCTCGCATTTGTGCTATGCTTTTCTAGTCGACGGATTTTTGTAACGAAGGGTGATGATGACTACGAACGAAAGTGAAGAAGAGTTCGAGGCAAGGCGTCAGGCCGTGCGTGAGAATGCCAAGCGCGTGCTACGCGAAAGTGGCCTTGCCGAAATGCTGCGCACAATCAACAAAGACCAGCTCAAAGGGAGAGGTAAGTTTGAAGAGTATGACTCCATGGTCCTGTTCAAATGGGGTTCAGGCTACACTCGTCGCCATATTTGGGTCGAGATCAGTGGCAACACCATTCGTTTCAGGCTGTCTCCCCATCTGAAGTGTGCTGTAGCCGTTCCTGCATGCGATGGCGAATACCATAGCTTCACGCATGCGATGTGGGCTGATCGCGACCTGCTGCGTACAGAGCTACAAAAATATTATGCTAAACCCGTGGCGGAAAGCTCAGATGACTAGAGAGCAGCTTAGATAGGTTCAAGCGGGATTATTTGGACAACGCCCACACTGCTCACGAAGCGATTGATGCCCTGGTAGTCCTGGTCAACATAAAATTCCTCGCGGCTACTTTCGTCGGGCCAACTCAGCAGGTTAAGGAAAATGGAGCCTGGCGTAGAGGAATCTTCGGTTGCTTTATCACTCGGTACTGTGCTGACCTCTTCCTCTACACCGCGTGCTAACAGTGCAGACGAGAGTGCCAGTGTGGGCTGAACGACTTGTCGTCGTAAAGCCTCTATCCAGCCGCGTCGTGCATAATCCGCCTGATCTGCACGAACGGATGCTACATGTGCTGCCATCAGTACAGGTTGTGCGGCGGGACGTCGGTAGCCCCAGAGATAGTGCATTAACCATTGCTTTGGCGGGGAGATCAGCAGATCGGGAGCTGAGCTCATCAGCAGGCGTTTGGGGTTATAGCGTTCCTGCGCTTTCTGCCAGTATTCTTCATCTTCCCAGGTGACCAGCGTCAAATAGTATCCGTCCTCTTCCCTGCTAGAGTAAGAGCGTATACTGACCAGTCCTGGTGCGTTGCGTACTGATCCCAGGACAAAACGTATGTGGGACAAGCCGTCTGCGTCTGTGTCCGGTGTCGTGTGTGCCAGCGTAACGACGAGTAGTTCCATGCTATCTCCTGAAAGCCACTAACGGTCCTAAGTCCGTGCGTGTTTGCCTTTAGCATAGCACAAACCTCAAGCTTTTAAGAGAACATGCGATGAAAGTACTGGGGCTGCTACAAGAAGCTTGCTTGATAGTGCAAAAAAGTTGTATACATAATGTATGCAATCTCGTTCCAAACAATAGGAGTAACTACTCAGGTGTTTGATTCCTCGCCGCCCGCGGCGGCTCGCGTCTTTTTTGCTGCGGGCATTGCCGCCGCAGGCGGCAATGCCCGCAGCAAAAAACCCTCGCGAACCACCGAAGGTGGTGAGGAGTCCTGAGTAGTTACAACAATAGGAGGTCATTACTCGCATGATTGTCTCTCTGCCTCTTGTTGCCACTGCTGCGGCACTGCGCTCCGGTCAGCTCGACCTGTTGACGCTGATAGACGACGTATGCAAGCGTATTGATGCTCATGAGCCAGCTATCCATGCGCTTGTGCCTGAACTGGGGCGGCGGGCTCGTCTCTTGAACGAGGCCACTGCTCTGCAAAAGCGCTTTCCTGACCCCGGGAGCCGTCCACCGTTGTATGGGATGCTGCTTGGCGTTAAGGACATTTTTCACGCTGACGGTTTCCCCACTCGTGCAGGTTCGCAATTACCTCCAGAGGTATTGCGAGGCGCCGAGGCAAGTTGTGTGACCAAACTGCGTGACGCAGGGGCACTCCTGCTAGGCAAAACGGTCACCACGGAATTTGCCTATTTTGAACCTGGACCGACGCGCAACCCGCATAACCTGGATCACACTCCCGGCGGATCAAGCAGCGGTTCTGCGGCGGCTGTTACCATGGGCTTCTGCCCAATAGCACTTGGCACGCAGACGATTGGCTCTGTCATTCGTCCCGCCGCCTTTTGTGGTATCGTTGGCTTCAAGCCCAGCTATGGCCGCATCGCTACCGATGGTTTGATCCTGTGTGCTGCCTCTCTTGATACCATTGGTTTCTTTACGCAAGATGTGGCAGGCATAGCGCTCGTCGCTTCACTTCTCTGCAAGGATTGGCGACCGACGGTCTCGGACGGTAAGCCTGTCCTTGGCGTGCCTGATGGACCATATCTTGCACATGCATCACCCGAAGGCCGAGCTGCTTTTGAGCGACACGTTACGCTGCTTGAGAAAGCTGGTTATCGCGTGCACCATATAGAGGCCATGCAGGATATTGATGCGATAGCTCTTCGTCATAGGCAGATGGTCGCCGCCGAAATGGCCCAGGTGCATGCAACGTGGTTTGCCATGTACGAGTCGCTTTATCGTCCGCGCACATCTGCTCTCATTCAGCAAGGGCAAGAGGTGAGTCCTGAGGAGTTAGCTATTGCTCGACCTAGACGTGCAGTGCTGCGTGGCGAGCTGGAAGGCTTGATGGCGCAGTACGGTATTGATCTCTGGATCAGCCCTGCTGCTCCTGGACCTGCTCCTGAGGGCATTACCACGACAGGGGATCCGATCATGAATCTTCCCTGGACGCATGCTGGTCTTCCTGCTATAGCACTTCCCGCGGGCTGTGCGGCGAATGGGTTGCCGCTTGGATTGCAAGTGGTGGGCGCGTTTATGGCTGATGAGCAGCTTGTGTCGTGGGCGGAGCCGATGGCAGAGGTCCTGAGTAAGGAAGAGTAATCGTTTGATAGTATCATGCACTGCCACACCAAACGAGGGAGAATTGCTATTGCCGACACCAAAAGTCCATGTTGTCTGATCTCCTTAACACCTACCCGCTCCGAAAAGTGCTAACCCTGCTTTCCACCCTTGAGTATCTGTCTGCCGTCCGGTATACTTATCTTAACGAGGAACAAATCCAGTTCGAGGGCATATGCCAGGTAACAATAGTTCATAGAGGAGTGTAGGTATGCTCGACCCGGAAACAACCCGCAGTGCTGTGGAATGGCGACAGGCGCGACCCGAAGATGCTGCCATCTGGGTCTCAGTAACCCGGCGCAACGCCGACCAGATGGCTTTTGAAAGTGAAGACTCGCAAATTGCCCGCTACAAAGAAGAAAGCCCTGAACAGCAAGCGCAACGCTACCTGCTGTGGCGCGATGACACTCCCGTTGGGCGTTTGCGTTTTTTCTCTTACGGCGACACCGCCGAGTTGAATGGGCTGGTGCTGCTGCCCGAAGCTGGCGGGAGTGTGGCGGCTCAAGTAGTGACCGAGGCACTCGTGCAAGCAGCCGCACTCAATGCACGCCATCTCAAGGTTACCTATCCTGCGGCTTATATTGCATCGTTCGCGGCGGCTGGTTTTCAGGAGTTGCGCCGCCGCATAGGTATGATGGCATCCAGCAATGTCACGATGCCACAAGTAAGGATCCCTGCCTCCTTGCGGGTCCGTCAGATGACCAATGACGATGCTGATCAAATTGGCATGCTGCTCCAACGTGCCTATGCTGGTGGGCCAGATGACGCATACCTGGACTTAGCAGGCTGGCGCTCGGAAGTACGCCGTATTCAAGAAGGACGCTACGGTCCGCTGATCCCTGAGAGTTGCTTCGTGGTAGAGCATGCCCTTGATCGCTTTCACCTGGCAGGGGTGATCCTGGTGCACCTGGAGCGTAGTGTGCCACGTATCCGCCACATGGTGGTAGCCCCTCCTTTCCGCCATGTCGGCCTGGGTCAGTTGTTGGCGGTAAAAGCCATGCACTGCTTGCGTGATCTCGGTCATCCTACGGTCATCCTGTATGTGACGCTCGGCATTCCTGCGGTAGGTCTCTATCATCGACTCGGTTTCGTTGAGGGTGGCCCAACCTATATTGAGGCCGAGTGCATGATCACAAGATAGTGATTATGAAACGATTTGAATGCTACCGTCCTCTTGCAAACCCAAAACCACTGGCGCGACCACCGTGCTAGTGACCAATACGTCATTCCCGAACTGGAGAGCGATGGGGCAACTGACTCCAGAGAAATGCTCTTTGCTCATGCGTTGCACCAGTTGCGTGGTAGTAGGAAACCGGCTGGCCTGCGTGATTGCCCCGATACCCTTGCTGATCATCTCGACTCCATCGGCGAATAAGAGTGCCCCCTGGTCCAGGGCCGCTGCTCCACTACAGAAGGTGCCTGGGGTGGCAAAGGAGGCACAGAAGCTAGCGTAGAATTGCTTTTGCCAGTCACCGTCGGTCGGTGGGCGCGCCGCCGAAGAAAGCGCGATGAAGATGTGTGGCAGGGTCAATTGGTATTCGCGTGCCCACTGTACTAAACCCTGCAGAGGAGCAGGCTGTACAAATTCACCGCCAATCATCAAAATAGGCTGCTGTTTGGCCGGTAAATGAGCAATCGCCTCTGCCAGGGTGCTCACGTCGTTTGTGAGGAGCGGAGCATAGATGATATCGGGTCGCGGCTTTGCCTTCAGAGCATCGTTGAGACCTGCCAGCAGGTCATCACGTGAAGCCTGGGGGCGTCCATTGGCATCAAGTAGTCCGCTAGCGACAGCCGTCTCCTGGGCCACAATATGCGCATCGCTATAGCTGCTAAAGCCATCGATGAAGCCCATAGCAGACCCATTCGATGATGGATTACTGGGATCGTAGAAAACTGCGGCGTTGCGTGCGGAGAGCCGAGTGTAGGCGTAGGTGGCTCCCAGGTGACTCTGAGATAGGTCGTCAGGTGAGAAACGCACAAAGGCAAAACCGGGCGTACAGTGGCGATATAACGATGTTTGGGCTAGCAGGTCGATGATGAAGCGACCTGTTGTCGTTGGTGCGAGCAGAGGCACTCCAGCGCGGCAGAGGACCGGTAAGACCACCTGCGCCAGCCTGCTAGGTCCCAGGCCCAGGACTGCTAGCAATGGAGCCTTCCCCGCTGCCAGCAGACCGAAGTGTTGCAGGTCGCCTGTGGTGGACAAGGAGGCGATAGCATTTGCGATCTGCAATGCTCCTTCCTCAATGCCTGTCGTGTTTGCTAGCACAAGATACAGCAATGGCGCGCCGGCTGTCTGCATTTGGGTCGCGTTGTACTGCTGTTGACTAATAAAGGCTCCCACTAGTTCTTGTGTATAGGCGGCATAAAGGATGTGGCGGTCTGTCCCACCTTGTGGGTCGGCATTGCCTGGGCCGCTATCAAAGCTCACGACCACCACGCCAAAGGGACGACCGGACTGGCGTACATGCAAGTCTTCGCGATAAATGGCCGCTTCACCGCTATTGCAACCCGTCGCATCCACGACGCTGACTGCCGATGAGAGCAAGCGATCGGCTCTGGCCAGATCACCGCGCTGCAATGCTTGTGCTGCCTCCTGTTTGTCTTGAAAGCTCGTGGCATTACAGGCATCATAGATTTTCAGCCCGTCGCTCAATCCGATACCATCCGGCGTGGGAATGGTATGGGTGTGAAGTGGATAATAGTAGCGTAAGTCGTCCCAGCGTATAGCGAGGTAGGAACTCAGTGACGCAACCAATAGCAAGAAGATAAGCGTGCCGAAGGAGAGTGCGCGTGGGGCAATGGGTATCTGCCCACCGCGAAAGAAGCCGGTGATTTCCCAACCAATGACACTGAATGGATCGCGTACGGGACGGCGGCGGTTCTTGCGGTTCGCCCTGGCTTCCTGACGGAATATATCTAACAATACCAGGCAACCAGCTTCGCAGCTTGAAAGGTGCTCCTGCACGTCTGGATAAAGTAAGGTCACGTTCTGGCCACTATCCATGGCCTCAGCATATTCCGGCAGCATCTGGCGGCACTGCTGACAATCAAGTGGTTCATCAATTGAATCCAGCGGAGCCGATATGATAGGCTGAGGTGACGGCATCGGTTGAGATAGAGGCCGAGGTGATGGCTCCGGTGAAGGGAGAGGAGGTGGATCAGCTACCACTGATGCGGGTGCCGTTGCCAGTGAGACCGGGCTGTATTGTGGGGTTTGCGTGATGGGAAGTGCATCAGGTTCACGGAGTGGAGCCTGGGCCTCTGAATAATCTAGCTCCTGCACTTTTTTCTTTTTGCCGGCCGTGATATCTATGGTGACATTGCTCAAGCAACGCACACACGTTGTTACGTGCTGTTGGGCGGCTTCGACTGCCTCCTCTGGTACAGCATCAGGGTCCAGGTCGTATTCTGCCAATACAGAAACGGCAAAAGCACACGCTGGCGGCAGTTTTTCCTTTGCCATCAGCATCCTCCCATAAAAATAAAGGTAACTATTCTCGTGCAAACGAGCGCAGAGCGAATGTGATTTGCTCTTCCAGTGTCATAGGCCGATCCTGGGGGATCTTCGCCAGCGCAGCCTGCGCTTCGGCGGCAGAATATCCCAGGCCCATCAGTGCCTCCAGCACCTCCGCTTGCGATCTGCCGGATGGTGATACACCGGTACCGCCCAGGGCAGCTAGTGAGGGAAGCTTCCCTTTCAGTTCAAGCACCAATCGTGCTGCGAGACGCTTGCCAACTCCTGGAGCCAGGGCCAGACGCTGCTGATCCTCATCGGCGATTGCCCTATACAGTGTCTTGGCGTCCATCACTGAAAGCAGTGCCAGTGCAACTTTGGGTCCGACACCGCTCACGGCGATGAGTTGCTCAAACGCATTGCGGTCCTCTTCAGCGGAGAAACCGTAGAGCGCCATGCCGTCCTCTCGCACGTGAAAATGGGTGTACAGTGTGATCTGCTCACCAGAATCACTGAGTCGACCGAGTGTCGAGGCTGGAACAAAGACGCGCACACTAAAGCCGCCAACACGTAGAATGACTGAATCTGCCCGAGACGCTTCGAGGATGCCGTGAATGCTCGTAATCATTGTTCCTGGCCTGAGCCCTCCTAGATAAAGTAACGGTTGAAGAAAGAATCCGCCTCTCCGGTAGGAAATTTGGTTGGGGAAGCCTGGCAAGTTTTCACCTTTCCTCTGCCGTGAACTATCCCGGAGTGGTGTCTTGCTGCCCTGGCGGGAAGCTCGCTTGCGACACATAGCGAGCGGTGTGCAGGTGACAGATGGCGATAGCAGCGGCATCGGCAGCATCATCGGGTCGAGGAATGGATGTGAGTCGCAGAAGAATGCGCACCATCTCCCCTACTTGTTCCTTTTTAGCGCTACCGTAACCTGTCACTGCTTGCTTGACTTGCATAGGCGTATATTCGGCGATAGAGAGACCCCCGTTAGCCAATGCGAGCATTGCTACTCCGCGGGCCTGTCCCACTGTTAAGGCCGTGCGTGCATTTTTGGCAAAGAAGAGTTCTTCTATCGCAGCTTCGTGCGGGCGATAGATTGTTATGACCTCGCCCAGGCAACGATAAATGTGCTGCAAGCGTTGCGCCAGGGGCACACCGGCGGGAGTCGTGATGACGTCACAGGCAAGCATGCTCAGTTCGTCGCCTCGTGCTGCCACCACTGCGTAACCGACAATGGCTGTCCCTGGATCGATGCCCAGGGTAGTGCGAGTGTGAGGTGGGTTGCCCATTACGCAGCATCTCCTCGCTTGCGATACCCAGGCCTGGCACATTAGTCTGCATAGGAAGTAGCGAACGCTTCGGAGAAGTCGGCGTTGGTGGACACATTCTGCACGTCATCCAGGTCTTCAAGTTTTTCCACCATGCGCATGAGCTGGTGCGCTACCTTCTCATCAGTCAGTTCGATCTTAGTTTTCGCCAGCAGCGTGCTCTCGGCCTTCACGACTTTATACTTTTTCTTCTCCAGAGCGGTGCGAATCTTCTCCAGGTCTGATGGATCGGTATAGATAGTGAGGGTCTCATCATCAGCGCCTACAGGATCGACATCGTCGGCACCAAGGTCGATGGCCTCCAGGGAGAGTTCGTCGGGGTCATGCCCCTTGAGCTCGACCTCAAGGATGCCCTTGGCCTCGAAGAGCCAATCTACACATCCATTCTCACCCAGGTTCCCGCCATTACGGTTGAATGCGTTGCGAATCTCGGCGACCGTCCGGTTGCGGTTCTCGGTCAGCACTTCGACCAGAACGGCGGTCCCACCGGGTCCATAGCCCTCATAGGTGATCTCTTCGAGGGATGCACCCTCTGCGCCACCCAGGGCACGTTTGATGGTTCGTTCAATGTTGTCCAGCGGCATGTTGGCGTCGCGAGCGCGTTGTATGGCCATGCGTAGTCGAGAGTTGGCGTTGGGGTCGCCGCTGCCCCCTTCACGCACAGCTACCACGATTTCGCGCCCAAGCCGGGTAAAGAGTTGTCCTCTGCGGGCATCGTTGACGCCTTTGGATCGGCGAATCTGTGCCCATTTTGAATGACCTGACATATCATTGCCCCCTACTTCGTCTTTTCAGGCTTACTGTTCCTAAGAAATATGCGCTTTGCGCAAATTGAGCGTTTGCAAGTGAACTCTCTGCATTTTTGTGACCTGTGGCAACATTGTAACACGAACGGATACCGAGCGTCGAGATGGTGCTGCACCGTTTTCACTGCTCCCAACCAGGGCTATTTAAAAGTCGCGTTCCGTTGTCTTTCCTCGCGCCTTCGGCGCTCGCTGAGAGGAATTGTTGAGGTGGTGGCGGGCTTTCAGCCCGCCACCACCTCAACAATTCCTCTCAATGTCGGTCCGCTTGCGGACCGACATGAGCAAAAGGACGACTTTTAAATAGCCCTGTGCTCCCAAATGCGACCTCTTGCAATCAGGCACCAACTAGGATATGCTGTCACCATATCGGTGACTATTGGAGCTTCTTCTCTTTGAGGCTCACTGCCTCCGGCAGCCCGCACCTACCACTAGAATGGGCGAGGTGACGAGGAGTCTTGAAGAGTTACCGTGTACAACGCGGATAAATAAAATACCGTATTCTTTTACAGAAGGACGTTTCTCATAGAAAACAGGAATGTTAACGCGAACAAGAAAAGGGCCGCACGCCAGGGCCTAGGCCGGACGGGTGAGCGGCTGGCGGCAGAAGCCCTGACGGGTCGGGGATATCGTATCCTGGAGCGCAACTTTCGTTGTAGCTATGGCGAGATTGACCTTGTCGCCGAAGATGAACAAGATCTTGTCTTCGTAGAGGTAAAAACGCGCCGGGGGACTATCTATGGTCGTCCCGAAGAGGCCGTGACACCTCACAAACAGCGCAAGCTGCGAGAGGTAGCCACCTGCTATCTTGACCTGCATGGCTGTGCAGAGCGGTCATGGCGAATAGATATTGTTGCGGTGCAATTGGGTGCATATGGCAAGTTCGAGGAAATACGCATTTATCAGCACGCTGTTATGGATAACTAGAGCAGGGTCCCTGGTGACCCACCGAGCCTGCAGGGCGACCGTAAGGGAGTAAGAGCATGAGTGACATAGTAGAATCCGCAAAAAATTCGATGAATGCGGCCGTCAGCCGCATAAGTTGGGAGGCGCAGAAACAACTGCGCGTTCGTAGTAAACAGAGTGAGATTGACACACTGCTTAAGCAACGACAGCGGTTGCTGGATGATTTGGCGCAGGTGGCAATGAATCTATATCAACAAGGCATGTTGCCGGACGCGCAACTCTCGCGTTTATGTGCCAGTGTGATGGAACTGGATCATGACGTGAAGAATCGTGAGGCCCAGATGCAAGACCTGAGAAACGAAGCATATCCGGCGAACCAGTTTGCGCCTGCTCCTACGTTGAACTATGCTCCACCTTCACCGCGGCCTGCTCCACCACCGGCAGCACCACACGCGCCCGGAGGAGGTGCGAGTATACCATCGCCAACGTGTCCGACCTGTGGGAATCCGGTACGCGCCAATTCCCTCTACTGCCGCAATTGCGGCACAAAACTGCGTTGAGAGAGGCTATCTCCCTACCCAAATGAGCAGACGTTGCCGATAGAACTAGAAAGTACGAGAGATTTTTGGTTGGCAATGGCGCGTAACTGTGTTACAATGCCAGGAGACGGTCTGTTCTTGCTAGAGAGTAGTACCTTGTGCAAGGCGGCCCACAGAATAACAGGAACACCATGAAGAAAGTATTGGTTATCGACGACAATCCTACTATCGTCGAGCTGATTAAGTATGCTGTAAACTTGCAAGGGGCATACGATGTGCTTGTCGCCTACGATGGTGTGCAGGGGTTAGAGTGTGTGCATACAGAACATCCTGATTGTGTGATCATCGATGTAAAGATGCCGCGCATGGATGGTTATCAGCTCGTTCGTTGTCTGCGTGGTGACGTTCGCACTGCTGACATCCCCATGATTATTCTGAGCGCAATGACGCGAGAGGAAGATCAGATGACGGGCTTGCTGTCAGGTGTCGATGAGTACCTTACGAAACCGTTTAAGCCCAGTGCGCTTCATGCCGCAATAGAACGAGTACTACGTCTGACCCCTGAGGAGCGTCAGCGTCGTATGGATCACCTGGTACAGATGCACGCTGAGCGAGAATAGGCGTCTAGCCTTTACTGATCATTGCAAGGAGAAGTAAACTCTCTGGCGTCGCCTGCTGCTTCTCGCAGACTGTGGCAATGCGGAAAATTTAGCTGCTTATGCAGCGATCAGTAGAAGCCGCCCCGGGCTTCTAGCCAGGGTGATGGTTCTCTACCTCTTGATCGGCGAGGGGCTTATGCTGCGATATGATCAATCCTGATGTCAGGGTGGTTCTGCTAGTGCGTAAGTTACACATTCTCTTTGTGGATAGTGATCAGCATGCATGCGACAAGATACAGCAGGCTCTAGGTAGTGGAGCCATCGTGCAGTGTGCTGCATCGCTGGTAGAAGCCAGGCAGTATCTTGTGACATATCTTCCCGATATGATCATTAGTGAAGTGTTGCTCAGTGAGGAAAATGGCCTGGATTTGTGCCGTACTATTCGCAATACACCATCACTTCGCCGCTTGCCCATTATGCTGCTCACATCACTCACCACCATTCAAGACAAGGTGGCGGGCTTCGACGCTGGTGCTGATGATTATGTGGTAAAACCGTTTGATGCGCGCCATCTCATGGCGCGCATTCGTTTGCTCTCCCGCATCAAACGTCTCGAACAGCATCCTGACTTATGACTGAGTAGTTAACCCGAGGTGCAAGTTTTTGAGCAGGGGGTGCAGGGGGACTGCGTCCCCCTGCCGGGGAATGGGGTGTCCCCATGCTCTCTCTTCTCTCTCGCTCGCCGCAGGCGGCAGAAAAAAACTAGCACATGGTGTTAGTTTCGATTATGAAGAGGTAAAAAATACAGAATTATGAAAAAGCGCATTGAGCGACTACGCGGCATGCGAGATCTCTTACCAGAAACCTATCAACAACAAAACTGGATCATCAACACCCTGAACACCTTTCTTGCACAAGCAAGCTACACCCTGGTCGACACACCAGTGTTAGAGCGCAGCGACCTCTTCCTGGCCAGCTTCGGGCAGGAATTGTGGCAAAACCTCTACGCCTTTCGCCTACACCACCGTGACCTGTGCTTGAGACCAGAATACACCGCCTCTATCTGCCGCCTCTACCTCGACCATTACCAGCAGCATCCACTGCCCCTACGGTTTCAGTATGCAGGCCCCGTCTTCCGCTACGAGACCCCAGGGCGCGGGCGCTACCGCCAGTACACACAGTTTGGCATCGAGCTATTCGGTGGGCACACAGCCTCTGCCGATGCCGAAATCCTGCAACTCGCCTGCGATGCACTTCGCACACTGCACATCGCCCAGTACCAACTGGAGTTGGGGCATGTGGGAGTCGCCAGCGGCTTCATCAATCGCCTGCATCTCGACGATCATGCTGCACATCTATTGCTCAGCCTCATGGAGCAGATCAGCCGCTCGAGCGAAGGTGAACAAGCTGCACAAGCCCGCCTCGAAGTCCTGTATCCCGCAAACATAGTGAGCAACAACACGATGAACACTGGTCTAGCGGGTACGGCACCAGAGGTCGAGACGCGACTTATCACCTCCCTCCTTGGTGGCATGAGTGTAGCCTTTGGCAGTGACGACACGCGACAAGAAGTCATTGAACGCTTCCTCTGGAAAATGGGACGCAGTGAGCAACGTCGCCAGATTCTGCACGCGCTAGAGTTTTTACGTGCACTGCACGCCGTTTCTGGCCCACCCCCTGAAGTCTTTGATGCGCTGCGGGACCTCTTAGCGCGCTACGAACTGGACCCTGAGCCGTTGGTAGAACTAGAGCAACTTGTGGCAATCATTGAGCAGAGTGGGGTTTCCAGCGAGCAGATTGTACTCAACCTGGCTCTTGGGCGCGGCATCAGCTACTACACAGGACTCATCTTCGAGATCCACGCGCAAGATGAAGATGGTTTCGATACACAACTATGTGGGGGGGGACGTTATGATCGTCTCATGCGAGCCGTCGGCAGCACACGTGACATCAACGCCTGCGGCTTCGCCTTTGGTATCGAGCGACTTCTTGCGCTCGTTCCTCCGCAGGATTTTCCTATAGTTCAAGAAACACAGGTCCTGGTTATTCCTGTGAGTGTGCAAGATATGCCCTATGCCCTGCTCGTGGCGCGCTCCGCTCGTGCGAGTGGTCTACAGACGGAGGTGGATGTAACGGGACATGGGGTTGGTGCGGGTTTGAGACTGGCGGTAAAGAAACAAATGCGCCTGGCGCTGATCGTCGGCGAAGATGAGCGGCGGGCTGGCACGGTGACTGTCCGTGACCTGGTGACGGGAGAGGAGCAAGTTTCGAGCGTTGAGGGAGGCATAGAGAGCATCACGTCACGAGAACTGAGAGCGTAGCAGATCGCTGCACGAGCAAGGAAGTGCTTCGAAACGTACATATGAGGAGAAAATGGTGGCGCATGACGTGCTCCTGGTATTCCATCTGCGAACGGCGCGCTGTAAGGCGCGGACGGTTGCCACGGCAGAAGCTCTCAGCCTGCTGCGGGACCTGCAAGCTGTCGCGCCAGCGGGTGGTCCGTTAGCTGAGCGGGGCGGGTTGTTTTGGATAACGTTACCCGACGATGCGCTCGATGAGGCCATTCCTCGCTTCTCGCGCCTGGGGTATACGTATGCAGTGGATAGGCTGGAGCCGGTGATAGAGCAGCATTCGTCCTTTGACCGTGCGCAGGATCAGACGCGACTGGTACGATGGCATCGTAAGCTCTATCGCCTTGTTCGTCTCCATGAAGAGGATACACAGGCTCTACGCGAAAGTGCTCCAGATCGACGAACATTCTTGCTTGAGACAAGCGACGGCCAGGTGCGCTCGATTCGTGGCTGTCGTGGAGATGGGCGACCATCAAGCCGACGGGGATTGCCTGTGTATGATGCGCGGCTGCTCGTCAATCTCGTTACTGCCGGAGCAGGAACGTTGTTGCTGGACCCGTTCGCTGGCATCGGTGGGATCGTGATCGAGGCCCTTGCAAGCGGCTGTCTTGTCACGAGTGCGGACTGGGACCCAGCTTTGCAAGCGGGACTGGTTCAACTGGGAGCCAGTCACTATATTGCTGATGCTCGCTGCTTGCCATTTGCTACAGAGACGTTCGACGCCATAGCTACTGAGCCGCCCTATCATAAAGAGGCACAGCCGATGGTGGTTGAGGCCTTGCGCGAAATGTACCGGATATTGAAAGAAGGTGGACGCCTGGCGATGCTGTGTGCAGCTGGGCAGGCGGACAGTTTGCGCCGGGAAGCCATGTTGTTGGGGATGAGTTGGTATCTGGACTCAGCGATTAACCGCAAGGGATTGGATGTTGTGGTGCTTGTGGGACGGAAGGGCAAACTATGATGTTTCTGCTGGGAGTGCACTGGAAGGGGCATCACATAACAAAATAAGGAGTGATAAACATTTGGAAAGCGAAACGCGCCTGGCTTTGCCGGGGAAGGGAGCCTTAGAGGCAGCAACGATGGCGTTTCTGGCTGAATGTGGCATGAAAGTCAACCGCAGCAACCCGCGTCAGTATCTGGCGCACATCAGTAGCATGCAAGGGCTGGAGGTCGTCTTTCAGCGTGCCGCCGATATCCCGTTGCTTGTGCAGGATGGGGATGCCGTCCTGGGCATTACCGGTTATGATATCCTGGCCGAGCATCGTGGTGATGGGGACGAAGCGGGTGACGAAGATGATAGCGATGATGATCTTATCATCCTGGCACGGGATCTGGGTTATGGAGGCTGTCGTCTCGTTGTGGCCGTCCCTGAAACCTGGATTGATGTCAATACCTGTGCCGACCTCTGGCATCTGGCGGGATATTACCATACACGCAAAGGGCGTGGACTGCGTATTGCCACGAAGTACCCGGCGTTGACGGGGCAATTTCTGCGCCGGCATGGCATCACCCATTGCAAGATTATTACTCCCCATGGTGCGTTGGAGGCTGCACCGTTGACCGACACAGCTGATTTGATTGTGGACCTCACCGAGACAGGAACAACATTGCGTGAAAATCGCTTGAAACTGTTGGACGATGGTGTCGTCTTGCGTTCACAAGCGTGCTTGATCGCGAATGCACGTCTCCTGAGCCGCAGCGAACAAGCGCTACACCTGACGGTGACAATGCTCGAACTGATCGATGCACGCATGCAAGCCCGTCATCGTTCGCTGCTGACAGCCCACATACAGGCCGAGAACGTCAATGCAGTAGACAGCGTCTGTGCTGAACTGAATCGCCGCTTGAAGGCGTTTGCTACG
>WNFT01000438.1_pt1 | contig 34297 bp, 35 predicted proteins | sample 5400191 | NCBI WGS metagenome assembly WNFT01 (sample SAMN13153359, study PRJNA577476) | soil metagenome | isolation source: 80 cm saprolite under Madrone tree | place: USA:California | collected 2016-06-14 | reverse complement strand
ATGATGCTCGTGCCCGGATGAGTCAGCATGCGGAAGGTGTCCCACTTGCCGCCGGCCATCGCCATCTCCGCGTTCGCGAACGCGGCACCGCCCTTCGTCACCCTGGCGCCGTCCACCATGATGGTGGCGCCGGCACGCACACCAGCTTCTTCTTCGGTGATGAGCTTCACGGCCTGCCGGCCGCCGGGTGACTGAGAGCCGAGGAGCACCGACGCGAGGCTATGGAGCGTGACCCCCTTGGCGCGATCGACCACCTCGGCCGGTAGATCTTGATGGCGCAGACCGACGACCCACTGCGCGAGCTGCCGGCTGAGAGATGCCATAGGCTCCTTCCCCTTCCGTCATCAGGGGCGGCTGTCGGGACGCCGCGGAGTGGTCGCTGTGGACCGCCCGGGCGGCGCGGCTGGCTCGCAGGCCAGGCCCGCCCGGGCGAGATCGACAGTGGAAGACTATTGTTTTCCTGCCGGATCGGCCGCACCCCGGATTGTGGCGGCCACTGGCCACCCTTCCGCGATTCATCCCGGATACGCGTGCGCTCGTTGGAGTCCTTGTAGACCCAGACGTGCACGAACTTGTTCAGGCCCCCGAGCTCGCTGGTCCAGCAGGCGGCCAGCGGCGACAGCTTCTCGCGGGCGGGAACGGCCTTGCCCCACGCTTCCAGCACCGCCGGGAGGTCGCCCGGTGCGTAGGTGTAAATCCGCATCTCGTAGAAGTTCCCGGTGCCGAAGTCGCGGCTGCCCAGCGGCTGCATGAACGGAGCGGGGATCATGATGTCGGCCTGCTGCTCGACGATCAGGTCCCGCCCACCGGGCAATTGCTGTATCGCGGTGTCCTTCGCCATCGCATCGCGCACCGCGGTGCGATGCTGCAAGTCCTCGTACGGCCAGGCGTGGATGACCTGATTGAGCGGCCCGAAGTCGGTGTGCCAGAAGGCCCCGAGCTTCGAGTGCTTCTCCCGCAGCGGCTTGCGCTTGGCAAAGCGGTCCTCGAATTCGGCCACGGCTCCGGTGCGCAGCGTGTAGGTTCGAACTTCGTAAATCATGGGTCCCTCCCTTACCCGCTACCTACCCGCGAATGTGGCGCCGTGTCAAGGTCGTACTGTGCCCTTTGCTGCCACAGGCTCGCGCGCCACTTGATCCCGATGAGAAGGGTGAACAGCAGCCCGACCGCTGAGAAGGCGCTGATCGTCAGCGGATAGCCGATGCGCTCGATGAGGGCGCCGGAGGTCATCAGCCCCAGCGGCATGCCGTAGATCGCGAGCGTCCGCACGCCCATCACCCGTCCCCGGAAACGGACGTCGGAGGCGGCGATCAGGTTGGCGGTCATCGCGATCATCGCCACGCTCTGCACGAAGCCGGCGAGGAGGAGTGCGGGGAGCCCCAAGCCCAGGCCGCGCACGTGGCCGAAGCCGAGCAGGACCGCGTACCAGATCGCAGTGTAGACGAGCATGGAGCGCTCGGGGCGGCGTGGCCCTCCAGTCACGACCGTGACGATCGAGCCCAGGAGGCTGCCGAACGCGAAGCTGGCGGCGAGCCATCCCAGGCCGGTGGCGCCGACAAGGTAGACGTGCTTGGCGACATAGGGCAAGAGGCCGCTCGACACCGGATACGCCGTGAGGTTGATCAGGAACGCCAGCCACATCATGGCGAGCAGCTCCGGCGTCCTCAGGACGTGGAGGAGCCCGTCCTTGAGATCGCGCCGGCGAGAGGAAGTGGGCACGGCGATGGAGACGACTGCGGAGACCGCGCGTGGCGTTCCGCCGGGGTCGGGCACGAGAGGCCTTCGGGCCACCCCGAAGGTCAGTGCGAGGCTCGTGGCGTAGAAGCTCGTGACCAGGACGTAGGTCGGCCCGATACCGAGGATCGTGGAGAGCGCCGCCCCGGCGAGCGCGCCGGCCACACGCGCGGAGTCCATGGTGGCGCGGGACAGGCCGACGGCGCCCATCAGGTGCGCCGGCGGAATCGTCTCGCCGATGAGCGCGTTCCGCATGACTTGATCGTTGGGGCGGACGATGCCGGCCAGCGTCGCGACGACGAACACCCAGACCGGCGCCAGGCTCCCGGTCAAGGTCAGAAGCAAGACGAACGCGGCGAGGACAGTGTAGATCGCGCGCATCACGCACAGCATGACCCGGCCGCCGAGCCGGTCGCCCAGCACTCCGAACATCGGCGAGACGAGCGTGCCGAGAAGCAGCAGCGAGCCGAACGCCGTGAGCAGCAGGACCGAACCGGTCTGCACCATCACGTACCAGCCCAGGATGACCGTCTCCATCTCGAACGCCAGCGACGTCAGCAGATCGGAGGGCCACTGGAAGCGGAAGCTGCGAACGCGGAAGGCGGCGAGGATCAGGGCCGAGACGCGCCGTTAGCCGGCCAGCGACTCGATCGCCCGCACCTCGTCGGCGGGGAGCGACAGGTCGCGGCTGGCCAGGTCCTGCTTCATGTGCTCAGCGTCGACGGTACCGGTCAGCGGCAGCATCCCCACCGCGTGGGCGAAACGGAACACGACCTGGGCCGGCGTAGCGCCGAGGCGAGCCGCGATGCCGGTGACCAGCCGATGGCGCACCACTTCCGGGTTGGCCGTGAGAAGTGAGAAGCCCTGGTAGACGATCCTGCGCTCCGCGCAGAAGGATCGAACCTCGCGGTCCCAGCCGAGGCGGGCGAAGCAGCGGTTCTGGACGAATGCGGGAGCCTCGGCGCCCGTGGCCGCCATTTGCTCGAGGTGTCGCAGAGAGACGTTGCTCACGCCGAGGAGCCGCGTGTGGCCGGCATCACGCTCCTTCCCCATCGCGGCCCAGACCTCGGCATCGTCGTCGGTCCAGCCGCGGCCGGAGGCGGGACCATGCAGCACGTAGCTGTCGACGTGATCGGTCCCGAGATGCTCGAGCGAGCTGGCCATCGACTGGGCGACCTGCGTGGCAAGCTCGGCGGCGGGGTCGTAGGGTAGCCGGTGGTCCTGGCCGTCCTGGTAGGTGAATTTCGTTTGCAAGAAGAGATCCGCGCGCGTGACCACGCCCGCGCGGCAGGCGGCAGCGAGCCCCTGACCGACGCCTGCCTCGAAGTAGTGCCGCCGCTGGTTGGCGGTGTCGATCCCCCGGAAGCCCATCCGGAGCGCGAGCTCGGTGAGGGCTGGAGTCCGGTCTTCCTTCCAGGCGGTACCGTAGAGGAAATCGGGAATGGGTGGCATGGGCCTCAGTCTACCCGCTGCCAGGCGAAATCGGCTACGATGCACCCCGCTGGCGGCGGGCCGTCAAACGAGAGGTCCTCGACCGAGGAGGCAGGAATGATTCTCGAGCGCTTCAAGGTTCCCGCGAAAGACCAGGTTCTCGTCTCTGAAGCGGCGTTGCGACGCACGGTGACACAGATCTTCGAGAAGCTCGGGCTGAGCCCGGAAGACTCCGCAGAAGGTGCGGACGTGCTGACGATGACGGACCTCCGCGGGGTCGAGACGCATGGGGTGTCCAACATGCTGCGCGCATACGTCCGGGACTACAAGGCCGGCAAGCTGGATCCTCGGCCCGGTTGGCGGGTGGTGCGGGAGTCGCCCGGCACGGCGGTGATCGACGCCGAGCGGCGGCTCGGCATCATGGTCGGGCCGAAGGCGATGCGGCTGGCCGTCGACAAGGCCCGGAACGTCGGCGTCGGTGTCGTGACCGTCTACAACAGCGGACACTTCGGCGCGATCGGCTACTACGCTATGCAGGCCGCCCTCCAGGGTATGGTGGGAGTCTGCTTCACCGGGGCCGGGCTGAGTGTGGTGCCCACATTCGCGTCGAAGCCGCTCCTGGGGACCAACCCGATCGCGCTCGCGGCCCCGGCGCGTCACGAGGCGCCGATGCTCTTCGACGCCGCGACGTCGGCGATCGCGGGCAACAAGATCCGACTGGCCATCCGGGTCGGCTCGCCGCTTCTGCCGGGCTGGGTCACGGACAAAGACGGCAACCCGATCATGGAGGAGAAACCGGTCTTCAATCGTGACGAGTATCATCAGGCTCCGCTCGGTGGGACACGAGAGCAGGGCTCCCACAAAGGCTACGGCTTTGCCCTCATGGCCGAGGTCTTGTCCACTGTGCTGTCCGGCGCACTGCCCACGATGCTGGCGCCCGCAAGTGGGTCCAAGAACCATTTTGCGGCGTACAACATCGAGGCCTTCACTGACGTCGAGCAGTTCAAGGACACCATGGACGAGATGCTCAAGACCCTGAGAACGGCGAAGCCAGTGCCGGGCCAGGACCGCGTCCTCTATCCGGGACTGTCGGAGTCCGAAGAAATTCAGACGCGCCGGGCCAACGGGATCCCGCTGCACAAAGAGGTGCTGCAGTGGTTCACCGAGTGCACGAGCGAGCTGGGCATTGCGCCTCTGGTCGCCAAGAGCTGAACAGACAGAGTGTAGCCGGCCAAACGGGAGGATCCGACATGGCGAAGGGCACGCTGATCGCGGCGATGAACATGGGGCAGGCTGCCGAGGACGAGTTCAATGACTGGTACGACACCGAGCACCTGCCGGAACGGCAGCGCGTGCCGGGCTTTCTCGTGTGCCAGCGCTGGATCGGGGCGCCGGACCGCAAGGTCTCGGTCGCGACGTACGATCTCGACAACGTCAAAGTGTTGAAGAGCCCGCCCTATCTGGCGATCGGCGGCGAGAATCTGTCGCCGTGGTCGAAGCGCGTCACCGGCAGGGTGGACCGTCTGATGCGCTTCGAAGGCGATCAGGTCCTGCCCGGGGACCAGCTCCCGCCCGACAATGCCGGCGGGCTGTTGCTGAACGCGATGAACATCGCGCCCGAATTCGAGGCCGAGTTCAACGAGTGGTACGACAAGGAGCACATCCCGGCGCTCAGCGCCGTCCCGGGCGTCTTGTGCGCCCGTCGCTTCCGCGGCGGCAGCGGCAATCGCAGGTACGTGGCGCTCTACCACCTCGCCACGCCCGAGGTGCAGGAGTCAGCCGAGTGGAAGCAGGCGCGGCAAAGCGACTGGACGAGCCGCCTGCAGCCGCATTTCCGCGATCACCTGCGCCTCGTCTGCCGTCGCTACGTTCGCGGCTGCTAGCGCGACTTCGGCAGCTTGGTGCGGCAGGGATCGAAGGGAATCCGTTCCCGGCAAGCGGCGACGGACGCGACGCGCCTGAATGGAGCCCAGCCGCATCGGACCAGCGCACGCGTGCCGCGTGGTCCTCTCGACCCCTGCCGCACCAAGCTGCCGAAGTCGCGCTAGCGGCGCACGTTGCCCGTGCCGCACGGCGTTGCCACTCTGACCACCGTGGCTTCTGCTAATGGTCGGATATTGCGAAGTTTTGGGGGTTGGCGCATATGGCACCGCCCATGCTGCGTGTAGCACGTAGTCAGAGCAGATGGGAGGAGCCCACGCTATGAAACTGGTGCTTTGGGTCCTGACCGTAGTCGCTGTTGCGTTGTCGCCCGCGATGTCGCTGGCCCAGTCGACGCCGGCCGACGCCCGTAAAGCCGAGAAAGCCGCCGAGCCGACGAGGCCGGCCGGAGACGGCGCCGGGCAAATAATGAAAGATTCCTGGCTCACCACGAAGGCGAAGACGGCGCTCGTCACGGACAAGCGAGTGAAGGCCCGGCACATCAAGGTCGAGACGCAGGGCGGGATCGTCACACTGCGCGGCAAGGTGGCGAGTGCCGAGGAACGGACCGCGGCCGAAGAGGTCGCGAGAGGCATCAGCGGCGCGACGTCCGTCAACAGCGCCCTGCAGGTCGTCCCGGAGGAGCAGCGGAAGTCGGTCGACGCGAAGGACGACGGGATCGAGAAGGCGGTGAAGGGGCGTCTGGACAAGGACGAGTACCTCAAGGACACCGACATCAAGGTGCGTTCCGACAACAGCGTGGTGACCCTGATCGGCAAGGTGCCTGACCACAAGACTCGGGCTCGTGCCTCCGACTTGACGCGCGGGGTCCCCGGCGTCAGGGCCGTGAGGAATGAGCTCGCCCAGAAGGGTTAGTCGGCCTCCGGACCCATCCATGTTGTCTCTGGCAGACCTCGAGAGAGCCCTGGCGCTCGCTCTCGGCGAGTTCGGTCCCGCGTGGAAGATCGTCGGCGACTGCGCGCCGGTCGACCCCTTCGATCCAAGCCATTGGGACTCGGGCTCTCAGAGCTTTCAGGTCACTCTCCGCCACCGCGTGACGGGACACCTCAAAGTGCTCGGCCGCCGGGTCGCCTACGAGCCGAGCGCGGGCCTTCACCGCGCTGTCGCCCTCTCGCTCATCGAAGCGTACCGCCATGGGAACGCCGAGCCGATACGACAGTACCTGGAGGACATCGGCGTCGCCGCCACCACGACGGGCGACGCGACCCACTTCTTCCGCCCCCCCTCGGTCGTCCCGTCACCGGATGCTTCGAGTGGCACACGGACGGAGGTTTCGGAAGTTCGCGTGCCCGTTCCGGCGCCCATTTCCGAGGTCAGGACTGTCGCCAGCCGAGAACCCGACATCGTCAGCCGTGTGTCCCGCTCGGGGGTCTCGACGTCCCGGAGCCCGATCGTCGCAAGGCCGAAATGGTCGTCCCTGTCGACAGTCACGTCACGCTGGCGGCGCGAGACGCCGCGACCAACGTTACCCGACGCCGCCGTTGGAGGTTCGGGCGTGCCGGCAACGGTCGAATGCCGAAGGCCAATGCTGAGCAGGCTCAGGCGGGAGTTGGAGATCTGGCAGTGGCGTCGAGCCGCTAGCAGCGGAAACTCCAGGGGCACGCGCACCCCAGAGAATTAGTCCGCGGCGAGCATTCGTCACTCGAACACGCTGCGGTAATGTTCCTCGCCTCGGCAGCTGCCGCCGTGCTGGCGGGCGAGCGCAGTCGTCAGGGCGTCTTCACAACTGTCGTTCTCGGTCGTTTTGAACCCGTCGGCCCAGGTGATCTCACACTTCTTGCCAGAGCCAGACACCTCACACGGTTCCTGCCCTGAGGGCACGCGGAGAGTTCGACCTGTGCAACGGTGCTGGATTTACACTATCCTGCCGTGATGGCACTTCCGGCGGGCGCCTCCACGCTGATGCGATCCACGCGGCGCCTGGACGCATCCTCGCTGAGCCGAAGCGTCTTCCCGATCTTCGTCGTCGGTCTCGCGTCGTCGATCACGCTCTCTGAGAGCGCGCTGGCCGTGCTCACCGCCTTGTGGCTCTGGCGCCTCCGCGATCCGACCGTGCGTCGGGAGCAGCCCTGGTCTCTGGGGTTACCGATCGCGTTGTTTCTCCTGGTGACCCTCGTGTCGGCCCTCGCGTCGGACGTCCCCGGGCGAAGCCTGGTAGCCGCCAAGGGGCTGCTCACCGCGTTCGCGTTCTTCGTGACGGCCGACCTGCTCCGGAGCGTCGATCGGGTCGAGCGATTCCTGACCCTGTTGGGGATCCTCGGCGCCATCCTCGGGGTTGCCGGTCTCATTCAAGTCATGACGTGCCCGACGCCGGTACCGCAAGTATGGCCGCTCAGCTGGTTCTTCCATCGTTGCGACCGGGCCCGCGGGCCGTTCAGCATCTACATGACGCTCGGCGGGGTGCTGGTCTTGATCCTCTTGGTAGGCTTGCCGCGGCTTCTGGCGGGAAGCCTGAGGGCGCGCGGGCGGTGGGGGTTGTGGCTCGTCACCTTGGCCGGGCTGGGCGTCACCTACGTGCGGGGCGCGTGGGTCGGCTTCCTCGCTGGCCTCGGTGTACTGCTGCTCACCTTACGCCGCGGACGCATCTTCATGATCATCGGCATCGCGCTCATGCTGACCATTGCTCTTCTCGGTCCGGAGCGTCTGAGCTCCCGCGTCCGGAGCGTCGTTGATCCGAACGACGTCACGGTGCGAGAGCGGCTCTACATGTGGAAGAGCGGACTCGCCATGTGGCGTGAGCACCCATGGCTCGGAGTGGGGCCGGGCGGGGTGGGGCGGTCGTACCGAAATTATGCTCTACCGGAGGCCGTCAAAAAGAGCACCGGACACGTCCACAGCTCACCGCTGCAAATCCTCGTCGAGAGAGGCGTGGTGGGACTGACCGCGTGGCTCTCGATCTGGGTCACCTTCTTCGTCTCTGCATCGCGGCTGCTCCGGCGTCTCGACGGACCAACGCACGCACGTGAGCGCACGATCGTGGTCGGTAGTCTTGCCGCCATCTCAGGATTCCTGGTCACCGGTCTCTCGGAGTGGAGCTTCGGTGATGCCGAAGTCGTGCTGATCGCCTGGACCCTGGCTGCGCTTCCCTTCGGCGTGGCGATCGGCTTGGAGCCGTCCTCCGCTCCGGTGATGAGAGCGGACAGTTGAGACCTGAGGGTGAAGGAGCGGCGTAGACTTCGTGAGCTTGCGGCCGTGGGTGGTTCTCGTCGCGCTCTTCGGCGCCCTCTGCCTCGTTGTCACGATCTGGGTGTCCACCGACCGCCACCCCCCGGAGTGGGACTACGCCAACCACCTCGAGCGGGCCCTCGACTGCCACCGGACCCTGGCCAACCCCGCAGCCGATCGGTTCGCCGAAATCATGGGCGCCTCCCCGTTTTACCCGCCATTCGTAATCTGCGCGGCGGGGATCCTCTACTTCGCGTTCCCGGTGGCGGCGCTGACGGCGCAGGCGGTGACGCCGATCCCGCGACCGGTCTCCTCGCCGCGTTCTTCCTCGGCACCGCCCCGTTCGTGGTCTTCTCACTCTTGAACTTCCAGCTCGACCTGCCCCTCACCGCGATGGTCGCCCGGGCGCTTTACGCCCTCGTTCGCGCCGAGGCGTTCTCGTCCGCGTGGTGCTCCAGAACGTCGTCTTCGATCCCGTGGAGGTCCTCGAGCGCGGCGTGCTCGAGCCGCTCGACGTCGGCGCGGTGTTCGTCGAGCGCCTCGTCGTCATGCAGGCCGACCTCCAGCGGGTGATCGACGACCAGCAGCAGTACACTCGGATGACCATCGAGCTCGGAGACGGCGCGGCGCACGCACGCGTGAGCGGGCTCGGGCCTCGGATGGAGGCGCGCGTCCGCATCTTGCCTGGACGGGACCGCGTGCCGATCACACTCGCCGTCGACCACACGCGGATCGGTTGGCTGGCGGTGCCCGACCCGCTCGGCCACTGGATCGCGAGCAACTTCGATCCGAGCCCCCAGCTCGCGCGGCTCCCGGTCCGCGTCCTGCTCGGGACGGTCGCCATCCGCGCCGGCCGTTTCGAGGTCGGCGGCGACGGTCGCTAGCGTGCCGCGGCTCGCTTCGCGAGCTACTTCTTGGCCCGTGCCTGCTCGTAGAGCGGCAGCACGCGCTGTGAGAACACTCCGAGATCCTTGATGCGGTCCTCGTTCGATGGGTGGGTCGAGAGGAGCGCCGGCGGTCCACCCCCACCCGAGATCTTGGCCATCTTCTGCCACAGGGTGATCGCCGCCCGCGGGTCGTAGCCCGCACGCGCTGCCAGCTCGACGCCCATGCGGTCGGCTTCGGTCTCATGGATGCGCGAGTACGGCAGAAGGAACGTGACCTGCCCGACCAAGCCGGCCAGGTCGGCTCCCGACTGCCCGATCCCGAGCACGGCTCCGACCGCGCTCGCGCCGACGCCGGCGGCGAGCTGTTGCGACGCGCGCTCGCGCCCGTGCTCACGCAACGCATGGGAGATCTCGTGCCCCATCACGGCTGCGATCTCGTCGTCCGTCGAGTCGAGCTTCTCGAGGATGCCGGTGTACAGCGCGATCTTGCCGCCGGGCATGCACCACGCGTTGATCTCCGGCGAGGTGAGGACATTCACCTCCCATTTCCAACCCGGTGCGTCCTTCCGGAACACACCGGTCTGCGGGATGATGCGCCTGGCGATCGCGCGGACGCGCTCGACCTGCTGCGCATCCCGGTTGACGTTGCCCTTCGGGCTCTGCTCCTGGAGTACCTTCTGGTAGGCGAGCGCCGCGCTCTGGTCCATCTCCGCCGAGGAGACGAGGAGGAACTGGCTGCGCTCGACGCCGACGGTGCCCTTTTCCGTCGTCGTCGTGCACGCGGCGAGCATCACCACGGCCACCGCTGTCGTCCTGACGAGACCGGTCGTCCGTTCCATCATGAGCCCCTCCCTCGGGCGGGTGTCCTCGACGCCCCCGGGCCGCCCGCCGGGCATTCTCTGCTGCGGCGCGAACGAGAGCAAGCCGCCGGATACTCTGGAGGGCGACAGGTCCCACCCACGGACCGCCGCTACACACTGCAAGGTACTCGTGACGATCGAGAATCAATGGCTTGACGCCGGCTCCGCGGCCGTTCGAGCCGGCACGCGCAGAGCGACCACGAGCGCAACGCCCGCGAGGGCCAGCACGGCCGCGAACACGCAGCTGGCGCTGAAGGAGCCGGTGAGGTCGCGCATCCAACCGGTCGCGGTGGGGCCGACGATGGCGCCGACGAAGCTGATGCTGTTGCTGAGGCCGAACGCCGTGCCCAGCTCCGCCTCGCGGACCATGCGGCCCAGGAGCGCGTAGACCGCGCCCCAGATCGACCAGGAGAAGAAGGCGGCCAGGAACAGCACGACGGCCAGCCCCGGGATCGATCGCTGACCGATGACCGCGGCCATGGCGAGCATCGACAGCGCTAGGCCGGTGAGCCCGGCCACGATGACGGTCTTCGAGCCGTAGCCCCGCTTGACGAGACGGTCGTGGGCCCACCCGCTGATGACCATCCCGAGCGAGGCCGCGATGCCCTGCAGCGCCGCGTAGCTGCCGGCGCGCCCGAGGTCGGCGACGCCCACCTCGTTGAAGAAGAGCGGCGCCCAGGTCGCGAGGATGAACTGGTTGGCGATGGCGCAGAAGCTGACGAGCCCCAGCACCCAGAGCGGCCCGTTGGAGAAGAGACGTTGCAGGCGCTGTCCGACCGCCACCCGCGTCGCCGGCGGCGCCGGAGCCGGCACATAGCGAACGATGAGCAGCGCGGCCACGATGGGGCCGAGCCCGAACAGCATCATCACGGTCCGCCAGGGCAGGACCTCCACCAGCAGGCCACCGATGACGAGGCCGAAGGTGAGGCCGAGGCCTGGTCCTGAGAATGACACGCCCTGGCCGAGGCCGATCCGGGCGGGCGGGGTGACGGTCGCAACGATGGCCCGGTCATTCGAGAAGAGCGACCCCTGGAAGGCGCCCGTCAACGCCCGAGCGGCGAAGAGCGTGGCGAACGAGCCGGCCAGGCCCGTGAGACCCGCCGAGAGCGCTCCGCCCAGCAAGCCGAGAACGAGGATGCGCCGCCGACCCCACCGGTCGCCGAGGAGGCCGGACGGGATCTGCATGATCACATAGGCGTAGAAGAACGCCGACGCGAGCAGGCCGGCCCGCGTGTAGGAAAGCTGGAGCTCGTCGATGATCGACGGCAGCAGCGCGGAGAATCCGATGCGGATGACGAAGTTCGCCGCCCACGCGAAGATGAGCAGGAGCCACACGAGCACGTACGAGGGCATGGACGACACGCGGTCGGAGTCTATCCGCGAGACTGCTATCGAAACTGCACCGGCTTGTTCAGGTAGAACTTCCGCATCTCCGGACGGAACTTCTCCATCATCTCCCGATTCAGCTCCAGGGGCGGCGTGGCGTCCGGCGGCAGCAGGGAGAAGTACTTGGTCTCCTTGGTATCGTCGCCATCCACCAATGGCTTGCGGTCGATGATACCCGGCGTCTGTGAGCCCTCGGGGAGGGCATCCACCTCGGTGGCGATGGGAATGAGCGGCTTCCCGGTTCCCCATCTGGCCCACAGAGCCGTCGGCATGCCCTCCAAGGTCTCCTTGATGAGCTTCGTGCTCTCGAACTCCTCCATCCCCAGTTCGCCGAAATAGAAGAGCGAATCGCCGAGCAGGGAGATCCGGTCGGCGTTGCGGTCGATCGTTTCAAAGGCGTGCCGCTTCAACTCGTCGGGTGAGGCTGCCCGCAGCAGCACAGGGAACACGAGGCACAAGGCCAGGCTCGCGGCCCAGACGACCAATCGTCTGCTCTCTCTCATCGTTCTACTCCGGGAGGTGGGGCGGCCGGCTCACTTCGGGGTCGATCTGGCCCGTGAGAGCCTTCATGAACTCGACGAGATCGGCCTGCTCCTGAGCGGTGAGCCCGAGGGGTTTCATATCCGACGAGAGCCACGGGTTCTTCACGCCCCCCCGGTTGTAGAACGCGACCACATCGGCGAGCGTCCGCTCGCTGCCGTCGTGCATGTACGGCCCGCGCTTGGCTACATCCCTGAGCGTCGGGGTCTTGAACGCCCCCTTGTCCGCGTCGTCCTTGGTGATCGTGTAGCGGCCGAGGTCGGGGTTCGGCTTGTTCATACCGACGCCAATGTTACGGTATCCCTCGCCGGTGAAGTTGAAGCCCGCGTGGCACCGCACGCACATGGCCTTGCCCTCGAACAGGCGCAACCCGCGCTGAGCCGCCACCGACATCGCGCTCTGGTCGCCGGCCTGAACGCGATCGTAGGGTGAGTTCCCGGATACGATCGTACGCACATAGGTGGCGATGGCCTGGGCCACGCCGTCGGGATCGAGGTCGCGCCCGAAGACCGCCCGAAACTCGTGCCGATAGGCCGGGATCGTCCCGAGATGTTCCACCACCTTCTCGTCGGTCTTGTTGACGTCCAGCCCGGCTTGCTCCTCCAGCGAGGCGCGCTGGCCCGTCCAGTGCTGCCGGTCGCTGAAGAGCCGGTTGACGATCGTCGGCGCGTGCCGTGGCGTCGGCTTACCCGCGAAGTCCGTGGAGAACGTTCGAGGATCGCTCCAGCCGTGATCCGGCCGGTGGCAGCTGACGCAGGCGACCGTCTTCGACGCCGACCAGCGCTTGTCCCAATAGAATTTCTTGCCGAGCGCGATCTTCTCCGGGCTGATGGGGTTGTCGTCCGGGATTTCCGCGGCGTCCTCCTGGAGACCGGTCGGCAGCTTGAGCTTGAAGTCCACCGCCCGCGCCCAGCCGGGGACCAGGAGCAGGACGACGACGAGGAGAAGTGCGGGCGTAGTGACCAACGTGCGAGGCCCGATCACGGGCTCACCGGAACGCGAAACGTGAACGTCGACCCCGTGCCCGGCCCGGTCGCTGCGTGCGAGAAATTGCTCTGCTGGCATCGGGGACACTTCCCGCCGAGCTTAGTCCCCTGGCTCTTTGACGGTCAAGGATGGTCGCGGACCCTCCGGATCCAGACCCGTCAGGTGGCGGCGAAGACGGCGCGGGCGGCACGGCGCGGGCGGCCGCTTGACACTGGCAACCGTCGCAGGCAGAGTCGCGGCACATTCCGACGTCCGATCCCGCGGCACAGGTCCCGGGCATGATGTCTCCGACCGTCGGACCGCTGGCGCCCGACGCGAGACAACGAAGGAGGACGACGCGATGAGACGCCTATCCGCGACTCTGCTCTTGCTCCTGCTGTCGCTCGCCGCCGTCACGCCTGCCGTCGCCGCCGAGGGACAGCTGACCTGGGCGGTTCACATCTCGCTCGCCCCGACCTGGTTCGACCCGGCAGAGACGCCTGGGATCGTCACGCCATTCATGATCTTGTACGCTCTCCACGACGCGGTGGCCAAGCCCATGCCGGGCAAGGCCGTGGCGCCGTGCCTGGCCGAAAGCTGGACGGTCTCGCCGGACGGCCTCACGTACGACTTCACCCTGCGTAGCGGGGTCAAGTTCCACAACGGCGAGACGATGACCGCCGACGATGTGAAGTTCTCCTTCGATCGCTACAAGGGCGCCGCCAACAAGCTGCTGAAGGACAAGGTCCGGACGGTGCAGATCGTCGACCCGCTCCGGGTGCGGTTCGTCCTCAAGGAGCCGTGGCCGGACTTCCTGACGTTCTACGCGTCACCCGCCACTGGCGCGGGCTGGATCGTGCCCAAGAAGTACGTCGAGAAGGTCGGCGACGATGGCTACAAGAAGGCGCCCGTGGGGGCGGGGCCGTACCGGTTCGTCTCGTTCACCCCCGGCATCGAGCTCGTGATGGAGGCCTTCGACCAGTACTGGCGCAAGTCGCCGTCGGTGAAGCGACTGGTCTTCAAGTCGGTGACCGAAGAATCGACGCGGCTGGCCATGCTGAAGCGCGGCGAGGCCGACGTCGTCTATTCCGTCCGCGGGGCGCTTGCCCAGGAGCTCCAGCGGACGCCCGGGCTCACGCTGAAGCCGACGATCCTCCACGGCACGCAGTGGGTGAACTTCGTCGACCAGTGGGACCCGAAGTCGCCGTGGGCCGACAAGCGCGTGCGCATGGCGGCGAACCACGCGATCGATCGCAATGCCATCAACCAGGCGGAGACGCTCGGCTTCTCGCGGATCACTGCGAGCATCATTCCGCACAGCTTCGAGTTCGCCTGGCAGCCGCCGCTCTGGCCATACGATCCGGCGAAGGCGAAGAAGCTCCTCGCCGAGGCCGGCTACCCCAATGGCTTCAACGCCGGGGAATATTCGGTCGACAGCGCCTACACGTCGGTGGTCGAGGCCATCGTGAACTACTTCAGCGCGGTCGGGATCACCGCCAAGGTGCGTCCGCTCGAGCGGGCGGCGTTCTTCAGCCAGTTCAAGGACAAGAAGCTCCGAAACCTCGTCCAGAGCGGGAGCGGAGCCGCTGGCAACGCCGCGACTCGGATCGAGGCCTTCGTGGCGGCCGACGGCCTCTACAGCTATGGCAGTTACCCGGACGTCGAGGGCCTCTTCCGCGAGCAGGCGGCCGAGCTGGACCCCAAGCGCCGCGAGACGATCCTCCACAAGCTCCAGCAGCTCATGCACGACAAGGTCATGTTCGCGCCGATCTGGGAGCTGGGCTTCCTCAACGGGTTTGGCCCCCGCGTGGCCGAATCCGGCCTTGGGCTGATTTCGGGCCACGCCTACTCGGCCCCGTATGAGGATGTAAAGCTGACAGCGAAGTAATCTCGGCTTCGCCCGGGGTGCTCGGCTTGCTGGCGACGATCCGCGTCGACCCGCGGGTCACATGTCGTCGCGATATCGCTTGACGGCCTGCTCGTTCCACGCGAGGCCGTTGCCTGGCCGACTCATGCTCTTCCCTTTGAAAGCTTCCACGAGGTCGTGGATGGGCTCCAGATAGCTGTGCCCAACCGGCCCTTCCTCGGTCTGCAGGTCGATCAGGATCACCGTCCACTGCTCGAAGCGGCCTACTTCGGAGACGACGGGCTGCCGCAGGGGAACGCTGACCGGTCGAATGTCGGCGCTGCGGATCGTCAGCGTGGTGCAGGGCATCGCGTGGTTCCTCGTCGATCCGCTACTGGATCAGTCGAGGTACGCGGCAGCGGACACTCATGGAATCGGCGGGATCGTGCGTAGCCAGGCCACGATCGCGTCGAGGTCCGCGTCGGTCATGCGGCTGAAGTAGGCTTGACGAGCCATCGGCTGCTGGAACGCGCGGCCGTCGCGCGACACGCCGTGAGTGAGAACCCGCTTGATCTCTGCGTCGGTCCACGCGCCAATGCCGGACTTCGGGTGCGACGTGATGTTGGGGGTCACCGCCGCTCCCCACGGGCCGGTGAAGACGTAGCCGCCCTTGCCGAGGGCGTTCTTGTAATCCTGAACGCCGTCTGGCCGTCGCCCGTGGCATTCCATGCAGTGGGCGATCGTGGCGAGATAGAACCCCCGCGTGATCGGCTCGCGCAGCGCCTCGTCCGTGTACGGCTTCACGGCGCCGGGAACGAGCTCGGTGTGCATCGCCGCCTTGTAGACCGGCGGCGGCACCGCGTTGCGGACCGGTGCGACCGAACGCATGTAGGCCACCACCGCCGCGAGGTCGCGCGGCGTCAGGATCTTGTAGAAGGCGAAGGGCATCTGCGGCGCGAGCGGCGCGCCGTTCGGTCGAACGCCCTCCGTGAGGGAGCGCCTGATCTCGCTGTCACTCCACGTGCCGATCCCGGTCTCGCGATCGGGCGTGATATTGGAGCCTCTGACGGTGTAGGCCGGCGTGTCCCAGGTTTGCGACCCGCCCGAGAACCGCTTTTCCATGAGGAATCCGCTCGGCCCCCTCGGCGTGTGGCAACCGTCACAGGCCATGAGGGCATTGACGAGGTAGCTGCCGCGCTCGAGCGGGGTCTCGGCGGTTGCAACACCGACCGCCGCGAAGAACATGGTCACGCACCCGATCACGAGGCGAAGCATGGTTGCGTGCGAAGGATTGTCTGGCGTCGTGGCCCGGGGCATCACGCTGGCGCCGCCCCTTGCGTGTTGACGTAGAGTGCATACAACGACTGGCTCGCGGCCATGAAGAGGCGGTTACGCTTGGGTCCTCCGAAGCACAGGTTGCCGCAGACCTCGGGCAGCCGGATGCGGCCGATGAGCTTGCCTTCCGGTGTCCACACGGTCACGCCACTGTAGCCGAGCGCCCGGCCGCCCGGTGCGCCGTTGCTCGACACCCAGACGTTGCCGTCGACGTCGCAGCGAGCTCCGTCCGGGCCGCACTTGATGCCGTCGACCATGAAGTCGCTGAACAGCTTCGGACTCGACAGCTTGTTGTCGGCGCCGACGTCGAACACGTACATGTCGCGCTTGCCGCCGGGGCCTGTGTCGCCCGGTCCGGGACCCGTGCTGATGACGTACAGCTTCTTGTAGTCGGGCGAGAACACGAGGCCGTTCGGATCGGGAAGCTGGTCTTCGCGGATGACAAGCTCGAGTCGCCCGCCGGGATCCACGCGGTACACGCTGGTCGGCAGCTCTCGCTTCATGGTTCCGATTTCCGGCGGCTGGCCGAGCCGGGGCTTACGTCGGCCCGCCCGGTTGCTCGGCCCGCCGGGCGCGTCGGGCGCGCCTTCGTAGAGCTGACCCCCGTACGGCGGATCGGTGAACCAGTAGCTACCGTCGGGATGCGGCACGATGTCGTTCGGCGAGTTGAGGCGCTTGCCATTGTACGAGTCCGCGATGATCGTCACCGAGCCGTCATGCTCGTAGCGGACGACGCGGCGGGTCAGATGTTCGCACGAGAGCTGGCGGCCCTGAAAGTCGAACGTGTTGCCGTTGCTGTTGTTCGACGGGCTGCGGAAGACGGTAACGCTCCCGTCGTCTTCAAGCCAGCGCAGCTGCCGGTTGTTGGGAATGTCGCTCCAGACCAGGTAGCGCCCCTGACCGCTCCAGGCCGGTCCTTCCGACCACAGAGCGCCCGTCCAGAGCCGCTTGATCGGCGTGTTGCCCTGTCGGTAGCCGTTGAAGAGGGGATCGACGGTGATGACATCCGGATCGACATAGGTCACCGGCGGTGCGCCGGGCGTGAAATCGCGTGGCGGGCTGGTGACGGTGCTCGACGGCTCGGCGGGTCTGCCGGGCGGCGCCTGCGCTGTCGCGTTGGGAGCGAACGCCGCGGTGCCGGCGACCGTCCCCACGGCCTGCATGAATAGCCGTCGCGATATCGGCTGGCTGCCTTCGAGTGCGCGGGCCTCTAGCGCCATGGCTTCCCTCCGCGAGAAATCCAACGGCAACGACGTGGATGAGCGACTCCCCGGTTTCAGCGGCGCAACCGTATCAGACCGTCGGCCAGACCGTCAACACTCACGACGAGTACGTCAACCCTGATTGGGGCACACGCCGCCGCTACTCACGCTTTGTGTACGTGCACTCGCCAGGAAGGGTCGTTCCTTGCGCCAGCCCGATCGCGTTGGTCGACAGCTTCTTCGCGTTCGCCGATATACCGGCAGCTCGGTTCTTCAGGCTTTCACAATGCGCCGCAACGTCAGCGTCAGGCAAGAACGACGTGAACGCTTCGAATGCCGCGCGCTCGTCTTCCGCGACGACCGTCGTGTCATCGTATCCGCGTGAGCGCCCCCGAGCGGTGTATTGATAACCACCGGGTCGCATGGTCAGAGTCATCCCGGGCCCCTTCTCGAGGCACTTCTCCAACAAGGACCAGGCGACCTCCTGCCGCCGGTGCTCGGCGCCTGGAGGAAGAGACAGTCTGCCCATTACGAGAAACGTGGCCTTGCGAAACTCCTCTTCCTGATCCGAGACGTTCCTGCGCAGGCGCTCTTTTGCCCGTGAGTACTCCGCGTAATGATTCTGGAGGTCTCCGCTCAAGACTCGGTCGGAGACGAAAAGCGACTTCAACTCAACCGCGTTGTCGGACCGGTCCTTGTGGATGTCCGTGACGCGCCCCTCGGCGCGAATTCGTCGTCCGATCTCTGATAGCTTCTCGGCGTCCGTGCGTAGAACGGGCTGGAGCTGACGCAGATGGGCTTGTCGAACCTCTGCCAAGCGCTGCTCGCTCGCGGCTTGAGCTGGTTCGTCTATGGGAGCCGGCCCTGGGACTCTGGCGACCTCCGGTTTTGGGGACTCGCTCCACCACAGAGACGCGTAGGAGATTGCCGCGCCGACGGCGACAGTCAAAAGAAGGATCGCCACTGGCCAGGGCCAAGCCCACCTGGACCAACGCATGAAGAGCGTTGTGACTGAGGGCGCCGGGCCTGCAGCTGGACGCCTTGACGGCCGCATCGCGCGCTCCACGGCCCGCTCGAACCGTTTCCGGTCCCGACGAGTACGCATCTACTTGGTTTTGAGCCTCAGGTCCTCGTACGGCGCCGACCATGGATAATCGGTGATGAGTCCGAGCCCCGACTCCGCCACGCGGGGACCGTACCCCTGGAGGACGGCAAGCTGCCAGATCGGGAGATACATGACCTTCTCGTGGATCAGTTGCTGGATCCGATGAAGGATCGCCTCGCGCTTCTTCGGGTCGAGCTCACCCGCTTGCTCTCTGAAGAGCCCGTCGATGTCGGGATACCCCCCGTAGGCGTAAATGCCGCTCGAGGTCGTGAACGCCTCGATCCGGGTGGCCGCGTTCCCGAAGATCCCGCTCAAGCCGTAGATGATGTTCCGGAGCTTCTTCTCCTGATACGCTTTGAGGAACCCCGCCCGTTCGAGCGGGCGAAGCCTCGTGCGGATCCCGGCCGATTGTAGATAGTTGAGTACCGCCTCGCTGGAACGGCTGGTCGCGGCATCGCACCAGAAGTCGCCGGCGTCAAAGCCCTTCGGATACCCGGCTTCCGCGAGAAGCTGCTTGGCCCTGGCCGGATCGTAGGGATAGGCGGGCGGCTGCCAGTAGAAGTCGAAGCCGGTGGGGATGATGCTCCCGGTGATCCGGGAAAATCCGAGGGTCTCTGCCTGGTTGATCGTCTGACGGTCGACGGCGTACGTGGCCGCGAGGCGCACGCGCCTGTCGTGCCACGGAGAGCTCGAATCCCATTGGTCGGCGAAAACCAGCCAGTGGGTGCTCACGAACGGGGTAGGCCGAAGCGTGAGCCCTGGAGTGCGCCGCACCTCTTCGCCGAGCTCGCCGGCGAGGCCATACGCGACGTCCGCCTCACCGCGCTTGAGCATGGCCAGTCGCGTGGTGGGGTCCGGGACTGCCTTGAAGACCAGACGCTTCACGCTCGGTGTCTTGCGCCAATATCCTTCGACGGCCTCGAGCACCAGCTCCACACCCGGAGTGAAGGAGACGAAGCGATACGGCCCGGCCCCCATTGGGGCTTTCTTGAAACCCTCCTCGCCCAACTTCTCGACATACTTCTTGGGAACGATCCAGCCCGCCCCCGTCGCCGGCGTGCCGTAGAAGGTCATGAAATCCGGCCACGGCTGCTTGAGCCGGAAGCGGACGCGCCCGGGATCCGGAGCCTCGACCGCGGCCACCTTGTCCTTGAGCGCCTTCGCGGAGATGCCGCGGTATCGCTCGAACGAGAACTTGGCATCTTCAGCCGTGACGGGCTCGCCGTTGTGGAACTTGACCCCTTTGCGCAGCACGAACTCGTAGACGAGCCCGTCGGGCGACGTGCTCCACGACTCGGCCAGACTGGGAGCCATGTTCTTCCCGGGCATCGGCTTCACGAGCGCGTCGTGGAGCGCGTAGAGGATGATGAAGGGCGTGATGAGTCCCGGCGTCTCGGCGGGCTCGAAGAGGATGGGCGCCAGGGTGAAGTGAAGGGCCCACGTCATCTGCCCCGCGGGCGCGTCCGCGCGCCCTTCGCGGGCCGCGATGGCATGCGTGGAGGCGATCAACGTCAAAACAAGCACCCGAGCCACGATCTGTCGTCTGCGTGGGTTCATCGGATCGTCTCCTCACAGATGATCGGTGTCAGGCGTCGCTCCAGGAGACTCAGCACCTCATGCTACCGCCTGAGGGACCGGATAACGAGGATGGGCCAGACGATGAGGAGCGCGAGCAACAGATCTACGACCACGCTCGGAAGGTGCGTCACGATCGTGGGACGTAGAGTGACGGTCGCCAACAGCCCGAGCGGGACGACGATCAGTACGACTGGGAACATCACCGACCGGCGTGGTCTTCGAGCCGACGCCCGCCGATAGACGGGTTCTCCTTCCGGCCCTAGTGGGCCAGCCACACCGTGTCCAGCTGCTGGTTGATACAGTGGCTGGTCGTGATCGTCCAGCCCCGCACTTTCGCGCGGTGAGGGATGATCCGATGATATTGCAATGTCGGGATATAGTGCGTCTCGTCGTCGAGCAACCGCTTCTCGAACTCGCGGATGAGCCGCCTCCGCTCCCCGGCATCGGTCGTCCGGCCGATCTGCCGCCACTGGTCGATGAGCCCGACCCGGCTACCTCGACCCATCGCGCTATGGGCGCTCCCGCTCGCGCTCGATCGCCTCGCGCAGGCCGGGCAAGACGTCCGACGCCACCCGACGGCACTCCTCCTCGTGCGGAAAGCCCGACAGGATGAACTCGTCGAACCCCAGCCGCCAGTAGGCCAGCAACTCCGCCGCCACCTGCGGCGGGTCGCCGACGATCGCCGTTCCTAGATTCACGCGCACCTTCGAGATCCCGTTCCACAGCCGGGGCGCCCGGTCCCGAAGCTGCTCCCGGAGCTGCGCCTGCTGCCCCACCATCGGCGTTCCCGCGAAGGCCGCCTGCCGCTGCGCAATTACCTGCGCGTCCGCCTTCGACATCAACTCCTCGGCCGCCTCCCACGCCTCTCGCTCCGTCGCCCGTACGACCAGATGCGTGCGCAACCCGAAGATCGGCCGCCGCCTCTCGGCCGCGTACATCGCACGCACGCGCTCCAATAGCTTCGCGATCTCCTCCAGCGGCTGGATCCACGCCAGGTACACGTCCGCACCCCTGGCCGCGAACTGCAGAGCCCGCGGCGAGGCGCCGCCCACGTAGAACTGCGGCCCGATCCCCACCGGCCCGGGCGAGACCACCGCACCTTTCAGCCGGATCGTGCTCCCCTCGAACACCACCGGCTCCGGCTTCGCCCACAGCGCCCGCAGCGCCGCGATGAACTCTTCCGCCTGCTCGTATCGTTTGTCGTGGTCCATCGTGACGCCCAGCCGCTCGAAGTCGCCTTGGATCCCGCCGGGCACCACGTTGATGTCGAGCCGCCCCCCGCTGATCTGATCGAGCGCTGCGGCCATCTGCGCGAAGAGCCCCGTCGAAATGAACCCGGGCCGCACCGCCACCAGGAATCGGATCCGCCGCGTCACCGCTGCCAACGCCGTCGCCGTCGTCCACGTCTCCGCCAGCGGCGCCGTTTCCTCGAACAGTCCGTTCGCGAACCGGGTTGGGATCAGCAGCGAGTAGTACCCCTCCGCCTCCGCCGCCTCCACCACCCGGCGCAGGTACTCGAACGTCGGCGGCCTCTCCGCCCGTCGCGTCCCGATGTGCGCCCCGTCCCCGTCGATCGGGATGAACCAATCGAAGCGCGGCGCTGGTCGCTTGTCCATGACGGGGAACCTATCAAACCTTTGGGTCGCAGGCTAGCACACCTGCCGAAAGCGACTTGACACGGACCCTCTTTAGGCAGATCGTCGCGCGCATCCGACCACTCGCGCGGCACCGACCTGATTGAGCGGGTACGGGGGCAGTCAGCGAGGGTGTCGATCGAAAAGCTCGACTCGAGGAAGGAATAGCCGATGTCGTATGTCATCTGGATGGCCATCCTTGCGGTGATCGCTGCGCTCCTTTTCACAGCCCAAAGGACTTTCCCAGAGACCCGTGACTACAGGGGATCCAAGATACTTCTCCTCGCCAGTTTGCTGAAACCGGGAGGCGCCTTGATCCTTGCCCTCATGGTCTTTATCACTTTCTTCGCCTCCGTCCACCAGGTGCCGGCCGGCCACATCGGTGTCGTCTATGAATTTGGCGGCATCAAAGGCCAGATCGGCGAGGGACTCCAGTTTGTGGCGCCGTGGCGCGACGTCCTGCTCGCCAACATCCAGGTGCAGCGTCGCGTGTTCGATAAGCTCAACGCCTTCAGTGAAGAAAGCCAGGACGTCTTTGTCAGAGCAAGTCTCAATGTTCGCGTTTCTCCTCAGACCATCCAACAGCTCTATCGGACCGTCGGCCCCAACTTTTTCAATGTCTTGGTTGAATCGAGGGTCATTCAGAATTTCAAGGATGAAACCGTGAAATACAAGAGCGTCGAGATTGCCCCCAACCGCGAAAACATCAGAAAGGCGGTCCGGGGAAGGCTGGAGAAAGAACTTTCCCCCTTTTCGATCGAGGTGGTCGATTTGCTGCTGGACAACATCGACTTCAATCCGGAGTTCAAGAAAGCGATCGAGGATAAACAGATCGCCACGCAGCGCGCCCTGGAAGAACAACAAAAGATTGAGGGGGAAAAGCACAAAGCGCAGCAGGCCATTGAAAGGGCCAAAGGAGAAGGCAGCGCCATTTTATTCCGCGCCGAGAAGGAGGCAGAAGCGAACAGAAAATTGGCGGCTTCTCTTACGCCAGAGCTCGTGCGGTACGCCATGGTTCAGAAACTGAGCGACAAGATCCAGGTCATGATGCTGCCGTCCGGCCAGAACTTCATCTTGGACTCGGATATCTTACGAGGTGCCCCAAGAGAAAAGAGATAGCGGTCTCGAGTGAGCTGCAATGCGGCTGAATGCGCTCACCGTGCTGGGGCGATTTGCCTCATGAGGTTCGACGTCCGCGCCTGGTCGATCTGCTGCTGGGTGAGCCGGTCGTCCGCCCGCAGCGACGGGTACATCAGATTGTAGTTGTCCACGCCCGATCGCGTGAGGTGCTCGAGACTGAGCAGATGGCCGAGTTCGTGTGCGAGAACCTTTCCCAGGCCCGGATACCCGAGCAACTTCACGATGCACACCCCGAGCGCCTCCGCCGCCTGCCCACCGAGCTCTGCGCCCTGAAACTTGTTCACGACCAGCAGGCTGACGCCGGCACGGGCCCGAAACTGACTGGCCAGAGCGAAAAATCCTTGTTCGTCGATCTCCTCGCGGTCCCGCGGCGCATTGACCCGCTCGACGCTGCTCGAACGGAGGGTGAACTGGATGTCCGCCGGCAGCCAGATCTGGTTGGCGAGCACAAAGGCCCGCGTGAGGCTATCGCGATCCTCGCCCGGCGGCACCTCCCGCACGTCGCGGACGCGTTCCATCTGGGTGCGGCTCGCGCGCCCTACCTGCACTTGCCGGGATACCATCCGAAAGCTCTCGATGCACAGTGTGATGAGATGAACGTCGACCGGCACGCTGATTCTCGTCGCCATGTTCGCCCCCAAGACGGCCGCCCCACCTTCGTCTGCACCTTGGCTCCGCCGAAGCGTCATATTCCCAGGTAAGCCTTCTTCACCCCTTCGTCCCGCAGCAACTCTTCGGCTTTGCCCTGCAGCATCAGCGTGCCGGTCTCCAGCACGTAGCCGTACTGCGCCAGCGTGAGGGCCAGCATCGCGTTCTGCTCGACCAGGATGATCGACACGTTCAGGGCATTGATCTGCCGGATGATCTTGCCGATCTCCGCCGTCATGATGGGCGAGAGGCCCATCGAGGGCTCGTCCAGCAGCAGCAGTTTCGGGCGGTTCATGAGGGCACGCGCGATGGCCAGCATCTGCTGCTCCCCGCCGGAGAGCGAGCCCGCGCGCTGTCGTCCGCGCTCTCTCAGGATCGGAAAGTGCTGGTAGATCATCTCCAGTGTGGTCGCGACGTCCGCCTTGCGCGTTTGGAGATACGCGCCCATCCTGAGATTCTCGAGGACGGTCATCTTCGGGAACAACCGCCGGCCTTCGGGCACGAGAGCGATCCCGAGACGCACGATGTCGTGCGGGGCGAGACCGTTCAGTAACGCGTTCTCGAAGCGCACCTCGCCGCCGCTGGGTTTGACCAGGCCCGTCAGCGCGCGGAGGCTGGTCGTCTTGCCGGCGCCGTTCGCGCCGATCAGGCTGACGATCGCGCCGGTGGACACCTGGAAGGACAGGCCCTTGACCGCTTCCACGGTGCCGTAGCGGACGCGTAGATCCTTAACCTCGAGCATGCGCGAGACCCGCTCCCAGGTAGGCTTCGATCACTTTCGCGTTCGTACTCACCTCGGCCGGCGAGCCCTCGGCGAGGGTCTGGCCGAAGTTCAACACGACGATGCGCTCGCACGTGCCCATCACCGCCTTCATGTTGTGCTCCACGAGCAGGACCGTGACGCCCCGATCGCGGATGGTCTTGACCAGGGCCATGACGCGACCACTTTCGTCCAGGTTCATGCCGGTGACCGGCTCGTCGAGCAGCAACAGCCGTGGTCGAGCGGCGAGCGCCATGGCGATGCTCAGTACGCGCTGGTGGCCGTGCGGCAGATTCCGTGCGAGCTGGTCGGCCTGCGACGCCAGGCCGGCGAACTCCAGCACCTCGCGGCTGCGAGCGACCTCGTCCGGCGGAAATCTCCGACGGCTGAACAGCGCCCGGCCCAGACTCCTGCGGCTGTGCAGATGCAAGCCGAGCAGAACGTTCTCCAGGCCGGTCAACTCTTGAAACAGTGTGGTGAGCTGAAACGTGCGCACCAACCCGCGCTTGACGACTTGATGCGGCCGGAGTCGGGTGATGTCTTGGCCGTCGAACCGGATGGTGCCGGCGGTGGGCCGGATGAAGCCGGACAGCAGGTTGAAGCAGGTCGTCTTGCCCGCGCCATTCGGACCGATCAGGCCGACGATCTCGCCCTCCGCAACGCGGAGATCGACACGGTTGACTGCGGCGAGTCCGCCGAAGTGCCGGGTGAGACCCTGGGTCTCGAGAAGGAGCCGGGAGCTCACGCGGCGGGACTCGGACTGTGAGCGGATGCGCTCTTCCACCACCGGAGCTCGGCGAGCTTTCCGGGCAACGTGATGAGGCCGCCAGGCAAGAACAGGATGGTGAGCAGCATGGCGATCGAGAAGAAGATCGTCTCGTACGCACTGCCCCGGAACGGCTCGGACAACAACGAGAGGAACGCGGCGCCGACGATCGGACCGGCGAAGTGTCCCCGGCCGCCGACGTAGTTGTAGACAAGGATGTTCGTCGCCATGAGGAAGCCGAATTCCGGCGGGAAGAGGAAGCGAATGAAGTGCGCGTAGAACGCTCCGGCCACGCCGGCGAAGAAGCAGCCGAGCATGAACGCCAGCAGCTTGTGGTTGGCGATGTTCACCCCGAGCGACTGCGCGAGGTTGTCGGCCATGCCGATGCTCTTCCAGATGAGTCCGAGGCGGCTGGACTCGAGCTTCCAGAGAATCAGGAGCGTCAGCAGCATCAGGAAGAGCGCCAGGTAGTACTGGCTCGCCTTCGTGGCCAGCGTCACCCCGAGGAGATGGGGCTTGGGGATGCCGCTCAAGCCACTCATGCCCCGGGTCAGCGACACCCAGAGCTGGGCGATCAGGCGAATCACCTCGACGAAGGCCACTGTCACCATCGCGAAGTACACACCCCGCAACCGGAGCGATGGATAGCCGATGGCCAGACCGACGACGGCCGCGAGGAGGGCACCGCACAGCATCGAGACCTCGAACGGGACGGCGAGGTTCTTCGCAAGGAGCGCGGAGGCATACGCCCCGACGGACATGAACGCCGAATGCCCGATGTTGAGCTGGCCGCACGTCAGCGACGGGCGCAGGCTGGCGGCGAGGATGACGTTCGTGAAGACGAGCGCGAAGACATGCACGTAGTAGTCGCCACCGAGCTGCGGGACGAGGAGCATGAGCAGGACCAGGACGATGAGCACGCCGACCCTAAGGCGGCGCATAACCGAAGAGTCCAGTCGGCTTGAAGAGCAACAACAGGATGATGAACACGAAGCTCAGGAGGAACGCCGGTTCGGCGCCGAGGGCGGTGGCGACGATGGAGTCGATGAGCCCCAGCATGAGTCCCCCGAGGATGGCCCCCGGGATACTGCCCAGGCCACCGAGGATGATGATGATGAACGCCTTGAGCAGCGGCTGCTCTCCCATCATCGGATCGAGCTTGAAGATCGGCGCCATGAGCGCTCCGCTCGCCGCCGCCAGCGCAAAGCCGATCGCGAAGGCGAGGCCGTTCACCACGTGCACGTTGACGCCCTGCAGAGCGGCGGCCTCCTTGTCCTGCTCGATGGCGCGCATGGCGGCGCCCATCTTCGTCTTGTTGATGAACAGGTAGAGCCCGACGACCAGGGCGCCCGCCATCGGGATGATCATCAGGCGTTCGACGGAGATCATCACGCCGAGAACGTTCCGCGTGCCCTGGAAGACCGGCGGCACGTGCTTGTCGAGCTGGCCGAAGACCGGGTAGCCGGCCGCTTGGAGAAATGTGGTGAGCGCGAGGAGTGCGACCAGGGTCGGCTCGATCCCTCCCTTGATTGGCCGGTAGATCGAGCGCTCGACGAGATACCCGAACGTTCCCAGGAGGAGCATCGCCAGGACGAACGCCGCGAAATACGGCGCGCCCCACTGAGAGAAGATGTAGTAGACAGCGAACGCGCCCAGCATGTAGATCGCGCCGTGGGCGAAGTTGATGATGTGCATCATGCCGAACATGAGCGTGAGCCCGAGGGCCATCAGGATGTAGATCGAGCCGATCGACAGCCCGATGATCGTGCTCTGGATCAGGAGGTCCGGCGTCATCCAGTCGTAGGGGGCCCCGAAGGGCCCCCTACCTCAATTGTGGGGTGGGCTCAGCTGCACGACGAGCGTCGCGACCCCGTCCTTCACCTCGGAGAACGGCATGGGGTAGATGATCTGGTTCCCGACGCCGTAGTAGTCCTTCCCGCCAAAGTGCGCCTTGCCCCAGAGGTTGTCGAACTCGACCGTGCGCATGGCCTCCCCGATCTTCTTGGGATCCAGGCTCTGGGCCTTCTTCACCGCGGCCACGAAGGCGAAGGCCGGATTGGTGAAATCGATGCTGGTGGCGTTCCATTCGCCGTATTTCTTGGTGTACCGCGCTTGCCAGCTCTTGACCTTCTCGGGCAAGGGGGTCTGGACGTAGCCGTGGACCCACGTGCCCTCGACGTTCGCTTTGCCCGCGATGTTCGCCACCACCGACGTGTCGACCTGCCCGATGTGGATGAAGCGCCCCTTGAAGCCGAGCTCGCGGGCCTGCTTGATGATCAGGCCGACGCTGCCCGCCGGGGAAGCGAGCACGCTGATGATGTCCGGCTTCTGGGCCAGGATCCGCAGCAGGACCGGGTTGAAGTCCGTCATGCTGCGCTCGAAGAACTCCTTTCCTGCAATCTGATACCCGAGCTTCTCGACGAATGTCGTCTCGACCTTGATCGACCACCATCCGGTGTCATCGTTCGGTGAAATGGTGGCCACGCGCTTGATCTGAGGATGGTGTTCCTTGATCCACTTCCAGAAGGTGGTCGTCTCCGGCGGTGATGGGAAGCTGTGGAAGGTGAGCGGGTTCTTCGGGCTCACCAGTCCCTCGGCGTACGCCAGCGGCAGGTTCAGGACGCCGTTCTCGTTGACCGGCTCCTCGTTAGCCTTGACCACGGCTCCTCCGAGAACGGAGATGTACTTCACGCCGTCCTTCGCGATGAGCCGGTTGACCGTGGCGACGCCCTCGGCAATCACGTACTTGTGGTCGTAGGCGACGACCTCGAGCTTGTACTTCTTGCCGCCTATCTCGAGTCCGCCCTGGCCGTTGATCTCATCGAAAATCAGTTCGGTCGCGTTCTTGTGCGGAATCCCCCAGGGCGCGGCCGGGCCCGAGAGGGGGGTCGAGATCCCAAACTTGATGATGTCGGCCGCGACAGCGGTCCCCGGGCTCCCGGGCATCAGCACCGCCGCTGCGAGAAGCGTTGTCCATGTCACGGAACGCCATGGTTTCATCGCCATCCCTCCTGGATGCTGGCCGCTGTCACAGTGGCCCGGCACGCGGACTATAGAGACGCGGATCGTGGGTTGTCAATCGCACCGCCGCCGCGACTCTTCGTAATCCATGCGCCGACCAGACCGAGCAGCACGCCACCGACGACAACGGCGAGCGCGAACCCGACCAGAGCGAGCCCCAATCGCTCAAGATCCGTCATGGAACCTTGGCCACCGACGTCGGGCGCCCGTGACGATTGCGTAGGCGAAAGGCTAGGACCAAGAGCACGGCCCCAAAGACGATCGCATATGTTCCAATCAACCACAGCAGAGTAAGGAATCCAGCGCCCGGCCAAATGGTGACGAGGAGGCCGAACAGGACGGACAAGACGCCATTGAGGACCAACAGCCACTCACCGTGAGCGCGATGGAGGTGGACCGCCGCCACAATTTCCAGGACGCCGGTCACGATCGCCCATCCACCGATCAGGTAGAGCAATGCCAATGCGGTGAGCGCCGGCCAGACGAAGGCCAGCACCCCGGCGGCAATCCCGGCGAGCCCCTTGAGGACCGGGGACCACCATCGCTCATGTCGCTCGGCGGCTCGGACGCCCGCAATGATCGCGAGCACTCCGTCTACGACCGCGTAGGCTCCGAAGAGCGCGACAAACACGACCAGCGTGACTCCGGGGAGCAGGAACGTCGCGAGGCCCAAGAGGATTGCGAAGACCCCGCGCAGCGCGAGCGCCCACCAGTTTCGCGTCAGCACCGTTGTCATCGGCTGGCTCCTCCACACGACAGGGGACGTTGAAGACCCTTCCCGCCCTACTGAGTCCGGCCGCGCATCGAGGCCGGCTGGCCGGGCAGCTTGAGCTTCTTGCCGGTGTCGGTGATCTTCGTCCCGTCGACTTTGAGGATGGAGACGTCGCGGTCGGTGTAGTTGCCGACGTAGAGATACTTGCCGTCGGGGCTAAAGACCACGCCCTCGGGCAAGCCCCCCACTTCGACCTCGCCCACCTTGGTGACCTTTTTGCCGTCGATCTTGAGCACGGCCAGGCTGCCGTTGCGCTTGGTGTTGAACCACATGGTCTTGGCCACGCTAGCTCCGCCCAGCAGCACGGCCACGGCCACATCGCCCTTCGGACTGATGGCGAAGCCCTCGGGCGCGTCGCCGACCACCACGCGGTCGATCACGCGGGGCGGCTGGTGCTCGAGATCGATGATGCTGACGGTGTCGACATGGCCGTCCGGCGCGCCGGAGTTGCCATTGTCGGCGCTGATGCCGATCTTGCCGTTGGGCGTGATGTCGATGTTGTAGGGCCAGAGCCCTACCGGCATATCGTGCTTGGTGTAGGTGACCTTCTGCCCGTCGATCGCGAGCAGCGCGATCTTGTGGGCCGGGAACTTGGTGGCGAGCGCGCGCTTGCCGTCGGGCGTGATGGCCACCGAGGCCACCTCGTCGCCCATCGCCACCGTGTCGATCAGCTTGACGTCGTTGCCCTGGATCGAGAGCACGCTGATCGACTTGTCCGCGCGGTTGGCCACGAGCGCCAGGTTCCCCGCCCGGTTGATCGCGAGCCCCGACGGCTGCTTGCCGATCTCGACGGTCGCGATATGGCTGACTGGACTCGTTTTTAGATTCAAGACGTAGAGCTTCGTGTCGGGTCCGGGCTTCCAGTTCGCCCCGTCCTGGATCCAGTCCACCGAGTTCGCCACGATGGCCAGCCGCTCATCGGGCGTGATGGCGAGGTTGACCGGCGGGCCGAAGATCGAATTCATCAAGGGGAAGCTGATGAGGATCTTCGGAGCCTCGCGGTCAGTGATGTCCACGATCGAGATGGTGTCCTTGCCGGGGGCGACGAACGTCCGGTTGCCCTCGGCGTCGAAGACGACTTTTTCGTCGTTGCCGATAACCATCAGGTCGGCGAGGGCCGGAGGAGGACACGCCGCCAGCGCGGTCGCGAGGACGAGGAGCAGTCGGACAAGAGCGACGGCGCGGCGGTCATGGGACGTCATGGGTGACTCCTCCTTGGGCGCTCGTGGTGGAACGTGTCGCGGGCACGCCCTCGCGGCCGGGGCGATGGTGGCACAAAGAGCCCGTCGTTACTAGCGTCAAGCTCAACCGACAGTGAAGGCTTTACTGTTTTCTCCTCAAAAGGAGCCCTTGAAAGGCGAGATATCCCGCGATGAGGAAGCCAACCGCACTGACCCAGACCGGCACCGTCCATTCTCCTATCGTTACGTTCCACCCGTAGATGAGCCGCAACGCGTGGAGAAGGGCGATCAATGCGAAGATCGAGCTGGTCACGAGAACAAAAGCGGCTTGTTTCATCGACCGTGTCTCTCCGTCGTTCGCGGGCCTGCTCGCGGTTGCCGTGTGCTGGTCGAGGTCCAGATTCTCGCTTCTACCTGATCCGGCGGAACTTCCGGAAGCACCTCAGGTGCCGGGGAGGAGTCATGTGGCGGCCCCTGATGGTGAAGGCCACGTCGCCCACGTAGAGATCACCATGCGAGTCCACGGCGACACCATGTGGCGCGATGAACTGGCCCGGCCCTTCTCCCTCTTCGGGCTCGCCGAAACGGGTCTGCAGTCGGCCCTGGAGGTTGTACACGCTCACGCGGTGACCCAACCCCGGAGCGTCATCCACCCCCGCCATGCCGTTCAACTCACCGATGAAGAAGTTCCCTTCCGCGTCCAGACAGATGCCGTCTGGCCGATGGATGTTGTTCCACATGGTGACGAACTTACCGTTGGCATCGAACACCTGGATGCGATGGGCCTCCCGGTCGGCGACGTAGATGTGATCATCCTTGTCGATGACGACATTGTGCGGCCGGATGAACTGACCAGGGTCGATGCCGGGCTCGCCCCACGAGAGGACGAGCCGGCCCTCGGGAGTGAATTTGTGGATGCGGCTGTTGCCATATCCGTCCGAGACGTAGAGGTGCCCGGTGACGCGTGACACCGCCACGTGGGTGGGCCGGTTGAAGGGTTTGCCTTGCCACTTGGGTGCTGGTTGGTTGGGGCTGCCCAAGGTCATCAGCAACTTGCCGTCCAGGGTGAACTTCTGAATGGTATGGAGCCCATCATCCACGCAATAGACGGAGTCGTCGGGGCCGGCGTGGATCCCGTGCGGCCGCTGGCTGAACAGGCCCTCGCCAAACGATCTCAGGACGTTGCCATCACGATCGAAGACGACGACGGGATGTTCACCCCTGTTGAAGACGTACACGTGGTCCCTGCCGTCCACCGCTACGCCAGCTACGTCGATGAACGACCACCCTTCCGGAAGCTTCTCCCAGCCCTCCACCGGTTCGAACAACAAGGTGCCACTGCCGAGTCTCATGGCCATTTGCGACTCCTCTCGTACTCTAGGACAAGTTATAGAGTCGGGCCGCGTTCTCCCGCACGATTTGCCGCTTTTCGTTCTCCGGGACGCCTTTGAAATCCCGCTCGACGACCTCGCGCGAATGCGGCCAGGTTGAGACGGTATGGGGATAGTCGGAGGACCACATGATGTTCTCGTTTCCGATGAACTCTCGGCCGGCGACCCCTACCCGATCATCGATGAACGTCGCGAAGATCTGGCGCCGGAAGTATTCACTCGGCGTGAGCTTCAGCGGCGTCGGATAGAGATACCGGTACTCTTCCTGGGCCTGGTCCAGTTTCTGCAAGAAGAAGGGTAGCCAGCCCACCTCGTTTTCCGCCGAGACGAACTTGAGATACGGGAACCGCTCCAACACGCCGGAGAAGATCAACACGACCAGCGTGCGCTGCACTTCATGGCAGAGAACGCTCGAGCGGACGTAGCGGTCCAGGGGCTGTTTGATCGCCAGGCGGCTTTCCGCGCCCATGCCAGTGATGCTGTGCAGGCTGATGGGCATCTCGAGTTCCTGCGCCGCGGCCCAGAAGGGATTGTAGTCGGGCGAGCTGTAGGGCCGGTCTTCAGGCGGGGACGCCCAAATGAGGGCGCCCTTCAGGCCTCGACTGGCACAGCGCCTCAGCTCCTTCGCCGCCTCGTCGACGTCATACAGTGAGATCAGCCCAAGCCCGGCAAGCCGCTTCGGCGCGTAGGCACAGTACTCGGCCAGCCAGTCGTTGTAGACACGGAAACAGGCGCGCTGCAGCGCCGCATCCGTGAGCCAGAACTGGCGGAACCCCAGGGTCGTGTAGATCACGTCCGCCTCGACGCCGTCGAGATCCATGTCCTTCACGCGCTCGGCCGGGTCCCAGCCGCCGGGACGTACGTCCTTGTACGTGGAGGCTTGAAAGAACTGTGGGAGCTCCTCAGGCTTCTTCCCGGCTCCCATCCCCTGGGCGAGATGGGTGGGCGTAACGCCCTCCAGCACCAGATAGGCCCCCGGTCGCTGCCCGGGCAGGTTTTCCACCACGCGTGGTGCGCGCTCGCGGAACTGCTTGTCGATGCGCTCCACCCAGAGATCGCCCGGCTCGTTCACGTGCGAATCGGCGGAGATCAGCTTCGGCTCGGCCATGATCCACCTCCATCGCAGCCCGGTTGATCGGTCCTTCTACGCGAGCAGTCCGTACAGTTTGGCGGCGGTGTCGCCGACCATCTTCGACTTGACGTCGTCCGGCACCCCCTTGAAGTCCCGCATGATCACGTCGCGCGAGTGAGGCCAGGTCGCCAGCGTGTGCGGGTAGTCGGACGCCCACATGAAGTTGTCGCGGCCCACGAACGACCAGTTGGCGATCCCGACCGGATCGTCCATGAAGGTGGCGAAGATCTGCCGCTGGAAATATCCGCTGGGCAAGAGTTTGATGGGAGTCGGGTCGGTGTAGCGGAACTTCTGGGCCGTGAAGTCCGCCCGGTACAGGTAGTGCGCGATCCAGCCGATGTCGTTCTCGGCCGAGACGATGCAGAGACGGGGGAATCTCTCCAGCACGCCCGAGAAGATCAGCGTCGTCAGCGTGCGCTGGGTCTCATGGGGCAGCGTCATGGCCCGCATGTATCGATTGACGTTGTAGCGGCTCTCGCGCCCGTGGCCCGTCGAGGTATGCAGGCTGAGGGGCATCCGGAGATCCTGTGCGGCCGACCAGAAGGGGTCGTAGAGCGGCTCACTGTAGTCCCGTCCCTCGGGGGGCGAGGCCATGATCATGGCGCCTTTGAGTCCCACCCGGGCGCATCGCTGGATCTCGCGAACTCCTTCGTCGATCTCCAGGAGGGAGATCAAAGCCAGCCCGGCGAACTTCCTCGGGTCGTACCGACAGAACTCCGCCAGCCAGTCGTTGTACGATCGAAAAATTGCGGCCTGGAATGGCCCATCCGTGAGCCCAAACAGTCGGAAGCCCAGCGTGGTATAGAGGACCTCCGCCGCCACCCCGTCAATCGCCATGTCCTTGAGGCGCTCGGCCGGATCCCAGCCTCCGGGGCGTGCGGCCTCATACCCAACCTTTTGAAACGCCGCCAGTTCTTCGGGGGTTTTCCCCGCCGCGAAGGTGCCCGCCACGGAGCGCGGTTCCAGGCCCTCGCAGACGAACCAGTGTCCCGATTTGCCCTCATGCTCGCGCACGACCCGCGGCGCGCGGTCACGAAAGGGTTTGTCGATCCGCTCCACCCACAGGTCGGGGGGCTCTGTCATGTGCGAGTCGGCCGAGATGATGACGTCGTCTGGCATGGATGCCTCCTTCGCGCCGTCCTCCGACGAGCCGGGCTGATGCAGATCGGATCGGTGGGCCGAAGGTAGCCCGATCACTCCCCGGAGGCAAGCGCCAGGATCGCCGGGAGCTCTCGATGCCTCCGGGCCGTGCCCTACCTTTTCAAATACGACAGGCGGCTGCGCGACGAAAACTGTCGTTGCCCATCCCGAGTCTATGTCGCCGCTATGCCCGGCCGCGCGATGCCGAGCACGCGGTGCTGTACCGCGTGATCGACGAGCACCTCGAGGCCTTCCTCGAGACGGCCCGACGCAACGCGGACGGCTCACCGCTGCCGGAGTTCGTGGAACAAGAGTTCAGAGACTTCCTTACATGCGGTCTGCTGGCGCACGGCTTCGCGCGCCTGCGGTGCACCGACTGCGCGTTCGAGCGGCTCGTGCCGTTCTCCTGCAAGGGCCGGGGCTTCTGCCCGAGTTGCGGCGGGCAGCGCATGACGGAGTGCGCCGCCCGTATTGTCGACGAGGTGATGCCGCGCGTGCCCGTGCGCCAGTGGGTGCTGAGTCTGCCATACCGTCTTCGCTACCTCCTCGCATGGGATCACGCGCTGGCGCACGCGGTGCTCGGCGTGTTCGTGCGTGTGCTGCTGGGCTTCCAGCGCCACCGCGCGCGCCGATACGGGATCCGTGACGGGCGGTCGGGATGCGTGACCGTCATCCAGCGCTTTGGCGGCGGATTGAATTTGAACATACATTTCCACACGCTACTCTTCGACGGCGT
>WNFT01000414.1_pt1 | contig 34377 bp, 31 predicted proteins | sample 5400191 | NCBI WGS metagenome assembly WNFT01 (sample SAMN13153359, study PRJNA577476) | soil metagenome | isolation source: 80 cm saprolite under Madrone tree | place: USA:California | collected 2016-06-14 | reverse complement strand
CCCGGAACTGCACCTTTGGATTGTGCTTTGATAGCACTTTGGTAATCGCCGCCGTCAACGTCGTTTTGCCATGGTCAATGTGACCGATGGTTCCAATGTTCACGTGCGGCTTGTTGCGCTCGAATTTCTCCTTCGCCATGTTCCTTTGCCCTCTGCGGCGGTCTCTAACCAACAACCGCGCTGCACTTCAAAATCTGGAGCGGGGGACGGGATTTGAACCCGCAACCATCACCTTGGAAGAGTGAGACTCTACCGTTGAGTTACCCCCGCCCGGTGCTGCTCCAAATTTTTCTGACGCTAACTCCGCGCCAGCCCACTTGCGGCTCTACCCACAGTCGAGCCGCCGAATTCCTGGAGCCTGGGACCGGGATTGAACCGGTGACCTCGTCCTTACCAAGGACGCGCTCTACCAACTGAGCTACCCAGGCCCAACCCATTTCCCGCTCAAAATTCGTCCTTCGCGGCGCACTTTTCCTGAGCGGCGCTTGCGCCCCGAATTGGACCGCTTTCGAACATCGCACATGCAATTGCCCTGCGGTTTTCTGCTATCCCCACAACGAGAGCCTGGTGGACGGGGAAGGATTCGAACCTTCGTAGCCCGCAAGGAGCGGCAGATTTACAGTCTGCTGGTTTTAGCCACTCACCCACCCGTCCCGTAAATCATTCGGGATGCAAAAAGCGCATCCCGTGAAAACTTCTTGGGACGCGAACTACGAGTCCCGAACATGTCCTTCAACAACTTACGAGCATCCTACGCAAAACACAAAAAGGACTCGTGTCAAGAGACACCAGCCCGTTCGTTTTTCCTGTCGGGATTCGCTCCGCCCTCGCTCCCCTGAAAATTCCTGGTGGAGCTGGCGGAGGGAATTGAACCCCCGACCCTCTGATTACAAATCAGATGCTCTACCAGCTGAGCTACGCCAGCGCCGCTCAAACCGGGTAAGAATAGCAGAAGAGGTATTAGAATTGCAAGGGGGTGCTGTCAAATTCCAGCACGCCGATAGCCAGTCTGTGGAAAAGCGCAGCGGCCCTTGACCACCTAGATACCCGCTATCCTGCCTATCCTCTATAGTTTAGCACAGAATCGACCTGGTTGGAGACGTACGAATGCAGCAGCCTAAATTCACACAGCTCGGGTGAGTTCTCGGTATCGGATTTTACTGCCCAGAAGTCCCTCTCGATGGGACAATCACATAAGGGTTCACTGGCTGAAACGGTGCAGAGAACATGAAGAAGTGGGCATGGATTGGGCTCGCAGCGCTTGTCGTCCTTTTGAGCGCGGCTGTATTTTTCGGATATCGCAAGTGGGGTGTCCGGAATAGTTCGGCGCGCGGCGAGACTCTGGCGCTGATGCCCACGGATGCGAGCGCCGTTCTCTTCGTGGATTTCAGCGAACTCCGGCAAGCGCCGTTCTTCGCGCAACTCTACGCCTGGGTGCCGAAACCTCAAGCGGATGCGGATTATGTACAATTCGTCAAAGATTCCGGATTCGATTACGAGCGGGATCTTGATCGCGTGGCCATCGCCGTGGAGAAGCGCGGACAAGACTCTGCTCTGTTCGCGATTCTCGATGGACGGTTCGACCGGCAGAAAATCGCCGCATACGCACAGAAAAATGGTTCAGCCGTGAAGACCGGTGGCCACGAAATTTTCTCCGTTTCAGTCTCCGGTACAGCAAAGAAAATTTCTTTCGCGTTTTTGAAAAATAACCGGATCGCACTCACCAATGATTCGAATCTCGATGTTTTCCTCGGTGCAAGAAAAAGGCCCGAAGACATCGCTGAATGGCGTGTGCGGTTCGAGCGTCTGGGCGGCTCTCCCTTATTTGCCGTCATCCGCCAGGACGCCTCCTTCGGTGCGGCCCTGGCCGCACAAGCTCCCGGCGGACTCCGCTCCCCACAACTCTCCACCTTGCTCGATCAATTGCAGTGGATCACGATCGCTGCAAAACCGGAAAATAACCGCCTGCGCGTTGTCGCCGATGGGGAATGCGCGGCAGAAGCAACGGCGCGGCAACTCGTGGACGTGATAAATGGCGTTGCCATATTGGCAGAAGGCGGCCTAAACGATCCCAGGACCAGGCAGCAACTGGATCCCGCCACGCGAGAGGCTTATCTGGAACTTGTAAAAAGCGCGGATGTCTCTAAAATCGATCGCGGCGATACCAAGTCCGTCCGCCTTGTATTCGAGATCACACCCGGATTTCTGGATGCGGCTCGCAAATCCCCGCCGGTCAAGCCGGACTTCCCCCCGCACAAGCCGCAACCTGGAAAAACACCTGTACCGCGCAAAGGCCGCACCTGAGAAACGAGCATGAAGCAATTCAACACTGTTCATACTCAAGGAAACAACACCCTATAAAAGATAGCCGGCCGGCCAAAGCCCGCCGTGAAGTGATTCGCCGAATTTCAATCCGGAATTAGTCGCCCGCAGGAGTGGATTTCATATAGCGCCACGGATTGATGGGCGCGTTGTTCATTCGAACTTCGTAATGCACGTGCGGCCCCGTCGAGCGCCCGCTGATGCCCGTGTAGCCGACTACTTCGCCGCGCTTGACGCGTGCCCCGGTGACTGCCGAGAACGAGGAGAGGTGCGCATACCAGGTGGTGATTCCGAAACCATGGTCGATGACCACCAGGCGGCCATAGCCTGAATGGTTTTCCGCGATGGTGATGATTCCATCCGCGGTTGCGTGAACGGGGGCGCCATAGTCAGAAGCCACGTCCACGCCGGTGTGAAACGCGCCTTCACCGCTGAACGGATCCAAGCGCTCGCCGAAGCTATCGGTAATGTGGCCCATCACCGGCCAAATCGCTGGCGTGTAGGCGGAGTCCGCAAAGCTCATCGGGGAGAGCAGATGGAGCCCGCTGCTGGAGATGGCAATTACTGCGGCGTTGCGCTTCAGGAAGGTGTATTGCTCGATGGAGCGGTCAAAAGCATCCTGGGAATCTACGGGGCTGTCGGTCTGGTCGAAAGCTGCCGGATGGTAACGGAGCACGCCGTACGTCATAGCTACTTCCGTCGCCAGGGACTGGAGAGAATCGAGGCGCTGGTTGGTGTCGCTAACGGTGCTCTGAAGTTGCTGATATTGCTTCTTGAGCGTTTCTTGGTCGTGGCGGAGAGCGTTGTAGTTCCCGACTTTCCAAAGCATTCGCGAATAAGAGCCTACCGCCGCCGTCACGGTAATACTCCCAATAAGGGCGAGTACCGCGATTCCGTGCAACACATAAGCCGGCACGATGACCTTCCGGAGCTTCCCCGGAGTCGACGCGATATAGAACGTATAGCTCTTGCCCCTCATGCCTACAGGGTCCTCTCAGACCAACAGATTAGTGTTTGCGGGCAAACTACCCTGGCGCCCGCTGGTACCAACTTGAACCAAAATCTGAACCGTGGGCCTCGGTTCGCGACCTTGCACATACTAAATTCTGTAGGGTGGGACGTCAACCCTGTTTTTGGTACTACGAGGGTCAGGCTGTGTAAACCTGTCCCCTGTCCAATAGGACAGGTAGGCGCGCAACGAGTACCAGAACGCGCCAGGCTCTGACCGATGCGTTACAGTTACAAGAGATCGAAGTTCCATCACAGGTATACTGTCGCCCGCAAGTAGATTGGAGTTTCTCACACGCCATGCCTCGGAAATATCGGAACGAGGATTCCATCTTGCGGAAGATTGCGGACAGCGCCCGATCATGGCAGCGCGGAACGGAGCAATCCATCACCCTCGGTATCGGCGATGATGCGGCGCTCTTCCGTCCCAAGCCTGGCCACGAAACGATTCTCACGTGCGACTGGTTTCTGGAAGGAACGCACTTCTTGCGCGAGAAGCATCCACCGGATGCTGTCGGCTGGAAGTGCCTCGCCCGGGCGATTAGCGATATAGCGGCGATGGGCGGCACTCCACGCTGCTTCCTGCTCAGTCTGGCTCTGGCGGAATCGCATACTGGCCGATGGCTGGACCTGTTCCTTGGCGGTCTGGGGCGCGCTTCGAGAAAGTTTCAGTGTGTACTGGCGGGCGGAGACACGACACGGCGCAACGAGATTCTTATAAATGTGACAGTCGTAGGAGAAGTCCGAGCCGGGAGCGCCGCCCGACGGTCGGGAGCGCGACCCGGCGACATCCTCTATGTCAGCGGTCGCTTGGGCGAAGCGGAGTTGGGACTCAGGCTCCTCAAACGGGATAACAAGCTGACCGCATCAAGAAATCCGGCCGCGAGAAAGCACCTTTATCCGGAGCCCCGCCTCGCGCTGGGCCAGTGGTTGGTCAAAAATGGCTTGGCGAGCGCGATGATGGACCTCTCCGACGGACTTTCGAGTGATCTCCCCCGGCTGTGCGCCGCCAGCAAGGTAGGTGCGCTCCTTGAAAAGGTAAAGATTCCCCGGTTAAAAATCACGAATGTTGCCCTCAGCCACCGTCACGATCCGTTGCAGCTCGCATTGCACGGTGGTGATGACTACGAATTGCTATTCACGGTTCCTCCACGCAAGGTGAAGCGGCTTCCGAAGACGTTTCAAGGCGTAAGTCTCACCGCAATTGGAAGAATCAGACGAGGGCGAGAATTGTTGGTCCTGGAAGAGAGCGGCAACACAACGCCACTCATGCCCCGCGGCTGGGACCCCTTCCGGAAAAGCTGAAGTCGGGATGAAATGCTGGTCACATTCGCTGCCCCGGTCTTTGCGGGTGGCGCAGCAGCCGACGGTTTTTCCTTCGGCGCGGCGGGCTCGTCCTCCGTGGGGGCGGTGTCCGGGGTGTCCACGTTGACGTGATGCTCTCCCACTTGCTGTTCGAGCGGAATGACATTTGCGAAATCCATGACGGGCGTTCCCGCGACGGCGCCTTGCATGAATTCCAGCCAAATGGGCAAAGCCGCGCGCGCGCCGGTTTCCTTTTTCCCAAGTGAAATCTGCTTGTCGTCGAAGCCCACCCACACACCCGCAGTGAGTTGCGGCGTGTAGCCCACAAACCAGGCATCGGTGTAATCCTGCGTTGTTCCTGTCTTCCCTGCGGCGGGCCGGCCTAGCGGCTTCGCGGCGACGCCAGTGCCGAATTGAATCACTTCTTCGAGCATGGCGGTCATGGTCCGCGCCACTTCTGGAGAAAGTACGTCATGCACTTCCGGATGCGCCTCTTCAAGCAGCGCGCCGTCGTAGCTGGTGACGCGGCGAATCATGTGCGCATCAATGCGGATTCCATCGTTCGGGAAAACGGTAAAGGCGGAGACATGTTCGAGAAGTTTCATGTCCGCGGCCCCCAGCGCCAGCGGCAGATAAGGCGGCAGCGGAGTGGTGATACCGAATCGCTTGGCCATATCCACTACGGTATTGATCCCGACTTTTTCCGCGAGTTTCACGGCGGGGACGTTACGTGAACCGGCAAGGGCGCGGCGCAGAGTGATGGTCCCTTCAAATTTTTCGTCGTAATTGCGCGGAGAATAGGGCTGGCCGCCGCTGATAGCCGTAAACGGCAGATCCACGATCGTGTCGAAGGGCGTCGAGCCTCTTTCGAGCGCGTCAGCATAAACGTAGATCTTGAAAGAACTGCCGACTTGGCGCACGGCCTGCGTGGCGCGGTTGAATTTGGAGTCCTCAAAACTGTAACCGCCAACCATGGCCTTGATTTCCCCAGTGGAATTGTCGATGGCGAGGAGCGCGCCCTGGGGCCCGGACTGCTGTTCAAGCTGAACGCGCACGGTGTTGTCACGCAATTCCTGGATGGAGAATTGCGCGAGGTCACCCACTTTCAGGAGATCGGCAGGTTTCTTGCGGCCCGTCCAGACGAAATCGTTCGGAGAAAGAATTCCACGGTAAGGCCCGATTTTGATGATCGCATCCTTCTCAGTCACAGACAGAACGAGTCCGGTGACATAGCTTCCCTTCTCGAGCGCGTGGCGCCAATCGTCGTCTTCGTAACTTTCGAGCTTGCCGAGATTGTCGCGCAAGATGTTAGGAAGATTGCCCTTCCAGCCGTGCCGCCGTTCATAGCTGTGCAGACCATCGCGGAGAGACTGGTTGGCAACGCGCTGCATCGCAGTGTTCAGCGTGGTGTAGACGCGCAGCCCCCGCTCGTGGACGGCTTCCGTCCCATACGTGGACTCAAGATACTTGCGGATCTCCTCGAAGAAATAAGGAGCAAGATCGTTGCGCGGATACTGGATGTGCAGGCCAAGCGGCGATTTCCGAGCGTTCGCTTCTTCCGCGGGCGTGATCTTCCCTTCCTCTTCCATGCGATGGATCACCAGATTGCGCCGGCTGAGGGCGGCTTCCGGATTCGAGAGTGGCGAAAATTTCGGGCCGTTGACCATGCCCGCGAGAAGTGCGGCTTCCTGAAGCTTCAGGTCCGTGACCGGCTGGCCAAAATAAAATTGCGCGGCCGCGGCAAAACCGTAGTTGCCGTGCGCCAGATAAACCTGGTTGGCGTACATGGTGAAGATTTGCGGCTTCGTGTAGCGGCGCTCGATCTGGAGGGCGAGCAGAATTTCCTGCATTTTGCGGCGGAAGCTGCGGTCGCTGCGGTCCAGGAAAAGATTTCCGGCCAGCTGCATGCTGATGGTGCTGGCTCCGCCGGTGATGCGGCGCTTGACGACATTTCGAATCGCGGCGCTGAACATGCGCGGAAAATCGATGCCCCAGTGCTGCTCAAAGTGCTGGTCCTCAATCGCGATGACGGCGCTGTACAAAATTTTGGGGCACTGTTCATAAGTCATCAGGATGCGGCGCTGCAGCGCGAAGCTGCCGGCCAACTGGCCGTCATCGGCGTAGACTTCGGTGACCACGTCGGGCCGGTAAGTTTCCAGCGCGCGAATTTCCGGCAGGTCGCTGGCGTAAACAAAGAGCAAGCCGCATCCCGCGCCCAGCACGATGGCGCAAAGCAAGAGAAAGACGAGCGCGACGCGGTCAATCAGTTTCCATCCGCGCAGGCGCAGCGTGATCGGTGGCAGGCTCAGCATCGGACGAGAATTCTAACGCAGAACCAACGGGAAAAGAGATTCACGTCCGCCGACGAGTTGCGCAGGTGCAGATGGCTCGTCATGGTTTTGAGACTAAGAAAAGACTTCAGTCTCAACGCTACTTACAATCCAGTTTCCGTTCTTGTGGACGAGATGGAGCAGCTGTTGGGTATATCCAAGCTCACCATATCGACAGTAGGCTTTTACTCGCACTTCGACTGCGCTAATCCAACGGACCTTCGTGATACCTATCCGCTCAGCGGGCTCTTTCTTCTTCCCAAGAGGTTCACTCCTGCTGGGGCCAAATGGACACTCAGACAACCAAACAACAGGCGGATCATTGTCTGCGAACCGGCTGACAAATTTTTGGGGAGAGACTTCGCAGAGGATATGCAAAAGGCTTCTGCTTTCGACCCCGCTAAGTCATGGAGTGAAAAAATGGCGGAAAACCACTTCGTGAACATCTTCCACTTGCTTGGGTTCCGGAGCGTACTGCGATTGAGGATTAGCAGATAAAACAAAGAGTACGCTAAGACAGAGCGGCATCAAAATCTTGAGAATCATCACCCTCCTCCTCCTGTCTGGAACGAATAATATCGCTCGCCGGCGCAAGCGCGGCAAAGAGTGCGGCCTTCCACTACAACTTCGCGCTTGAAATTGATGCCTTCGCCGCATTGCGCGCAGACAACGCGCGGGCCTTTGAAACCGGGCAAGTCTTCGGGCTGGACTTCCACTTTCACCCACTGTTTGCTGAAGAGAACATCGTCTGAAAGTTGCGCGTAGGCTTTCTGCTGACCGGCTTCCTTTTCGAGTTCGGGAAACATTTCTCGTGCCGCTTGCTTGGAAGATTCCTTGGCGGCGATGCGCACGGCGCGGCCGGTCTGGAGATCCACGAAAGTGGCGGCTACCTTGCCCCAGTCGCGAAATTTCAAGGCGCGCTTGCCGAGGCGGCAGTTGGCGACAAGCGCCACAGCGTCCGTCACGCAGCGGTCGATTTCCACGTACGTGACAATGCGCTTGCGGTCAGCGATGGGGTCTTCGATGCCCAGTTCACGCAAACCGAGCATCGCCAGGCGCACGCCGAGGACCTGCCCGGCGCAGAGGTGGCCGTGGGCCACGGCGGCCAGTTCGAGGTATTCAGCCAGAGTTTTCATCGGAGCGATTGTAGCTCAGGCCTTCAGGCCTGAGGCTGTTTCTTACGATGCAGGCGAGATGCACGCCATCGTGCGATTAAACCCTCACCCCTGCAGGCGTAAGCTGCAGCAATTCCACTAAGCCTTCTCCGGGGCCGACCAGGGGTGCGGCTTGCGCGCTTCAAGGAAGGCGAAAACAGTCATGAGCAGCGCCAGCGCGGTGAAGACGCCGTCGCGGACAACGGTCATGCCGGTGAGCTTCTCCGGTGTGCCGAAGCAGCCGCAGTTAATGTCCATGTGCAGAATGTACGCGCGAGTCACAACTGCCAGGAACCCTACCATGATCGCCGTGATGGCCGTGGCCCAGATTCGCAAGCGCCAGCCGATCAGGAGCAGCAAGCCAAGAGCAATTTCGACAAACGGCAGAGTATGCGCCACCACTTGCGACGCCTCTTGCGAGATCATTTTGTACGATTCGACTTGCTGCGCGAAGGTCGAGAGATTCATCGAAATCGAAAATTTCAGAACAAACATCGGCCAAAGATGCGCGTTGGGCATCAAGAGCTTGGAGAATCCCGCGTAAATGAAAATTCCGCCGAGGACGAGCCGTCCGATCCAGATGATGGCGCGGCGAGCATTCAGTGGGCTGGATTGCATCATCTGGTCGATTTCCTGGCCAAGCTCGGTTATTTCTGACTGAGCAACTGGTCGAGAAACTGTTTGAGAATGTCGTAGGTCATGATCCCCGAGTAGGGATAGGTCTGGCCTTTGCAATGAAAGACGGTGGTGGGCGTCTGGTTGACGCGGTAGGTCTGGCCGAGCGCATAATCCTTGTCAATCATGGGATCGAGTGTGCCGCCCTTCACGAGCGCGCGAACCTTGGTCATTTCCGCGGCGGAAAGAACGCTGGCGACAATGCCGTCCACATCCCCACTCTGTTCCCACTTTTCCTGATTCTGGAAGAGCGCTTGTTCCACGGGCTCCACTTTCCCGAGCTGCGCGGCAGCGCGTGCGAACCGGGCGGCGATCCGCGAATGCGCGTGCATGGGCAGCGGGAAATCGCGGTGGATCAGGTAAACTTTGCCATTGCTGACATAATCGTCCATCAGCCGCCGATTCGTCGTGGTAAACAGCGTCTTGCATGCCGGGCACTGATAGTCGCTGAAGACCTCCATCGTCACCGGAGCGTTCTTCGAGCCAAAGGCTTTGTGGGGATCTACGTCGGTAAGGCCCTCGGCGGACTGCGGCGCACGCGGAAGCGGGGCAGCCTTTGTCACAACCACGGCCGCAGGAATACTGGGGGCGTCAGACTCAGCGCCTGAGTTGACGGGCTGCAAAGGTGACTGCGCCAAGGGTTGCTCCGTCTGCGAAGCGGGTTCAGGGGTTGTGTGCAAAGAGGGTAGGAAGAGGGCAAACAGCCCAAGTAGGCCAACGCTGAGAATTCCTGCCAAAGTACGCCGACGGTTCACACGATCCTCCGAAATAAGTTCGAGCCCCTTGCGGGAGTCGAAGCAGAATTCTACCTCGAAACCGCGGGAAAGTAAGGGTCGTGGTGGCGCCAAGATCAGGTCCGCCCTGAACTGCATATCCCCAGCCTAAATAATATTGGTTGCGTTCGCAACGGGAAGCGTTGTGCGACGGGCCTGCCTGCTGACCGCAGTAAACCATAAGGAATGGATTATCAAGAGTGGAGCGAATTCTCCAGGGGCAGCCTGGGAGCCTCCAAAATGATGGGACAAGGTCAATAAAATGAATGAGATACAAGGACAATAAGAAAACTTGACAAACATACACTCAACATGTATATTCCCTTTCGAGCTGGGCTTGGAACGCAAGGACTGAGCTGGATTCACCTTGATTTCAGCAAGATGCGGGCGAGCAAGATAAGCAAAAGGTTTCAGGAGGAATGGCAGCAATGAGCAAGATTATTGGAATTGACCTGGGCACGACAAACTCGGTGGTGGCCGTGATGCAAGGCGGCGAACCGGTGGTCATCCCGAATCAGGAGGGGACACGGACAACCCCGTCAGTGGTGGCTATTACAAAGACGGGCGAGCGGCTTGTCGGACAAGTGGCCAAGCGGCAGGCAGTGACCAATCCCGAGAATACCGTGTATTCCATCAAGCGCTTTATGGGCCGGCGCTACGATGAAGTCGGGGAGGAAATGAAGCGCGTGCCCTATAAAGTGGTGAAGGGTTCGCACGACGACGCGCGCGTCGAGATCTTGGGAAAGGTCTACAGCCCTCCGGAGATTTCCGCCATGATCCTCGGCAAGCTGAAGACCGCCGCGGAAGATTTTCTAGGCGAAAAGGTCACCAAAGCGGTGATCACCGTCCCCGCGTATTTCAACGATGCGCAGCGGCAAGCCACCAAGCAAGCGGGGGAAATTGCCGGCATGGAAGTCGTCCGCATCATCAATGAGCCAACGGCCGCGGCGCTGGCCTACGGGTTGGACAAGAAGAGCGACGAGACGATCGCGGTTTACGACTTTGGCGGCGGCACATTCGACATTTCCGTGCTGGAAGTCGGCGCCGGCGTCGTGGAAGTGAAGTCGACCAACGGTGACACCCACCTGGGCGGCGACGACGTCGACCAGCGAATCGTGGACTGGCTGATCGACGAGTTCAAGAAGAAGAACAACATCGATCTGAGCAAAGACAAGATGGCGCTGCAGCGGCTGAAGGATGCGGCGGAAAAAGCCAAGATCGAGCTCTCGCAGATGATGGAGACGGAAATCAACCTGCCGTTTATCACAGCGGGCGCGAACGGGCCGATTCATATGGAGGAGAAGCTCACCCGCACGCGGCTTGAACAAATGATGAGTGACCTGCTGGACCGCTCGATGAAGCCGGTGAAGCAGGCGCTGGAAGACGCCAAGTTGTCGCCCAACGACATCCAGGAAGTGGTTCTGGTGGGCGGCTCGACGCGCATACCCAAGGTGCAATCGCTGGTGCGCAACTTCTTTGGCGGGAAAGAGCCGCACAAGGGCGTGAACCCCGACGAAGTCGTAGCGGTGGGAGCGGCGATTCAGGGCGCAGTGCTCGCGGGAGACGTAAAGGACATCCTGCTGCTGGACGTGACGCCGCTTTCGCTGGGCGTCGAGACGCTCGGCGGCGTAATGACCGTGCAGATTCCGCGGAATACTACGATTCCGACGCGCAAGGTGGAAACGTATTCGACCGCGGCGGACAACCAGCCGGGCGTGGAAATCCACGTTCTGCAGGGCGAGCGCAAGTTCGCCACGGACAACCGTTCGCTTGGCAAATTCAAGCTGGACGGGATTCCACCGGCTCCGCGCGGGACGCCGCAAATCGAAGTCGCGTTTGACATCGATGCGAACGGCATCCTGAACGTGAGCGCCAAGGACAAGGCCACGAACAAGGAGCAGAAGATCACCATCACCGCGTCGAGCGGCCTATCGAAAGAGGAAGCCGAGAAAATGCGGCAAGAGGCCGAATCGCATTCGGAAGACGACCGTCGCCGGATGGAAGAGGTCGAAGCGCGTAACAGCCTTGACGGCATCGTGTATCAAGCCGAGAAGATGTTGCGCGAGAATCGCGAAAAGATCGCAGAAGCGGACGTGAAGAAGGCCGAAGAGGCGATCGAAGACGCGAAAAAAGCCGTCAACGAAGGCGGCGTCCCGCGGCTGCGGGCCGCCAAGGAAAACGTCGAGCGTTCGCTGCACAAGATCGCCGAAGAGCTATACAAGACGTCGCAAGCTGCTGCCGCAGGGCAGGCCGGTGCGGCGGCGGGCGCCGGAGCGGGCGGAGGTCCTTCCGCAGGCTCGGGCGGCTCCCAGGAGAAAAAGCCCGGCGATGTCATCGACGCCGAGTACGTGGACGTAGATGAATCGAAGCGGCCGAATTAAGTTGAAGCAGTGATGGCAGGGGCGCCCGCAATAGTGGGCGCCCCTGCAAGTGTTTCCGCAGGGTAAAGATGCCGACAACAGCAAAACAGGACTATTACGAATTGCTGGGAGTACCGCGCAAAGCGAGCGCCAAGGATATCCGTACGGCTTTTCGCAAGCTGGCGCGAAAATATCACCCGGACTTGAACCCCGGCGACAAGTCCGCGGAAGAAAAATTCAAGCAGTTGCAGGAAGCCTACGACGTTCTCTCTGATTCCAAAAAGCGGCAGATGTATGACCAGTACGGCTTCTACAGCGACAATCTTCCACCGGGCGGACCAGGTAACGCAGGCGGCCAGGGCGGGGAGCAGGACGTCAACTTTGATTTTGACGGATTTGATTTTGGCGGAGGCTCCGGCGCCGCTGGCGGCGGTTCGAGCTTTCGCGACCTCTTCAGCCAGTTTTTCACCGGCGGGCGCGGTGGCTCCGCGATGGAGCCGGAGCACGAACCCGGCGGGGACCTGGAATACCAGATCGAAATTGGTTTCTGGGATGCCGTGCGCGGCGCCGTGAAGAAACTTTCCATCACCCGGCTGGATACCTGCGAAACCTGCCATGGCACAGGCGCTGTCGGCACTCCGCAAACCTGCACCGTCTGCGGAGGAACGGGCACAATCCGCCAGTCCGCTGGCAAGATGAAGTTCAACGTGCCGTGCACACGCTGCGGCGGCACGGGCAAGCTGCGAACCGTGTGCAAGACGTGCGGCGGCGAAGGCCGCGTTCGCCGCTCGGAAACGATTGAAGTGCGCATCCCCGCAGGAGTTGCGAATGGCGCGCGAGTGCGCGTTCCGGGCAAAGGCAACGCTGGGACGATGGGCGCGCCACCGGGTGACTTGTATTTGCGCGTAGTCGTAAAACCGCATGAGTTTTTCGAACGGCGCGGCGACGATTTGTACACCAAGATTCCGGTCACGGTGAGCGAAGCGACGCTGGGCGCGAAGATTGAAGTGCCGACGATAGACGGGCGGTCGCTGGTGCGGATTCCGCCAGGGACAAACAGCGGCAAGACGCTGCGCCTGAAGGAAAAAGGCGTACCCAGCGCGAGGAATGGCGCGAGAGGCGACCAGTATGTGGAGATTCAGGTGGTCGTGCCGCCGCCGACGGATGAACGCGTGCGAAATTTGATGAAGGAACTGGAGACCGTCGCGCCGGAGGATCCGCGGAAGGACTTGTTCAGCAAAGCGGGAGTGTAGGAAATCGACGATGCTGCCACGAGCGAAAAAACGAGCCAGGGCCGGCTACATGATTAGCGCGGTAGCGGAGCTGTACAAGCTGCACCCACAGACGCTTCGGCTATATGAACGCGTAGGATTGCTTAAGCCGTCGCGCTCGCAGGGCAACACGCGGCTGTACACCGATTCGGATTTGGAGCGGCTCGACGTGATCCTGACGCTGGCGCGGGACATGGGTGTGAACCTGGCGGGCATCGAAATCATTTTGAACATGCGCGAGAAGATGATCGAGATGGAGCGGCAGATGGGGGAGTTCGCGCAAGTGGTGCAACAGGAATTGTCGCGCGTGGCGGCTTTGCATATGCGGGAAAAGGAACCACGGCACGCCATCGTTCGTGCAACGCCGCGGATAGTACGCTAGTTTTCAGTGATCGTTTGACGGTAAATCAGTTTCAGAAAATATAGTCCGCAGTTCCTTCCACAGTTTTCCCATAGCAGACTGCTTGCCGTGAGATGTTCGCGACCGTATGCTGTCTGACAGCGGGAGAAGAGCCGGCTGGAAGCCGGCGCTACCAATGGCGCTAGAGAATTGCACACTTTGTAGGGGAACCGGATGGAAGCTGGTGCCGCGCGGGGACGGCGCGGCGGGCAAAATGGCCGTGGCGTGCGATTGTGGAATGGAGGATCGCGCGTCGCGCGTGATGGAGCGCGCGCGCATTCCGAAGCGCTACGAGCATTGTGATTTTGAGAGTTACGTCACGGACCTGACCGATGGAAAGACCTGGCTGCCTCAGCACGCTCATTCGCTGAAGCAGGCTAAGCTTTTCACGCAGGGATTTGTGCGCGAATACCCCGGCTCGTCCGAAAAAGGATTGCTGTTTATGGGGCCTTCGGGGGTTGGAAAAACGCATCTCGCGGTCGCGGCGTTGAAAGAATTGATTCACCGCGGGCATGCGGGATTGTTTTGCGATTACCGCGAGCTGCTGAAGGAAATCCAGGCAAGTTATAACCCTGCGAGCGAATCCACGGAGATGAAAATTCTAGAGCCGATTCGAACGGTCGAGATTCTGGTCCTGGATGATCTCGGCGCGAGCAAGCCTTCGGACTGGGTCCGCGACATCGTCGGGATTGTGCTAAACGCGCGTTATAACGAGAACCGCACCACAATCATCACAACGAATTACCTCGATAATCCCGCCACGGAAGGCGAGACAACGCGGCTTCCGAACGGCAAACTGATTGCACCGACGCGTGAAGATGCGCTCGAGCAGCGCATCGGATCGCGCATGCGCTCGCGATTGTATGAGATGTGCCGCACCGTGGAAGTCTCCGCCCCTGATTTTCGCCGGGAAAAGACACAAGCCGGCCACGCGCGGGCGTAAGCAAGAATCTGACCGCCAATTTCCGGACGAGAAATGAGCCGCCAAAAATTAGCTGACCGGCTCCGTGGCGGAGACCGTCGATCGATTGGAAACTCCAACCACATCGCGAAACTCGTTCTTTCAGACCCGAAAAGATTCCCTGAACTCGTCGAGTGCCTTTGGAACAAGGATCCGATTGTCCGGATGCGGGCGGCTGATGCGGTAGAGAAGATCACCGTCACGCGGCCGGAGTTGTTGAAATCCCACAAACAAGAATTGCTGGGCCTGCTGGACGAAGCAGAGCAGATCGAGTTGAGATGGCACCTGGCACTCATGGTGCCGCGGCTTTCTCTAAGCGGGCCAGAACGAGCGCGTGCCGCTGCAGCCTTACAGCGCTACCTGGAAGATCGCAGCTCCATCGTGAAAACTTTTGCGCTTCAGGGGCTGGCTGGTCTCGCCTCGCAAGATGCGAATCTCCGAGAGCCGGTGCGGCGAATCCTCGAAGAAAGCTTGCGAACGGGCACGGCGGCCATGAAAGCGCGAGCGTGGAAATTGCTAAAAGAGCTGCAAAATTGAGGTCGGCCTGCGAACTGTAGATTGATTGACACAAACGCGACGCGGCGAGTATCCTTTCAACGTTGCAGCGTTTTCGAGGGCCGCAGCATCTTTGTCCCTAAGCGACCGCAAGCAAGCTGACCCAGCGAAGTGACCGTAAGCGGCATTTTTTTGGGAAGGCACAGGGCGGTTGACTTCCTTGCATTAACCCCGATTGGGAAGCAGCAAGGAATCTATTCGACTGAACGCGGGGGCCGCATAGCGGCTGCCCAGGCGATGTAAACTTCCGGAGGCCAACAACCATGTTTTCCGACCACGATAGCCAGTCCAATGCGGCAGCCGCCGCAGCTGCACCCGAAACGGAACCTTCTCCGAACAGCCCGCATCCAGAAACAAATTCAACAGTAGAGAGCGCGGCTGAACAAGCTGCTCCTCCCACCGCGACCGAACAGCCCGCGACGGGTACGCCGGAGCAGACTGCCGCGTCTACCGATGCTTCAACCGCTCATGAAGTGTCCGAGGCGAGCCGAGAGACGCACGCAGCGGACGCCGAATCGGCTGCCGCCGATGAGGAAGCGGCAGGCTCCGAGGAGATGAGCAAGCTGCTGCAGGAGTACGACGAGAAGCAGGAAGCGGCTGCGTCGCACGAGGTGATCGAGGTCAAGGTTGTCGCGTACACGGAACATGGCGTGGTGGTGGACCTGGGTGGCAAGACGGAAGGGCTAATTCCCGCGGCGGAATTCACCGACACGGAAATCCCGCGGCCCGAGCCGAACAGCACTATCGAAGTGCAGCGCACCGGCGAGCACAAGGACGGCTTCACGATCCTGTCTTACTTGAAAGTGCTGCGCCGCCGGACGTGGGAAAGGATCGAAGCCGCATTCAAAGCCAAGGAAACTATTACCGGCAAAGTGGTGGACCGCATCAAGGGCGGCGTCGTCGTGGATATCGGCGTGCGCGCGTTCCTGCCGGGCTCGCAGTACGATTTGCGGCCCGCGCAGAATCTCGACAACCTGACCGGCACGGAAATCCAGGTGCGCATCACCAAGCTGAACCGCCGCCGCGGGAACGTGGTGGTCAGCCGCCGCGCGCTCCTCGAAGAGGAGCTGCACGCCAAGCGCGCCGCATTGATGGAAACGCTCAGTGAAGGCCAAGTTGTTCACGGCCATGTGAAGAACGTGACGGAATACGGCGCGTTCGTGGACCTCGGCGGAATCGACGGCTTGCTGCACCTGACCGACCTGAGCTGGGGCCGAGTCAAGCATCCTTCCGACGTGGTCAAGCCGGAACAGGAAGTCGACGTCATCATCCTGAAGTTCGATAAGGAAAAGCAGCGCGTTTCGCTCGGCATGAAGCAATTGATGGCCGATCCCTGGGTAGGCGCCGCGGAAAAATATCCGGCGGGCGGCAAAGTGAGGGGCAAGATCGTTGGCGTCGTGGACTATGGCGTGTTCGTGGAACTGGAACAGGGCATCGAGGGCCTGGTGCACGTGTCCGAGATGAGCTGGAACAAGAAAATCCAGCATCCCTCGAAGGTCGCCAAGGTTGGCGATGAAGTGGACGTCGTGGTGCTGGACATCAAGCCCAGCGACCGCCGCGTTTCCCTGGGCATTAAGCAGGCCCAGCCGGATCCCTGGCTGCTGACCGCGGAGAAATATCCGGTGGGCACAATTGTCACCGGCAAAGTCCGCAACATTGCGGAGTTCGGCGCCTTCATCGAAATCGAAGATGGATTCGACGGCCTGGTGCACGTCAGCGATGTGAGCTGGACGGAGCGCATCAAAAATCCTCACGAAGTCTTCAAGAAGGGCGAAGACGTTACCGCCAAGGTGCTCAAGATCGATCCGGAGAACCGCCGCGTCTCCCTGGGCATCAAGCAGGTCAACGACATCTGGGGCGACTGGTTCAAGCAACACAGGGTTGGGCAAATCGTGAAAGGCAAAGTTTCGCGCATCGCCACGTTCGGCGCCTTCGTCGAATTGGGCGAAAACATCGAAGCCCTTTGCCATAACACGGAGATCGAGGAGCGCAAGCGCCGTGACGATGGCCCTTCGAGCTTCCGTCCGACCACTGGTCCTCTGAAGAGTGCGGGCCCGCTCGAACCGGGCAAGGAATATGACTTCAAGATCATCAAGATCAGCCCGGAAACGCGCCGCATCGGCCTGAGCTATCGTGCAGCGGTCAAGCAGATCGAACGCAAAGAGATTGAACAGTATCGCTCGACGTCGAAGTCCTCGTCGACGGCGACGATTGGGGACGCGCTGAAGTCCAAGCTGTCGGCACGTTAGCTGATTCAATACCGGTCCGGAGGGGGGCCGGCCTTCATAATTTCATTTACCTTCGGGTCATTTTAGTGATAGGAAGGGGGCACTCCGGCGGGGGTCCGGCCTCCGTAAGCCGTTTGGTTCCACTGTTTAGGGCGACCCCAAGCGGCAGGCGGCTCCAGGCACCTTGGGACGGCCGGCGCTCCGGTCGGCCGCAAGATGGTGGACAAACTGGGACAGTTTTTATTCTAGAGTGGTGCGACGAGGCATAGCGACGATGACCAAGCAACCCACACTTACCAAGGCCGACCTGATCGAAGAAGTTCTGCGCATCACGGAACTTCCCCGTAAGGAGTCGGAGACCATCGTCGAAACAATTTTCGATAGCATCATTGGCTCCTTGCAGAAGGGCGAGAAGATTGAGATCCGCGGTTTCGGCAGCTTCCGCACTCGCGAGCGACGCGGGCGAGTCGGCCGCAATCCGAAAACCGGCGAGAAGGTTGAAGTGCCCGCCAAGAAAATCCCGTTCTTCAAGCCCAGCAAAGAGTTGAAGGATTTTGTCAACAGCGCCGAGGCTCAGGCCGCCCCCGCCGGCGCCGAGTAGAACCGTACAGTCGCCGCCAAAGAATTCCCGCTCGCGCAACTTCCGTCCACATCAGCAAGCATACGGCAGTCTCCAAACGCGAGAACGCTGCATAAAAGCTGGGTGTGTAACTCGGGGTCTAATTCTGCGTTATGCTGTGCGCGCAGCTTTTGTGAAAAGGAACCGAAACGATGGACTATATCTGGACTCCCTGGCGTTATCAGTACATGAAGGAGGCGGCAAGCGGAAACCAGCCGGAATGCATTTTTTGTGAAGCCGTGGCGCGCAACAACGATGCGGAAACGCTGATCGTCCATCGCGGCGAGAAAGCATTCATCATTCTGAATCGCTTTCCCTACACCTCCGGGCACGTGATGATCGTGCCGTACGCGCACGTTGCCGAATTGAATTTGTGCGAACCGGGAGCGCTGGACGAAATGATGCGGTTGGCGCAGCGTATGGAAACCGCTCTGCGCGCGAATTACAGCCCCGATGGCATGAATCTGGGAATGAATTTGGGCCGGGCCGCTGGCGCCGGAGTTGTTGGCCACTTGCATCTTCACGCCCTGCCGCGCTGGATCGGCGATTCCAATTTCATGACGGTCACGGCCGAGACCCGCGTCCACCCGGAAGATTTGAAAACCACCTACGAGCGTCTCTCCAAAGCCTTTGCCTGATTCGCGAAGCCCGCTGCGCCACGATACAATACGCCATTCAACAAGAGTTTGGCCGAACGAGAGTGAGCCACGGTGGACCTCGAACTTACGGAAGAACAAAAGCTGCTGCAAAAGAGCGTGCGCGAGTTCGCGGAATCCGAGGTGCGCCCTCTCGCGAAAGAACTCGATGAGACCGGCCGTTTTCCCCGCGAGCTTTTCAAGAAAGCGGCGGAACTGGGCCTGACAGGAGTGCCCTTTCCGGAATCCGAAGGAGGCGCCGGCTTCGACCACATTGCCTACACGATCGTGATCGAAGAAATCTCGCGATGCTGCGCTTCGACGGGCGTGATCCTCTCCGTACAGAATTCACTCTACTGCGATCCAATTCACCGCTACGGAACCGACGAGCAAAAGAAAAAATTCCTGCTGCCCTACGCGCGCGGCGAAAAAATCGGCTGCTACGCGCTGACCGAGCCCCAAGCCGGCTCGAACGCCGCCGCTCTGCAAACGAAAGCCGTCAAAAAGGGCGACGCCTATGTGCTCAATGGCACCAAAGCCTGGATCACCAATGGCGGCGCGGCGGATGCGGCGATCGTGTACGTGAACACGGAGCCGACCAAGGGTGAAAAAGGTATCACCGCGCTGGTCGTCGAAAGAGGCACGCCGGGATTTAAAGTCGGCAAGGAGGAAAAGAAGCTCGGCATCAACGCAACAGCCTGCAGCGAACTGGTCTTCAACGATTGCGCTGTGCCCGTCGCCAATCGCATCGGCAATGAAGGTGAAGGCTATAAAGTCGCGCTTTCGACGCTCGATGGCGGGCGCATCGGCATTGCCGCGCAGGCTACGGGCATCGCGCAAGGCGCATTCGAAGCGGCATTGAAGTATTCCCAGGAACGCATGGCCTTCGGCCATCCGATTTCGCAATTCCAAGCCATCCAATTCATGCTCGCGGACATGTCCACGGAAATTGATGCCGCGCGACTCCTCATTCGTAAAGCCGCGTGGAAGCAGGATACCGGCGCTCGTTTCAGCATGAACGCCGCGATTGCAAAACTGTTCGCCAGCGAAATGTCCACGCGCGTTACGCACAAAGCCATCCAAATCCACGGCGGCAACGGCTACAGCCGTGAATATCCCGTCGAGCGCAACTACCGCGACGCCCGCATCACCGAAATTTACGAAGGCACCAGCGAAATCCAGCGCCTCGTCATCTCCTCTTGGGTTCTGAAGTCTTAGCCGCACCATAGTATTCTGAAAGCGTGCTGGAACTCGACTCCGGACTTGAATTTGACACCGCTCGCGCAGAGCAGGACTTCTTCCCCGCCCTGCCACCACGCCCCGCAGTTTGTCTGATCGAACCGCGCCAAGAAAAAGCCGAGCCGTTCCTGATTCGCACGCAGAATTTGCAACGGCGCTTGCAACGTCTTTTAGGCCCAGTCGATCCCGCGAGCAAGCGCCTGAATCTGAGCGATTTCGCGCGGGGCATTCGATACCGGCTGACAGGCTCGCCGTTCGAACAGACACTTACCTACTACCAGCACGCCAAGCATTTATTCCCAAAACGCTATCGCGACCTGATGCGTCTTCGCCCCGCGGCTGTTCTCAAAGTAAATTTGCGCAATGCCTATCCGCGCTGCTACGTGACCCGCCGCATTCCCGTCGATGAAGCCGGCGTACCCACCGGCGGCGCCTACTACGGTCCCTTCGCATCGCGTCGCTCCGCGCAAGCATTCGCCGAACGGGTTCTAGATCTTTTCAAAGTGCGCCGCTGCCAGATAAAAATCCGCCGCGACCCAACCTTTCCCGGCTGCCTCTACTCCGAAATGAAAATGTGCCTCGCGCCCTGTTTTGCAGGTTGCACCAAAGAGGAATACGGCGTCGAAGTGCAGCGCCTCGTACAGTTCCTGGAAACAAGCGGAGGCTCGATGCGTTCCACCATCGAGGAGGAACGGGAGAAAGCCAGCGAGCAGTTGGATTTCGAACGCGCCGCCGCCCTCCATAAAAAAGTGGAGAAACTCGATGAGGTTTTGCGCGGCAGGCCGGAACTCACCCGCCGGATTCAGGATCTGGACGCGGTGATTCTACAGCGCGCCGCGGAAGAGCAAACGATTGGCGTCTTTCGCGTGCACGGCGGAAGATTGGCGGAGCCGTTTTTCCTGCGCTTCGCCGAAATTGCCAGCCAGCCGCGCTCCGCGGAACATATCTTTCGCGAGCAATTCGAATCAGACCCCGCCGCAACAAACGGAGATCTGGGCGAGCATCTCTGGCTGGTCGCTCGCTGGTATTACAGCAACCCGCGCGAGGGCGAAATATTCTTCCGCGAAAAGGACTGGCCGTATCGTAGGATTCTTCGGGCGTGCTCGCGGCTGCTTGCGCCGAAGACCAGCGAAGCGGAAACGAATCCAGCACCCGGGCCAGCCCAGCCACCCGAAGGAGCGCCATGACCAAATCTGCCACGAAAGAAGGAACGACGCGCTACGCGCAAAGATTCGCCGGCCGCGCCGCCGCGGGCCATTTTCGTGAAGTGCAGCGGCTGCTGCTTTCCTCCATAGGAATTGGCACCTATCTCGGCCAGCCGGACGCAAAGACAGATGAAGGCTATACGATGGCGGCCGTCGCGGCGGTCGAGAGCGGCATCAACGTGATTGACACCGCCATCAACTACCGGTTTCAGGGCAGCGAGCGAAGCATAGGCGCAGCCATCCAGCAGCTTGCGGCGAAAGGTTTCGAGCGCGAGGAAATCGTGCTATGCACGAAGGGCGGCTATCTGACGCCCGATGGTTTGATGCCCGCTGAGCCAAACGAATATTTTTTCCGCGAATACATTCAACGCGGAATTCTCGGCGCGAAGGACATCGTAGCCGGCAGCCATTGCATGACGCCTAAATTTCTGAAGAACCAGCTCGGACGCAGCCTGAAAAATCTCGGTGTCGAGTGCGTGGACGTCTACTACCTGCACAATCCCGAGACACAGCTCGCCGAACTTTCGAAGGAAGAATTTCTGAACCGAGTCCGCGAAGCATTTATGTTTCTCGAATCGGCAGTGGAGGCCGGCGAAATTCAGTATTACGGAATGGCCACCTGGAACGGCTTCCGTCAGGATGCCCGGGCGCGCGACGCGATGCAGCTCGGTGAAATCACGCAGATCGCTCGGGAAATTGCGGGCGGCAGGCATCACTTCCGTTTCGTGCAACTGCCATTCAACCTGGCGATGACGGAAGCACTGACATTGGGCAATCAAACGCTGCGCGGCCATCATCGAACCGTGATGGAGGCGGCGAGCGAGCTGGACATTACGCTGATCGCCAGCGCTTCGTTGTTGCAAGGTCAAGTGGCGAAGAATTTGCCGGGGTTTGTCGCAGAGGCGCTTGGGCTCGGAAACGACGCAGAACGTGCGCTGCAATTCGTGAGATCCTCCCCGGGAATCACGACTGCATTGGTGGGCATGTCGCGCGTGGAACATGTGAAAGCCAACGCTGGTCTGGTGAGCGTGGCTCCCGCCACCGCCGATGAATTCACCAAACTTTTTTCGCGCGGCGAAGGGGCATGAAAAGAAAGAATCAACACATAGACCACAGAGAACGCAGAGTTCACCGAGAAAGAAACGAAATTGCGCGAGTTAATGACGGAGACGGAGAACGTCGCCCGTCAACCAGCCGTTGATGGCCCCGCCCAATTGGTCGAGTTTGCCGGCAAAGAAATGATCGACGCCTTCAACGACCACGAGCTGATTCTCGCCGGGGAGCGTCGGAATAAGCGCTTTGACTCTTTCGATGGCTCCGTGTTCGTCGTTGCTTCCATGCACGAATAACTTGGGTTTGTTGCAATGGCGCAGAAATGAAAAGTCCGTGCTGTTGACGGGGATACCCAAGCCGATCAGGTGAGAGACGCGCCGGTCTTCGCAGCCCACCCGCATGCCAACCCAGGCGCCAAAGCTGAATCCCGCCAATAACTGCGGCACACTGGGAAATTCCGAAGTAAGAAAATCGAGCGCGGCGCGTACGTCGTCCATCTCGCCCTGGCCGCGATCGTGAACACCGGCGCTGAGTCCGGCGCCGCGAAAATTAAATCGCAAAACAGGAATACCGATGGCGTCTAACGACTTCGCCGTCTGGTAAATCACTTTGTTGTGCATCGTGCCGCCAAGCAGCGGATGCGGATGGCAAACAACGGCGGCGAGCGGCGGATGCGCCGAGGAAGACGGCGTCCAGAGAATCGCTTCGAGGCGTCCGGCAGGACCTTCCAGAAAGAAATTGCGGGATTCGTGAGTCGTTGTCATCGATGCGCCAGCACAAATTTGCAGTTTAGCGCATCGAAGGGAAAACACCGAATGTGGCCCGCAATTCTCAGTTCGTCTATTCAATGCGGCGGACACTGACTTCGAGCGTGGCGCCGCCCGGCACGGAAGCGACGCGCACAACCTCCGATGCGAATTCGCTCGCGCCGTGCCACGGTGCGGAAGCCGGATCCTCAAACGCGATTTTCAAGTGTTCCCCAGGCGCGTACTCGCGTTGACTGCCGAAGCGCATGCCCTTCGCTGAAACGTCGATGGTCATGGCCTCTTCAAACCACGGAATTTGCTTCGGACGCGCGCGGACGGGAATCGCCAGCGCCCTTCGCACGCTGCCGCGCCGCTCGGGCTCAGGTCGGCGGGAATTTCCGTTGGAAAAAGAGTTCGGCTGTTCTTCGAATCGAAATGCCACTGCAAACGTTGCGGGAGCATCGGCGATGCCCAGAGCGCCGGCGAGTTGATCCAATTTCGCGGAGCGTTCCTGTTCCGACGCACGCGGCATTTGAACTTTCTCGCGAACGTTGGTGGCGCGAATCACCTCGAGCGTTTCTTCGCACCGGACGACGCGCGCCAGAATCTCCGGCTGGCCATCCGACAGCGAGGCGTCATAGGGAAAGGTGGCCCACACCGTTATGCCTGGAGCGTGGGGCTCCCTTGTGGAAACCAGCAAGCCGCTGCGCGAGACGTCGATGGTATCAACCAATTCGATTTTCTGGCCGAAAGGCGTGCTCCATCGCAGTCGAACCGGAAGGCGCATTTGCACGCGGCGGCGCTGGCGGCTGTCCATAGAAGTAACAGTACTGCCCGCGGGGCTCGGGTACCTCGAAGTATATTGGCGCGGTACTGAAATGGGCAAGACCCTCGTACTAGGACAAAAATCCTTGATTTTCGCGTTGCAGTTTACTCAGGCCAGTGTTAATTTTGCGCGCAGTTCAGTTCAACAGCCCCAGGGGGTATTGATGGCTGATGGAGCGGAACGCCGCGAAGCTCGGCGATTCACGATGAGTCTTCCCATGCGGGTTCTTCCGAGGGAAGCCAAAGGACACGAACTGGATGCGCAGACGCGCGATGTGAGTTACCGCGGGCTATATTTCCTCACCGCTGCCAATTTCGAGATTGGCAACGAAATTGAATTCGTCATTACTCTTCCGCAGCAAGTCACGCAGTCGGGCGATGTAAACATCCGCTGCCTGGGAGAGGTTGTGCGTATCGAGCCCACCGAGAACGGCAGAGTGGGCATTGCCGCGAAAATCGCTCGCTATGAATTCATGCCTGCCGCGGCGACGGCTGCATAGGATTTCCCCGGCTTTTCTGATAACTCCTGTTCCCGGCCACAACTGAGTACAATGGCGTGGAGGACTCTTCCGCTGGGGGAAGCCATGTATCATTACGACGCCAAGATCGCGCTCGAGGAATTGCAGGAAGACGCGCTGCTTCCGCATCCCGTAAAACTGCGCGACATGATTTTGCGGACGAAGCTGGGCCCGCAGGACGCGCAGTTGCTCAATCATGAATTTCAGGATTATCTGACCCGTTTCGGCGAACTGCAAAAAGTGGGCCGTGGAATTCTGGAAAAAATCGCCGCCGGACAACCCAAGACGGCATCATGACTCCTGGATTCGCGGAACATTCGAGCAAATGAAACCGAAGCCGCGCGTGTTGCTGCTTTCCGCAACGTCTGGCGCCGGACACGTGCGCGCCGCGCAAGCTCTTGAAAAGGCTTTCGTGGCGCGGGGCGATTCCGTCGTGGAACACATTGACTCCCTGCAGCACGTTAGCAGACTTTTCCAGCGCGTTTACGACAAAGCTTACCTTTCGATGGTGCGGCGGGCCCCGGAGCTGATGGGTATGCTCTACGAGCGTACGGACCAGCCGTGGCTGCACCCGCGGCGGCGCTTGGCGCTGGACCGTCTGAACACCGGCTCCATGATCCGCCTGTTAAAGCGCATCCAGCCGGATCTATGCGTGGCTACTCACTTTCTGCCGGCGGAAATCATCGCGTGGCTGATCGCAAAACGGAAATTGCGCGCACACAATGCCATCGTCGTTACCGACTACGATGTCCACGCGATGTGGCTTTGCCGCACGGTGGACCGTTATTACGTGGCCATCGATGAAGCCGCGGAATATTTGGCGCGCATCGGCGTGCCGCGGGAAAAGCTGCACGTAACCGGCATTCCAATCGACCCTCTGTTCGCGACACTGCTGAATCGATCGGATGCCCGGAAGCAATTGGGGCTCGACGCGGATACGACGGTAGTTCTAATTTCGGCCGGCGGTTATGGCATCGGCCCAGTGGCCCTACTAGTGAAAGACTTGCTGGCGCTGCGGCGGCCGTGGCAAATCGTGGCGATTGCCGGAAAATCCGAGAAGACACGGAGACGTCTGGATGAATTAGCGAAGGAGGCCGGTAAGCTGGCTTCAGGCTCGCCACGGCTTTGCCCGGTAGGGTTTACGACGGAAATGGACAAGTACATGGCCGCGGCAGACTTGATGGTGGGCAAAGCCGGCGGGCTCACGACTTCGGAAGCTCTTGCGCGGGCACTGCCGATGGCGCTAATCGAGCCGATTCCCGGCCAGGAAGAACGCAACGCTGATCATTTGCTGGAGGCCGGAGCAGCGATCCGCTGCAACAACTTGCCCGCGGCTGCCTGGAAGATTGCGGCGTTGCTGGATGACTCCGCAAGACTCGCGAGAATGCGGGAGGCAGCAAGGAGCCTTGGCCGGGCGGGAGCCGCTGCGGCCATCGCCGAAGATGCCATGCGGCTGGTAGACTGAGAACGCTGGGAAAGAAACTAGGGGAAGCGGTTCGCGGCATGAGCGCCGCAAATCGCCAGGTTCGATGCGACGACATACACTGCTGATTGATGCGGACGACACGCTCTGGGAAAACAACGTTTTCTTCGAGAAGCTGATCGAGGATTTCATCAGCATTGTCGAACCGTATGGCTATACCCGCGCCTACATTCGCCATATCCTGAATGAAACGGAACGCAAGAATATCCGGCAATACGGCTATGGCGTGCGCAGCTTTGGCCGGTCGCTCGAAGAGACGTATATCAAGCTTGCGGACCAGACGGCGAAACGAGAGACGCTGGCGCTGATACACAGCCGCGTCATCGATCTGGAAAGAACCCCGCCCAAAATTCTGGACGGTGTGCCAGAAACGCTGGCCTATCTCACCGAGCGGCACCGCCTCATTCTATTTACGAAGGGTGAGCCGGCGGAACAAGCTGCGAAAGTCGAGCGATCCGGATTGCAGGGATTTTTCGAATTCATCGAAATCGTTTCGGAAAAAGATCCCGAAACCTACGGCGGGCTCGTTCACAAACATAAAATCGTGAAGACCCACGGCTGGATGATTGGCAACAGCCCGCGCAGCGACATCAATCCAGCGATGAAGATTGGGCTCAACGCCGTGTACATCCCGCACCAGCACACCTGGACACTGGAACACGAACCGGTAGTGGGCGGCTCCGGAAAGCTGGTGATTCTCCCTGCCTTCCGCGAACTGCGCGGTCATTTCTAGACTGCGTCTGGATTTTCTTGACTGCCCAATTTGGACGTTGCACCCGCAATTGCCTGCGCGAATCTACAAATCTCGTGATTTTGGAAAGGAGCGTCCCATGGCCACGACAGTAACTTCTACGCAAATCGACTGGCGGCAGGAGTGGTTCGAAATCGAAGACGCAACATATTTGAATTTGGCTGGCCAATCGCCGATGCCAAAGGTTTCCATTCGCGCGGTGCAGGCGGCGCTCGAAGCAAAAAAAAGTCCGCACCAGAAACCGGACTCCACTTTTTTTGAAGTGCCCGACCGTATCCGTGCATCGATCGCGAAACTGATCGGCGGGAAGCCCGAAGAAATTGCGCTAACGAGCGGAGCGAGCGCGGGCGTGGCCGCAGTCGCGCACGCTCTGACTTGGGAACCAGGCGATGAAGTGATCACCGCGAAAGGCGAGTTTCCGCTGCAATACACGACGTGGAAACCAATGGAAGAACGCGAAGGCTTGAAGCTGAAGATTGTTTCACCGCGTGGGCGGTTTATCACCGCAGATGATTTGGTCGCGGCGCTCACTCCGCGAACGCGACTCGTTTCAGTGAGCATGGTGCGGTATGACGACGGATCTTTGCTCGATGCTGCGCGCGTCGCTGACGCGTGTCACAAGCAAGGAGCGCTCCTTTTGCTAGATGCCAGCCAATGCTGCGGAGCGATACCCATGGATGCCAATCAACTCGGTGCCGACTTTATTGTGTCCGCCGGATATAAGTGGCTGCTCGGGCCGTTTGGCACTGGATTCTTTTGGGTGAAGAGCGAGCATCTTGGGATGGTACGGCCGGGGCCATTTTATTGGATGGCGGTGATGGGCTCGGACAATTTCGCGGCGTTGAATTTTGAAGACCCGAAGCCGGCGGCGAACGCGAAGCGGTGGGATTCGCCGGAATGGGCCAGCTATTTCAATTTCAACCTGGCGGCGATGGATGTTTCCGTGGATTTTGTTGTGCGCATGGGACCGGAGTTGGTCAGCGCGCACAATCGGAAATTGATCGAGCTGATGTTCGAGCGTTTACCGAAGGACCGTTTTGTGCCGGCGAGTCCGCTGGATCCGGCGCGGCGTGGTCCTTATGGATGCTTTGCGGCGCGGAGCAAAGAGAAAACTGCCGAGGTCTACCAGCATCTGCGGGAGGAAAATGTTGTCGTCAGCCTGCGCGAAGGCAACATTCGCGTTTCGCCGCATTTGTATAACACGGAGCGCGACATCGACCGGCTCATCAGCGTGGTTACTCCGTGAGCCAGGACGAGAGCTGGCCAAAAACTGCGGTCGTTGGCGCTGGAGCGGTAGGCGGATATTTCGGCGGATTGCTGGCACGTGCGGGCGCGCCAGTGGTGATGATCGGACGCGCGGCGTTTGTGGAAGCGGTGAAGAAGAACGGACTTTTTTTGGATACGCTACAGTTTCAAGAAAGCGTGCGAGTCGAAGCGTCCACGGAACTCGGCGCGGTGCGCGGCGCGGAGATTGTTCTTTTCTGTGTGAAGACGACAGACAACGCAGCGACCGCGCGTGCGCTGGCTCCACTGCTTGCTCCCGGCGCTCTTGTTCTGAGCATGCAGAATGGCGTGGACAATGTTGAGCAGATTCGCGCGGCGGCTGCGATTGATGCGCTCCCCGCGGTCGTGTACGTCGCGGCTTCGGTGCCGGAACCTGGACGCGTGAAGCATGTGGGCCGCGGCGATTTGGTCGTCGGGCCAGAGAGCGAGCGGACGAAAAACATTGCGGCACTTTTTTCGCGCGCTGGCGTCCCTTGCCGGATTTCGGAAAATATCGAGGGCGAACTCTGGACCAAGCTGGTTTGGAATTGCGCGTTGAACGCCGTCTCCGCGCTGGGTCGCGCCAAGTACGGCCAAATCGCTTCCAGCGCGGATGCGTGGAAAGTCGTGGAGACGGCAGTGCATGAAGTACTGGCAGTTGCGCGAGCCGCGAGAATTCATCCGCCCGGCTTGGAAGATCCGAAGGCGGCGCTGGCTGGCGCGCTGAAAATTGCGACGCAGATGGCGGAGGCGCTTTCCTCGACGGGACAGGACCTGAATCGCGGGAAGCAGACAGAGATTGATTCGCTGAACGGATACATTTCACGTCGAGGGGCGGAACTCGGCGTTCCTACGCCAGTGAATCACGCGCTGTACGCCTTGGTGAAGCTGGCGGAAGGGCGTTCGTAGCTCGTTCCACCTTAGACCCCCTTGAATTTCGGCACTGGCTCCCCTTGAGTAATTTTTGGGTGGGGGGTACCCTGGGGGGTACCCCCACCATTTCGTATAAATATGAAACCAAAGGACTTAGTAAAATTGCATTCCGTAATTGTCTGATTCTAAAGAGCTTGTATTCGTTGTGGCCAGGTTGACACAGGAAGATGTCGTGTTTGAGAAAACTTGAATTGACGCGGTTATCTACAGGGATAAGTGTAGCACGGATTAAGGAATTGTCAAGCGAAAGGAGATTTAGGTGAATATTGTTGAGGGCTGGGCACTTAGGGGCGCAGCATGATGCGCCCCTACAGCGAAAGATTCAAGAGCAACAGAAAGACGGTGGGCCAAGGCCCCGCCCCTCCAAAGACAAATTCAAGCCGATTGGCGTATGAGGGGGACATCGGATTAGCGGTCGGGCGGGGCGTGGAAGGGGATGTGGACTATGGCTTCGAGTTCGATGGGGGCGCCTTGTTTGGTGGCGGGGCGGAACTTCCACTGGCTGAGGGCTTGCATGGCGTTGGCGTCGAGCTGGTCGTCGACGCCGCGGACGAGCTGGATGCTGTCGACCGAGCCGTCGCGGCGAATCACGGCGTAGAGGACTACTTCGCCCTCGACGTGCTCGTTTATTAAGGTAGGGGGATACTTCGGGTCAATCTTTCTAAGTGGGCCGGGAGCAGAGACTTCCGAGGATTCCTCGTGGCGGCCGGAGGAATCGGTGCGCAGTTCGGAGAAATTGAGAATCCAGCTTCCTGTGGCGCTGTTCAGGTTGGGCATGTTGACGAGCATCTTGTAGATTTTCTTGGAGGCGAAAATCTGTTCGGGCTGCGCGCCGGGTGGAAGAGCCGTGAAATTCGGGGGTTCGGTTCTCTCGGGTGCGTCATCGGGCTTTGTGTGTGGGTCAGGTCTGGTGATCAGCGCGCGGGCGGGAGGCGCACTCATTTTTGGTGAGCCTCCGAGGCCGGAAACTCCATTATTGGCATTGGCCGGCGGATGGCCGCCACTGATGCTTATGTCCATGCCGTTTTTTCCTGCCGTGGTGCCGCCTGCCGCGCCTCCGCTGCTTGTTGGACCACCACCATTTCCGCCGTTGGCGTCTGGCGTTCCATTCGGTGAGCCGCCTGGGACACCGGGCTGCTTACCTTCGGGTGAAATCGAAACACGCGCGGACAGATTCCCTTGCGGCGGAACGACTGGCGCGGGGGGGCCGGGCGCCGCCGAGAGGGCGATGAAGGTTGCGACATTTCCGTTCGCGACGCCGGATTGAGAGGAGGCTACTTCCGGGGCAGGTTCTACTTCGCCGGCTTGCGCGCGGGGCGCGAGGCGCGGAGCGGCTCCCGTGTTCAGTTCCAATTTGGGACGCGCCGGCGTATTGAGCAGCATGGACGGGGCGATATCCGCGAGTTTTTGGTCCAGCGCGGGAAGGTCGGGAGTTGGTGCACTAGTCATTTTTACTTTGCGAAGCTCACGAGGGCGCAGCTTGGCGAGAGTTTCCTGGCTGATTTCCATGCGGGGACGCGCGGGACCCGGAAGCTGTTGCAACTGGACGATATTGGGGAGGGTGGGAAGAATCTTTGGCGGCTCGAGGGGCGCGGCGGAATTAATCAAGGTCTGGCGGGGATGCGTCGGGTGAGCGGGATCGGTGAAGATGCGCTGGCGCGGATGGAAGGCGTCGGCACCTGCAGGAGGAAGAGGTTTATCTGGTTCGCCGCGCGGGGTTGGTTTGGCCTTGGCGGCTTTCATGTCCACCTGGGGGAAATCGGTGATGGGGCCGGACCAAGTGAGTTCGGTGTTATCGAAGGCGGAGAAGTGAGTTGCGGCAGCGGGGAGGCGTGGGGACGGCATGACGATAAACACGACGTGCCACAAGGCCGCGGCTACCAGGGCCCGGTGAGGGATCTTGCGCTCGACCCAGCATTCCTTGAAGAAGCTGCCGTCGAGAAAGGCTTTGGGGACACGAGTCCAGGTCAGAACGGCGGCGATGCTGCTGCCGATGCCTTGGTGGAAGGAGCCCCAGGCGACGTCGAGCTTGGGTGCTTTTATGGGTCGCGGACGCAGGGGAGCGGCAGGCCGGATGGCCGGTCCTAAGAGATCGGATGCCTGGAAAGCCCGTTCCAAAGACATTTCACTCTCGATTATACCAAGATGCGCGTAATCCGTTTGGGCGGTGAATCTGACGGGTCTAAAGACCCGCCACTACAGGCCGGGCTCCCGACCGGATCGGGATAAATTCCGCCCGCCTGTACGTGTAGACGCGCTGGCACCTCATGATAGATGAAACTCGGCTTGCGGGGGGTTACTTGGCCGAGTTGTCTTTGCCGCCCGTGAGGAGACAGGCTGAAGCCTGTCCCACTACAAGCCGGGCTGAAGCCCGGCCTCTACAAAGGCGGGCGGTAAAAGCTCAGGACGGCATCGCCCTGTTTGAGAACGCGGAACCTTTTCAGCGCGCCGGGTTCTTCGGGTAAATCGAAGTTGCGGCGATGCTCGGCGACTACGAGGCCGCCGGGAGCAAGGAGGTCCGCGGAACCCAGGAATTCTAGCACGCGGGAGTACTCTTCGGCAGCAGCGTAGGGGGGATCGAGGAAAACGTGGTTGAATGCGGGCGTGCCGGAGTTTGTTCGAGCTGCGAGCATGGCTAGTCCGCGAAGAGCGTCTACGGCGAGCACGGTCACGCCGGAGTTGATGCCCAGCGATTCGAGATTGCAGCGAATCAAGGTAGCGGCTGGGGCGTGATTTTCGATGAAGACGACTTCGGCGGCTCCGCGGCTGAGAGCTTCAATGCCGATGGCACCGGTTCCGGCGAAGAGGTCTACGAAGCGAGAACCGGCGATGTTGGGAGCCAGCACGTTGAAGAGGGTTTCGCGCAGGCGGTCGCTGGTGGGGCGCAGGGCGAGGCCTTTGAGGCTCTTCAGGATGCGGCTGCGGTAGATTCCGGCAATGACGCGCATGAGTGCAGTCATTAGTTGTCAGTTTTTGGTTTTTAGTCAAGGAACAAAGAATCCGGGGAGTGGATCTGCTTCACAACAAAGTGGCTCCTAGTGCGCCGGTGCGGCTTCGTCCGTTACGGACGAAACTCCTCCACGTATTCCGGCTCGCCAAGCAATTCCAATTCAGCACCGCTGCCCGTGAAAGAAACAACTTCTTTCCTTGCCACATTGCCTGTAAGCGCAACTCAAATGCGCCTTTGTGGCGCAGAGGCACAGGAATTTCGTTGTCCAAGAGGTTCTGTCCAATCTGAATGTGACCACCACTTAAATCCACAGGAAACTCCGAAAAGGCACCTTTCACCTCGGCATCGTGTATGCGAATTATCGCCTTCTGCACCCAGCCACTCCCAGCGTCACGGAGCGGTACACCTTCGCTTTGGTGGATATACACCGATGAGAAATGGAGTTGCGCTTCACCCTGCGAGAATGAAACAGCTGCGAGGATCGAATCGTGTATCTCGATGGCGCGATTTGGCATGACAACAATCACTGTGAGGTCATTGCTTTGTGATTGTCAACAGGGTTGACCCATAAGCCTTGATTAACGCGCTTATCGGACATCTCTCCGAGTAGAAGAGAGGGCGGTGTGCTGTAGGTGTTCCTTGGCTGTGTCCGCCGTTTCCAGCTTCGTGCCCGTTTAGGTCCACCCTGGCCAGACCGACACTCTCTCCCCTCACAGATCCCACCGTGCAGATTTCCACGCAGCGGGTTCCTCAGGCACTACTCCCCGCCCCGTACCAAGGATGTGCGATCCGAGGGAGCAACAAAGGATGGCAACGAAGGAGTTTTGTGTATCTCTCCCACGTCAACGCCTTCCCGCGAGTTCGGCGACTGAGCCACTTCCGCCAGATGCGGCAGACTTCCCGATAGAACCGCCACATGCTCATGGAGTTCGTCGGTATCCCGTAGTACTGGTAGTGGCCCCGGAGCTTAGCGTTGAGGGTCTTCTGCTGTTCCTCCACAGGCTTGTGGCGGTTCTCCCGGCACCATTCGGCGATTGCCGTCAGGCCCCTACGGAGCCGTTTCTTCATCGTCCGCACATGCACTGCGAACTTCCCTCTCCGGCTGCGTGCACATATGTGCGTGAAGCCGAGGAAATCAAACGTGGCCGGTTTCTTCCCCTGCCGCTTCGCATGTTCCTCCGCGTATCGCCCAAAGTCCACCAACCGGGTCTTCTCCGGGTGGAGCGTCAAACCGTATTTTGCAAATCGTTTCGGTAAGACCTCCATCACCTTCTCGGCATCCTCCCGATACTGGAAGCACAGCACGGCATCATCGGCGAAACGTATCTCGTGTGCTGTCCCCTTCAAGCGGGGCTTCACTTCGTGCTCGAACCATTCATCGAGCACGTAGTGCAGGTAAATGTTGGCCAAGAGCGGACTGATCGTCTGCCCTTGCCCGGTACCCGTTTCGCTCACGAGTAATCTGCCTTCGTCGATGACTCCGACTTGAATCCACTTCCGTATCAGTTGGAGTACACTGCCATCGCTGATTCGCTTTTCGATCATCTCCATGAGTTGCCCTATCACGATCGTGGCGAAGTAGGCGGTGATGTCTAATTCCAGGATCCAACTGGTGGGTTTTGTGCAGATGACTCGTCCCACCTCGTTCAGCGCCTGATGCGGTCCTCGTCCAGGTCGAAACCCGTACGAGCATTCGAGAAAATCCTGCTCATAGATGGCGTTTAGCACTTCGCCCGTCGCCTTTTGCACGATCTTGTCCTCCAAGGATGGTATGGAGATAGGTCTCTCCTTCCCGTTTTCTTTGGGGATGTAGATCCTGCGCAGCGGTTGAGCCCGGTACTTGCCCACTTTGAGCCGCCCATGAAGCTGCTGGATATTCCTCGCGGCGTCCTTTTCATACATCTGGTACGTGACGCCGTCCACTCCTGCGCTGGCTTTCTTTCGTAGCCCCCGGAAAGCCGCATACAACGCCTCGGCCGTGATCAGATGAGCGATCGAAAAGAATTGTCGCTTCGGATCCTTCTTGGCCAGTTCGGTTATTCTGTCGATTTGTGTGGACATAGCGTGTCGAGGTCTGAGCCTCGTCTATGTTTCCTTTCGCCAGATACGTGCACCTGTTCCCCCCTTCCCTCCAGTGGGTCCCGTGGCCGCTCCTTGCGGAAGCCCTGCGGTTCCCCACCTTCGCTGGTACTACGGGGTCGTAAGACTGCTCATCCATCCGTGTGCGATCACCTCTGGTTTCCCTTGGCGGCCGCGTTTCCGCTCTTGCGAGCAGAGATGGTGAGCTCTCCTGGGTTCCTGGGGAATCCTTTTGGAAGCATGCCCCGAGCTAGGGACTCCGGCGATTCCGGCGCGACCTCGCAATAGCGGTCGTCCGGATACTGCCTTCCGCCTTGTTAACAGCGTCGGCATCGCAACAAGCCGAAATTTCGGAGCTGAATCTTCACGGCCTACTTCCTTGCTGTGTACGCTTCGCACCCGCCAGTCACCCGGTGAGTGGCAACACTCGCTACCGGCCCGCATGCTCGCTTTGGCCGTGCGGGACTTGCACCCGCTGGACTCCATTAAGGGGTTTCACCGTCTCATCTTCGGTTCCTCCTCTTCCACGCTTTTCCCAGCGCGATAACAATGTCGGCTCTGTCAAATCTTTTTTTGAGCGCACTTCTCCCTTCACTTCCAAGAGTGGTCTTGTTCGTTTTCTTCGACCTCGGCATCGACGACCACGGCTCGTTCGTAATCTTTCGATCGGCTTCAGTCCGACCTAAACATCTCTTCGATCAAAACGTCGACCATGATTACTAGTTCAAACTCCCTT
>WNFT01000721.1_pt1 | contig 34475 bp, 45 predicted proteins | sample 5400191 | NCBI WGS metagenome assembly WNFT01 (sample SAMN13153359, study PRJNA577476) | soil metagenome | isolation source: 80 cm saprolite under Madrone tree | place: USA:California | collected 2016-06-14 | reverse complement strand
GAACGGAATCCGCACCACTGGATCCTTCGCCACTGGCGCCTCCGCCGCCACCGGCGCGGCAGCGACGACCTCGGCAAACGACGGCTCGTCGGCCACCAGCTCGTCTGGCGCCAGCCCGTCTAGAAGCGGCACGTCCGGCACCGCCGCGTCCGGTGCCGGCTCGTGTCGCACCAGCTCTTCCAGGCGCGCGGGCGGAGCCGGCGACTCGAGCTCGGCGGCAGGCCCGCGCCCGGCTTCGGGGGCCGCCACCGCCGGAGTGCTCTCGAGCAGGCTGTCGAGGTCGAGGACTTCGGATACCTCTTCAATCTCGACCACATTCTGGGGCGGCTCCACGGGCTCAGCCGGATGCGCCTCTTCGAGCAAAGACGCCGCGGCGAGCTCGGGCTCCGAGGGCGGCGACACAGGTTCGATCTCTTCCATGCGCACGTCGGCGGGCTCGTCGGGTCTGCGCAGGTCGGATTCAGGCGGCGTCAGCGCGAGGTCCCGCGCCACCTCGGCGGCGTCCGGCACCTCGATGGACAGCGGCTCGGGCTCGCCCGGCGGCGGCGCCGTGGTTACCCGCGCCTCCTCCCACCCCGGCGGCTTGAACGGCGCCGGGAAGCCCTCGATCCCCGGCACCTCCACCGGCCCTCGCCCTATCGATGCCGCGAATACGTCCGGCGACAGCTGCCGCACGATCTCGTCCAGCGGCAGGAGCAGCCGCCCGTTCACGATCCGCTCCTTCACCTCCGCCGGCTCGACCGCGAATACCGCCGCGGGGAATTGCTCCGCCACCACCTCCCACGCCACCTGCACCACGCCCTCGCCCAGCTGCGGCACGATCAACGCCTGCGGCACCACCAGCATCTCCGCCTCTCGCAGCCGCGCCCCTACCTGCCCCAGCGGCAGCCGAAACGCCCCCGGCGGTAGCTGCCCCACCACCCGGTCGAACGGAATCCGCACCACTGGATCCTTCGCCACTGGCGCCTCCGCCGCCACCGGCGCGGCAGCGACGACCTCGGCAAACGACGGCTCGTCGGCCACCAGCTCGTCTGGCGGCTCCGAGACCGCGCCAAGGGGAGGCGCGGCGGCCGGCGTGCCGAAGAGCTCGGAGAGGGCCTGCCTGAAATCAGGGACAACGACGGGGGGCAGCTCGTCGCTCCGGGCGGCGGGGGCCTCGGCCGCCGCCGCTTCAGGAGCACCGCCGTTCCATCCCAGCAGCGGGGCCGCGTGCACCGCAGGTTCATCGGGAGCGATGACCCCACGCTCCGTCACCACGGGCGGAGGCTCCCTCAGCGTGGGCGCGGCCTGGGCCGGCGCGGGCAGCGTGCTCGCTCCCTGCGCGACCGCCGCAGTCTCGAGTCCGGCGGGGCCGCGCGCCCAGGCCTGGCGATCCTTGACCGGGATGATTTCCGGGGGCGCCTGTGGCGGCCTCTTCGTTGCTCCGGACCGGGGTGGCGCCGCTGCCGACTGGAGCCGGGGGGCGCCCGCGCGAGGAGCGAGCGATCCGAGAAATGGCAAGATCATGACCAGGGAGCCGACCATGGCGAGTACGAGGGCCGGTGGAAAGCCCCACAGGGCGGGCGGCAGCGCCTGCTCGAAGGAAACGAACGCGACCGTCGCGTAGAGCCACGCCGTCGAGAGGCCGATGCCCAGGTGCACGACGGCCAGGATGAGGAGGCCGGCCAGCCAGGCGCCCAGCCGCATGCGCGGGACGCAGAGTGGCAGCACCAGCGCATAGACGATGAAGGGCGCCGCCACGGCGGTCCACCACGGCAGCGGCATCTTCACGGACGGATTCACCACGTAGAGCGCCGTCGACGATGCGAGCACGAGACCGAATACGGCTATGGCGGCGAGCCACGCCCAGGGTTTCTTGAGATTGGAAGTGCCGGGAGATGTGGCCATCAGATGGACCGGAGCAGCTCGGGCATCACCCTCTTGATGTAGTAACGGATCTTGCCGAGCGCGGTGGGGTCGCGCAGCACGACGGCGAGGATGGCCGAAGGGCCGACGCCGTGCAACAGGACCATGGCGGCCTCGTAGTCGAGGATCATGCTCGAGAGCGCACCCTGCCCCATCTCGCGACCGATTCCTTCCGACGACTCGGCCAGGCACGCGGCGAGGGCGCCCGCAGCCTCGGCGCCGACTCCGAGCTCGCCGGCCGCCTCGATGAGAAACCCCTCGCGGTCCACGAGGGCGGCCAGCCGCACGCCGGGCGTACCCGCCAGCTGTCCCAGGATCGCCTTGAGGTCCGGCTGCGCCACCATGTCGTCGCTGGAAGCCGTCGGCAGGTCGGCCGGCGTCGCCGCGCGCCGAGCGCGGGCGATCAGCAGCTCGTCCACTTTGCGGGCGAGGTCGTCGGCCGTGAAGGGCTTGCGCAGGACATAGCTGGAGCGGACCTGCGCCGCCCGCTCCAGAACGGCGTTGTTGACGATACCGGAGATGAGGAGCACCGGCGTCTCGGACAGCTTCGGGTGCGCGCGCACGAACTCGCAGATGCGGTAGCCGTCCACGTCGGGCATGACCACATCGCAGACAACCAGGTCGGGCATGGCGCTGTCGAGACGCTCCATGGCCTCGGTGCCCGACGCGGCGGCCAGCACCTCGAACCCCTTCATCTCGAGCGCGCGCTCGACCATTTTGCGCACGGAGAGACTGTCGTCCACGACCAGCACGCGGGGCATGCGTTAGGACCTGGGCGGCGGGGGCGGCATGGCGGCGGCCGCACGGCCCTCGTCGATCTCGGATGCGATGCTGATGAGGAGCTGATCCACGCTCCTGTGGATCGTGCGCGGCCCTGAGCCGGCCGGCAGCTCGACCGAAGGCTTGAAGCGGAACGTGCCCTCGGGATCCGACTGGGCGGCGGAGACCATGGCTGCGAATGCGCTTTCCCCGGTGCGCGAATCGAACTCGGCGTGGACGACGCGCCCAGAGTCGAAGAGCAGCGACCCCTCGCCCGCCTCCAGCTCCAGGGACAGCCGGCCCGTCTTGCCGCCGAGTGCGATGGCCTGGGTCACCTCCGTCAGGTCGAGCACGCCGAAGGAGCCCTCGAAAGTCCGCGTCCCGGCCTCGGCGCGCTGCACCGTCACCCGCGGGGGAAGCGGGGGCGGAGCCGGCAACCCCGGCTCCGCCTGTGGGGCGACGTGGCGCAGGAGCTTCGAGATCCGGTCGAGCACGGTGGACACGATGAAGTCGCCGGCCACCAGCATGTCCACCCCTGCCTGGGCGACGGCCCAGGGAGTCGGGCGTGTGGGCCCGGACAGCAGGAGGAACGGGATGTCGTGGGTCGCCGGGTCGCTCCGGATGATGGAACAGAACTCGACTCCGTCCATGTCCTCGGTCCGGTTGCCGCTCACGATGAGGTCCGGGCGGTCGCGCTCGAGCGTCGTGAGGGCGAAGGAGGCGCTCGTCGCCGACGTGACGTGGTAGGCGGCCGTGGTGAGGGCCGCCTTGAGGGCCTGGAGCTTGGTCGGGTCAGCGTCCACGATGAGGACCTTGGCGGTGATCCTGGCGTCGCTCACGGCCGCGTCTCCGCGGGCTCGGGCGCCGTACCGCCCGCCGTCATCGCCACCATGAGGCGGACGAAGGCGTCCTCGTCCACCGGCTTGGTGACGTAGTGCGCGATGCCGAGACGCCGGGCAAGGTTCACGTGCTTGGCGCCAGCCCGGGTGGTCAACACCACGACGGGCAGCGCGCGTGTCGAAGCACGCGCGCGCAGGTCCTCGATCAGCTCGTACCCGCTGACACGCGGCATCTCCAGGTCGGTGATGACCACGTCCACCACCGTGTCGCCGAGCTGCCGGAGCGCCTCGGCGCCGTCGTTGGCCGTGACGACCTCGAAGCCGGCCTTCTCGAGCATCTGGCCCACGAACTTCCGGATGCTGATCGAGTCGTCCACGAGGAGGATGCGCCACGCCTGCTTCTTGGTGCTCCCGCGCGCCGTCCCGCGCGCACGCGCGCCGGCGGCGGCGCGGCCGGCCTGCCGCGCGGCCTCCGCCGCCTCCGCCAGGCGCGACGGGTCCACGAGCAGGATGACCCGCCCGGCGCCGGAGACCGTCGCGCCCGCGAAGGGCCCGACGCGCTCGAGCAGCCCGCCAAGGCTCTTGATGACGACGTCCTCCTTGCCAAGAAGCTCGTCCACGGCGACAGCGAGCGGGCGCACGCCCGAGCGCAGGACCAGCACGGGCTGGCGCTCCGCGGGACGGCCAGCGGGTAGCTCCAGGACACGGTCGAGTCGGACCAGCTCCGCCGCCTCCTGCTCCACCGTGATGCGCTCGCGGTCCCCCGTGCGCTCGATGTCCGCAGGTCGCACCTGGAGAATCGTGCGGATGGCGTGCATCGGCACCGCGAAGGTCTCGCCTCCCGCCCGAACGAGGAGCGCGTCGGAGATGACGACGGTCAGCGGCAGCTTGATCGTGATGCGTGTGCCCGAGCCGGGCTCGCTCTGGAGATCGATCTCACCGTGGATTCGGCCGACATTGGTGCGAACCACGTCCATGCCGACACCCCGACCCGACGTCGCCGTCACCTCGCCGGCCGTGCTGAAGCCGGGAAGGAAGACGAGCGCGAGGGCCTCCCGGTCGCCGAGCGCGGCCGCCGCCTCCGGCGAGAGGAAGCCCTGGAGCGCCGCCCGCTCGCGCAGGAGGACCGGATCCATCCCGCGCCCGTCGTCGGCAATCTGGATGTGGACGAAGCTGCCCTGGTGGAAGGCGGAGAGCGACACGGTCGCGCGCGCCGGCTTGCCGGCCGCGCGCCGCTCCTCGTCGGTCTCGATGCCGTGGTCGATGGCGTTGCGCACGAGGTGCAGGAGCGGATCCGCGACCTGTTCGATGACGGCGTTGTCCACCTCGACGGCCTCGCCGGAGAGCTGGAGCACGACGCTCTTGCCGGCCGCCCGCGCGGCATCGCGGGCCGGCCGGGTGAAGCGCGCGAACAGCCGGCCGATCGGCACCATGCGGGCACGCGTCACCTCGGTGCGCAGGCTCTGGGTCAGGCGCTGGACGTGGGACGTGTCCTCCCCGACGCTCCGGATGAGCCCCGTCAGCTGGGCCTGGATCTCCGACACGTCGGCCGAGATCTCGTCCACGCTCCGGGCGAAGATGTTGAAGTCGTCGTAGCGATCGAACTCGAGCTCGGCGAAGAGCTTGGACACCGGCTCGGCGACGCCTCTCTCGCCAGGGGCGCGGCGTCCTTCGTCGACCGTCTCGCCGCCAGGGATCGGGGCCGCCGGCGCCAGCTGGGTGTAGCGGTGCTTCTCCTCGAAGTCGCGCACCGTCTGCGTCATTCTCCCGCGGCTGAAGGCCAGGAGCTCGCCGACGCGCTCGATCTGGGCGAAGCGCTGGTCGAGGCGGCTTCGGGCGACGACGAGCTCGCCGACCAGGTTCATCAGCGAATCGAGCCGTTCGAGGTTGACGCGAATGCTGGGTCGTCCCTCTTGGGACTCGCGCCCGCGCCGCTCGTGCATCTCTGGAGCCCGCGGCACGAAGCGTGGGCGTGGCGGCGGCGGGGTGGCGTGAGCCATCTCCGCGAGCCCGGCCGCCGTGACGACTTCAAGCTCGGACGGCATGCGGGACGGCTCCTGGGCGAGCTCGTGAACCGGCTCGGCCTCGAGCGGCGCCGGAGCGGGCCGCAGCCGGTCGAGGGTGTCGAGCGTGCGCTGGACGACGGCACGGACGTTCTGCGACGTGACCCGAGCGGAACCCAGGAGCAGCCTGAGGGCGTCCACCGCGCCGAAGATCGCTTCGATGATCGGCGCCGAGAGGCCGAGCCGCCCGTCGCGCACGCCGTCGAGAATATCCTCGATGCGGTGCGCGACGTCTCCCACGGGAGCGCAGCCCACCGTGTACGCCGCGCCCTTGAGCGTGTGCACGGCGCGGAAGAGGCTCGCAACTTCCTCCTCGGCCGGGGAGGCGGATTGCTCGAGCGCCATCAGCGAGCGCGTCATCGCCTCGAGGTGCTCTGCCGCCTCCGGGGCGAAGTACGGCACGGACTCGGCCTGCTCGGCGAAGAAGCGCTCGAGCTCGCGGAGCAGCCCGTCCGCCACGGCTTCCTCGAGCGGGGCTGGGGGCGCCCCGGGCGCCGCCGGAACGAGCACCGTGGAGACGAAAGCGGTCCCCGCCTCGTGGGGAGGCGCGTGATCGGTCACTCCCAGGTGACGCTCTTCGACAGTGACCGGGGACGCCGCCGCCGGCTCGAGCGTGGTGGCGGGACCGGGTTCGGCCGGGAGCAGGAGCTCTCCGGCCACCTCCGGGCGAGCCGGGGTCGAGAAGATCTCCGGATGACGGGCGCGGAGACGGACGACGGCGTCCACATCCTCCCGTCCGTCGTCGCCGATCATCTCGAGCATGCGCTTGAGGGTGGCGACCACCTCGCCCAGCACCTCGACGCGGCGCGGTCTCTCGCCGGCGGGAGCTGCGGGAAGCTCGTCGATCAAGTCATCCAGCGCCAGCGCCACGGCGGACACGATCGGGTATCCGTGAAGCGCCGCCGCGCCCTTGAGGCGGTGCGCCACGACCGCGAGGGGGTCGAGCATGCTCGGGGAGACGGGCTCGCCGGCCGCCAGGCGCCTGGCTCCCTCCTCGACGGCGGCTACGGTGTCCCAGGCCTCCATGAGGAAGATGCTGAGAATGAACTCGCTGTCCTGGTCTTCGAGCATCCTGAGCCTGTTTTAGAGCAAGATCCGGGCCATGGATAGGCCTTAGACGGCCAGCTTGAACCGCGCCAGGCTGGCGGTAAGCTCCTCGGCGAGGCGGGCGAGCTCGTCCACGGTGCGGCGGGCCTCGACGACTCCGCGCTCGGTCTGGGCTGCCACGGCCTGAATGGACCGCATGGCGAGGGCGACGCTCTCGGCGCCGCGCACCTGCTGCTGCGTCGCTTCAGAGATGTCCTGGGCCAGCTCGGCCGAGCGCTGGGAGACAGTGGCGATGATCGTGAGACTCTCGCCCGCCTGGACCGTCATCCGGTAACCGGACTCGACCTCATGCGTGCCCTGCTCCATGACCACGACGGCATCCTGCGTGTCGCTCTGGACGTTCTTGATCAGGACCGCGATGTCCTTGGTCGCCCTCGCCGAGCGCTCCGCGAGCTTGCGCACCTCGTCCGCGACCACGGCGAAGCGCAATCCCGCCTCGCCCGCGCCCGCGGCCTCGATGGCCGCATTGAGCGCGACCAGGTTGGTCTGCGAGGCGATGTCCTCGATGGTGTTGACGATCTCGGAGATCTCGAGCGAGCGGTCGCCGAGGCTCTTGATCTTCTTGGAGATCGTCTGCACCTCGTTGCGGATCCGCTGCATGCCCTGCAGGCTGTCCCGCACGGCCACGTCGCCCTTCTGGGCGGCGTCGAGCGCCTCGCGCGCCGCCTGCGCCGATGCTCCGGCGCTCTCGGCCACCTGGCGGACGGAGAGCGTCAGCGCCTCGACGGATGCCGCCACCTCGCCCGCCTCGCGCGCCTGGGCCTGCGCGCCCTGGGCCATGCGCCCCGTGGAGTCGGTCATCTGGTTGGCGCTGACCGACACCTGCATGGCGGCCACGCGCACGTCGGCGATGATGGCGCCGATCTCGGCCACCATGAGGTTGATCGCGTCGACCACGTTGCCGAGCACGTCGGAGGTGACGTCACCGCGCTTCGTCAGATCGCCCTGGGAAACCTCCATGGCGGTGTCGAGGAACTTGATGATGTTCTCCTGCAGCTCCTCGCGGCGGCGCCGCTCGTCGTCGCGATCCGCCTCGGTCTGCACCTGCGAACGGAGCCGCACCACGGCGTCGTTGAACGTTTGCGCGAGCTCTCCGATCTCGTCTCTCGACGTGACCGGGACGGTCTCGCTGAGGTCGCCCCCTCCCACCCGTTGGGCGGCCGCCACGAGCAGCGTGATGGGGCGCGTGATACGCCGGGCAAGGAAGACGCCGCCCAGCAGGGCGAGGGCGGCCACGCCGCCGAAGAGCAGCAGGAGCTGGCGTCCCGAAGCGGCCGCGGCCTGGTCGATGATGGACCGGTCCATGCCGACCCGTACCGTGCCGATCTTGCCGGCCGCCATGGGCACGCCGATGTCGATGATCTCTCGCGTGCTCTTGCGGGCCGGGTCCTGGTACTCGATGTTGCGCTCCTGCCGGACGACGTCACCCGGGACGATGTTCTTGTCCACGATGTCGCCGGGCACCGAGGGCGAGAAGGTGTGGGCGATGAACCTTTTCTGAGGGTCGTACACCATGACGTAGGCGACGCCGCGGATCCTCGCGAACTCGTCCACGAGGGACTGGACGGAGGACGCGTCGCGCGTCGAGATCAAGTCCACGCCGGACGACGCGAGGCTCGCGGCGATGGCCTCGCCCTTGGACGTGAACTCTTCGGTCATGCTGCTCCTGAGAGATCGAGCGGAGACGTACCAGGTCACGGCGGCCAACGGCACGAGCACCGCCACCAGGAACAGGACGATCTTGCCGAGGAGGCCCACCCCGAGCCGCCGACGTCCGGGCCCCGGCTCCCCCCGGCCCGCTTCCGACGCTTCCGTTCGTCGTCTCATAGGGTCTCCTGTGGGGTCAGGCCCGAACGGCCGCGGTCCAATCGGTGATGGGCACCCAGCGTCCGGACTCCACGCGGGTGAAGTACACGCTGTCCAGGCCCTGGTGGCGCTCAGCGCCGAAGGTGAGCGGGGCGCCGATGCCCAGGTCGAGATTGCGCAGGGATTCGAGCGCCTGGCGAAGACTCGCGCGGGTCGGGTTGGCTCCGGCACGGCGCAGCCCCTCGGCGACCACCTTGGCGTTGATGAAGCCCTCGAGGCTGATGAAGCTGTACCGCTGCGGAGCGTATATCTTGTCCCGCAGCGCCTCGGGGAGGACCGGATTGTGCTTGTCCATGAGCGCCCGATACTCGGCCACCCCCGGCAGGCTGACCTCGTCGTAGCTCGGCACCACCTGGGAATTGACGAGCGCGCGCGTGTAGTCGCGGCCCGTCGCCTTGCCCTGCTTGAGGAGCAGCGCCAGCATCGCGTCGGAGCCGACGAAGGAAACGTTCGAGATGGGCACGAGCCAGCCCGCATCACGTGCGGCGCGGACGAAGGCGCCGCAGCCCTGATAGGCGCCCGTGCACAGGACGACGTCGCAGCCCGCCTGGCGGAGCACCGAGACCGCCGGGCCCATGTCCTCGTCGAACTTCGCCCCGCGGACGTAGGTGGCCTCGGAGACCATCCGGGTCCCGCGCTGCGCGAGCGCGCGCTCCACGCCGTCGGTGCCGCTGCGGCCGTAGGCGTCGATCTGGTAGTAGACGCCGAACTTGCGCGCGCCGAGCGTCCAGAAGCGCTCGACGAGAGCCGCCATCTCCTGGCGATAGGACGCGCGGATGTTGAAGACGAAATCGACGTAGGGTTGTTCGCGCTGCGGTTGGGCGCCGGTGAAGTTGCCGATCAGGATCGCGTCTCCGTATCGCTTGATGATGGGCAGAGCCCTCGTCAGCGTCGGCGTCCCGACGTAGTTGGAGAGAAAGAACGCCGGGTCCTGCTCCAGGAGCTGGATCGTGTTCCGGACGCACGGGTCCGGCTGGTAGTCGTCGTCCAATGCGATGACCGAGAGCCGTCGCCCGTTGACGCCGCCGCGGGCGTTGAGCTCGGTGTAGTACGCGGTGGCGCCGCGCCAGAGCTCGGTGCCGAGGCCAGCCTGGGCGCCCTTGAAGGCGGCGGACATCCCGATCTTGACATCGCGGGCGCTGACGCCCGGCGCGCTGGCTATCGGCGGCTCGAACGGCGTCACGCCCGATCTGGGGGCGGGCCGGGGGACTGGAGCCGCTTGCGCCCACGCTCGACCGGAGCCCGCCAGGCAGCCACCCGTCACGATGCCGGACGTCAAACCCAGAAAGCGCCGTCGGTCCATGTCAGCTCGCCTCCCCGCCCGCTTCGACCGGGCCACCCAGTGCGCCTAGAATGCGCCCCACGTCGAGCAGCGTCACCGCGCCGCCCTCGCGCTCGAGGCGGCCGGCGCTGAAGCCTGGGGTGTGGCCGTCGGCGCCGTCGCCGGCCGGCGCCAGTCCATCGAGCGGCTCGAGCCCCGCCACCTCGTCGATGAGCAGCGCCGCCTGGACGCCGTCACACTCCACGACGAGCGCCCGGTCTTCGCGGGTCGCGCGAGTGGCTTCGAGTCCGAGGAAGGGGCGGATGTCCACGAGCGGCAAGACGGACCCCCGGAGGTTGACGACGCCGAGCAAATGCGGGGGGGCGAGCGGGACCATCGTGAGCTCGTCGAACACGACCACCTCCCGCGCATGACGCACCTCGACGGCGAAGCGAGTGCCCGCCAGCTCGACCAGACACGCCCGCGCCTGCCGGGCTGCCGGGTGCGACTCGGCGGGCCGCGTGGTCATCGCCGGTCCGCCGCTCGCCGACTCACTTGACGAACTGCCGGACGACTGTGATGAGCTGCTCGCGGGTAAAGGGCTTGCCCAGATACTCGTCCGCGCCCTGCCGCTTGCCCCAGACACGGTCGCTCTCCTGGTTTTTCGAGCTGACCAGGATGACCGGCGTGCGCTTGGTGCGCTCGTCACGCTTGAGACTTCGGAGAATGTCGTAGCCGTTTCTGTCTGGCATGACGATGTCGAGCAGGAGCACGTCCGGCTGCTCCTGCACCATGCGCGCCTCGAGCTGGTCGCCGTCCGGGAAGCAGACGACTTCAAGTCCGGCGGATTTCAGGATGCTCTCCATGAGCTTGAGCTCGGAGTAGGCATCGTCCACCACCATGACCTTGGCCATCGAGTCGAGCACCCTCCTTCAGGGGTCTCCGGCGTTGCCCCAGGGTGGGCTTGGAGAGGGTTCCGGTCGCCCATTGTGCGCCGCAACTTATCGGAACCTTGGGGCTTTCAGAATGGCGTCTGGATGCCTAAAGTGTCAAGGGAAACCCGCTTGGCCACCTTGCGATGCCGAGGGGGGTATGTTAGCGTTGCTCAGCGTTTTTATGGATCTTCCAGCCGCCGTCCTCGAGCCCGGCCGGGCTTTCGCCTTGCGCCTGGCAGTCGCCCTGGCTATCCTCATCACTGGCTGGCTGGCTGCCAAGGTCGCGAAAGGATTAGTGTTTCGCTTCTTGCTCACCGTCCGGCTCGACATAGCCTCAGAAAGGGCCGGCATCGACGACGTCCTGGTCCGGGCCGATATCAGGCAGAGCCCGGCCGAGCTGCTCGCCGTGCTCGTCTACTGGGTGGTCCTTCTCGCGACCCTGGTCGGCGCCGTGAGCGCCCTCGGCCTGGACCAGGTCTCCGAGGTCCTGAGGCGGTGCCTGGAATATGCCCCGAAGGTCGTAGCCGCGGTGGTGGTGCTCATCCTGGGGCTCTTTCTCGCGAGCTTCCTGGCTGGGGTCGTCCGTGCGGCCGCCGCCAATGCCGGGCTGGCCGAGAGCCACGCGCTGGCAACGCTCGTCCGCTACGCCGTCGTGGCGTTTACCGCGGCCGTGACGCTCGAGGAGCTCGGTATCGCGCCCGAGCTGGTCCGCTCGGCCTTCGTCATCCTCTTCGGCGCCGTGGCGCTGGCGTGGGCGCTGGCCTTCGGCCTCGGCTGCAAGGACTTAGCAAGGGACTGGATGGCTCGATACCTCGACAGCGCTCGGGCGCGCCGGAAGTCTCACTAAAAGGAGACGCGTAGCATATGGCGGAGACGATCCTGCATCTGACGGAGTCGAGCTTCGACGAGGAGATCGGCAAGCACAAGGAAGTCCTGATGGTGTACTTCTGGGCCGAGTGGTGCCAGCCCTGCCGCGCCATGGCGCCGGCGATCGAGGAGCTGGTCCAGGAGTCGAAAGGCTCGGTGAGCCTCGCGAAGGTCAACGTGGACGACAACCCGCAGCTGGCTGCACGCTACGGCATCCGCTCGATCCCGACCATCCTCTTCATGAAGGCCGGCGAGGTCCTCGACCAGGTCATCGGCGCGGTGCCCAAGTCTCAGTGGAAGAAGAAGCTGGACACCCTCGCCTGAGCCGGCCGCCATGACCACGATGGGGCACGCGCCGCCCCCGCTTTCTCCGTCGCGCGAGGAGTTCCACCGGCTGGCAAGCGGGGGCAACCTCGTGCCGGTCTATGCCGAGATCGCGGCCGATCTCGACACGCCCCTGTCGGCCTTCCTGCGCCTGCGGCCGGGGCCGTATGCCTTCCTCCTGGAATCGGTCGAGGGCGGCGAGAAGTGGGCGCGCTACTCCTTCCTGGGCTCCGAGCCCTCGATGGTCTTCACGGCGAAGGGCCGTCGCCTCACGGTGCGCCACGCCGACGGGCGGGTCGAGAAGCTCCCGGAGTCCAATCCCTTCGACGCGCTCCGCTCGCTGCTCGCGCGCTTCAAGCCTGTCGCCGTGCCGGGACTGCCTCGTTTCCAGGGCGGCGCCGTGGGCTTCCTCTCGTACGACATGGTCCGCCACGTCGAGGCGCTGCCCCGCTTGGCCAAGGACGACCTCAAGCTGCCGGACGCCGTGTTCATGTTCACGGACAGCCTGCTGGTCTTCGACAATCTCCGCCACCGCCTGCTCGTGATCGGAAACGCGCACATCACCGGCCAGGACGAAGCCTCGCTCGACCGGGCCTATGACGAGGCCGCCGGCAGGATCGCCGCGCTGCTGGCCAAGCTCGCGCGGCCGGCGCGGCCTCCGGCGCCGCTGACCTTCCCCGCCGTCGAGCCACTGGTCGCCATGGGCGAGGAGGGCTTCACCTCGACCATGGACGAGGCGACGTACATGGAGCGCGTGCGCCAAGCCAAGGAGTACATCGCCGCAGGCGATGCCTACCAGATCGTGGTCGCGCGGCGGCTGGACACGGAGCTCCGGGCCGATCCCTTCACGGTCTACCGGGCGCTTCGCACCATCAACCCCTCGCCCTACCTGTTCTTCCTGCGGCTGGGCAAGACGAGCATCGTCGGGTCCTCGCCCGAGGTGCTCGTGCGCCTCGAGGACGACCGCGTCGAGGAGCGGCCCATCGCGGGCACGCACCCGCGGGGCGGGACGGAGGCGGAGGACGAAAAGCTCGCGGCCGAGATGCAGGCCGATCCAAAGGAGCGGGCCGAGCACGTGATGCTCGTGGACCTCGGCCGCAACGACGTGGGGCGTGTGTCGAGGATCGGCTCGGTCGAGGTGACGGAGTTCATGGTGGTCGAACGCTACTCGCACGTCATGCATCTCGTCAGCCACGTCCGGGGCCGGCTCGAGAAGGGGCGCGACGCCTTCCACGTTCTCGAGGCCTGTTTTCCGGCGGGAACGCTGACGGGCGCGCCGAAAATTCGGGCCATGGAGATCATCGAGGAGCTCGAGCCCACCCGCCGCGGACCCTACGGCGGCGCCGTCGGATACGTGTCGTACTCGGGCAACCTCGACTCCTGCATCACCATTCGAACCGTTGTCTGCCACGGCGGACGCGCCTCGGTCGAGGTGGGCGCCGGCATCGTGGCCGATTCGGAGCCCAAGACCGAGTGGCTCGAGACCTGCTCCAAGGCGCGCGGCATGCTGCTGGCGCTGCGCGTTTCTCAGCAAGCCGGCGGGCAGCAAGCCGGCGGGCAGCAAGCCGGCGGGCACGAAGCCGGCGGGGCGCAGGCTTCCCGGCCATGATCCTCGTGCTCGATAACTACGACTCGTTCACGTACAACCTCGTCCAGTACCTGGGCGAGCTGGGCGCGTCCATGCGCGTGGCGCGCAACGACAAGATCTCCGTCGGAGAAATCGAGCGCATGGCGCCCGACGCCATCGTCATCTCCCCGGGCCCCGGCAACCCCGACGGGGCCGGGATCTCGCTGGCGCTCGTCCGCCACCTTCATGAGAGCACGCCGATCCTCGGCGTGTGCCTCGGGCACCAGGCGATCGGCCAGGCCTTCGGCGGGACCGTGTCCCGCGCCCGCAAGCAGATGCACGGGAAGACCTCGCGCATTCACCACGACGGTCGTGGTGTCTTCGAGGGACTGCCGCAGGATTTCGAGGCGACCCGCTACCACTCTCTCGTCGTGCTGGACGAGGATCTGCCCGCCGATCTCGAAGTGTCGGCGCGGGCCGAAGACGGCGAGATCATGGGGCTGCGCCACCGGCGCTTCCCGGTGGAGGGCGTCCAGTTCCACCCCGAGTCCATCCTCACGGGCCAGGGCAAGGCGCTCCTCCGGAATTTCCTCGGGCTCTCGCGTGCGGTGGGAGTCGCGTGATGGCCGCCAACGAACCGCCGAGTCCGCCGCGGGCGAGTCCGCCGCGGGCAGGTCCGCCGAGGGCAAGCCTGCCGTCGGCCCCCGGCGAGCTCGAGCTGATTCGGCTCATCCGCCGCCTCACCGAGCGCGGGCCCGCCGAGCGGGTGGAAACCGGCATCGGTGACGATGTCGCGGTGCTGCGGCCCCAGGCGGGCGCGCGCCTGCTCGCAACCACTGACGTGGTCGTCGAAGATGTGCACTTCCGCCGCGCCTGGGCCTCTCCCTTCGATATCGGCTGGAAGGCCATGGCCGTCAACCTCTCCGACATCGCCGGTAAGGGCGGCCGCCCGCTGTGGGCGCTCATCGGGTTGGCGATGCCCGCCCCCGCCGACCCTACGGAAGTCGAGGCCCTCTACGAGGGCATGAGGCAGGCCGCCTCCCCCCATGGCGTCGCCATCGTCGGCGGTGACACCTCGGCATCGCCCAGCGGCTGGTTCGTCAACGTCACCCTCTTGGGTGAGCACGGGGGCGCTCCCAAGCTCCGCTCGGCGGCCAAGCCGGGGGACGCCGTGGCGGTGACCGGCACGCTGGGCCGATCGGCCGCGGGACTGGCTGCCCTCGAAGCGGGTCGCGCGCGGCTCGGCGCCGTGCGGCCGGAAGTGCTCGAGGCCGTCACCAGCGCGCACCTGCGTCCCACCGCGCGGGTGGCCGAGGGACGCTGGCTCGGCTCCGCCTCAGGCGTGCACGCGATGATGGACTGCTCCGACGGCGTGGCCACTGACCTCGGCCACGTCTGCCGGGAGAGCCTCGTCGGCGCCCGTGTCGCGCTCGACCGTCTCCCGGTCGACCCGGCGGCGCGCGAGATCGCGGTCGCCCTCGGCGCCGACGCGCTCGCGTGGGCAACCTCGGGAGGCGAAGACTTCGAGCTCCTGCTGACCTGCGACCCGACGGAGGTGGATGCCCTCCGCGACGGCCTCGGCCGGGCCACGGGCACCGCGCTCACCGTGGTCGGCACGATCGGGGCCCTCGAAGCAGGCCTCACCTTCCTCGACGCGGGCGGTCTGCCTGTCGCGATGCGCGCCGGCTACGAGCACTTCAGTGGATAGCCTGGGCGCCCTCGAGCTACTGAGCCTCGTGGCGCTGATCCTTGTCTCCGCCCTTCTGACCGGCGCCGAGGCAGCGTACTTCTCCCTTGGGCGCACGCGGCTCAAGCGGCTGGCCGAGGAGCAGGGCCCCGAGCAGGGCGAGCAGGCGCCGCTCCTGACCCGGCCGCACGATCTCCTCGTCACCCTGCTCGTCGGCATCACCCTCGTCAACATCGCCGCGTCGGCCCTCGCGGCGACCATGGCCTCCAAGCTCTTCGGGCCCGCCGGCCTGCCCATCGCCATCGGGGCCATGACCGTGCTGCTCGTGATCTTCGGCGAGGTGCTGCCGATGACGCTGGCCGTCGAGCACCCCGAGCGCTACTCGGCCTGGGTCAATCGCCCGGTCGCGTGGCTCTCCGTCCTGCTCTGGCCTGTTCGCCGCATCCTGGGAGGGGTCACGGCCCTGACGCTGCGCCTGGTGGGCTCGGAGCGGCAGCAGGGCGAGCCCGAGATCTCGGAGGAGGAGCTGCGTACCCTCGTGGACGTGGGCGCCCGGGAGGGCGTGGTGGACCGTACCGAGCGCGAGATGATCCACAAGGTCTTCGAGCTCGAGGACACGCTGGTGCGCGAGGTCATGGTGCCGCGGCCGGACATGTTCTGCCTGGACTTGGCGACCCCACCCGCCGATATCCTGCCCCTGCTGCGCGAGCAGCTCCACTCCCGGGTGCCGGTGTTCGAGGAGACCGTGGATCAGATCGTCGGCGTCCTCTACACCAAGGACCTGCTGCCCTACCTGCGCGGCCTGCCCTCGGACTTCGACCTTCGCGCTCGCCTGCACCCTCCCTACTTCGTGCCCGAGTCGAAACGGGCCGACGCGCTGCTACGCGAGTTCCAGGCCAAGAAGCTCCACCTGGCCATCGTGGTGGACGAGTACGGCGGGACGGCCGGCCTCGTCACGCTCGAGGACTTGCTCGAGGAGCTGGTCGGCGAGATTCGCGACGAGTTCGACGAGGAGGAGCGGCTCATCCAGAAGGTGGACCCTTCGACCTATCGCGTCTCGGGCAAGCTGTCCATCGACGAGCTGAATGCCGCCACCGGCCTGAGCCTGCCCAACGAATCCTTCGATACGGTTGGCGGCTGGGTCCTCGACCTCTTCGGCCGCGTGCCCCACCGGGGCGAGAAAACAGAGACCGACACGGTGAGCGTGGGGGTCGAGAAGGTCGAGCGCACCCGGGTGGTCGAAGTGCTGGTCAAGCTCAAACAGCGCGCCGGCGGGAGCCGGGCGGCATGATCTATTTCTGGACGATCGCGCTCGCGGTGCTGGTGACAGCCCTGCTGTCCGCGGCCGAGATGGCCTTCATCGCGGCGAACCGGGTGCGGCTCCGCCACCTGGCCGAAACGGGCGACGCCACCGCGGCTCGCTACCTCGAGGCGTTCCGCCATCCGGAGCGCATGCTGTCGACGGCCATGATGGGCGTCACCATCGCTCACATCGCGGCGTCCTCCTTCGCCACCTGGGCGCTCATTCCGATTGCGGGCGGCTGGACCGCCTTCGTCGTCACCATCACCCTCGTGCCGGTCATGCTGGTCTTCGGCGAGGTCATCCCCAAGACGGCGGCCCGCGAGCGGGCCACCGCGCTCATCCGCCGGCTCTTCGCGGTGCTCGAGCTGGCGACCATGATCCTGGCGCCGGTGACCTGGGGGGCGAGGGCACTGGTCGGCGCGGCGCTCCGAGCCGTCGGCCTCCGCAGCGCGACCACCAGGCAGTTCGTCTCCCGCGAGGAGCTGAAGCTCCTCCTGCAGCTCGAGCCCACCGAGGCGGACGTCACGTCCACCGAGGCGGAAATGATCGACAAGATCTTCGAGCTCGGCGACACCGCGGTGCGGGAGATCATGGTGCCGCTCGTGGACGTGGCCGCCCTGCCCGAAGACGCCACCCCCGACGATGCGATCCGGCTCATCCAGGAGCGCGGCTTCTCGCGCATCCCCGTCTACGCCGACCGCGAGCTCAACATGGTCGGCGTGGTCACGGCCATGGATCTCCTGCGGCGGGGGGCGGAGGCGTCCGACCTCAAGAGCTTGATGCGGCCGGCAACGTACGCTCCCGAGACGAAACGGATCGACGAGCTCTTGACGGAGATGCAGAAGGGTCGGGTCCAGCTTGCGATCGTGGTGGACGAGTACGGCGGGGCCGTCGGCATCGTGACGATAGAGGACATCGTCGAGCAGATCGTAGGCGAGATCCAGGACGAGCACGACCGGACACCCGCCACCGTCGAGCGGCTGCCCGACGGCAGCTATCGGGTGGCCGGCCGCGAGCGAATCGAGGACCTCAACGACGCGCTGGACTGGAACCTGCCCACCGGCGACTTCGAAACCGTCGCCGGTCTCGTCCTGGCCACGGTGCACCGCCTCCCACGGGTGGGCGAAGAGTTCCAGGTCGGACGCCACACCTTCACCGTCCTCGAGGCAGACGAGCGCCGCATCCTCACCGTGCGCATCACCCCGCCGTCAGGCTCGGCGGGCTGACCCTCTCAACCTCTCACTGCAGGAGGCCAAACCGTTATGGCAGGCACGATGGTGCAGTTCCCGGCGAATGGACACACCACTGACGGTTATCTCGCGACGCCGGCTTCGGGCAAAGGACCAGGCGTGTTGGTGATCCAGGAGTGGTGGGGGCTGGTGCCGCATATCAAGGCGGTATGCGACCGCTTCGCCGCCGCGGGCTTCTCGGCGCTCGCGCCCGACATGTATCACGGCAAGACGGCCAGCGAGCCCGATGGGGCGGGCAAGCTCTTCATGGCGCTCAACATCGAGCAGGCCGAGAAGGATCTGCGCGGGGCGGCCACGTACCTGGCCGGGCATTCCTCGACGGCCAAGCTCGGCGCCGTCGGCTTCTGCATGGGCGGGCAGCTCGCGCTCTTCGCCGGCTGCACCAATCCGGCCATCGGCGCCGTCGTCGACTTCTACGGCATCCACCCCAACGTCAAGCCCGACTACTCGAAGCTGTCCGGGCCCGTGCTGGGGCTCTTCGCCGAGAAGGACGGCTTCGTGAACCCCGACGTCGCGCGGGGCGTCGAGGCGGCGATCAAGAAGGCGGGGAAGCCGGTCGAGATCCACATCTATCCCGGCGTGGACCACGCCTTCTTCAACGACGAGCGCCCGGACGCCTACAGCAAGACCGCGGCCGAGGACGCCTGGAAGCGGACCGTGGATCACTTCAAGAAGCACCTGAAGTAGCGGCGGGAGAAAAGAAAGCGGGGGGCCGCTCGGCCCCCCGCTTGCATCCAAGCCTTCGCGAAGCGGACGCTAACCGGCGGCGGCGGCCGCCTTCTTCTTCTTGCCCCTGGCCGCGGGGGCCGCGGCTTCGCCCTTGCTCTTTTTCTCGCCCTTGGGCGGTCTCTCTGCTTTGGCGTCCGTCTTGGTCTTCTCCCGGGGCGCCTCAGGCCTGTCCACCAGCTCGAGAACGACCATGGGCGCGCGATCGCCCGGGCGCGTGCCCGCCCGCATGATCCGCGTGTAACCGCCGTGGCGGTCGCCGAAGCGCGCCGCGATGGTGTCGAAGAGCTTCTTCACCACCTCGGTATCCGGCACCATGCTGAGGACCTGCCGGCGCGCGTGCAGGCTGTCGCGCTTGGCCAGCGTGACCATCTGGTCGGCCAGTCCGCGGACGGCCTTGGCCTTGGCCTCGGTGGTCATGATGCGCTCATGGCGGAAGAGCGCCACGAGGAGGTTCCTGAAGAGAGCCCAGCGATGCGCGGTGACGCGCCCGAGCTTGAACCCGGCCTTGCCGTGCCTCATTTCACCCCTCCGCGCCCGAGGGTCCCGAGCAGGTTCGGGTCGATCCGCATCCCGAGCGAAAGGCCGAGCGCGGCGAGAGCGGTCTTGATCTCCTCGATGGACTTGTCGCCCAGATTCTTGACCTGCTCCAGGTCCGCGTCCGTCTTCTGGACGAGGTCCGCGACGAGGAGGATCTCGGAGTTCTTGAGCGCGTTGATCGCGCGCGCGGGCAGCGGCAGGTCGTCGAGCGTCTTGGCCAGGCTGTCCTGGAGCGAGCCCTCGCCGGCGCCCTCGGCTTCCTCTTCCTCTTCCTCGCCGCCCTCGGGAGCGAGCAGGGCGAACTGGTCCCGCATGTGGGTGGCCGCCCGCGTCAGCGCCTCGTCGGGCGACACGGCGCCGTTGGTCCATACCTCGACCACGAGCCGGTCATAGTCGGTGATCTTGCCGAGCCGCGCGTTCTCGACATTGTAGGAGACGCGCTGGATGGGCGAGAAGGCCGCGTCGAGCGCGATGGCGCCCGCGGGCACGCTGCCGGATGGGTGCCGGTCCGCGGAGACGTAGCCGCGTCCCACGCCGATTCCGAGGTCGATGGCGAGCGTCGCGCCCGCCTCGAGGGTGGCGATGTGCAGTTCGGGGTTCAGCACCTCGACGCCCGTCGCCTCGGAAACGTCGGCGCCCGTGACGGCCTTGGGACCCTGGGCCTCGAGCCGCGTCTCCATCGGCTCGCCCGAGGGGACGTTGACCGCGAGCTTCTTGAGATTCAGGAGCACGTCCTGCGTGCTCTCGGCAACGCCGGGCAGGGGCGTTTCGACCTCCTTGACGCCCTTGACGCGCGCCCAGGTCACCGCCGCTCCCGGGATGATGCTGAGCAGGGTGCGGCGTAGCGAGTTCCCGACGGTCAGCGCGTAGCCCTTCTCGAACGGCTCGGCCACGAGCCGGCCGTACCGGTCAGACAGGATCTGCCATTCGATCGTCTTCGGCTTCTGAAACGGAATCCGTGCCATACGTTCCCTTCTTCCGCGCGCGGCGGCCTTACTTCGAGAACAGTTCGACGATCATCTGTTCCTGCACCGGGATCTGGATGTCGTCCCGGATGGGCAGCCCGCGTACGGTGCCTTTTTTCTCGTTGGGATCGACCTCGAGCCATGCCGGAGTCGCCTGGCGTCCCGCGCCCAGGTTGTCGGCGACCCGCTCCTGCATCTTGGATGTCGGACGCAGCTGGACGATCTCCCCCACCCTGACGATGTACGAGGGGATGGAGACCTTCCGGCCGTTGATCTGGATGTGACCGTGGCCGACCATCTGCCGCGCCTCGCGCCGCGAGGCGGCCATGCCCAGCCGGAAGATGACGTTGTCCAGCCGGCGCTCGAGCAGCTTGAGCAGGTTCTCGCCCGTGCCCCCGCGCTCGCGCTCGGCCATGTGGAAGTAGCGCCGGAACTGGCTCTCGAGGACCCCGTAGATGCGCTTGGCTTTCTGCTTCTCACGCAGCTGGATCCCGTAGTTCGTGAGCTTGGTCCGGCTGAGCCCGTGCTGGCCCGGGGGGTAGTTCCGGCGCTCGATGGCGCACTTCTCCCCGAAACAGCGAGAGCCCTTGAGGAACAGCTTGATGCCTTCGCGCCGGCACTGCCGGCACGCTGCGGCCCGATATCGCGCCAATGCTCCCTCCTCCCCTACACCCGACGCCGCTTGGGCGGACGGCACCCATTGTGCGGAATCGGCGTCACGTCACGGATCGCGGAGATCTCGAGGCCCACGGCCTGGAGCGACCGGATGGCCGCCTCGCGGCCTGCCCCCGGACCCCGCACGAACACCTCTACCTGCTTCAGCCCCAGGTCCATCGCCTTGCGCGCGGCGTTCTCCGCCGCGGTTTGCGCGGCGAAGGGCGTGCTCTTGCGCGAACCCTTGAACCCCACGCTGCCCGCGCTCGCCCAGGAGACGACGTTGCCCATCTTGTCCGTGAGGGTGACGATCGTATTGTTGAACGTCGCCTGGACGTGGGCGATACCCACCCGGACCTCCTTGCGCTCCCGCTTGCGCCCGCCCTTGCGGGGCGCCGCCGGGGCTTTCGACTCGTCCTTCTCCGCTGCCTTCTCTGGCGCTTCGTCGGCCATGCGTGGGGCTCCTTACTTCTTCGGGGGTGCGGCGACCGGCGCGGCGGCAGGCGCGGCCGCGGCCACCGGCTTCTTCTTGACCATGACGCCCTTGCTCTTGCCCTTGCGGGTGCGGGCATTGGTGTGGGTCCGCTGCCCGCGCACGGGCAGGCCCTTCCGGTGGCGGATGCCGCGGTAGCAGCCGATATCCATGAGGCGCTTGACGCTCATGGACACCTCGCGGCGCAGGTCGCCCTCGACCTTGTACTCGCGGTCGATGATGTCGCGCACCCGCGCCGTCTCCTCGTCGCTCCAGGCCTTGACCCGCTTCCCGGGATCGACCCGGGCGTCGGCGAAGATCTTCCGGGCGGACGGGATGCCGATTCCGTAGATGTACTGGATCGCGACCTCGCCGCGCTTGTCGCGCGGCAGGTCCACTCCGGAAATGCGTGCCATAGGGTGGCTCTCCTGTTCTCTAGCCCTGGCGCTGCTTGTGGCGCGGATTCTTGCAAATGATGCGCACGACGCCCTCGCGCCGCACGATCTTGCAGTGCTCGCACCGAACCTTGACGGACGGTCTGACTTTCATCTCATGTCCTTTCGAACCGTTTCACCGCTCACCTCAGGCCGCCCGTGTGCCTTCGGCACTCGGTCGACCTTCAGCTCGCAATGCATTTCGAGCCATTTCACCGCTCGTCTCGGGGCCGCCCGGGTGCCTGCGGCACTCGGCCGCCCCTCATCTCGCACTGCTATTTGAATCGGTACGTGATCCGGCCGCGGGTCAGGTCGTAGGGCGACAGCTCGACCTTGACCTTGTCCCCGGGCAGGATCCGAATGAAGTTCATGCGCATCTTGCCGGACACGTGCGCCAGCACCTTGTGTCCATTCTCGAGCTCCACCCGGAACATGGCGTTCGGCAGCGGCTCGACCACCGTGCCCTCGACCTCGATCGCATCCTCTTTCGGCATGACCTAGAGCGCCGCGCGGGTCAGGACGTCGGGGCCGTTCTCGGTGATGGCGATGGTGTCCTCGAAATGGGCCGCGAAGCTGCCGTCGACCGTCACCGCCGTCCACCCGTCGTCGAGCACCTGCACCTCGTACGATCCCATGGTCACCATCGGCTCGATGGCGAGCACCATGCCGGCCTTGAGCGCGGGCCCGCGTCCGGCCTCGCCGAAGTTCGGCACCTGCGGATCCTCGTGGAGCGAGCGGCCTATCCCATGCCCCACGAATGCCCTCACCACCCCGAAACCGTGACTCTCGCAGTGCGCCTGCACCGCATAGGAGATGTCGCCGATGCGGTTGCCCGGCCGGCACTGCACGATGGCCTTGTCGAGGCTCTCGCGCGTGACATCGAGGAGCTCCTGGACTCTCGCGGAGACCGGTCCCACCGGCAGCGTGACGGCACAGTCGCCGTAATACCCGTCGACGATGCAGCCGAGATCGAGCCCGATGATGTCGCCGTCCTTGAGCTTCCGCTTGGCCGAGGGAATGCCGTGGACGACCTCATGGTTGATCGAGGTGCACACGGTCGCCGGATACCCGCGGTAGCCCTTGAAGGCCGGCTGGGCACCCTTGCCGATGATGAACGCCTCGACGTCCTCGTCGATGTCCTTGGTCGTGGCGCCGGGCCGCACGAGGGCCTTGAGCCGCTCCTTGACCTCGGCCAGGATGCGACCAGCCGCGCGCATGTGCTCGAGCTCCCGGGAGGATTTGAGCAGGATCACCGCCCCACTCCCTGGCCCATGGCCCGTCGAATCGCCTCGCCCACCCCAGCCACCGACCCCTCGCCCGCCACTTCGGCCAAAAGCCTGCGGCCCCGGTAGTAGTCGAGCAGCGGCGCCGTCTGCTTCTGGTAGACGTCGAGGCGCGTCGCCACCGTCGCCTCGCTGTCGTCCGCGCGCTGGTAGAGCTCGCCGCCGCAGTCGTCACACTTGCCGGCGACACTGGGCGGCGCCGACACGAGATGGAAGGTGCGGCCGCACGCGCGGCATACCCGGCGCCCGGTGAGGCGGCGGAGCAGCTCCGACCGCGGGACGTCGAGGTAGATCACGCGGTCGAGCGCGATGCCCGCCCGCGCGAAGAGCGCGTCGAGCGCTTCGGCCTGGGCCACCGTGCGCGGGAAGCCGTCGAGCACGCAACCTGCCTTGGCGTCGGGCTGGGCGAGTCGCTCGCCGACCAGGCCGATCACGACCTCGTCCGGCACGAGACCCCCCGAGTCCATGTGGCGCTTCGCTTCGAGCCCGAGCGCGGTCTTGGCCGCCACCGCCTCGCGCAGCATGTCACCCGTGGCGATGTGGGGCACGCCCCACTCGCGCGCGAGCTCCTGCGCCTGGGTGCCCTTGCCGGCACCGGGAGGGCCCAGAAAGATGACCCGGACGCTCACGCCTGCGCCCGCGCCTTCTTGCGGAGGAAGCCTTCGTAGTTTCGCATGAGCAGGTGCGACTCCATCTGCCGCACGGTGTCGAGCGCCACCCCGACCACGATCAGCAGGCTCGTGCCCCCGAAGTAGAAGGGCACGTTGAAGATCTTGATCAGGAAGTCGGGCAGGACGGAGATCAGGGCGAGGAAGATGGCGCCGGGCAGGGTGATGCGCGTGAGCACCCGATCGATGTACTCGGCCGTCTTCTTGCCCGGGCGCACGCCCGGAATGAAGCCGCCGTACTTCTTCATGTTGTCAGCGAGGTCGACCGGGTTGAAGACGATGGCCGTGTAGAAGTACGTGAAGAAGATGATGAGCGCGCAGTACAGCGCCGTGTACGTCACGTGCCCCGGCGAGAGCGCCTCGGAGATCGCCTGCATCCACGGGTGCTGGATGAAGCGCGTCAGCGTCGCCGGGAAGAGGATCAGCGACGACGCGAAGATGACCGGGATGACGCCCGCCGTGTTGATGCGCAGGGGGATGTGCGTGGTCTGGCCCATGGCCATCCGCCGTCCCACCATGCGCTTGGCGTACTGGACGGGAATCTTGCGCTGCCCTTCCTGCATCACGATCACCGCCGCGGTCACGAGCACCATCATGGCCACGAGGCCGATGAACACGAAGAGCTTGAGCTCGCCGGTGGCGATCAGCGTGTAGGAGGAGACCACCGCCGAGGGCAGCCGCACCACGATGCCCGCGAAGATGATGAGCGAGATGCCGTTGCCGATGCCCTTCTCGGAGATCTGCTCGCCCAGCCACATGATGAGGGCGGTGCCGGTGGTCAGCGTCAGCATGGTCATGAGGCGGAAGCCCCAGCCCGGGTCCGGCACCAGCACGAGCCCGCCCTGCGGCTGCATGCTCTCCAGGCCCACCGCGATGCCGAAGGACTGGATCAGGGACAGCCCGATGGTGCCGTAGCGCGTGTACTGGGTGATCTTCTTCTTGCCCGCCTCGCCCTCCTTGGCCAGGCGCTCGAGCGCGGGGATCACCACGGTCAGGAGCTGGAGGATGATGGAGGCCGAGATGTACGGCATGATGCCCAGCGCGAAGACCGTGAGCCGCCGCAGGTTGCCCCCGGAGAAGAGATCGACCATGCCGAGCAGGCCGCTCTGCATCTGGTTGAAGAGCGAGGCGAGCGCGGCGGCGTCGATGCCCGGCGTCGGCACGTGGGCGCCGAGCCGGTAAGCGGCGAGCAGGCCCAGGGTGACCAGGACCCGGCGCTTGAGCTCCGGGATCTTGACGATGTTCTGAAAGCTCTGAAGCCCCTCCATCATGTGGAAGCTGCCTCCCGCTTGGTGGAAACTGCCTCCCGGTTGGTGGCACGTGCCTCGCGCCTGGGGGAGCCTGTCCCGCCCTTGCCCGCCGCCGCCTCGCGCCGCGGGGTTGGCAGGACTTCGATCCGGCCGCCCGCCGCCTCGAGCTTCTGTTTCGCTCCCTCGCTCACCCGGTGCGCCTTGACCGTGAGCGCGTGCGCGACGTCGCCGTCGCCCAGCACTTTGACCGACTGGCGCCCGGACTTCTTGATGAGACCGGCCTCGACGAGCCCGTCGGGGTCCACGACGCTGCCGGCCGCGAAGCGCGCGGAGAGATCCTTGACGTTGACCACCGCGAACTCGATCTTGCCGCCGTAGGGCAGGAAGCCGCGCTTGGGCAGGCGCCGGTAGAGTGGCATCTGGCCGCCCTCGAAGCCGGGGCGCGCGCCGCCGCCCGAGCGAGCCTTGAGCCCCTTGTGGCCCCTGCCGGACGTCTTCCCGCTGCCCGAGGACGGTCCGCGACCGCGACGCTTCCGCTTTTTCGTCGAGCCCTTCGCCGGCCGGAGATCTTCGAGTCTCATGACACCTTCCTGGAGACGCTCGTCTCGCCTTCGGCTGCATCTCGCCCGGTTCCGGGAATTTCGCTCGGCTCGCCTGCGGCTGTGCCTCGCCCTTCGACCTTGACCGCGAAGGGCACGGCGTCGATCATGCCGCGGATCGTCGGGGTGTCGTCGTGCTCGACCGTCTGGCGGATGTGCTTGAGCCCGAGCGCCCTCACGGTCGCCTCCTGTTTCGGGGAGAGCCCGATCAGGCTCTTGACCAGGGTCACCTTAAGCTTCTTTGCCACCGGATGCCTCCTGGCCGTCGCCTTCCGTGGATCGGCGGCGGGCGTTGTGCGTGTCGAGGAGCCGCTTGAGACGGCGGAAGGCGTCGATGGTTGCCTTGAGCACGTTGTGCGGGTTGTTGGTGCCCAGGGTCTTGGTCAGGATGTCCTGGACACCCGCCGCCTCCAGCACGGGCCGCACGGCGCCGCCCGCGATGACGCCGGTGCCGTGCGAAGCCGGGCGGAGGAAGACCCGCGCGGCGCCGAAGTGGCCCGTGATCGCGAACGGAATGGTCGTGTCCTTGAGCGGCACGAGGATCAGATCTTTCTTGGCGTGCTCGACGGACTTCCGGATGGCCTCGGGCACCTCGCGGGCCTTGCCGAGCCCCACGCCCACGTGTCCCCGTCCGTCCCCCACGACGACCAGCGCCGTGAAGGAGAACCGCCGGCCGCCCTTGACCACCTTGGCCACCCGGTTGATGGCGACCACCCGGTCGGTCAGGTCCAGCGCGCTTGCATCGATCTTCGCCTCAGCCACGCAGTCTCTCCCCCGTCGTCTCAGTCGTGTCTTTGTTAACAGTCTGATTTCATTAAAAGGCCAGCCCGGCGGCGCGGGCGGCCTCGGCGAGGGCTTTGACCCGCCCGTGGTACTGGTAGCCGCCGCGATCGAAGACGACCTGGGCGATGCCGCCGGCCTTGGCTTTCTGCGCCACGAGCTCGCCCACGATCTTTGCCGCGGCCACGTTGCCGCCGCGCTTGGCCTTGCCGCGGAAATCAGGCGAGCGGCTGTCCACCGACACGAGCGTTCGGCCCGCCGCGTCGTCCACCACCTGCGCATAGATGTGATTGAGGCTCCGGTAGATGGCCAGCCTCGGGCGCACCGCCGTGCCCTGCACTTTCGCGCGCACCCGCAGGTGCCGGATCTTGCGCCCCACCACCTTGAGATCGGTCCGCATTACTTGGCCCCCGCCTTCTTGCCGACTTTTCTCCTGATGTATTCATCAGCGTACTTGATGCCCTTGCCCTTGTACGGGTCGGGCTTTCGCAGCGCGCGGAGCTTGGCCGCCGTCTGCCCGACCAGTGCCTTGTCCGCGCCCTTGATCGTGATGGACACCTGCCTGTCCACCTCGGCCTGGATCCCCTCCGGCAGCGTGAAGATCACCGGGTGCGAATATCCGAGTGCCAGCTGCAGGCTCTTGCCCTGCAGCTGAGCGCGGTAGCCGATGCCGACGATCTCGAGTTTGCGCTCGAACCCGTCCTTGACGCCGTGGACCATGTTGGCGATGAGCGAGCGCATCAGGCCGTGCAGAGCCCGCACCGTCCGGTGATCCGAGCTGCGCCCGACCGTGAGCACGTCCCGGTCCACCGTGACCGACAGGCTACCGGGCACCGTCTGGCTGAGCTTGCCCTTGGGCCCCTCCGCCTTGACGGTCTGGCCCTCGACGGCGACCTTGACCCCCTGCGGGACGGTGATGGGCTTCTTGCCGATTCGGGACATGGCGTGCGCTCCGCTACCACACGTACGCGAGGACTTCGCCGCCGAGCTGCTGCTTGCGCACGGCGCGGTCCGTCATGACGCCGTGAGAGGTGGACAGGATGGCGACACCCATCCCGCCCAGGATGCTCGGGATCGTGTCCTTGTTCACATAGACGCGGCGCCCAGGCTTCGACACGCGGACCAGGCCGGATATGATCTTCTCGTTGCCCGGGCCGTACTTCAGGTAGACGCGCAGCGTCCCCTGCTTCTTGTCCTCGATGAGGCGGAAGTTCTTGATGAAGCCCTCGTCCTTGAGGATCTCGGTGATCCGCACCTTGAGCTTGGAGGACGGGATGTCCACCTTTTCGTGCTCGGCGCGGCTCGCATTGCGGATGCGCGTCAGCAGGTCTGCGATCGGGTCGCTCATCGACATGGTCGTCCGCCCCCTACCAACTGGCCTTGATCACGCCCGGCACTTCGCCCTTGAGGGCGAGCTCCCGGAAGCAGAGCCGGCAGAGCTGGAACTTCCGCAAAAAGCCGCGCGGCCGGCCGCACAGCTTGCAGCGGCTGTAGACGCGCGTCTTGAACTTGGACGCTTTTTGCAGCCGCTCCGACTTCATTGAAGGGAACGCCGAGGTGCGCGAGCAGCGCCTTGGCCTCCTCGTCGGTTCGGGCCGAGGTGACCATGATCACGTCCATGCCGCGCACCTTGTCCACCTTGTCGTAGACGATCTCGGGAAAGATCACCTGCTCCTTGAGACCGAGGGCGTAGTTGCCGCGCCCGTCGAAGGCCTTGGGCGCCACGCCCTTGAAGTCCCGCACCCGGGGCAGGGCCACGTTGACCAGCCGGTCGAGGAACTCGTACATCCGAGCCCCGCGCAGCGTCACCTTGCAGCCGATGGGCGAGTTCTCGCGGAGCTTGAAGTTGGCGATGGACTTCTTGGCCCGCGTCACCACGGGCTTCTGGCCCGAGATCAGCTGCAGGTCCGCCACGGCGAAGTCCATCACCTTCGCGTTCTCTTTGCCCTCGCCCACGCCCATGTTGATGACGATCTTCTGCAGGCGCGGCACCTGGAAGGGGTTGGTGTAGCCCCGCTCCTTCATCATCGCGGGGATCACCGCCGCCCGGAACCGGTCGCGCAGCCGCGGGGGCACGTCCCCGGTCACGCGGGCGCGGGTGGCCGGCGCCGCGGGAGCGGCCGGGGCTTGGCCCTTGCCCTGCTTGGGCTGCTTGGCCCCCTGCGGAGCCTTGCCGCCCTGCGGACCCTTCGGCTTGTCTGCCTTCTTCGCTCCGTCTGCGGATCCACCAGCATCACGTTCGACAGGTGGATCGGCCCCTCGCGCTCGATGATGCCGCCCTGCCGCAGCTTTTGCGTCGGGCGCTGGTGCTTCTTGATCATGTTGACGTGCTCGATCAGCACACGGCCCTTGCCCGGAATCACGCGGAGGACCTTCCCGCGCTTGCCGCGTTCCTTGCCCGCCACCACCATCACCGTGTCGCCCTTCCGCACGTGCGCCATCGCCATGACGGTCCTCAGATGACCTCGGGGGCCAGGGATATGATCTTCGTGAACTGACGGTCGCGCAGCTCCCGGGCCACCGGCCCGAAGATGCGGGTGCCCACAGGGTTGTCGTCGGTCTTGATCAGCACCACCGCGTTGCGGTCGAAGCGGATGTACGAGCCGTCCTTCCGCCCGACTTCCTTGACTGTCCGCACGACTACCGCCCGCGCGACCTCGCCCTTCTTCACCGTGCCGTCCGGCACCGCTTCCTTCACGGCCACGATCACGATGTCGCCCAGGGAGGCGTAGCGCTTGTTGGAGCCACCCAGCACGCGGATGCACTGCGCCTTCTTGGCGCCCGAGTTGTCCGCGACGTCGAGCATCGATCTGGGCTGGATCACGGCCGGCTCTTCCGCGTCACGAGCTCACGCGGGTCAGGACCTGACGGATGCGCCACCGCTTGTCCTTCGACAGGGGCCGCGTCTCCTCGATCAGGACCCGGTCCCCGACCTTGCTCGCGTTGGTCTCGTCGTGGGCCTTCAGCCGCTTCGAGCGCGTGATGACCCGCTCGTAGCGGGGATGACGGTAGACGCGCTCGATCCTGACCACGCGGGTCTTGGTCATCTTGTCGCTCACCACCACGCCTTCTTTCGTCTTCGTCTCAGCCACGCCGATGGTCTCCCTGTTAGCTCGCGCTCTGCAGCTGGCGCTCACGGAGAATGGTCTTGGCCCGCGCCAGATCCCGCCTGGCCTGCTGCACGCGCGAGGGGTTCTTGGCGACGCCCATGGAGAGCTGAAACCGGAGGTTGAACAGCTCCTCGGTCAGGTCTTTGACCTTCTGCTCCAGGTCCTCGCCGCTCATCTCGCGCCAGCTGGCCGCTTTCATGATGGTAGTGGCCTCTAGAGTGCCCGGGTGCGGGACACGAACTTGGTCTTGATGCCAATCTTCTGGGCGGCCAGGCGAAAGCCTTCCTTGGCCGTCGCCTCGTCCACGCCCTCCATCTCGTACATCACGCGCCCGGGCTTGACCACGGCCACCCAGAACTCCGGGTTGCCCTTGCCCTTGCCCATCCGCGTCTCGGCCGGCTTCTTCGTCACCGGCTTGTCCGGAAAGATCCGGATGAAGATCTTGCCTCCCCGCTTGACGCTGCGGGCGAGGGAGACGCGCGCGGCCTCGATCTGCCGGTTGGTCACCCAGCCGGGCTCGAGCGCCTTGAGCCCGTAGTCGCCGAAGGCGAGCGTGGAGCCGCGCTGCGCCTTGCCCTTCATGCGGCCGCGCTGCGCCTTGCGGTACTTGACGCGCTTGGGCATCAGCATGACTGCTTAGGCCTCCGCCGCCTGACGCTGCGCGGGCAACACCTCGCCCTTGAAGATCCAGACCTTGACGCCGATCGCCCCGTAGGTGGTGTGGGCTTCGGCCAGGCCGTAGTCGATGTCGGCCCGGATCGTGTGCAGCGGCACCCGCCCGTCGCGGTACCACTCGCGCCGCGCGATCTCGGCTCCGCCCAGGCGACCCGAGCAGGCGATCCTGATGCCGTCCGCGCCGAGCCTGAGCGCGGAGGTCACCGCCTTCTTCATGGCCCGGCGGAAGGCGACGCGCTTCTGCAGCTGCAGCGCCACGTTCTCGGCCACCAGCTGCGCGTCGAGCTCCGGGTGGACCACCTCTTCGATGTTGAGGTAGACCTCCTTGGCCGTGCGCGTCTGGATCTCGTTCTTGAGCTTTTCCACCTCGGCGCCCTTGCGGCCGATGATGATCCCGGGCCGCGCGGTGAAGATGGAGATCCGGGCCCGGTTGGCCGAGCGCTCGATGTCGATCCGCGAGATCCCCGCGTGGTAGAGCGAGGACTTGATGAACCGGCGGATTTTCACGTCCTCGTGCAGGAGCGCCGCGTACCCCTTGGTGGCGAACCACCGGGAGCTCCACGTGCGCGTGGAGCCCAGCCGGAACCCGATCGGATGAGTCTTCTGCCCCATTGGCTACCTCTGGGCGGCCCGCGAAGGGCGCGCCGTCTCGTTGGACAGCTCGATCGTGAGATGGCTCGTGCGGTGCTTGATGAAGAAGGCCCGCCCCATCGCCCGCGGCGAGACGCGCTTCATCGAGGGACCGCCGTCGGCGGTGGCTTTGACGACCCGCAGGTCGTCGAGGTCCCGCACCTGGTGGTTGTGCTCCGCGTTGGCGATGGCCGAGCGCAGCACCTTCTCGATGAGACGGGCGGCCGCCTTGGGCGTGAATTGCAGCACGGCCAGGGCCTCGCCCGCCGACTTGCCCCGGATGTGGTCGAGGACCAGCCTGGCCTTGGAGGCCGGGACCCGGATGTAGCGCGCGGTGGCTCTGGTCTTCACGGCGTCCTAGCCCTTGCCCGTCGGTGAGGCGGTGGCCTTCTCGGCCTGCCCGTGGGCCTTGAACGTGCGTGTCAATGCGAACTCGCCCAGCCGATGGCCCACCATGTTCTCGGTGATGTAGACCGGGATGAACTTCCGGCCGTTGTGCACGGCCACCGTGTGGCCGACGAACTCCGGGATGATCGTGGAGCGGCGCGACCAGGTCTTCAGCACCTTCTTCTGGCGCTGGCGGTTGAGCTCCTCCACCCGCTTCTCCAGCCTCTCCTCGACGTACGGCCCTTTCCTGGTAGAGCGTCCCATTGGTCTCGGCTCCTACTTCGTCCGGCGCGTCACGATGTAGCGGTCCGACGGGCGGGCGCCGCGCCGCGTCTTGTATCCCTTGGTGGGCTTGCCCCACGGAGTCATCGGGTGATTGCCCTTGCCCTTGCCTTCGCCGCCGCCCATGGGGTGGTCGACCGGATTCATCACGGTGCCCCGCACGGTGGGTCTGAAGCCCTTCCAGCGCACGCGGCCTGCCTTGCCGACGGACACGTTTTCGTGGTCCAGGTTGCCCACCTGGCCCACCGTCGCCATGCACTCGAGCTTGACCTGGCGCACCTCGCCCGAGGGCAGCTTGAGGTTGGCGTGGTCGCCCTCCTTGGCCAGGAGCTGGGCGAGGGTGCCGGCGCTCCGGCAGAGCTGGCCGCCCTTGCCCGGCTGCAGCTCGACGTTGTGCACGAAGGTGCCGAGCGGGATGTTCCTGATGGGCAGCGCGTTGCCCGGCAGGATGTCGGCCTGGGGGCCCGACATGATGACGTCGCCCGGCTTGAGCCCGAGGGGGGCGATGATGTAGCGCTTCTCGCCGTCCTTGTAGTGCAGGAGCGCGATGCGCGCCGAGCGCCCCGGGTCGTACTCGATTCCCTTGACGACGGCGGGGATGCCCACCTTGTCGCGCCGGAAGTCGACGTCCCGCAGCATGCGCTTGTGCCCGCCGCCGCGGTGACGGACGGTGATGCGGCCGTAGACGTTCCGGCCGCTCCCCCGCTTCTTGGGCGACAGGAGGCTCTTCTCCGGCGTCTTCTTCGTGATCTCCTCGTTGGTGAGCTGCGTCATGTAGCGCCGGGCCGGCGAGGTGGGCTTGAGTGTCCGGATTCCCATGGTCCTAGCCTCCCTCGACCAGGTCGATCTTGTGGCCGGGCGCGAGCGTCACGATCGCCTTCTTCCAGCTCGGGCGGCGGCCCTCGTACTTGCCCATGCGCTTCCACTTGCCCTCGTGAGACGCGGTGCGCACGTTCGCGACCTTGACGTTGAAGACCTTCTCCACCGCCTGCCGGATCTCGACCTTGTTGGCGCTGACCGCCACCTGGAAGGTGACCGCGTTGAGCTCTTCCTTCCGCTGCATGCTCTTCTCGGTCATCAGCGGCTTGACCAGCACGTTGCGGGGGTCGCGGTTCATGCGAGCGCTTCCTGCAGCGACAACAGCGCGGCCTTCTCGAAGAGGACCCGGTCGCTGCGGAGGACCTGGTAGACGGAAGCATGGGTCGGCGTCTGGACCTCCAGCCAGGACAGGTTCCGCGCCGCTCGGTCGAGGCTCTCCGTCCGGTCCGAGACCACGAGGAGCGTGGGCCCCTGAGGTAGCCCCAGCCCCTTCAGCCGGTTCGCCAGCGCTTTCGTCTTGGCTTCCGTGAGGTCGAGCCGGTCCACCACCGATACTTCGCCCGAGGCGATCTTGGCCGCGAGCGCCTCGCGGAGCGCCGCCCGCCGCATCTCGGTCGGCATCTTCTTGTCGTACTTCCGCGGCGTGGGCCCGAAGGGCTTGCCGCCGCCCTTCCACTGGGTGGCGCGGATGGAGCCTTGGCGGGCCCGGCCCGTGCCCTTCTGCTTCCACGGTTTCCTGCCGCCGCCCGAGACTTCGCTCCGGCCCTTGGTGTCGTGGGTGCCCGCGCGCCGCGCGGCAAGCTCCTTCACCACCGCCTGGTGCAGGAGCGGGATGCGGACGGGCCCCGCAAAGACATCGGCGGACAGCTCGAGCTGCTGCTGCGGCTTGCCCTTCGCGTCGAGCACGGGAACGCTCGGCATGCTACTTGACCTCTTTGGCTTTCTGCTGCTGCGACTTGGTCTGCTTCACGCTCTTGCGCACCACCAGGAGCGTCCCGGTATGCCCGGGGACCGCTCCGCGCAAGAGAATGAGATTCTGTTCCGGGATCACGCGCACCACCGGCAGGTTGAGCACGGTGCGGCGGTCGCCGCCCATGCGGCCCGGCAGCTTGTGCCCCGGCCAGACGCGCGAGGGATCGGACGACGCCCCGATGGAGCCCGGCGCCCGGTGGAACATCGAGCCGTGGCTCTGGTCGCCGCCGGACCAACCGTGGCGCTTCACGCCCCCCTGGAAGCCCTTGCCCTTGGTCATGCCCACCACGTCCACGAACTCCCCGGGAGTGAACAGATCCACCGTCAGCGTCTGGCCCGGCTGATAGGCCGCCAGGGCCTCGCTCTTCTGTAGCCGCATCTCGCGCAGCACCTTCATGGGCGTCGCGATCCCGGCCTTCTTGTAGTGTCCCGCCATCGCCTTGGTCACGTTCTTCTTCGCGGGCTCGAAGCCGATCTGGAGCGCATCGTAGCCGTGGCTCGCTTTCGTGCGCACCGCGACCACCGTGCAGGGCCCCGCCTCGACCACGGTGACGGGGATCATGCTCCCGTCGTCGCCGAAGACCTGGGTCATGCCCCGCTTCCGGCCGATCAGCCCCTCCTTCATCGCCATGGCTTCGGTCTCTTCTCCCTGAGTGCCCGTCTCGCCTCGCGGCGGCGCCTCGTCATGCAATCCTACAGCTTGATTTCTACGTCGACGCCGGAGGGCAGATCCAGCTTCATCAGCGCGTCCACCGTCTGGGGCGTCGGGTCCAGAATGTCGAGCAGGCGCTTGTGGGTGCGCATCTCGAACTGCTCCCGGGACGTCTTGTCCACGTGCGGCGAGCGCAGCACCGTCCAGCGATTGATCATGGTGGGCAGCAGCACGGGTCCGGTGACACGGGCGCCCGTGCGACGCACGGTCTCCACGATCTCCTTCATCGAGCGGTCGAGGAGATTGTGGTCGTACGCCTTGAGCCGGATGCGAATCTTCTGGTCGGCGCTGGCGGCGATGGAGAAGCCGGAGGACGCGAAGGCGGCGGAGTGCATTTGGAAGCTGATGGAGGCGGTGGACAGCTACATCCCGACGCCGCCGCGGCCGGTGGACAAGCCGTTTTTGATGCCGATCGAGGACATCTTCACGATCACGGGGCGGGGGACGGTGGTGACGGGGCGGGTGGAGCGGGGGGTGGTGAAGGTGGGGGAAGAGATCGAGATCGTGGGGATGCAGGAGGGGACGAAGAAGTCGGTGGTGACGGGGGTGGAGATGTTCCGGAAGCTACTCGATGAGGGGCGGGCGGGGGACAATATCGGCGCCCTGCTTCGAGGCATTGATAAAGATGAAGTTGAACGCGGTCAGGTGCTGGCGAAGCCGGGGTCGATCAAGCCGCACAAGAAGTTCAAGGCGGAGGTGTACGTGCTGACGAAGGACGAAGGGGGGCGGCACACGCCGTTTTTCAACGGGTACCGGCCGCAGTTCTATTTTCGGACGACGGACG
>WNFT01003644.1_pt1 | contig 34527 bp, 34 predicted proteins | sample 5400191 | NCBI WGS metagenome assembly WNFT01 (sample SAMN13153359, study PRJNA577476) | soil metagenome | isolation source: 80 cm saprolite under Madrone tree | place: USA:California | collected 2016-06-14 | reverse complement strand
AAGCCAGCCGTCCTAGCCTGAGCACTACTGCAACGGAGCAGACATGCATTCGCAATGGGTGCGCAACGGCTCATCGGCAACGGGTACGTAACGAGCCGATCTCGACCAGGCCCGTGGGCCTGGTCGAGATCGGCTTGGAGTTGTCAAGCTACCTTTCATAAGACACGCTAGCGGCCAAAGATGATAGGCACATGATGGAGCCTCTTTTCGATCCACTTTGGATGTCAGGGATTTAGTCTGAGTCGGTTAAAGCGATAGAACTACTTTGATGATAAAGAGAACATTGAAAGGAATCTTTGTATGGAGATTGCAGGAAAAGTTGTCCTAATTACTGGAGCTTCGAGCGGGATCGGGCTGGCAACGGCCCGTCTTTTTGCCCAGAAGGGAGCAAGGCTGGCCCTGGCAGCCCGCTCAGCTGAAAAGTTGGCACAGCTCGCCAACCGATCCTATAAAGGCTGAGATCGGTAAAGTCATCAGAACTCTCGACGTAGAGTTCAGATGGGGAAGACACGCTTGCCCCGAATGACAACACAGAATGGCCGGCACCATTTAGTCACCGGACGGAGTGGGTGTTTCTACTGAACCACAGCTCCATGGCACATTAACAGTGTTCCCCGGCCCCGCGAAACTGAAGGTAGTAGTGGCAGGGCAAGTTACGTCCGGGACAGAGATGGTCACCTGCACGCTGTGACCTGGAGCCAGCGTACCGCTCGGAGGCGTGAAGGCCACATCCGATAGTTCACTGTCTGCAGACCAGCTCAGATTCGCTGCCGTACAGTTCCACGGCACTGTAACGGTGTTCGCTGGCCCCTTAAAGCTAAAACTGGCAGGACAATGGCCACTCTGATTGGCCAGCGTAGCAATACAGGTCCAACCTTCATCTGAAGTAGAGGTGCAGTTCGTATTTGCATCGAAACTGGTTGGGCTGACTACTACTATCGGCGACATATTCGGGATAGAGATGATCACCTGCACGCTCTGGCCCGGGGCCACTGTACCGCTTGGTGGCGTGAAGGTAACTCCAGGTAGATCACTGTTTGCAGACCAGTTCAACTCTCCTTGAGAGCCCGGAGCGGGCGAGAATGTTAGACTACACGTCCAGCTATGCGCGCCTGACCTGCAATCATTTGGACTTAGAGCGGATGGGCTAATCGTGAGCATTGGTGATGCTGGCACAGATGTTGACGAATGCCTTGGTGCCTGTAGTGATACAAACGACTGTGCTTGAGAGCTACTATGATTGCCCGTTATTCTCCCAACAACAGTAAAGCGAGGGCCTGCCAGGAGCCAGGCGAATCCACTGACGATCACACCCACAATCAAGATAGCGGCCAGCGCATTTGCAATCCCTGCAATCCTCGTCCTGGGATGACTCAGTCTACGGCTGAAGGAGAGCAGCTGCGACGTCGTCTGTCTGAAGCTGGCAACAACAAATGGGCGCATATGAGCCTTTTTTGCGCCTTGCTGCTGATAGAGCAGTTCAGGCGAGAGCGGTTGCCTCGGCTGAACAGGAGGTAAGCTGCGAATACCAGCTTCCATAGAAGCATAGGCAGCATAGGTAGAGGCACATGCGGGACATGACAGCAAGTGTTCCCTGAGCGCCATGCGTTCAAAAGGCGAGAGATCATCTGGATGCCTCGCAGCAATCTTTTCCGCCCATTGAGGACAAGGTGTGGGCTGCCAGTGTTTCATCGAGCTGACCTCCTCTTCTTGATCTTGTCCCGTCCTTTCTCCAGTTGCTGGTATGCCTGACGAAACTGCTCACATCCCCGCTTGACGTACACACTGATATTCTTTTCGCCTATATTCAATAAAGCCGCGATCTCACGCTGTGTGAAGCCTGCGTAAATTTGTAGAAGGAGACAGGCTCGGTACATTGGCGATAGTTGCTTCAGCGCCAACTGGAAATATTCTGCCTCTGCTACCTGGTCTTCAAATCCAGGCCCGCCCCCACTGATCTGCTCAATGGCAGCATCTTCTTGATGCCGCCCTCGTTGACTGCGTAAATAATCAATTGCGGTGTTCGTCGCAACACGGTAGAACCACGCTTCAAAGCGAAGGTTATCGTGCATGCTTGGGAGTGACTGCCATGCTTTGATAAATGTTTCCTGGCCCAGGTCCTCTCCCTCTTCAGCACTTCCCACCATGCGTGCCAGATACGTGCAGATTCGAGCATGATACATCTGATAGAGCCTCGTGAAGGCCGCTGTGTCACCTTCCCGCACACGTGCCACGATCTCAGCAAGCGACTCCTCGTTAGAAGAGGAAAGCGCAGGCGAATCGTGTGCGAGTTGGAACATGGGCGGATCTCCTTCCAACGCGTTTTCCTTCCTGCCTTTCAAGACGTAAAATAAGGATCAAAATCCGACAATTTTCTCACAGAAATGTTCAAGGGCAGAAAACCTCCTCAGGCAATGCAATCTATTTTTCCCGGCAGGTCCAAATCACGGCATTATCTGTTGGGTTCTAGCTCGCTACGACGTCATAAGATACGAGAGAAATGTGCCTTCACATTATCCCATATATTCTCCAGCTATCTACACCTTGCACAATTTTACACGCCAGGTGAGCTGGATTTTAGCGTACGAGTCTTCCAAGAGGGGGCCTATACACACAGCAAGAGAAGGGAACATCGTATGGAGCATGATGCGCTAGTTGGCGAGCAACTGGGAGCCTATCGTATCCAGGCCAGGTTGGGTGAGGGTGGCATGGCATGGGTCTACAAGGCCTATCACGAACGACTCCGTCGCGAAGCGGCCATCAAGGTGATCCTCCCGCGGAAGGCAAACCAGGCTGATTTCCAGGCACGCTTCGAGCAAGAGGCACAAGTGATTGCGAGATTACAGCACCGCAACATTATTACCATCTACGACTTCGGCCAGAAGAACCCTCTGACATATCTGGCTATGCAATATGTCAACGGCGGCACGTTGCGCGATCAGTTGAGCAATCGACAACCACTGGAGCCCCATCGAGCCGCGCTCTACGCGCTGCAAATGGCACGGGCTTTGCACCACGCCCATCTCCATGGCATCGTGCATCGCGATGTCAAGCCCGCCAACATGCTCATTTCAGCCACGAATCGTAACGAGCTCCTGCTCTCAGACTTCGGCATTGCCAAGCTCTTCGACAGGCACCAGCAAGCGACGTTCGCTTCCTCCGCTCTTACGGGTAAAGGGAACAGACACCCCAACGGCTATCAAATAATAGGAACTCCCCTCTACATGGCCCCTGAACAGATTACGGGCCAACCGGTCGATGCGCGCACGGATGTGTATGCCTTGGGAGTCGTGCTCTTTGAAATGCTCACCGGGCAGGTACCCTTTCAAGCGGACAATCGTTGGGGAGTGTACCTTCAGCATGTCTCTACCCCGCCCAGGTCCGTACGTGAGCTAAACCCGGCTGTACCAGAAGCGCTAGAACGGATCGTGATGCAGGCTCTGGCAAAGGCTCCCCAGGATCGCTGCCAGTCGGCTGAGGAAATGGCACAAGCACTCAAAGCGGTCCTTGCTCCTTCTTCCCCAAGAGAGACGTCCCGTTATTTCCTCGCCACCTCGCTATAAAAGCTGGTTTCGCGCGAAACACATCGCCACTGTGCTCTTCATCTCGATCTGAGTCTAGGAGATCAGGCAGCCTGTGTCTACTATTACACCTTCCCAGCAGCCAGCAGCTCCTGCCATAGCTCTCGCACATCCTGCTCGGTCGTGCGCAAGTTGCCTATGGCTATACGAAGAGTGTATTTCCCATGTAGCTTCGTATGCGAGAGGAAGAAGTGGCCGGTGGCATTAATGCGGTTCATGATGCGCTCGTTGAGTGCATCCAACTGAGCTTCATCATCCAGACCCTGGGGATGGGCACGGAAACAGACCGTGCTGAACGGCGTGGGAGCCAGGCGCTCAAAGTGCGGCGACTCGTCAATCCACTGGGCGACAAGTTGGCCTAAACGTATGTGCTCGCGAATGCGGGCCGCCAAACCTTCCTGTCCGAAATAGCGCAAGATCATCCAGAGTTTGAGCGAACGGAAGCGACGACCCAGCGAAGTGCCGTAATCCATGAGGTTGGGCACTACATCACCCGCGCTCTCCGTATTGCGCAGATATTCGGGGACCAGGCTGAAGGCAGCTTTGACAACATCGGGTTTGCGCGTATAGAAGACGCTGCAATCGACGGGCGTGAAGAGCCATTTGTGCGGATTGATAATGAGGGTGTCGGCACGTTCGCAGCCCGCCAGCACCCAGCGCATCTCCGGGTCAACGGCGGCGGAACCACCGTAGGCACCATCGACATGCAGCCAGAGACCGTAGCGTTCACACACGTCCGCCATCTGGGGCACGGGATCAACGCTGGTGGTTGAGGTGGTGCCCACGGTGGCGACGACGGCGAAAGGTCGCCAGCCAGCGGCGATATCTTCCTGGATCGCTTGCTCCAGTTGCGCCACATCCAGGCGAAATGCATCATCAACGCCAATTTTGCGCAGTCCCGCCTGACCCACGCCGAGCACGATGCCAGCTTTCTCAACCGAGGAATGCGCCTCCTGTGAAGCGTAGTAGCGCAGTCGCGGGACGTCGGCGCGACCAGGCATGCCCTGTTGGCGAATCTGCAAATCAGGAATGGCCTCGCGTGCTGCCGCTAAGGCATAGAGGCTGCCGGAGGAGGCGGTGTCGTTGATGACGCCAAATAAGGGATACGGCAGGCCGAGCATCTGACGTAGCCAGTCAAGTGTGACCTGCTCCAGTTCCGTTGCGGCTGGTGAGGTGCGCCAGAGCATCGCATTGACGTTAAGTGCACCTGAGAGCATTTCACCGAGGATGCCGGGACCGGAGCCGGTGATGGCAAAATAGGCCATGAAACCCGGCGAGTTCCAGTGGGTGATACCTGGCATGAGCAGCTGGTCAAAGTCGGCCAGGATGGCTTCCATTGCTTCAGGGTGCGTCGGCGGCTGGCTGGGCAGAGAGCGGCGAATATCACCTGGAGCAGTTTGCGCAAGGACAGGGTAGGTACCTACGTTTTGCAAATAGTTTGCGATCCAATCGACTACCTGGTGGCCGTAGCGGCGAAAGGCTTCCGGGTCCATGTCGCCCGTAGCGCTCGGCTGCTGTGCCAGATCAAGCGGTATGCGTTCTTGCATCGGATTATTCCTCCTCCATAAAAACAATGCCCTCACGACTGTGAGGGCATCTTTTCTAGCATCCCATTACTGAGAAAACTTCGCAGCAAGTTGACGAGGGCTGGGTTCGACGAGAACCGAGCCATCCGGGAAGATGATGGTTGGCACGCTTTGCATGCCTTTATTCACCTGAGCGACGAATTGGGCGGCATCTTCGTCTTCTTCGATGTTGATGTATTCGTAGGGAATACCGTGTGAGTCGAACCAACGTTTTGCCATGCGACAATCACCACACCAGGTGGTGGCATATATTTTGATCTTCTCTTGCGTGGTTGCGGGATGTGACACAGATAGCTGCCTTTCTCCACATCCGAAGATGTGTTGATTGCGGCACGAAGGTGGAACGTGGTATCCCTCTGACACCGACAGCGTCCCATCCTCATGCAATACACCGCACGTCAGTCACCCGACGTGTGTGGCCCCAGCCGGGCAAAGAACCGCTCGTAGATGTTGACCGCGCTGTTCTCGTCACGGTCCATCACTAAGCCGCAGTTCTCACAGCGATACGTCCGTTGCCACAACGGCATGTCTTTCTTACGCTTACAGACGTGGCACATCTTGGTCGTATCGCGTTCATCGATAAGATGCAGTTCTTTCCCAACGTGCAAACACTTATATGCTAGCATCTGCACAAAGCCATAGAGGCCCCAATCATTATACACCATGCGGTTGCGAATCTGCCGCTTGCGTCGCTCTTTGGGCGTCTCGTGCTCTTGCTTTTTGATGACCATCTGCCGTTGGGAGAGCTCGCCGATCACCACAGCCCTTTCAGCCAGTCGGTGCGCGATGAGATGGGAGGCTTTGTGCAGACAGTCGTGTTGTTTGCGACGCTTCTTTTCAGCAACCCGCTGGTAGACGCGCGAGAGATGAAGATAGCGGCGCGATTGCTTCTTGCATTTGTCGCGCTTGGAGCGGAGCTTGTCCAGTTGCTTGTTATACCAGCGATAGCCCTTGAAGCCGCCGATGTGGTAGAACCGTCCCTGGTCGTTGTAGCCGGTTGCCAGGGTGTCGGGTAGCAGGATGTTGTTGCCATCATCCCGCCCCCTAAGAACTGCTCGTGAAACTTTCGCGTCAAGCAGCTCAAGCCTTTCTAACGCCCTTTGCAGGACGCGGTTTCTCAACCGATAATCCTTGGCTGTGAACTTGTTGATGACAGTTGGGATGAAGGAGCACTCGGTTTTCTGCTGTGTTTGATCCACCTTTTGACCTCCAATGGATGTGATGGCTGTGCCATCCTGTGATCCTGGTGATTTTCTGTTGGCAAATTGGGCAAAGTCCGTTTTGCTCTTTCCAGAGGTGGGAGAGCCATCGTCTTCCTTTCAGGGTGTCCGCCATGTGAACGTCCAGGCGTTTTTCATAGTAGCGTTCCCATTCCGGGTCGTATGGGTTTGCTTCTCCCTTGACTTTTACGTGTCGCTTGATTGGCACGCATGCGGTCTGGGCGAGATAGCATTCCCGACCCTCTACCTCTCCATAGAAGACCCAGTTGTTTCCCCCGATAGACTTGAAGTATTTCTTCGTGGTCCATTCGTGGGATTTCTTCGGGTGTCTTCTTTTGATCCATTGTCGTAGTTTACGATAGATTGCGTCATCTACGGAGTTGAAGATTTCCTTACTCACCACATGCTGGTGATATTGCGCCCACCCACGGATGATTGGGTTCAATAGCAAGATGAGTTTCCCTGCCGGGAGAGCCGGGTTCTTCTTCATGATCTCACGGATCTTTTCGAGATGCGTTTGTACATTCTTGTTCGACGGCTTAATCAGTAGCTTGTGCCGTTTCCCTGCCTTGTACTTGCGGATATTCTGACCCAGGAAATCAAATCCGTCCTCAATGTGCGTGATGATGGTCTTCTCTTGGGAGAGTTGGAGACCTCGTTCCCTCATGAACTGTTCGATAAGCGGTTTGGCTTCTTGTTCCAGGAGTTCTTTCGTTCTCCCTGTGACAATAAAGTCATCCGCATACCTTGCGAAGTTCACCAGCGCTCCCTTCCCAGTTTTTACCTTGGGGAAGTGTTCTCTCAGCATCCGTTCTAGACCGTCCAGCGTCAGATTGGCGAGTACGGGTGAGATAATCCCGCCCTGTGGGGTGCCTTCTTCTGTTGGATGGAGGACGTGTTTCTCCATATATCCGGCTTTCAGCCATTTCTTGAGCATGGTTTTGTCCATTGGAATGTGGGCTAAGAGCCATGTATGGGAAATAGCGTCAAAACAGCCTTTGATGTCGCCTTCCAGTATCCATTGCGGTGACCTTTGTTTTCCCAGTGCGCAAAAACACTGTTCTATCGCATCAGCAGTAGATCGTTGTGGTCGAAAGCCGTACGAATTGGGGTCTGCCATGGTTTCCGCTACTGGGTCCAGGGCGAGCAAGTAGAGAGCTTGCATCGCTCTGCATTTCATAACGGGAATGCCTAAAGGACGCTTTTTGCCGTTTTTCTTGGGGATGTATATTCGCCGGAGAGGTTGGGGATGATAGTCCCTTTGTCTCAGCGCGTAGATGGCATTGATCTTCTTTTGTGGAGTGTTCCAGATAACCCTGTCCACTCCTGGTGTGTTTTTGCCTTGGTTCTCCGTCACTCGTCGGACGGCAAGAGCTTTGCCGCTGAATGAGTGGGTCAGTAAACGTTGCAAGGTTTTTACCTTGTTCCATTTGCCTTCCTGAGTTGCCTTGACGATTCTTGCTTGCAGCCGACGCACATTGCGCTGGACTTTCTGCCAGTCGATGGCATGCCAATCCGTTACTCCGTGGAAGGACGCACCAGCAGCGTCTACGTCAGGCTTTTCTGTCGTAGAGGGTTCTGCCGTCATCTGCTTTTCCTCCTCTGTCGTTTACTCAAGTCTTCTCGTCATGAAAGACCTCGCGGAAGTCTGCCCGCTTTCGCGTGAGGTGATGTTGCAACCACTATCCTTCCCATTACAGGATGGCATTCGCTTTCTCCGCTTTCCTTTACCCGCTATCTCATCGGCGTACCTTGCGGCTGCCTACCGCGAACGGAAGATATCGGGCTTACCGTGTTTCGCAAGGGTAACAGAATGGGTTAGGTCCGCTCTATCCGCCGGTGGCGTTGGGTGTCCACGAGAGGGCCATCAAGAGAGCCTCTGCCCGCCACGTTGCCTTTTGGCTCAAGCCTGTCAGCATCTTTGGCTTGTCTCCTAGTAACGACGTTTATCAAGCATTCACCTATGTTGACCATACCACTCACTCTAGCCCCTGATCCGCTCTGATGCTAGCAGACCCTAATGGTGCCTTACGGTTTCATTAGCAGCGTTGCCACTGAGAGTCGTTGTCGGCAGGCTTCTACTACGGATTGTTACCTCTCCGCTTCGCTGCCCGAGAGTACTGCTGGTGGAACAGCAGGCTCCGTTAGAGTTTTACGGCTCTACGAAGCAATTACCTATGCGACTTCACGTCGCACCTTGATGCCCAGGTCCAAGGCCACGATGCCATCGGCCCGCAAGGGAGGCTGCTTCTTGCGTTTCTTTCGTCTCTTGTCGGTCTTGGGTGTATCGTCCTCATGTTGCTCTGCATCGTCATAGACGAAGGAGCAGTAATAGTTCCCGCGTGCGTCCCTGGATACCGCTACTTCACGAAAGTGCTCAGGAGGGTCCTCGGTGAGATGGGCGACAATGTTGGGGTAGCGTTTGGGTCCCCAATTCCTCCCCCCGCCTGTCGGGAGGATGATGGTGTGGCCTTCGATTTTGTCCAGGTACATCGCTGGATAACAGAGCGTAAAGAACTGATGGCGCGGCTTGACCCGGGGAAACCCTGGTTTTTGCTCACCCTCGGCTACCCGGCGGAAGAAGGCTTGCATCGCCCCGTCCAGCCGGTAGTAGACTTCTGCCAGGAGCTTGCCGTAGACAAAGCGCAGTTCTGGATCATAGACTTTACTCTCACGTAATGATTGTTTCGCACGTTTGAGATTCCAGCGTACTTCCCCACTTCTCAGCCGCATGATCCACCAGTTATATAAGGCGCGACACTTGCCCTGCATCCATTCGAGTGCTTCGGCACCCTCGGCACTGACCTCGATTTTGATTTTCTTGCACAGAAGCATCACGACTCCCTTTCCGCCAAGCGGGTGCAACCGGGATGATCTCGGTTGCACGGCTCTCCTGCTACGAAACCGCCTGTACATAGAACTGACGAGCAGCGATGCTCTTGGGGTTGATGGCACAGACATAGCCGAGTACTCTGATGCTCTCCTCTTCAACAGCGCGGTGTTCTTCAGGGGTCCAGGGGAACAGCCGCCCGCTTAATTCTCCTAGGAGAGCACCGATGCTAAAGCGGATCGTGCGCTCTGCGTCCTGGTACGTACCGTACTCCTCAGCCAACTCGCGCAACCGCTCTAGCACATGCTCCTCTGTCCAGCGCCATGCTTGTGCATCATCGGTCTCCGTGAAAAAGTACTCTCGGCCCGCTGCATAGCCGCGCTTGACCTCGTGGTCGTGAAGGGTGAGAAGCGTAGTGACATCGGGCCGCCTCGTTCCATCGGGGAACAGGACGCCGCCATGTACGACGCCCAGACGGAATCCAACGTCCAGGGAAGAGCGCAGATCGCCTTTGTACTGAAAATGCCCCTGACGCAGACCGTCGAGAAACAGGTTGACAAAGTAAGTGTCCTTTACCGGGCCATCGCCTTTCTGGGTGCCAAACAGGCGCGTTGCAAGGCCGTGTTCATACGCCTGTGCAAACGCAGAATGACGAATGTCCACTAAGGGGCTGATGTGGAGGTGACGTACTGCTTTAATGATCGTTGGTGCCATGACTCAAGCTTCCTTTCTCACTGCTTGACTCGTGGCTCTCCTGCCGCTATGATGCGGGAGGGAGAGACTAGAGTGGACTTTACATGGCTAGGCTCTCTTGGCCTACGCGGGAACGTAGGCCCTTTTGTTCTTTTATCTGGCATCTGACTACGGAAACAACCTATTCGTGTTTTCTACCGTATTCTCCTGTATGAAACATACCATATTCAGTAGGAAGATGTCAAGTAGTGACCTCTCAATACGGCTAATTGACTTACCATCCTGAACACGTTATAATCGTGCAAGCTCCCTTATACTGTTTCACGAAGGAAAAGATATAATAGCGTAGGTGATCTTAGCCCATTGGAGCGTTGTACAGCACAATAACATATCATTCTCATCGTGAAACAGTATTACCAGCTTGCGGTGCAAGGGGAAAGAGAATCGTAGGAGTAGGCACTATGCCAGAAGAAGTATTAACGGCTGAACAAGTAGCCGGGGAACTCAAGGTGAATATCAGACGGGTCTATAAATGGATACAAAATGGAGAACTTTTGGCAACCGATTTAGGGACTCCCGCACGGCATAATTACCGAATCAACCGTTCCGATCTTGAAGACTTCAAACAACGAAGGCGTACTGGTCAAAGATAAGGAATTCTTCTCCCCTTCTCAGCGGCAAGGCTACCTTGCAACTCCTGCCACAGGTCTCGCATGTTCCGCTCAGTCGTGCGCAAATCGCCAATGGCTATACGAAATGTATACCTCCCATGCAGCCTGGTATGCTCCAGTGCACCATCCCACTGCTCGTCGCTGTAGTTGGCGATGCGTTTGTTAATCATGTAGGCAATGTCCATGTCGCGCCCGAAACGCGCACGCCAGGCTTTGTCGAAACGTGCGAGGAAGACAGCGGAGGTGTCACCCGCTTTGACGGCTTCGGCAGCCACAATGCCAGCCATCTGACCGGAGTAGATGGCAAAGCGAATGCCCTCGCCTACCAGCGTCGAGCCATGCCCACCGGCGTCGCCCGCCAGGAGCAGGCCGTCACGCGAGAAACGTTCGAGGGGGCCTTCGGACGGGAACAGGCCGGTATGGTATTCGATGGGGTTGGCATCGCGAAACTTGTCGGCTAACTGGGGTACGTCGCGGATGATGCTGTCCAGGTAGAGACGTGCATCTTCTTCGCAGTCAGGATGCAGGACGCCGACGCCCAGCCGGACACGCCCATTGCCACGCGGGAACGCCCAGGCATAGCCGCGTGGAGCAAATTTGCTGCCCATGATGAGGAATAGTTCATCCTGGGGATAGTTGGGCGCATACAGATCATATTCGGCTCCATAGCCATAGCGGTGGAAGGCTTTGCCCATATCTGTACGTACCCCCACGTGACGCGAAAAGCCACTGGCGTCGATGGTAATGGCAGCTCGCAGGCTGATACGTTCCCCACGATGGTTTTTGGCGGTGACGCCTAACACGCGCCCATTTTCCGTGAGAGTCAGTTCGACGGTGTGACGTAGACGCAAGGTTGCTCCCGCGGCAATAGCACGGCTCGCAAGGTGCTGGTAGAGTCCACGCACGTCCACGACGCAGGCGACGGCTGGGTTGTAGGACAGTGGTACCTCACGATGAGGTGAGATAAAATAAACGCTGGTGACCGGGTGATAGAGGTGTTCGGGGATGGCTAGCGCTTGCATATCGCTGATCCAGCTGCCGCCACTGGTGTGGATAGGATACCCTATCTCGTTCTGACGCTCCAGCAGAAGTACGTGTACGCCCTGTTTGGCAGCCGCTTCGGCGGCTGCCAGGCCGGCAGGCCCGCCACCTACGATGAGTATATCAATGTCGGTTGGCATGAAAATCCTTCTTTAAAAAAAGAGATGTGAAACTGCGAATAGTATAGCATGGCACCTGCAAGAGGTGCCACTATGCAAGGATTTCGCGCCACGTTCACAGAGAGCAAAAATACAAGATGAGTATAACATCTCCTGGGTGACCGCATCCGTTTGTCTTGATCATACTGTCAGAAATAGCGTCTACGCCGCGGGTACCGCTCCACCCTGCGCTCACCCCAGGGGATGAGGAAAAGGATCAACATGACGGCAGCTACACCTAACGCGCCTCCCACGATCAGCAACACAGGTCCCCAAATGCTGGGATCCAGGGAGGGAAGCGGTCCACCGGAATTGTTTCTGCCACCAGGCGCAGACGATATTGGCGAGGCTGTACCGCCAGGGGTGGGTGCCGTCGTTGGTACGGGAGTTGGGACTGGCAGAAGGTGTGGGGGAAGCAGCAATGAGGAGGATTGGGACTCGTGCATGCAGTGTATTCGTAGCTATATCAGTGGCACTCACAGTTATCTGCAGTTGCTTGAGGCTGGCAGGCAGGCGAAATGTCCCAGCGATCATACCATTCGCGTCTGATATCGACGGCGAAGTGAGAAGTGGCATGGAGGTTGTGCTAAGGAGCAACGTGAGTTGGACGGCTGTTCCTGCCGGTAACCAGTTGTTGCCTGTAAAAGTAATGACATCTCCGCCCGTTCCGGTGGTTGGACTGAGGGCCAGGCTTGGTGTATCGGCAATCGGCTGACCAGGTGCTGCGAGGACGAGGTAGGGTACTGACCAGGGGATTCTGGTGCTGTCGGTGACGACAATTTTCCAGGTCCCGCTTGGGCCATTTGCGGGCATGATGAGGTTGGTAGTGATAAAGGTGCCGTCATGCTGGACCTGTACGCTACTATCACTGGGGATAACAAATGCCCCTGGGACATTCTGGGAGTCGATATAACTCAAGCCTGCTTGTCCAGGGGCGAAATTCTGGCCCTTGAGGGTGAGTGTGACCCCCAGGGGTCCTTGCAGTCGATTCAAGATGAGCGTTGGTTTGGGAGCAGTGTGGCTGAAGGCATACGTGGTGGATGTGAATGTGAGATTCAGCAATAGCGTCACTATACTGCATAGCAGTGTGAGAGGCAATACGGTCAGTGTTCTGCGTAACATGAATAGCGACCCTTCAAGATCAGTTATGAGAGAGGGGAATGTCTGTTTTCTTCGTATCCTCTCACGAAGAAAAGAACGTGTCTTTCAAGGGCTTTTACATGGCTTTATAGCTTCATGACTTGCCAGACCTGTACTGTGCCGTCGCCCGCTCTATTTTTATTCTCGATGCTCCGGGCTCAGTAGCTCCAGGACAGCGGCTTCGTCGTCATTTTGCGGCTGGTAGTCGCCGGGAGCTTCGCGGATCTGCCAAACCCGGCCTTTCAGAATGACATAGCGCCACTCCAGGTTCGGGCTGTTGTTGAAGTCAGCTGGGGTGGCTGTTTTGAGCAAGTCCAGGACATTGTCAGGAATTGGGTCAGCCAGATCTCGTTTGCCCGCCTGCACTTGCTGTATGTACTCAAGTACAACCCCTTCGGGGTCTTCTCGGAAAATGATGCGTTGCATATTGCTCAAATTGCTCATAGCAGCATCCCGTTCATCGGGGTTGGCAAAGCCGTTGAGGATGCGGATGCGGAGCGCTGAAAAGAAGCTGTACTGCACCAGGCCGCTACAAATGAAACGCAGCATGGTAGTGGTTGAGGAATCCGATGCGTCCCATTTTTCGAAGAAGTTGGCTACTGCGTCGGCCGCATCAGCAACCTGCGGGATACAGTGAAGATGCCGCTTGGCGATACGCTCGGCATACAATGCCGCCAGTTCATAGACCACTTTGCGGTCAAACAAGCCATTGATCTGATCGAGGGCTATACCTCGCACATGGCGCAGATAGCTGAGGCCGTGGACATCTTCCGGGTCACACGGATCGTGCTTTGAGATTTCATACGGCGTCTCGACATACCAATCCAGGCGAGGACGTTTGATGCCAACGGTAAACTGCTCAAAGGGAGTCACCTCATTGCGCCAACTGGTGATATGTATTCCTTTGGTCAGGGCTTCAACCAGGAAGATGTTATTATAGCCCCAGCGCGGATCACTTGTTAGATAGACTAAAGCCGAATGACTCCATTTGCTGATGGTGGCGGTGCGAATAAGATGAGCAAATACTTCTTTGGGGCTCCGGTTAACACGTAATAGTACATCTGAGACACGCAGGTGAGGCTCGCCATCATGCTTGTCGAGAAAATAAGTCAGTGGGTCTTCAGACACTAATACTGCACGATACGCCATGGTTCTGATCTCCCTTCCTACAAAAAGAAAGCATCTTCTGATCTTAACACTGGCAAATCGGGCATCTGGATACATTGGGGAAGCCCCATCCCCACCTGGCAATTCAACTCTAGCCCCAAAAAGGGGCTGGATGGGGCTCTTCTCGACGTTAGAAATCCCCGCTACTACCGCCGCCAGAGTCGCCATCGCCACCAAAGTCGCCACTGGCACCGCCGCCAGAGTCGCCACCGCCGCCGAAGTCGCCACTGGCACCGCCACCGAAATCGCCACCACCCCAGTCACCACCCTGATCTTGCTCACGTTCGCGTTCTTCATGTTCGCCAGCTTGTTTCCCTAGCTCATAGCCAAGCAAACCACCGCCTGCCGCGCCCAGGCCGCCAGCAACCAACGGATTCACCCCCTGCCCCTGGTTATACCCCGGACCATAGTTGGGGGGAGGAGGATAACCCTGGTTGTAAGGCTGTTGCTGGGGAGGAGGATAACCCTGATTGTAAGGCTGTTGGTAAGGAATTCCCTGCGGGCCAGCAAAGCCGGACCGGCGACGGAACAACCATCTCGCAGCAAAGATCACGCCCACGATGACCACTAGAATCAAGCCCACACAACATACCACACCGAGCAGACTGGAGAATATACCTCCTGCCGGTATTGGTATGCCAGGTACGCTACCATTGCCAACCCCTAGCGAACTCTTGAGAGAGTCAATAGCCGCGATGGTTGCTCTGGTATAATCCTGGTTGCTACGAAAGCTGCTTATGAACGCATCGCGTGCGCTGCTATACTGACTCGTTGAAAGCGGAACGCTCTTGCCACCGTCGATGGCGAGATGCTTGTGCATAGTATCGATGGCAATGACGATCAAACGTGGACTGGTAATATGCCCAGCGGCCCGCTGGTCAAAAGCGTATACTGTGCCTGGAAAGGCAGCAGTGTAGATGTCGATGGGGTTTGGCAAGCTTGCGGCGTCACTTTGTACCTGCGATTGATTAAGAACGTGTGCGTTGTCGTAGACATGAACGGTGGCGGCCAGGACATTTGTGGTCGTGATGAGCACCAGACCTAGTGCCGCCAGTAATGCCAAAAGACTTGCGGTGAACGGTCGCGAGTTGGTCATAGTATCTTTCCTCTCCTCTGAAAGTCCACGGTTTTGTCGCTCTCTCTATTACGTTACACGAACTGCGAAATCATTTCAGAACTTCACACTTATATTACGGATTGCGCGCATGAAAGTTCGCTGTTCGCGTTCGGCGACGAGGAAGAATACACACATACCTCCCGCTCTCCCAATGTTAGATAAATCTAGACATTGGGCCAGACCCTGTCATGGTTCTGATTTGATTTCCTGGCGGCTGGCTCCTGTTTCAGAGCCGTCAACGAACCCCGGAGGTGAGTCCTAGTCCGTTGAACCGCCAGGCACGCCGAGAGGAGACCTCCCGACGGCCCGAGCAGGGCAACCCCAATGCCTTGAGGGTGCGATTCAAGCCATTGCGTGCGGCATTCTCATCGCGCAGATGGTGACTAGTACAATCAGGTCTGGGACAATCCCATTCCCGGATCTCTGGAGGGATACCGCCCGCGACGACATACCCACACTCGTGGCAAGTCCTTGTCGAGCCAGTTTCTTCCCATTCCAGATATGATTTGCCTGAGCGCAGCGCCACCCAGGCCAGCACGTGCTTGAAACGTCGATTCAAGGATTGGTTGCTCATGGCGCGGCGCATCTTTCTGGTGAGACCGCCGCCGTGTGGGACATAGTCCCCGATGCCGACCGCATCGTAATCGTGATAGAGTCGATTGGCGACCGTGTAGAGGAACTGCTTGGTCTGTTCTCGCCGTATCCGGTACAGGTCTTGGAGGCACGCGTTGAGCATCATCCAGCGATGGGAAGGCAACCAGAATTGGGAACCATCTGGGCGCGTGATTCTGCGCGACTTCTTCTTGCATTTGTCCCGCTTGGACTTGAGCTGATCGATGCGCTTGTCCAGGATTTTCAGAAAGTAGGGATTGTGGATCTCGGTGGCTTTCCCATCGCTGCCGACCGCATACGCACAATTCTTGTGATTGGGGTCCAAGGCAACAATGTTGTCGGGGCGCAGCGGTTTGCCATTGGGTAACACCCGCTGCACAGTGAAGACAACGGAGTAGCGATGACCTTCTTTGACAATGCGGCACTGGCGAATGTGGTCGGAATTGACCCAATGGGGGAGCGCTTCCGCCAACTGCAACTCGATCGTGAGTTGTTTTCCGGTGACATCCTGGCCCAGCACTAGCGTCAGAGTACGTCCGGCCAAGCGATAGCCCTTGTGCGGCTCATCATACTGCAAGGAAAACCAGCTCCGCTTCCAGGCGCGAAATGTGGGCCAATTGACCTGATTTGCTCGCCGCCCGTGTTTGCCATCCTGGTAGTCACGGATCGCCTTGGAGAGCCGTAAGGCGGCATTCTTGAGGACGGAAGAATAGACGACCTTGAGAAAAGGATGCTCTCGTTTCAAGCCAGGAATCAAGTTCCGCAGGCCGCGTTCTGTGTAAAGGATCAGGCCAATCTGGTCGCGGCCCTCCTGGTCTGGGGCTGCACGGTATTGCTGGCGCAAGTCGTTGGCGGTTTCCAGCAGCTTGTTGTAAAGCCAGTTGGCGATCTTGGATTGTGAGTCGAGGATGGCAGCCTGGGCTTCGGTGACTTCAAGCCTGATCTTGACGACCGATTTCATCGGCGACCTCCTTGAGGTGCTGCATCACCTGCTTGTTTTTGTGGCTGCGGCTGCCATAGAGTCGGGCACTAAAGACGGTAATGATTTCGAGCACATCTTGCACCAGATCTTCTTCAAAACTGCGTTCTTCAGCGGCATTGATGATCACCACCTCGGTGCTAAAATGCTCGCAGAGCGCGAACACGAGCTCCGCTCCAAACCGTAGGAGCCGGTCTTGATGGGTAAGCACCAGGCGCTCCACCTCCCCCGAACAAATCCGCCTGATCAGTTCGCACAGGCCGCGTTTGCGATAATTGAGACCCGAACCGCGATCTTGCACAATCTCGCAGGTCCAGCCCTTCGTCGCGCAGTAGACTTCCAGAACCCCCACCTGTCGATGCAAATCTTGCAGTTGATCTGGACTCGACACGCGAGCATAGCCAATAGTCGCGCGAGCATGGGGTTCAGGCTCAAGGCTCCTGCGCTCCCGATTGTCCGCAACGAAGCGAAGAGTAGCCAGGTCGTAGCGTCGATGGCCCCCTGCGGTGCGTTCGGAGGTGATCTTTCCTGCCTGTTCCCAGCGGCGTAACGTTTCTTCTCGAACGCCCAATTCCTGTGCGGCCGCCTTAATCGACACCTTCATCGAAGCCACTGTGCTCTCACCTTTCCCGAAACGCGCAGCAGGTCTTGTCGAACCTGTGCATTGGATATGACGTTGTAGCTTCGCATCTGACAATGCTGACGCAATGGTTCGCGGTAAGATCCGCCGGGTCGAGAAAACTGCGTCAGGCAGATCAGGGGAAAAGTCGACAAGCAATCCTCAATCACCGAGCCGAGCGCCTCGTCCTCTAACACGATAACGATGGTTGCACATTCGTCGTGCGCAGAGGGCACCAACAGCGTTTTCCCTGCAGACGTGATGATTCCGCTGGCTCCCTGACAGGAACTGCTAACAACAACGCCAGGGAAGGCATTCCAGGCCGCAACCACCTCCCGCATGCCAGGATCGACGACGCCATTATGGCACGCTACATCGGATGCCTGATCGCGCTGTTTGAGGCGTTGGTACTCTGGATCAGCGAGGATTGACTTGGCATGCTGACAAATCCACCGAAAGAAGTGTTCTTCGAAGAGGGCTTCGAGAACGGCAACCCCCTGGTCGTTCGGGGGAAGCTCCCCCACCGTTTCTCGAAAAGCCCTGCTTTCCAGATTCTTGAGAAACAGGGCATTGCGCTCTATCCACATGGCACCCCCGTTCTCGACATCTGCTCGGTAGGTTGGATCGGTCGCATATGTGCGGCAGAAATGGTGGATGGAGCGATCGTTGACTTCATCAAAGTAGAAGGAGCGGAGAAAGTGGTCGCCCTCTGTGTGCTGAACCTGATCCTGCACTCTGCTCAGATCAAAGTGGCTCCGATCCAGGGCGCACAACTCTTGTGCCAGAGCTTTCTCAAGACGTTTGAGGTCTCTCTTTTCATGGCGCAGTAAGCGGGTACTGTTGGCATGCGGCGCTCGTCGCGCCTCTTTGTAGGAGGTACGGAGCGCTTCGAGTCTGTGAGCAAAAGCCTCCTTCTGCACATCTTGATCCGGGCCATCATACGCTTCGAGCAATTGAGGTCCTGTGAAGTCGGTAAGCGCCAGATCTTCGAGCATCTTCCGACGAGCCATCCAGATATCCCGCTGACAGAGTCCAACAGCGTAACCGTTGCTAAAGTTCACCTCAAAGTGATACTCACCGACCCAGAATTCCTCTTCAACACCATACATTCCCATCGCCTACTCCTGCGTGCCGCTTTCGGCAATGGTTTCTTCCTCCCCCAGCCGTAACGAGGATCCCAATTCACGAAGATAGCGATTGATCAGGGGATAATCCTGCTGCTTGATCTCATCCATGGCAAAATAGAAGAGCTTGTCTGTGCCGGTTTCCTCAGCTTGTCGGTCCAGCTCAATGAGCATTGTGGCCGTATTGCGTGCTTCGACTTCGCTTTCGCTGAGTTGGCTCATACCACTCTCACGCAAGAGACCAGCTACTTTCTCTTTATTCCAAAGATAGAACGGAGTGCCGTCTTTCATTGGGGTAAAGCGACAGTAGCCTTCGGTTTTCGCTCGTTCACTCGGCTCTTTTTGCTCTGTGCGCAGTCCCACTTCTTGCAGCTTTTTCCCAATGGCAACCGCACTCATGCCAAAATGTCGCCCCAATTCTGTTTGGTTGACCCACAGGTCGCGAAAACGAAGAGGTTTTTTGCTCATCAACGCTTCCTTCCTTCTTTTCGCCTGCGTTTCTTCACGAATCGCTCACGAGCTGCTGTGATCTTCTTCCCCCACAATCTTACACAAAAAACGCCAGATTTGTCAAGATATATCTAAATTCTTGGGAGCTGTAACATCCCCCTGAAAGCTGGCGAGGCTAGGCCTGACTCCAGTAAAAAAACTGTCAAAGAGAGAGCATCAAAGCACGCCCTCCCAGAGCCGACGTTCGTTTGCCTGCGGGTCGTTCTCCACCCGGCACGTCTCGTCGAAAATCATAGTAGCTCTGCGCTCAGTATCATAAGTAGGCCAATCTGGTATGCTGGACATGTTGGGGTTGCCAGTGTGCGCGAAGGCGATCCATGCAGCATGCATACGGTCGGCCAGAGACTGACGAGCAGGCGAATCGCCAGTGAGTCCGGCTACGCCAGGCTGGTCGAGGTTGTTCCACACGAAGGGAATCTCCAGGGCATGACAGGCCCCCAGGCGACCACCAAAGGCCGACGAGAGCCAGTCGAAACGATACATCCACACACGCTCTCCTCGCTTCGACTGGCCTTCCGCCAGGCGGATGGCGGGTACACGGAACGTACGGTCGGTCGTGAGGTCTGTCCATGCGTTGACCGATAACTCTTCGGGGAGAGCGGCTCTGTAGGTGTCAAGCGCTTGCTCGGCGTTTGCTCCAAACAGTCTCTTCAACAAGGACTCATTCACACTGGCCTGCCTTGGATCCATCACCGTAAAGAACTTCATTTCGTTACGGTTAGTACCAATCAGAATGTCTACACCTCTGGCGGAGCCATCGGCGATGGCATCAGCAGGCTTGCACGGGAGGGTGATGGCGTCAACGACTGGCTGGAAGGTCACGAGACCACTACTGCTGAACACCTTGTTCTGTGCAGCCAGCAACTGGTCCACTGGTACATCGATCAGCTCTGCCGCCTGGTCGGTGTCCAGGCCAAGGGCGGTCAGGAAATCACTCGCCACTCGCGTAGCAGCTTTGGGTCTGGCAACACTGTGAGCAGCACCACTCTGAAGGATAGCACGCTTGAACAGGCCCTGACTCGCAGGCATGGCCAGTAGCGTCCCGGCGCTCATGGCACCCGCCGACTCGCCGAAGATGGTGACGTTAGCAGGATCACCGCCGAAGGCAGCAATGTTGTTGCGCACCCATTCCAGGGCAGCTATTTGGTCAAGAATGCCGCAGTTACTAGAGAAGACGTAGTTCTCGTCACCCAGGTCGGCCAGGTGGAGGAAGCCCAGGGCACCCAGGCGGTAGTTGATCGTGACGACGACGACATCGCCATTGACGGCGAATGCGCTGCCATTGTACCAGGGCATCGATCCAGACCCACCGACGAAGGCCCCGCCATGGATCCAGAACATGACCGGGCGGCGAGCATTATCGGCACCAGGCGACCAGATATTCAGATGGAGGCAGTCCTCGCCAGATGGCACTTTGGCAGCCCCAAAAAAGTTCTCCATCGCTATCGGGGGTTGCGCTGAGATGGGACCGAAGGCGGTGGCGTCGCGTACACCGGTCCAGGCTTCCGGTGGCTGGGGTGGACGGAAACGCAACGAGCCGATGGGCGATCGAGCGAAGGGAATGCCTTTCCACACATACACTGAACCTTCCTGCGTACCCTGCACTTTGCCGTATTGCGTTTCAATAATCATCATATTTGTCCTTCTATTTTTTCTATGGGTGTAGCCCACATGGTAGCAAGCGGTACGCTCTCTCCTGCGCGATACTGCTCTTTGCTCTTTCCTGCAAAAACAGTGACGCTTCCACGCCCACAGACGGTCCAGCCCTGTTCTGGTGAACCGACAAGGGCCGTAGAGCCTTCGACGCCGACGACGGTGACGCCGCTTGAGGTCAGGCGGGCAATGCCTGTGAGCCAGCCTGGAATTTCATCGAAGTGCGGAATGACTGCTATGCCAGGAACCAGGCCAAGCGCTGGTGTGCTACGCCGCAACGGGGGCCAGGCAAGCAAATGACCCGCGAGGACCATTGCTCCAGCAGAACAGCCCGCTACGACTCCTCCAGCAGCAAAGACATCCGCGATGGCACGCCAGCAGGCTGTCCCTTGCAGGGTTTCGAGTAAGTAGAGCGGTTTACCCCCAGAAAGATCGGTTCCGTGTGTCGATACCATTATAGCATTCCTGCTTTCTTATTTGGACTGCATGAACTCTAGCGCCTCAGCATCTGGTTCATTGACCTCGAGTTTGATCTTTTTGCAGAGCAGCATCTTTGAGCACCTTCTTGTAGGACCGCAGTCCATGGAGTCGAGCCGAGAAGACGGTCACAATTTCATCTCCCGCTCCGTTCGAACGTGATCGGGAGGTGCTGTACTCCATACACAACCGCACTCCCGGTCGCTTGCAGAGGCACGCTACGTACGCACTTGATCTCTTGCAGTCGCTCAAGCATCAGCGTCAGGGCAATCTTGGATTCGAGTCGCGCAAGCGGTGCTCCAACACAAAAATGAATGCCGTGTCCAAATGCAATATGCCGATTTGGTGTCCTCTTGATGTCAAAGAGGTCTGGGTTGGGAAACTGGCGCTCGTCACGATTGGCCGAGCCGATCCAGGCAAGTACCTCCTGATCTGCTCGTATGTTGTGGCCTTCCAGGGTGATATCGGCAATCGCTCGGCGAGACATGAATTGGACGGGCGAGCGATAGCGCAATACCTCTTCAATCGCCCCTGGCATCAAGGCAGGCTCGGCTCGCAGTTGCTCCATCACCTCAGGATGCTCGTCGAAGCAGAGGAAGGCATTTCCGATCAGGTTGGTGGTGGTCTCGTTTCCCGCGACCAGCAGAAGGATGCAGAAGCCGAGCAGTTCTTGCTGATTGAGATGCTGCCCATCAATCTGCGCGTTCAGTAAGGCAGTGATTAGGTCATCTTTGGCTTCGTGGCGGCGTTGCTCAATCATATTGAGGAAATACGCGCTCATCTCTGCCTGTGGGTTGCCCCCTTCAGGATAGGAAGCACCGACGACGGCATCAGACCAGATTTTGAAACGTTGCCGGTCTTCCTGTGGGATACCCAACATTTCCGCAATGACGATCACCGGAAGTGGATAGGCAAGGTCATCAATGACATCCATACGGCCAGTGGCGATGACCCGATCAAGCAGGTCATTGACAATGGCCGTTATACGGCCCGACAACTGGGCCACGGCCCGTGGGGTAAAGGCTTGAGTGACCAGGTTGCGCAATTGCCTATGACGCGGTGGGTCCATGCTGATCAGGCTGGAGCCCAATGGGCCCTGACCTCTGAAGGCTGAAGAAAAGACTGCGTAGTCCGAGAGGACGCGCAGGACTTCATCATAGCGGAATACTTGCCAGCCACCGTACCGCGGCTCATAGCGAATCGGTTGTGACTCCCGCATGAAGCGATACCAGGGAAAAGGATTCAGCGCCCGGTCTTCTACGGTGTTTTGCATGTGTTCTATCTCCTGGTGCTTGCACCGGAATATCCGGCGCAAGGAAGTGACCTTCTAGTTATCTCTTGACTAATAGGGATATGTTTTGACCTTTTCGGTTTATCTATGACTTTATAGTCATTATTTTACTTCAAAGTCATGACAAAGTCAAGGGTTTCTGAAGCGCAGTGACCCCAAAAAGTAACTGTGCGAGGTAGTTCGCCCAGCTACTCGGTTACCGATTAGAAGATGCCTGCAAGATGCGTTCCAGGGCTGATCCACCGCACATGCTGGCTCACGGAAGCTTTTCACTGGAGTGCAGAGACATTTCCGCAGGGAGGCAAAAGTGGAATGCCTCCCTATCTCCCCAAATTCGGGCTGGTTCATGCAATTGCTAATGCACAACCACAACCAGATTCATGCCTTGATGAACGATGCAGTACAAATGATAGGTACCAGCCGTGTTGAATGGTCCGACCGTTTGGCTCTGGCCAGCGGAGTTGAACTGTAAATTGCTCACCGTGGGGGCACCGGATTCCGTCGTTGGCTTGGGAGTGCCATTAACCCAGGAACCATTGCTAATAATATGTGTCACCGCAACGTCATCGACCAGGTTGAGGCTGCTGCCCTTGCTAATGGTGACCGACGACTGCATAAAGTTTGTGTTGCCCATATGGACATCGGTGCTTCCACCACCGCTACTGCCACAAGCTACAGCTAGCACTGTGACCAGGCTCAGTACTACCAGACCTGTTATAAGCTTTTTCATGGCGCTTGCTTCTCTCCTTTGAGCATAGGTAAAACGATAGGACATCCCTGGTCGAGCGTGTCCTATTTTGTATTATAGGCCCGATAATCTAACAGAGGCGCATACTGGTATAGCAGGGTGAGTGTCAGATTTTTGCACAAAGTGGGCACCCAGCCCCAGGGCGCAGGCAAGCTGCGCCCTGGGGCTGGGTGGTTTGGCTGCACGCAAAATGTTGACGCTCACCCGGTATAGCACTGCGATTTGATTAAACCCATCCCAAGGCGCTAGACTACATTAATGCGCCGACCACCCGCAGTCGATCATCTGGGCGCTACCAGTAATCGCGCTAGCGGCATCGCTGCAGAGGTAGGTTGCCAACTGGGCTACCTCCTCGGGCTCCAGCAGGCGATGAATAGCCCCTTCAGTGACCATGATCTTCTCCACCACTTCCGATTCAGGGATGCCGTGAACGCGCGCCTGGTCGGCAATCTGTTTCTCGACGAGCGCAGTGCGCACATAAGATGGGCAGATGGCATTACAGGTGACGCCGTGCTCCGCCGCCTCGAGGGCCGTGACACGTGTTAGCCCCAACAATCCATGTTTGGCCGTGACATAAGCGGATTTGAAGGCTGATCCTCGCAGAGAATGTATGGAGGCAATATTGATGATGCGCCCCCATTTGTGAGCATACATGTCGGGTAAAACGGCCTTGGTGAGCAAGAACGGCGCAGTGAGCATGATTTCAATGATCTGCCGCCATTTTGCCTCTGGGAACTCGGTGATGGGCGCGACATACTGAATGCCAGCGTTGTTCACCAGGATATCTACCCGTCCTTCTGCGGCGATAGTGTCGGCTACGAGTCGTTGAATATCCTCTGCGTTTGCCATATCCGCCCGCTGGAAACGTGCCCCGGCCAGTTTGGCAGCGGCTGCACGTCCACCCTCAACGTCGATATCCGACAACGTCACTCGTACACCGTGCTGCGCGAAATCCTGCGCGATCGCTAATCCAATACCAGAAGCCGCCCCTGTCACAATGGCGACCTTGCCTTGCAGACTTGTCATGGAAATATCTCCTCTCTTTCTTTGCGTTCTATGCAAAGGATAGCGCATATCTGGCAATTTTTGCAACTGAGCTGCCGGAGTGTTATCATTAATCTGCAAGACACAAACACCGCTTGAAGGAAAGAAGCATGATAAAAACGAGTCTACCGGCTGGCCTGGAGCGCCGCCGGGAAGATGTTAAGCTGATCACCGGCACCTCTCACTATGTGGATGACCTGAGACCGCCAGCAGGGCGACCGGCGGCCTTGCATCTGGCTGTGGTGCGCAGCCCATACGCTCACGCTGAGATCAAAAACATCCAGTTGGAGGCGGCGCGGGCGCTGCCGGGCGTCGTGGCCGCGTTTGCGGGCGCGGAACTGGTAAGCGGTATGCGCACGATTGATACGATTCCGGCACCAGGTCTCAAAAAACCGGAACGGCGACCGTTGGCCCTGGGCCGGGTGCGCTACGTAGGCGATCCGGTGGCGGTCGTGCTGGCTGAAAACCTCTCTGTTGCCCTGGACGCCCGCGACCTGGTCGCAGTAGACTACACACCCTTGCCCGCAGTCGTTGATCCCGAAGCCGCACTTGCCCCGAACGCGCCGCTGCTCTACGACGAACTGGGCTCTAACGTCGCTTTCCGTTCCCAGTCGGGTGGCGGCGACATCGCGGCAGCATTCGCGAACGCTGACCACGTCGTGCGTCTACGGCTCGTCAACCAACGGCTCGCTCCTGGTTCGCTGGAGCCACGAGCCTGCATGTTCGACTTTGATCCGGCTAGCGGCGAGCTGACGGCCTGGGTATCTTCTCAAGCAGTCCACCGGGTACTAGACGCGCTGAGCGGTTTCCTGGGCATCGAACGTAGCCGCATCCGTGTCTACAACGCCGAAGTAGGCGGCGGGTTTGGTAGTAAAACCGCCTTTGTGGGTGAAGAGATCGTGGCCGCAGCGCTGGCCGTCAGGTATGGACGACCGGTGAAGTGGATTGAAAGCCGCAGCGAGAATTTGCAGGCGCAAACCCATGGGCGCGGCCAGATCAACTATGTCGAGGCTGCTTTCCAGAACGATGGCCGACTGCTCGGCCTCAAAGTGCGCACCATTGCTGACCTGGGTGCATTCCTCGCTATGTCAACGGTTTTGGTACCCAATGGTACTCCTTTCATGCTCAACGGTCCCTACCAGGTGAAAGCGGTGGACAGCCAGGTGGTGGGTGCTTTGACCAACAAGGTGCCGACGGGTGCCTACCGGGGCGCTGGCCGCCCGGAAGCGGCCTACATCCTGGAACGTACAATGGACCGCATCGCTCACGAACTAGGTCTCGACCCCGCCGAGGTGCGCCGCCGTAACTTTATCGCACCCGATGCATTCCCTTATCAAACAGTGACAGGTATGCAATACGATAGCGGTAACTACCAGGCTGCGCTCGACAAAGCACTTGCATTGGCCGACTACGCCGGCTGGCGGGAGAAACAGCGCGAACGTCGCGAGGCGAGCACGGCCGCAATGGAGCGGAGCTTGCGCAGCGCCTATCAATCCTTGGAACCTCCACTGCTCGGTATTGGCCTGTCCACCTTTACGGAGATTTCAGGCGGTGCCGTCGGCCCCAATCGACCCGGGATACCGCAGGAAGCAGCCACGGTGCGCATTCGCCAGGATGGGACCATCCTGGTGCAAAGCGGCGTCGCCACCAACGGGCAGGGTCACTTTACGGCATTTGCCCAGATCGCAGCAACCACCTTTCGCCTGCCCCCCGAGAAGATAGAAGTGCGCATGAATGACTCGGCGCTGCCGGCTTATGGCATCGGCACGTTCGGCAGCCGCACAACGCAGATCGCCGGTTCTGCCGTGCTGCTGGCTGCTGAAGCGGCTCGCGAGAAAGCGTTACAGGTAGCAGCACGGATGCTGGAAGCCGCTCCGGCGGACCTGGTGATGGAGGACGGTCGCGTGATGGTGCAAGGTGTTCCGGCACGAGCGATTGCATTGGGTGAATTGGCCCGCGTGGTAGAGGAGCAACCGGACCTGATCGAGCGGGAACCGCCCAATCCGGTCAATGGCGTACCCATCGAAGGCCTGGCGGCCTGGCGCGATTTTAGCCCGTCAAGCCCAACGTTCTCGTCTGGCGCCCACCTGGCCGTGGTCGAGGTGGACAGCGACACGGGTGATGTGCATATTCTGCGCTATGTGGCAGTGGATGACTGCGGACGGGTGCTCAATCACTACCTGGCCGAAGCGCAGATACACGGGGCACTGGCTCAGGGCATTGGCCAGGCCCTCTATGAAGAAGCTCTGTACGACCAGGATGGTCAGTTCCTGACAGGCAGTTTGATGGATTACACCTTGCCAAATGCCGAGCAAGTCCCCGCTTTTATCACCGCCGTCGTAGAGACGCCTTCACCCATCAATCCGTTGGGGGCGAAGGGTGTGGGCGAGGCGGGTTGTATCGGCGCGCCGCCAGCGATTGTGAATGCGGTGCTGGATGCTCTCGCGCCATTAGGCATCAAAACGATTGACATGCCGCTCAGGCCTGAAAAGGTCTGGGCCTTGATCCAGGCTGCTCGCCAGGGCACGCTCAAACAAGTGGATCCGACGACGCCACCTGTTTTCGATGCGGATGCACAGTCACAGGCAGGTGGTGTGCCAGACTTTGAATAATCGCCTCCACTGTAGACACCAAGAGGAGCTTTAAACAGTCACGAAACTTTTTTGCAACATAACCGGAGGTAGCAATCATGAGCACCCAAGAAGACACTATCGTGATTCGTGCAGGCGAGGAGTTTGATCTCCCGAAGGTGGAACAGTACCTGCGCAGCCATATCGCGGGATTAGGCGAAGGCGAGCTGCATGTACGGCAGTTTCCTTCTGGAGCCTCCAACCTGACTTATCTGCTGCAGATAGGCGATTGGGAAGCCGTACTGCGCCGCCCACCGCTTGGGCCGGTGGCCCCAAAAGCGCATGACATGGAGCGGGAAGCGAGCCTGCTCCAGAAGGTCCACTCCGTCTTTCCATTGGCACCAAAACCCTATCTCATCTGCAACGATCCCTCTATCTTAGGAGTGCCGTTCTACGTGATGGAACGACGCACAGGGGAGGTGATCAACAGCTCTTTTCCACCAGGGATAACCCCCACCGAAGAACTCTGCCATAACATCTCCCTGATGGTAGTCGAGACGCTAGTACAGATACATGCCATCGACTGGCGTGCAGCCGGGCTGAGTGAATTTGGCCACCCCGAAGGTTTTCTCGCTCGCCAGGTGAAGGGTTGGATTGAACGCTACTTCCGCGCCCAAACGGACGAGATTCCCCAGGTGGAGCCGCTCACGCGCTGGTTAGCTGAGCATGTTCCAGCAAGCCCGCCGGCAACGCTGATCCACAACGATTTCAAGCTGAACAATATACTCTTAAGCCCCAACGACCTGACCAGGCCAGTCGCAGTGCTGGATTGGGAGATGGCAACCATTGGCGATCCGCTCTTTGATCTCGCCACCTCTTTAAGCTACTGGGTCAACGCCCGCGATCCTGAAGAGGTGCAGACGGTTCTGCCGGCAGTGACCGCTATGCCAGGCTTTATCAGCCGGGAGCAGTTCATGGACCTGTATGCACAAAAAAGTGGTCGCAATCTTTCTTCTATGCACTTTTACATGACGTTTGCTTACTTCAAACTGGTTGTGATCATACAGCAGATCTACGTCCGTTGGAAGCGTGGACAGACGCAAGATGAGCGTTTTGGGCTTTTCGGTGACCGCGTCCGTAGCCTTATTTCGTATACTGCGCAGCTCGCTGAAGCGGGCAAACTGTAAATATCAGTCTATATTATGCTAGAAGGTAACTCTTCAGCACTCCTCGCCGCCTGCGGCGGCTCGCCCATTTGGTAGTGGGTGCGGGCTGTGCCGCCTGCGGCGGCACAGCCCGCACCCACTACCAAATATTTGCGAACTGCCGAAGGCAGTGAGGAGTCTCAGAACAAAGAGACCTGAATAGCTACGCTAGAAGGAGGAAGCGCATCATGAAAGCTGTGCTATGCAAAACATATGGTCCCCCCGAAAGCCTCGTGCTGGAGGAGGTCGAGCCACTCAAACCAGGCAAGGGACAGGTGGTTATTGGTGTAAGGGCGTGTGGGGTGAACTTCCCGGATACGCTGATCATCCAAGGCAAGTACCAGTTCAAACCTCCCATGCCGTTCTCGCCGGGGAGTGAGGTTGCCGGCGTGGTCAAAGAAATCGGCGCGGGCGTGGATTCTGTGAAGGTTGGGGACCGGGTGATCGCGTTCACCGGCCACGGCGGCTTTGCCGAGGAGGTGCTGGCCGAAGCTGCACAACTCATTCCGATGCCCCAGGGGATGGACTTCCCTATCGCCTCAGCTTTTGTGCTGACCTACGGAACGTCGCATTACGCGCTGAAGGACCGGGCACAACTCAAGCCAGGGGAGACCTTGCTGGTACTTGGTGCAGCTGGCGGCGTAGGTCTGGCAGCAGTGGAGATCGGCAAGGTGATGGGAGCCCGCGTGATTGCTGCGGCATCGACCGATGAGAAACTCGAGGTGTGCAAGCAGCACGGTGCGGACGAGCTGATCAATTACACCACCCAGGATCTCAGGGAGCGCGTAAAGGAACTGACGAGAGGGAACGGCGTAGATGTGGTCTACGATCCGGTAGGAGGGAACTTCTCGGAAGCGGCGCTGCGTAGTATAGCATGGGAAGGACGGTTCCTGGTAATCGGTTTCACGGCGGGCGAAATTCCGCGCATCCCACTCAATCTGACGCTGCTCAAAGGTTGCTCAATTGTTGGCGTATTTTGGGGCTCGTTCACGGCCCGTGATCCCAAACGTAACCAGGAGCACCTGGGGGAGCTTCTCTCCTGGCTCACCACGGGCAAGCTCAAGCCGCTGATTTCAGCAACCTACCCGCTCGATCGTGCTGCCGATGCCCTGAATGATATGCTGAACCGCAAGGTGAAGGGCAAGGTAGTGTTACTGGTTGATGAAGCGTGAAGTCGAGCCAGGTGGGGAACCCTGTCCCTCAGACAGGAATTTCCCACCCTTCGAAAAGCCTCTTATAGGCTCAGCCAGCTTCCTCCATACCCCGAATCTTTTCTCTGCAGTGTTGTACTCAGAAGACTTCTTCTCTCTCGCCTGACGCGAACTCGGCTTTCCGACGCTCGAACTCCTCCCGGGTCATGATCCCTTTCTCTAGCAGGAGCTGCTCGAAAGCAGCGAGCCAGTGCTCGTAGTAGTCCGGCGCGCGGCCGGACTTGCAGTCAGTCGAGTTGACCTCCGCGATCAGTCGGGTTTGGAACTCCTCCCAGGGATAGGTCCCTTCACCGTGGAGGGTAACGGCCATGCTGAATACCCGGCCTTCCCAAGGCTCGTAGAAGATCAGCTCTCCATTTTTGCGCGGAAGCGCGGTCGTCCCCTGCATGTTGGCGATTTCGCGATCGATTTCCATCGCTTCGTCCTCCCTTCGATCTAAGGCATTGTAGCTGGCGTCTTCGCCTTCGCGACCCCTATCATGGAGTCGCGGGTGACGAGCGTCACCAGCTCCTCTTCAGTCATCCCCTCTGTTCCTCTTGGGCGCTCCGGTAGGACCATGTAGCGGATCTCGGCACTGCTGTCCCAGACCTTGATCTCGGTCGCCTCGTCGAGCTTCAAGCCGAACTCTTGCAACACCTTCCTCGGCTCGATCACCACCCGCGACCGATAGGGTGGGGACTTGTACCAGACAGGCGGCAGCCCGAGTACCGGCCACGGATAGCAGGAACAGAGGGTACAGACGATGACGTTGTGGATGGTCGGCGTATTCTCGACCACCACCATGTGCTCGCCCTGCCTTCCGCCAAAGCCGAGTTCGGCAATGGCCGGGGTGGCGTCCGTAAGGAGGCGTTTCTTGTATTCGGCGTCCACCCAGGCGCGAGCGACGACCCTGGCACCGTTTAGTGGTCCGATATCCCTCTCGTAGGCGGTGATCACTTTGTCTACCGCATCGGGCGTGAGCAGCCCCTTCTCGAGCAGGATAGACTCCAGCGCCCGGGTGCGTGCTTCCACGTCAGAGAGTGGAGCTGGATGATGACCGTGTTCACTGCTCATTGGCTCATGACCTCCTCTTGCTCATAACGAACGGGCTGATGCCCTTCACGATGCTGGCTCCAAGTAGCTCTCCCAGAGGTCCAGGTAAATGGAGTCGCGGACAGCGGCCTGTTCTCCCCAGACCTCACGTGCATCGAATCTGACCGTGTAGACGGACTCCGGGTTCTTGCCCCGACCATGCGCGTTCGTGTCCGGGAGAATGAAGGCGCCATGGTCTTTCTCGATTACCCCCCGCTTGCCACGGATGTACCTGGGCAAGCGCGTGTGGCCGCCTGGGTGAATGTTACGTACGGCTATCTTGTCGCCAGGCTTGAATCGAGGAGATGTGGCGATTTCTCGCCTGGTTGAACCTCCTTGACGCACCATCTTCTCTAGTCGCCCGGCCAGTTGGCTTGGGCCGTTGGAGGGAGGGAAGTTCGCTATGGCCTCGGGGTGTTCCTTCACTTGCTTGACCCTGGCCTCGAGTTCTTCCCTGCTGATGATCCCCTTCTCGCCCAGAAGGGTCTCCATCGCAGTGAGCCAGTGCTCATAGTAGCTCGACTCCAGATAATGGATCCAATTCATGCGCTCGATCGCATGGCGAAACTCGTCGGTGTTATAGAGGCCCTGGACCAAGGTGGCGGCCCGGATCGCGAAGACGTCCCTCTCCCACTGTGCGTGGAAGACGGGCTCGTCGTGCTCTGGTGCTATGGGACCGGCCCCTTGCATTCCACCCATATCGTGTATGCCGTTCATCCTGCACCTCCTGATGCCGATTATGCTCGTTCAATCTCCGCCTCCACTGAGAGGTATCTAGCTTCCTACCTGGCTTCGTAAGAAATTAGTCTAAACTCCAATAATAGAGTATAGTCATCCTTGTGGGAAAAATCAAGGATCGGTACGATAACCTTCTCAACGTGTACGGGTAATTTTCGTCAAGCTGCGTGGCTGATCAGGATTCAGCCCCTTCTCAAGCGCCAGGTAGTGAGCAAGGAGTTGACCGGGGATAACATAAGGGAGAGGTGCAAGCAGTTCAGCAATGGTCGTTCGCCCAGTGCTCACAGCAGCATTTCCGCTCCCCGGTGCGCTTGTTCCACGTACTAGCTCAGTGGTAACAGGAGGTAACGTGAGTTGAACGGGGGTCGTGGCCAGTTCTAACAGGCGCTCCTCTTCCGCAACCACAAGGCAGTCTGCGCCCCGCTCTCGTAACCATTGGAGCAATTCGAGCGAATCGGCGCTGGTCCGGCCTGGCGGAGCGAAGACGATGACAGGAAGACCACGTTCGACCAGTGCAGCAGGTCCATGGCGGAAATCGGCAGTCGAAAAGGGAGTCGCGACAACATAGCAGGTCTCTTCCAGCTTCAGAGCCGTCTCACGAGCAGTGCTATACTGGAAGACGCGCCCCAGCACCACGCAGTCGCGGGCATAGACGTAGCGCTGGGCCACCCGTGCAAGAATCTCCTCACTCTTGAGCGCTGCCGTGACGAGGTCTGGAAGCTGCTCGATGCCGTCGCGCAGGAGTTCACCGCCGGGCAGAAACGCAGCCAGCAATGCAAGCACAGCACAGGTGCTGGTGTAGGTCTTGGTAGCGGCAACGCTGCGCTCAGGCCCGGCATGACAGAGCAAGGCATGTTGAGCCGTCCTCGCTAGCTGCGAACCTTCCTGATTGGTAATACCTACAGTGAGGGCTCCAGATGCGCGTGCTCGGGCAACGACTTCAACGATATCGGTCGATTCGCCCGACTGCGAGATGCCAATGACCAGGGCCCGTCCGAGCCGCAGTGAAGCCCCGTAAAGCGTATACAAGGAAGGAGTAGCAAGAGCAACCGGGATGCCGTTCAGATATTGAAAAAGGTACTGAGCATACAGGGCAGCATGATCGGATGTCCCACGAGCGGCCAGGATCACCAGGTCCACACCACGCTGCTGAGCCTCCAGGGCGACCTGGCGAGCAGGCTCGGCAGTGCCGCTTAGAGTGCGGCGCAGCGCTGCTGGTTGCTCCTGAATCTCTTGCAACATATAGGTTTGCACAGGAGGACGAGAGTGTTGCGGCATAAAATGACTCCTTTCTATCGGCCCTATGCCCCCCGGTAAGCCAACTGACCACGTACCCAGGTACGCTGCACGAACCCCTGACCATCCAGGGCCACCAGGTCTGCTTCCGCTCCAGGTGCTATCCTTCCTTTGCGGGCAGCAACACCAGCAATGCGAGCAGGAACGTGCGTCGCCATACTAATTGCCTCAGACCATCCGAGTCCAGTAAAGGCCACCATGTTCCTCACCGCACGATCAAGCGTTAAAACGCTGCCGGCGAGCGTTCCACCGGTCAGTCGTACCGCACCGTCGCGTATAGTAATTTTTCGCCCTACGAACTCGTATTCGCCCTCGGGTAGCCCTGTGGGGGCAATGGCATCGGTAATGAGTGCAACATCGCGGAAGCTGCGGGCTTCAATGGCCAGTTTGAGCATGGCAGGATGCACATGAATGCCATCAGCGATGATTTCTACCGTCGCCCGAGTATCAGCCAGCAGCGCTCCTGGTACACCCGGTGCCCGGTGTCCAAGTGCCGACATGGCATTGAAGAGATGCGTTGAATGGCGTACCCCTCCATCAATGGCCCGCACAGTCTGTTCGTGAGTTGCTGCTGTGTGGCCGACGCATGCCAGGATACCTAGCCGGACAACCGTCGCCAGAAAGCGATCTCCCTCATCTTCCTCTGGTGCATAATCAACCATGCGAACCCAGCCCCTGCCCACTGCTGCCAGTTCCTCCATCTCAGTGGGGTCTGGCCGACGAATGCCTGGCTCGTACTGCGCACCCTTCTTCGCCCGGTTAATAAATGGGCCTTCCAGGCGCATGCCCAGAATCTCAGCTGCCGGAGTACGCCCCTGGTTCTCCGCTGCGCTCGCCACCCGTCGTACCTGCGGTGCCGTCTCGGCCTTGCTCAGAGTCGCAATGGTGGGAAAATACGACGTTACCCCCGTTCGCGGCAACTCACGAGCCATGGCCTCTACATCTTCTCGTGTCCCAGTGGTCACGTCATGCCCACAAAAACCGTGGATATGCAGATCAATGTAACCAGGGGCCAGGCTCCACGAGCCTAGATCGGTCACTTCCAGCGCCGCATTCGGCATACGCTCTGCTAAGCGACGCCTGACCGCAGCAGCATCCACTCCCCGCCAGACGTCACGGATCGTTGTTCCCTCAAGCACCACAGCGATCGGTCCCGTTATCTCTTCCGGCGCGTAGAGCCTTGCCGCCACCAGTACCTGCAGTGACTGTACTCGTGCGTCCTCTGTCTCATCAAGCATCGTTCAATACCTCACGATTCCGCCAACGCTTGCTGCGCCCGTGCTTGCATCTCAGCAATGGTCATAGTTGAAAGCACACGTTTGACCACAGGAACGCGGACAGGCGCAACGGAGAGTTCACGGACTCCTAATCCCACCAGCAGCGGAACCGCGTCTACATCACCGGCCAGTTGTCCACACACAGCGACGGGCATGCCTGCTCGACAGACCTGTGCGATGAGGCGCAAGATTGCCGTTCCCAACGGCTTTGCACGGTCCCGGACCTGTGCATTTGTGCGGTCAACGGCATAGGTGTACTGAATCAGGTCGTTGGTGCCAATCGAGGCAAAATCGATCAGTCCGCGAAATTGATCGAGGGTCACGGCTGCCGCTGGCGTCTCAACCATGATGCCAATCGGGATACGACGGACGGGTTGTCCACCGCGCTCCAGGTCTTTTAGGGCTCGATCGATCAGTGTGCGGGCAGCCTCCACCTCTTGCGGTACAGCCACCATTGGCAGCATGATGCGCAGATCATGGGTGAGAGCAGCACGCAAAATAGCGCGGACCTGGGGCAGGAAAACTTCTTCTGGTCGGTCGAGGCCGAGGCGAATGCCGCGCCACCCCAGGAAGGGATTTGCTTCCGTCGGCATGTCCAGACCCGGAACCGGCTTATCGCCACCAATGTCAAAGGTGCGCACGATCAGAGGTCGCTGCAGGACAGCGGCTACTTCCTGGTAAATCTCCCACTGCGCCTCCTCTGAGGGAAGGCCATGCGCGGCAATCAATTCAGTGCGGAACAGGCCGACACCCTCGGCTCCCATCTCAACCGCTTTATGCGCTTCAGCCAGCGATGCAATGTTGGCGAACACCTCGATCCTGACTCCATCGGCGGTCATACCGGGTCGGTCGCGGTAGAACTCCAGGTCCTGTTTGTCACGTTGTGCTGCCGCCAGGC
>WNFT01000648.1_pt1 | contig 34550 bp, 32 predicted proteins | sample 5400191 | NCBI WGS metagenome assembly WNFT01 (sample SAMN13153359, study PRJNA577476) | soil metagenome | isolation source: 80 cm saprolite under Madrone tree | place: USA:California | collected 2016-06-14 | reverse complement strand
GGGTCCTTCAATGAGGCGGACCGCGTCCTTGACGGGAGTGTGCATCAAGGCACCTTCGTTGGCTTGTGCTTTGATATCTTGTGGACTGTGAATATGCCAGATATGGTCCTGGTGATCGAAGTTCAGGAAGGCGACTGAGAGGGCGAGTAAAGACATCAGGCGTCGCCCGCCGGTGACGGATAGGTGAATGTGGCGGTGCTGGCGTTTCAGGTCGCAGATTAGTTGATGGATGGTGTCGAGCGTGCCGTTGGCGCTTTCGTTATCTATAATGTCATCGAGGGGGTCTTCGTCAAGGCGTAGGACGTGTGGACGAAGATGGCATTTGATCGTGCGACCATCTATCTGGTACTGGTCTCCGACGAACTCGGCGTTGAGGCAGTCTAGAGAATGTTGCAGGCGTGGATGCGAGGCCTGGGGGTGAACGACGATGACCTCGCTGATGGGAAAACCACGGTGGAGCAGGAGATCGAGTGTAAACGTCACGACCTGGGGCTGTCCACCTAATGTTGCTAATAATGTGTGGATGTATTTTGACATAACAACCTTTCCACCTGGCGAAATAATAATTGACAGGAGCATACTAGAGATGAATCTCTTACCCGCTATTTTGTTTGGGGGGCCACCCCACGCAGGGAAATCGGTCCTGTTCTATAGCCTGGCGAAGGCGCTGCGTGAACGCGGTATTCCCCATCATGCTATTCGGGCATGCCCCGATGGTGAAGGTAACTGGTTCCACGAACTTGACCAGGACAAAGTACGGCTGATACGTGTCAAGGGCGCATGGACAGATGACTTTGTGAAGCGCATCTGTCTCGACATAGAGCGGCGTCATCTCCCACTCCTGGTTGATATTGGCGGACGCCCCACAGAGCAACAAACCTGCTTATTTCGCAACTGTACACATTCCTTGCTCCTGCTGCGTAGCGATCAGGAGGACAATGCCGATTTCTGGCGTCACCTGGTGAAGGTGAATAGCTTGTTGCCACTGGCCGAATTGTATTCCCAACGGGATGGTACATCCAGCATTGAGTCCGATGGGCCGGTGATCGCAGGAACTCTCGCCGGGCTGGAGCGTGGTTCCCTGGTACATGGTCCGCTCTTTGATGCGCTTGTGGGGCGTATCGTGCTGCTGTTTACCTCCTACTCTCCTGAAGAACTAGAAAAAACGAAGCTGGACATGGCTCCGGCAGAACTGGTTGTAAACCTGGATACGTTCCTGCAAGCCTGGGCTCCGCACGCAAGACGCTGGGAGCGAGGGATGATCCCACGCCTGCTTAGCGAATTGCCAGGCGATGTGCCGCTGGCTGTGTATGGTCCAGGGCCGAACTGGCTCTACGGAGCCCTGGCAGCGCACGCCGGGCAAGAGGCATTTTACCAGTTCGATCCGCGGATCGGGTGGGTAGCACCGCTCCCTCTCCAGATCAGCGTGGACACGACAGCAGAGGTTCAGGTAGAACTGCGCACCTATGAGCATGTAAGCGTGCTCTCTATGCGCATCATGAGCGATCACCTGGATTATTTACAGGTGGACCGACTGCCGTTCCCACCGGTGCCTGCGGACCGTGGTTTGATTCTCGATGGTCGCATACCACATTGGCTGCTGACGGCGCTGGTGCGCCTGTACAAGGAGGCCGGTGTGCTCTGGATAGCCTGCCGCCAAATACAACTGGAAGGGGCGGTCGTTGTGACTTCGCGCACGGTAAACCAGGTGCCCGGCGATCTCGTCGCTCTACCGGCTTCGTAGGATAACTTCTGGGATTATAACACATCGGGGGGTGGAAATGCACTCATATGGGCAATAATTCCTGGTAGAATGTTTGAAGGTTTTGGGGTGGGACTGGCATCTCTCCCTGACAGTTTTTCGGGGTGGTGCATCGAGCGGCGTGTCGTGAGGCCTGGCACCCACAAGGGCCCCACCGCCCAACCCAGCCACCCCGTGCCACTACATTTTGGGGGACGCCACCCCACCCCAGACGACGGGGCGGTGCATCGAGCGGCGCGTCGTGAGGCCTGGCACCCGCAAGGGCCCCACCGCCCAACCCAGACGACGGCGTGGCGGGCCACACGTGTGGGGCGAAGGGCCGTATGAAATGTAGTGGCACGGGGTGGTGGTGTGGGGCGGATGGGCCCTTGTGGGTGCCAGGGCCCTGCCAGGTTGTTACATTAATTGAACATGGATACCGTATTATAATAAATGTAAATATGATAGTACCCATGGCGAAAGGATTGTTAGGATGGCACTCTCACATTCTTCGAGTGCTCCGGCCAAGCTCTACGCTTTTCTTTTGAAGTTGCGCCCGCTGCAGCAGGGGACGCTGATGCCCTTCTCGGGCGAACTGGTGCATGGTGCGTGGTTGGGCTGGTTGAGGTCTGCCGCCCCGGATGTGGCGGCATGGCTGCACGAGGGCAGCAAGCAACGTCTCTTCACGTGCTCCAGTCTGCAATTTGCGCTGCCTGAAGGGAGGATGCACCAGGCGGAGCGAGAGAATGTGCATCTGCCGCTGGACCCGGAAAAGACTTACACGATACGCATTACGCTGCTACTGGGCGAGTTGTTCCCGCTGTTTCACAATGCACTGATGCACTTCAACATGACGGAGTTCGGAGCCAAGAAGCCGCCGTTCATGCGCATTGGCAAGCAGGTCTTTTTGCTGGAAGAAGTGCTTGCTGACAGGGATGATCCCTCGGGTTGGACGGGGTTCACGTCGTTTGCTCAGCTGGTGGAGAAGGCGAAGACGCTGCGGTTGGGCAAGGCTGAGCCGTTGGCGTTGGAGTTTGCCTCGCTGACGACGTTTAACAGGGGCAATGCGAAGAACAGGGCGTACGGTAACCATTTTGCACGTTTGCCGTTGCCGCAGTATATCTTTCCGGGGCTGGCGAGGCGCTGGCAGGAGCTGGCGCCGCCGGAGTTGGCACATGTGGTGCAGCTTGAGCGGGTGGAGCAGTACATGCAGGATGATGGGGTGGTGGTGGTGGATTATGATCTGAGGCCGCACCAGGTGCACTTTACGACGCATGTGCAGCCGGGTTTTGTGGGGGTGTGCAAGTATCATGTGCGTGGTCCTGATGAGGAGACGACGGCGGAGGTTCCGTTGACGGTGAAGCAGCAGGTATTGTTGCTGGCACAGCTGGCGTTTTATTGTGGGGTTGGCTACAAGACAGCGATGGGGATGGGGCAGGTACGTTTATAGTCTCTGTGGAGCTTGCCTGCCGAAGGTGGGGGTATTGGGTCGAGGTGAGCTGGCGCGGCGCTTCGTGATTGGCAAACTCTCCAATCAGCGTACGATGTTGCAGCGCTACCACCGCCGTCAAGCTGATGCTGAGATGAGGCAGGCGATTGAGCAGATAGGCCATCTGCTGCGCCAACTGGCAGCCTTGCCCTTGGAGAAGGCCCGCGTTGCTCACAGGCTGGCCAGTGGGGACCATCGCCTTGCAGGCACCCCCCTTGAAGCGATTCTGGGCCTGGAAGGAGCGGGCAGTGCGGCCTACTTTCAGTGCTTTGGCAAGCTGCTCACGGACCAGAAGCAGTGGCCCTTTGCCAGGTGCATCAAGCGGCCGCCAACGGACCCGGTGAATGCCTTGCTCAGTTTTGGCTACGCGCTGCTGACCAATGCCATCAAATACTCGCCACAAGCGGAAACGGTCTTCGTGAGAGTCGCGCACACGCACGAGACGCTGACGGTGGGTGTGCAGGATTTCGGGATCGGCGTCGCCCAGAGCCATCAGCAGAGGCTCTTCGAGCGATTCTATCGTGTTTATAGTGAGAAAGATCAAACCTACCCGGGTTTAGGTATCGGCCTCTACATTGCACATGAAATTATCCAGCGTCATGGCGGGACGATGTGGGTAGAAAGTGCAAAGGGGAAAGGATCAACCTTTTCCTTTTCGCTCCCCATCCGATGAAGAAGAGGGGGCAACGGAGACAGCAAACAGGTGGGCAACAATGAAGAAGAGAGTACTGGTTGTAGACGACCACCCAGACATTTTGGAAGTAGTGAAAATGACCTTAGAGATCGCAGGCTACGAGGTATCCACGAGTCTGACGGGTGCGTGTTTCCAGCAGCTGGAGAACGACTTGCCGGACCTGATCCTGCTCGATGTCTTGTTGTCAGGAGAAGATGGCTACGCGATTTGCCAGCGCTTAAAGGACGATGAGAAAACCAGGCACATTCCCGTGATCCTTCTCTCAGCCCACACTGGTCTGCCGGAAACTGCCGATGGCTGCGGTGCCGATGACTTCCTTGCCAAGCCATTTCGTATAGCCATCATCAGGGATATGGTGAAGAAGTATCTCGCGGATTCCCCATCGGCAAAGGATTGAGCGTGGATTACCGATCGGCTAGAGGATAGCCTTTTATTCTGAACGACGAATCATTGCCCTGACGAGCCGAATTTCATCGTAGGAATATTCATCGCCCAGAAAATCCTTGACAGGTTTGAGCGCCTCACTGCCCACCTGTTGCAGAGCATCTACTATCATTTCATAATGACCCGGTTGAATCAAATTCTCAACATCAATCACCTCACCTGTTTCAATAAGCTCGGCCAGATGGCTTATGATGGTACTTGCTTTGAGGTTACGTTCTAAGACTATCTCCTCAATACTTCGTCCTTGCCTGTAAAGGTCGAGCGTGAGTTGGCGCGTAGGTGGGCCTGTGTTGACTCGTGGAGTAGCTGGCCCCTCCGTTTTCTTCTCTTTTTCCTCTTTGAGTGGCTCCAGACCCATAATCAGGTTGTGCAGCTCGCAGTACTCTCTTATAGCATGAGCAAAGGGTGTAAAGTACGCTTCTAGCTTGCGGCTTCCAACTCCAGGAATTTTAGCAAACTGTGCCTCGCTTTGAGGACGCGATTGGACCATAGCCTGCAAACTGCTATCGGGAAACACGACGTAGGGAGGAACTCCTTGATCGTCTGCAAGCTGTTTGCGAAGATTGCGGAGGTGTTGGAATAACCCCATCTCCTCTGGTGCGAGGGTGTGAGATACACCCTCGCTCGTCTTGTGCTGGCGTGCTGGTGAAGATAGAATCTCAACGCCGAGCTCTTTGCGCAAGACTTCGGCGGAGCGCTTGTTCAGTTTGAGCACCGGGTATCCATCGTTCGTTTCACTCAGCAATCCCTGCTGTAACAACGCGCGACCGAGGCGCAGCCATTCGTCAGCACTCAAGTCCTTTCCGATGCCGTAAGTACTAAGCTGATCATGGCTCAGGTCACGAATCCTCTGTGTATTCGCCCCGCGCAGGACATCGACAATATGCCGCATGCCGAAGCGCTGCTGCGTTCTGTACACGCACATTAGGAACTTTCGTGCATCATCGGTGCGGTCTTCCATTGTGGTGATGGGACGCAGGCAGTTATCGCAGTTGCCACAGTTCTCGTCTTGAAATGTTTCACCAAAATAGGCCAGCAGAGTGCAGCGGCGACAGATAGCGCTTTCACCATATGCAACAACCTGCTGAATTTGTTGGCGAGCAATACGTAGTTCTTGCTCATCCGTTTTCTGGGCGAGCATAAACTCAAACTTTGTCCGGTCTCCATACTGGAAAAAGAGGATGCACTGCGCTTCCTGTCCATCACGTCCCGCACGCCCAGACTCTTGATAGTAACTTTCCAAGCTTTTCGGCATATCATAATGAATAACAGCACGAATATCAGGTTTGGCAATACCCATACCGAACGCGATGGTGGCGACCAGCACCGACACATCATCACGCATAAAGCGAGCTTGATGCTCCGTGCGCTGCTCGCTGGTCAACCCTGCATGGTAGGGGAGTGCACGAATACCATCGCGCCTGAGAGCCTCGCTCATGTCGTCAACACTCCTGCGACTTTGACAATAGACGATGACCGGAGCGTCAGGATGACTGCGTAGGAGTTGTAACAGTTCGCGGTAGGAACCTTGATGCTTTTGACGAACCTCATAGTAGAGGTTAGGACGGTTGAAACTGGCAATATGGATGAATGGATCATTGAGCTTTAACTGAGTAAGAATATCATCACGCACCCGTTCTGTTGCCGTCGCTGTGAGAGCTAACATCGGTACCTTTGGGTACCGGTCGCGCAGTTGGCCCAGTTGGCGATACTCAGGACGAAAATCATGCCCCCATTCGCTCACACAGTGCGCCTCGTCGACTGCCAGCAATGAAAGGCCGACATGATCCTGGACCTGGTCAAGCAGGTATAAAAAGTTATCGCTCAACAGGCGCTCTGGTGCCACATAGAGCAACTTTACTTTGCCATTCAATGCAGCCCGTTCTCGCTGAGACCGTTCAATGCTGCTGAGCGAACTGTTCACGAAAGTAGCGGGTATCCCGTTGGCTCTCAGCCGGTCTACCTGGTCGTGCATCAGCGCAATCAATGGCGAGATGACTACCGTCAGCCCCGGCATGAGTAACGCCGGCAGTTGATACGTGAGCGATTTGCCGCCACCGGTGGGCATGAGAACGAAGGCATCGCGTCCAGTTAATGTTTGCTCGATGATCTCTTGTTGCCCTGGCCAAAATGTGTCATGTCCGAAATGTTGTTTGAGTGTCGCTTCGATGGTTGTCAATTGTTGAAATATCCTCTTTCTACCTCATTGCCTTTGATGATATCACATCAAGAGGTCTGGGTCCTACTATTAAAGAACCACACCCGAAGGTCAGGGCGATGTAAAAGTCGTCCTTGTGCTCATGTCGGCCCCGCAAGCGGGGCCGACATTCAGAGGAATGGTTGAGATTGCGGCAGGCTGAAAGCCTGCCGCAATCTCAACCATTCCTCTTTAGCGAGCGCCGAAGGCGCGAGGAAAGGCAATGAAAGGTGACTTTTACATCGCCCTGCCCGAAGGTCCGGTCTCCTGCTCCTACCAACAAAAATATGATAAACTAGGGGGTAACTACTCAGGACACCTCTATGCAACACGAAGAAAACAATGAGATTGCTAATTATTGAAGATGAAACCGACTTTGCCGACGCCTTAGCAAAAGGTCTGCGGCACCATGGATTTGCCGTAGATGTCGTCTACACGGGGGAGCTAGGGAAAGAACTGGCCATGCTCCATGACTATGACCTCCTGATTCTGGACCTCAACCTCCCCGAGATAGATGGACTCGAGATCTGTCAACAGGTGCGTGCCTGTAAACCATCGTTACTCATCATCATGCTGACGGCTCGCAGCCAACCCGAGGAACGTGTTGCCGGTCTTGATCTGGGAGCCGACGACTACCTGGTCAAACCTTTTCACTTTGCCGAGTTGATCGCGCGGATTCGTGCCCTGCTGCGCAGAGATATGCGGGTGCGTGCACTCTTGCTGCACTATGCAGATGTGAAATTGGATCCGAATGCACGTGTTGTCTGGCAGGGCAACCACCGGCTGGACCTGACGAGCAAAGAGTTTAGCATCCTGGAGTACCTGTTGCGCCACCAGGGAGAAATTGTCAGCCAGGAAGCGTTGTTAGAACATGTTTGGGATATGCACATGAACCCATTCACGAACACCGTGCGCGTCCACGTCAATTCGCTGCGACGCAAGTTGGGGGACCTGGCGGACACGCCGCGATACATTGAGACGGTCATCGGTCAAGGCTACCGGCTGGGCCCGCTAGGTGGGCCGGAGAAAGCCCTGTGAAGATTCTGCAAACTCCTCGGTTTCGACAGCGCTGGCAATGGAAAAAGTGGCGTCTTCCGCTACGGCTACAGTTGGCACTGTGGTCGGCCGGGTTGGTATTGATCTTAAGCTTCGGGCTTTTGCTCTTTATCAACATCAGGGAACTCAGTACGTTCCCGCGCATCATACGGCTGAATGATCCTCCATTTGTGAGTACAATACAAGGTTATGGTCGTCAACCACCACATTTTTTTAGGAGGAGACCAGGGAATCCGCTCGAGCGGGCCCTCCTTTTCGAGCTCAGAAGCGTTTCACTGACCGGGCTACTGTGCGTCTCTGTCTTAGGTGGGGCAGGCGCCTATTGGCTCGCTGGCATCGCGTTGCGTCCGGTGCGGCGGGTGAGTGCAGCGGCCCGGCGCATCAGCGCGAACACCCTCCATACACGCCTTGTTCGCAATGGTCCCAATGATGAGATCAAGGAACTATCTGACACCTTTGATGCAATGTTGGGGCGCCTGGAAGGGACGTTTGAACAGCAAGGTCGCTTCATAGGAGACATCGCTCACGAATTGCGCACGCCCCTGGCCTCACTGCGTACCAACCTGGAAGTGGTGGCCACCGATGAGGGCGCCACATTGGGTGATTATCGCGCGATGGCCGCTACACAAGAGCGAGCACTAACGCGCCTGGAGCGCCTGGTAGCCGATCTGCTCATCCTGGCAAGGAGTGAACAGCCCGCTGCCCGTAGTGAAGTGACGTTGGAATCACTGTTGGAAGAAGTTATGGCTGAACTAAAGCAAGCTGCCGATACACGAGGAGTGAGAGTACAGCTTCTCACGAAGGCAGAAGTAATCATACCTGGAGATGAGTCACTTTTAGCCCGCGTATTCAGCAATCTGGTCGAGAACGGAATTCACTATAACCAACCAGGAGGAGCAGTGGTGATTACGATCGACCGGAAAGAAGGGTGGGCGGTAGTAATCGTTGCCGATACAGGCATAGGCATTCCAGCCGAGAAGCGGGCCCACATTTTTGAGCGCTTCTATCGTGTCGATTCCTCACGGACACGACATCAAGGGGGTGCTGGTCTCGGCCTCTCGATCGTCGCCGCCATTGTACAGCAGCATGGTGGGCAGGTGTATGTTGAGAGCACTCCCGCCATCGGCAGTACGTTTACCGTACTGCTGCCACTGTAGCAACCTATCCCTGGTTACATCTCAGTCAGGCGAAGCGTCATCAGTTCCTGGTCAAAATAGCGCTCGTGCAACTTCAGGGCGTGTCGTTCCAGCCCATAGGTCTCGAAACCCAGCGAGATAAAGAGGTGACGGGCTTCTTTGCTGGTGAGCACCACACTCAAGTTGATCTGTTCGAGGCCAGGCAAGGTCTTCGCATAGGCAATAGCAGCCTGCAGCAACGCCTTGCCTATTCCCTTCCCCCGCAACTCCTGTGGCACATACATCCCCCAAATTATGCCCTTGTGGCGTTTTTTCGCTTCTTCCTCTCGCCGGAAGCCAGCAATACCAACGAGCGTCGTCCCCTCGAATGCACCGAAGGTCACCTCGTCAGGCGTGGTATCTCTCTTGCGAAGCCCCTGGGCTATGCCCGCAATGCCTCTTTCGAGGATCTCTTCATAGGTTGCGCCGAACGACTCGGGGCTGTCGCGCAAAGCCCGGAGCCGAATGTTCCAAAATGCCTCGGCATCTGCCTCTCTCAATTTGCGTACGTCCATATATACCCTCCTTAGATAGATACCGTTCTCTCTTGCTCGATATTGTACGTATCTCCCTATCATCCTACCTCTTCAGAAGGCGAGCGTCAAGAAGACAAAACGTAACTACTCAGGTCTCTTCTCTCTGAGACTCCTCACTGCACGTGCTCGATAAATCGGCACTCTACAGCAGTTCGCAGGGGTTTGGTGGTGAGTGCGGGCCTTGCCGCCGCCGGCGGCAAGGCCCGCACTCACCACCAAACTGAGCGAGTCGCCGCAGGCGACGAGCAGTCCTGAGTAGTTACGACAAAACATAGCTCTGTCACGCTTTTGATACTGATAGTTGACAATTTTTTGATGATTTTTTTACAGTTTTCCGCTGATTCGTTGCGAAACTTAACAGAGACGTTATATCTGTTTTGCTATACTATCTCTGAATGCTGGCAATTTCTTACAAAGATTTGCTACGGGAAGCAATCAAAAGAACACTATGATGAGATAGAGAGCATTTCCTCACTGCAAAAAGAAGGGAATCAGTGTTTCAGGCCACTGCTCATGACGCTTTCATGACGCTTCCTCCTTATACTAGGACGGGAGAGGGTGAGGCGCCTCCTAGGTCGTAGCCCGCAACCCTGCCGGCCGGACCTTTGAGTTAGGAAATGCCCTCCGGGGAGTGATCAAAAGAACACTATGATGAGATAAATACAGACAGGAGGACTTAGTGACAACCGCAGTAAAGACTCAGCAAACTCAGCAGAATCAGCAGGCTCGACCAGCAGAGATGCCTACTGCGCTCTCGTTTCTCGCCCAGTATGAGCCCAAAGGTCGTGCTATGAGTGGCGGAGCGACGTTCAGTAGTGCGCTGGATGCTCTGCGTGCGAATCGCCTGCGTTCTTTCCTCACGATGTTGGGGATGATTATCGGTGTATCCGCGGTGATCTCTGTTGTGGCCTTGACGCAGGGAGTGAATAAAAGTGTCAGTGATCGTTTTGCTAACCTGGGGACGAACGCGCTCACGATTTTTCCCGGTACGACCTCCTCCTTTGGAGCGCATACTGCGGCAGGTACGAGTCAAACCCTCACACTGGCGGATGTGAAGGCTTTGGAGCAGATTCCTCATATCATCAATATCAGCCCTGTTCTGAGCTCATCTGAGCAGGTGATCTATGGAGATCAGAACTGGAGTACCAGTGTGCGCGGCGTTTACCCTGATTTTCAAACGATCCAGAACTGGCAACTCGCTGAAGGCTCCTGGTTTACTAATCAGGATGAACAGATGACGACTCCCGTCGCCGTCCTGGGTCAAACCGTGGTCCAGAATCTTTTCCCCAGCAGTGATCCTCTCGGTCAGACCATTCGTATTGGCGATCAACTGTTTCGCGTCGTTGGCGTACTCCAGCCGAAAGGCGCACAAGGGGCTGCCAATTCCGATGATGTCATCTTCGTTCCCTTCAGTGCTGCCTATGAGCGTCTCAACGGAGTAACCACCTACGTGAATCAAATCCAGTTGGAGGTCGACAATATCGCGAATGTGGCGCAAGTGCAAGCGGAAGTTACTACTGTGCTCAGGCTCGATCACCATCTGCCCGGTCCCGATCCTTCGCTGCTGCAACAAAATGGCTCGCAGCGGTTTACCTTTCTGCAAGGTGGGTTTGGTGGTGGTGGTCGTGGTGGGCAGGGGCAAGGGCAGGGGCAAGGAAGAGGCCAGGCGGGAGGAAGCGGATCGACGAGTAGTAGCGCCGCGGCGCGTCAATCGTTGGACCCTCCCAACGACTTTCAGGTGCTGAATGTGAATCAGCTGATCCAGACGGCACAACAGAACGACGCTATACTGACGGTCTTGCTGATCGGCATCGCTGGCATTTCACTGGCGGTAGGAGGGATTGGCATTATGAACATTATGCTCGTTTCCGTGACGGAACGCATCCGCGAGATCGGCATTCGCATAGCAATCGGCGCACGGCGTCGCGACATCCGTAATCAATTCTTGTTGGAAGCAATCATGCTCAGTGTTGTTGGAGGCGTGATAGGTATCTTCATCGGCCTGGGAGGGGGCCTGGCGTTGACCCTGGGGCTGGGTCTCCCCTTCGTGCTGAGCGCTATTCCTGCTCTTGTGGCGTTTAGCGCTTCCGCTGCTGTGGGCATCGCCTTCGGTCTCTATCCGGCTATGCGTGCCGCACGACTCGATCCGATTACCGCTCTACGGACGGAGTGAATGGCTCTCAAGTTTTACTCTCATTTTGCTCATCCTGCATCCCAGACCTGCACCGTCTTGTCCAGGCTCCCGGAGGCGATACGCCTGCCATCGGGCGACCAGGCCACCGCACTCACCGCGCCGGAATGCCCACGATAGGTGAAGGCCTGGCTGCCATCGGTGGCATTCCAGACCTGCACCGTCTGATCAGTGCTCCCCGAGGCGATGCGCCTGCCATCGGGCGACCAGGCCACCGCATTCACCCAATTAGAATGCCCGCGATAGGTGTAGGCCTGGCTGCCATCGGTGGCCACACTGTCGCCCCCGACAGCGTCCCAGACCTGCACCGTCTTGTCAGCGCTCCCCGAGGCGATGCGCCTGCCATCGGGCGACCAGGCTATCGCCCATACAATATCGGAATGGCTCCTGTAGGTGAAAAGCGTCGCGCCAGTGGAGGCATCCCAGACCTGCACCGTATAGTCACCCTTCCCAGAATCACCAGCTCCCGAGGCGATGCGCCCGCCATCGGGTGACCAGGCCACTGCATTTACACCATTGGAATGGCCTCTGTAAGTGAAAAGTGTCGCGCCAGTGGAGGCATCCCAGACCTGCACCGTGTGGTCCTGGCTCCCCGAGGCGATGTGCCTGCCATCGGGTGACCAGGCTACGGACCACACCCCGTCAGAATGCCCACGATAGGTATAAAGCCTCGTTCCCAAAGGGATAGGGGTGGGAGTTCGGATAACTGGCTTGGGCGTGGGAATGAGGCTCGATGGGGACGGGCTAAGGGAGAGTGCAAACCAGCTTACCGTTCCTGCGACCAGAGTCAGGCCTACCAGCCCCAGCACCATCCTCCGTCGAGACAGTTCCCGCTGCACGCGCTGAACTGGTTGCGCGTGTGATTGATCAGGCGAGGTCCAGTGTGTTGGGCCTTCGGGCGGCCTCACGCGCTGCCAAGAGGTTTCTGCTGGCCCAGCTGCTAGCGTTGGCGGTACCTGTAGCTGTGAGGAAACGATACTCTCGGGTATGAGAGGCTGGCTGGGGACGGATTGTGGGAGCATTTGCATTCCCAAGTGCGGTGCTGCCATTCGACTTGCTTGCTCCAGGGCGGTCGCAAAGGCCTGCACGCTGGCAAAGCGCTGGCTAGGGTCTTTGGCCAGGGCTGTTAGCACCACTTGCTCGACTTCTGCTGGGATGGTTGGCAGCCTCTGCCGTAACGAAGGTGGGGGCGTCATCGCGTGTTTGGCGGCAATCTCGGTGAAGGAGCCGGTAAAGGGACGCGCACCACAGAGCCATTCGTAGACGACGATGCCCAGGGCGTACTGGTCGCTGGCCGGTCGCGGATGGGCCTGGATTTGCTCGGGGGCCATGTAGGCGATGGTGCCTGCCATGTCCTGGGTGCCCTGGTAGCGAGAACTCTGGGCGATGATGGCGATACCGAAGTCGCTGAGCAAAACTTCGTTGTGCCGTCCCAGCAGCATGTTCTCGGGTTTGACGTCGCGGTGAATGAGTTTTTGTTCGTGGGCATATTGCAAAGCGGCGGCGACTTGCCGGACGTACGAGATGATGGTGGGCAGTGGAAGTACGGTACCTTTGCGATGCTGGCGGCGTAAGGAGCCGTTGGGGGCGTAGTCTATGACGAGGAAGGGGACTCCGTCTTTGAGGTCGAAGTCGAGGATACGTACAATGTGAGGGTGAATGAGGGATGCGATGGTTTGCGCCTCGCGATGGAAGTTTTCGCTGTCGTCGTCGGCCAGTTGCGTATGGAGGACTTTGATGGCAGCTTGCAGGTTGAGGCGTATGTGCTGGCCGAGGTAGACTTCGGCGAAGCCTCCGCGTCCCAGCAGGCGCGTGAGGCGGTAGTTGCCGAGCTGTTGGCCGATCCGATCGGTCATAGGATGTCCCCCCTTGGTGTGGTGTTGCGGGCGGTGGTAGGTTGAGTTGATAGGCTCAGTATAGAAGAAGGACAATGGGAAGTCAAGTAAAGAACCATTCTGGCACAAGGGCGGCGCGCCGCCCTTGTGCCAGAATGGTTCTTTACTTGAAAGAGCAGTGGGGCTCTTGTGTGCCAAGTGCGAGACCCTGCCCAAGGGGTTACACCGCTCGCCCGCCCGTCACCTCCAGCACGTGCCCGGACACGTAATCCGAGAGGGGCGAAGCCAGGAAGAGCATTGGACCTGCTGCCTCTTCTGGCGTGCCCGGGCGTCCCAGCGGAATGAGCATTGGGGCCATCTGGCGCAGCGCATCGGGTACGCCCAGCGCAATCTCCTCGTCGCCGCGCTGCACCTTTTCCGCCTGCTCTTTGGGAGCCGTCAAGCGCGTCTCAATGAATCCATAGCAGACGCAGTTGACCTGCACATTGTAGCGTCCCCACTCCTTCGCCAGCGTCTTCGTCAGGCCGGTGATGCCAGCCTTGGCCGTGGAGTAATTCACCTGCCCTGCGTTGCCGTAGACGCCGGAGACCGAGGAGACATTGACGACCTTGCGAGCTTTGGCACGACCGGTGGCCGCCTGCTCTTTTTTCGCCGCATCGCGAATGAAACCTGATGCCTCGCGCAAGATGCGGAATGGGGCCGTCGTATGCACGTCGATCATGGCATACCATTGTTTATCCGTCATGTTCTGGATCACGGCATCCCAGGTGTAGCCGGCGTTATTGACGATGATGTCGATGCCACCGAAGGCATCAAGCGTCCCCTTCACCAATTGCGCCGGGAAGGCCGGGTCGGTTACATCGCCAGCGATGACGATCGCCTTGCCTCCCGCATTGCGAATGGCCGCGGCGGTCTCCTCTGCCGGAGTTGGGTCGAGATCACTCACGACGACCAACGCACCTTCTGACGCGAACAATTTGGCGGCTGCTCCCCCGATGCCACGTCCAGAACCGGTTAAAATAGCTACTTTGCCATCAAGCATACCCATGATTTGTCTTCCTTCCTTACAATTTAGGGTCTACATCCATTAGGATACTGCTGGCGAATCCTCCAGAACGGCTCACGACCTGTGGTCGTGAAGCCTTCTTCGTTTGTGTGGATGGTGTGCTCAGGCGGCTGCAAGCCGCCTGAGCACACCATCCACACAAACACACCAGCGAAGCGCCGGAGGCGCTGAGGAGTCAAGGAAAGAGTTCGCCAGCAGTATCCGCAAGGATGGAGAGCCACAATTTACTGCCCATTGCGTCGTGGCAAGGCTGCCACGAATGTGCCTGTAACCTTCACATCGCCGTTTTGATCGGCGGCCTGCACCTTGCCGCTGATGCGCGCCTCGCCCTCGACCTCGAATTTCTCGGTGACGGTGCCTGTGCAGGTGATGACGTCATCAAGGCGTGTCATGCCCTTGAAGCGCACGCCAAATTTGCGTAGCGCCGTCGGTCCAACATAGTCACTCAGCATCTGCCCGACAAAGCCCATAATCAACATGCCGTGGCTGATAATCCCGCCGATGCCCAGCATTTCGCCAATCTTGGGATCGGTATGCAGCGGGTTGAAATCGCCTGAAGCTCCCGCGTAACGTACCAACTGCAAATGGCTCACCGCCGGTTTCACCAGTTTTGGTATCTCGTCACCGACCTGCACGTCTTCAAAATAGACCTTCGTCGAAACTTGTGTCGTCATATTTATACCTCCTGATGGTGCTAACCGCGCACGATAACTACCGTACGAGCATTCAGCACGGGTTGACCATGTTGATTTGTATAGCGTGTCGCCAATGTCAAAATATCCATCGACGACCCACCCTGGCCTTTGCGTGTTTTCCCATCGGCCAGCGTCATCACCCCTGTCAGGGTATCGCCGGGGTAGACGGGTGCCAGGTACTCGTACTCTTCTTCGCCGTGCAAGATAGCCATTACGTTCACGCCCATACCTATGAGGTTACTGCCCATTTTGCTATTCCCCCAAAAGCCAAACATGGTCGGGGCGGTGGGAAAGAGTGGCACATCGGCATAGCCAGCCGCCTGGGCCGCTTCACGGCTATGATAAATCGGGTTGTCATCGCCAATGGCCAGAGCCAACTCGTGGATTTTACAGCGTTCGACCTCGATGGTGAACGGGGGGAAGCTCTGGCCGATCTTGCTTGTGTCAAACATAACTGGTGTTGCCTTTCAACGTGTGTGCAAATGCCTGGTAGCACGAGGACTCATCGTACAAAAACAGTATCTTGCCTGGAAGATGTGCTTGTCAAGGGCAGAGTGAAACGGGTGCCTTTCATTATCGCGCCCGTACGTAACTCTTCAGGACTCCTCACTGCCTGCGGCAGTTCGCAAGAGCTTTTTTCTGCTGCGGGCAAGGCAGCCGCAGGCTGCCTTGCCCGCAGCAGAATATTTTGTAGTGGGTGCGGGCTGTGCCGCCGGCGGCACAGCCCGCACCCACTACAAAATATTTGCGAACTGCCGTAGAGTGCCGATTTATCGAGCACGGTAGGCCACCGATTTATCGAGTGGGCACCGCAGGTGGGCAATGCCATTTAAATAAGTGCAATCGACGCTCATATGGCAGAGCTAGAATCTATCGAATTGAGCGTGCCATTCTCTTTATTTGAATGGCATTGACCGCAGGTGGGAGGAGTCTCGGAGCAAAGAGACCTGAATAGTGACGCCCATACGCAAAAATGAACTGCACCTCCAGAGCTTGCATCCATCGATTTTCTCGGACTATATTCATAGTCATGAAGGATAGTCCTCACATTTCGACGTCGGAGAAACTTATGCAAGAAAAGATCACAAGGTTTTACTGTCTCGGTCTACTCGCCCTGCTTGTGGCACTCTTCCTTGCCTGCAACCCGCTTGCGGCTCGCCCCGCGTTCGCGTCGTCTTCATCCACTGGAAAAAAGATTGTTATCAGTATCTCCAAACAATGGATGTTTGTCTATCAAAATGGCGTGGAGGTCTATAATTCGCCGATCACGACCGCGCGTCCCACACTCGGTGAGCCAACAGGCACTTTCCACGTCTTTGCCAAGTTGCATCCCACTATCTTCACCTCACCATGGCCTCCGGGATCACCTAATTGGTACCCGCCGACACATATCCAGTATGCGCTGGAATGGGCAAACGGGTTTTTCCTGCATGACGCCTGGTGGCGTACCATCTACGGACCGGGTACCAATGTCTGGTACCACGATCCCGACTATGGTTGGCAAACTGGCACACACGGCTGTATCGCCATGCCCTTATCTGCGGTTATCTGGCTGTACCATTGGGCACCAATTGGCACCACGGTGCAAATCAAACCTTAAAGGTTTTCCGTCCCCTACGATTCGGCAGTGGCCCCGACCACAAAGGCATCAACCTCGCTGACCTTGCCGCGCCAGTAGGGGACTTTCACTTTGTGCCCGGCGCTCATAATGGTGACATCACGCATGTGAACCAGGCGGAACACCACCGGTAGGCCTTCTGGACCAATGGTAGGCTGATCGGGCGCAGGCACAAGGGCGCTGTAGTACTCACGCAGGGCATCGGCTGTGCCGGGGTCACTCTGCCGGTGTAGTTCTTCATTGAGGTCTATGTAGAACTGTGCGTAGCGGGCAGTGCTGACCATCATGCCAAAGATGAGCAGCCCGTGCATCTGCAACATCATCTCAATCTCCAGGTCTTGCTCCTCTACCAAACGCACCCACATCTGTAGGGCGAAATCCTGGTCGCCATACTCTTTGAGCCAGAGATTGCGTCGCTCATTGCGCGTAAGCGGACGGAAATTGCTATCGATTGGCGGCGCATTGTCAACCGTTTCCATATGCTCGTTTGTTGTGTCCGACTCAACCACTGAACCTTCTCCTCACTAGTTTCCCTGAATTGGATAGGGAAACTCGCAGTAGTCGCCCACACAGAATAGTGGCTGACAGGCATCCCCAACACAGGAGGAAGACGGCGGGAAGCAGAAATCTCCGAAGCAGATCGGGCGTGGCTGGCAGTTATCTCCCTCGCACCCCCCAGGGTGATAGTCACCCTGAACAGTGGGCATCGTGCCATCAATGAACCAGTCAGTCACCGTATTTTCGCCAGAATGCGGCAAGAGGCCGGTATGAGCAGAAACAGTCCCAAGACTCACATCCGCGGGTTTGATAAAATCATCGGCTGGGTAGTGATAGCGTTGTGAGGTATACTCCATCACATCATGCCAGATCGGGCCGGCGCCTGTAATACCGATGACATTATTCATGATGCTGTTATCACTATTGCCAGCCCAGACGCCCACTGTCAGGTAAGGGGTGTAGCCCAATGTCCAGTTGTCACGGAAGCTATCGGTTGTACCGGTTTTAGCAGCTGCTGGCCGATCCAGTTCCAATGGATTGCCGGGGAAGAACTCATGATAGCGCGCTTTGTTGTCAGAGAGAATGCTGCTTATCAGGAAAGCTACGTCTTGGCGCATCACGCGGACCCCCTTGGGGTGTGCCGCGTCATAGTTATAGAGGGGATGGCCCTGGTTATCAGTAATCTCCAGGATCGAGACGGGCGGGACACGCACGCCTCGATTGGCGAAGGTGGCATAGGCCCCGGTCAGATGCAGCAAAGAAACCTCTGCCGTGCCAATCGCCAATGATGGCCCCAACGTCTGCAAGGGTCGGCTGGCGATCTCGCTCAGCCCCAGGCGAGCCGCCATATTCAGCACATTGGGAATGCCTGTAAACTCAATCGTGTCAATAGCCGGGATGTTAAACGAGTTGGCGATAGCATTGCGTGCTGTCATAGGAAAGCCGCTGTGGAAATGGCCGTCATAGTTCTGCGGTGAGTAGTATTTCGGGGGATCACCTGCCGGATAGATCGTCTTATGGTCCGGAATGATCATGGCAGGATACCAGCCCATTTCAAAGGCAGTCGCATACACGATCGGCTTCATGGAAGAGCCTGGCTGACGAGGTGATAAGGCAGCATTAAACTGTCCTTGCACCACGGGACTGCGATCATTGTAGTTGGCGCTGCCGTTCATAGCCAGGATCTCTCCATTGAACGGGTTCATCACCACGACCGCGGCATTATTTACATTGTTCTGCTGGTTGAGGGGTCCATAACAGCCCAGGTAGTTATCACATTGCTGTTGATAGAGATGGCTATAGCTGATCTGTTCCACCTTTTTTTCCAGGTCCAGGTCCAGGGTGGTATAGATATTGTAGCCACTGTCCAACAGATTTTGGGCCCCCAACAGCGGCACCAGCACATCATCGATGACATAGTGGACAAAATGGGGAGCCTGGATGTTATGGGAGAACGAATTGAACTTGTAGTTCGCCATCTCATCGGACGCTTTGATCGCCTGGACTCGCGTAATCATGCCTAACTGAACCATCGAGTCTAACACCATGCTTTGGCGCTCCAGTGCAGCAGCTTTATGCAGGGCCGGGTCCAGTTCGGATGGGCGCTGGGGCAGACCCGCCAGTAACGAGGCCTGGGCCAGGTCCAGTTGCGAGGCAGCAGACTTACAGCCCGCGTGGGTACAAATTGGCTGAAGCCCGAAGTAGTTTTCTGCCGCGGCCTCAACCCCATAGTTCAGATCACCGTAGTAGACCGCGTTCAGATACATCTCCATGATCTTCCACTTCGGGTACTGCTGTGTCAGTCCATAGGCCAGGAGGACTTCCTCGCCTTTGAGCTGAAGCGTGCGCGGCTGGTTCAAGAAGAGCTCGTTCTTGATTAGCTGCTGTGTGACGGTGCTCCCCCCTTCGACGAAAGACCGACTGACCAGGTCTGAGTAAGCGGCGCGCAGGATACCCTGCATATCAACGCCACTATTGGTCCAGAAGGTATGATCTTCAGCAGCAACGGTGGCGTTGACCAGGATTGGTGAGATGTCACTATAATTAATGTAGGTGCGCCGACCATATTTGGGATCATAGAGTTGGTAGAGCAGGTGACCGTTGCGGTCATAAATATGGGTTGTCTGAAACAGTGCGTGATTGGCAAGGCCATTGATGAGCGGCAACTGCTGCTGATAAAAGGCATAGGCAGCACCAGCACTTGTTGAGAAGAGAGAAACCACTACCAGTAAGAGAGCGATACCGCTCACCATCAAGCGTGGCGCAATTTTTGGGCCCAACGTCAGACGTTCATGGCGACGTTTCCGCATCAAAATGCGGTTAATGCGTATGCGGCGCATTGCACCATTTTGTATCTTTGACGAATACCGAGCAGTCCTAAAACTTGACAAAGAAGACCGGATAGGGTCAAGCGCTCTGCTATGGTGACCATTGGTTGCGCGTGCAACCGCCATATCAACACTTTGAGGAGACTCCACGGGCAACGGAAAGTGAACAGCTCGCTGCCTTTTGTCGGTAATTTCATCCTCTGATGTCTCGTCCTGTTGGCTATCACCAAGTTCTTGCTGGTTATCGTCAAGTTCTCTCATACAAGCCTATCTTTCCTCAAAGACATGGGCATTCCTGCCGCCTATGGGAACGTTTCCCCCAATCATATCATATTTAACTTAATGTATAACGTACCACAACCGTTTTGGGTTTCTATCCATGGTACTTGTAAGCACTTTTTCTGACTGTGCAACAAACGCATCTTTTTTTGCGTAGTATTACTATGGACAGGAGTCGTTCCTTGGAGAGGAGCGAAGGAGATCTTACTATGAGCCAACAAGAATTTATTCCAGAGTCCCAGGCACAACAATCCCAAAGGGAGCATGCACTGAACGACGATGAGGTATATCACCCGCAATATCCCTATAACTGGTCGCCAAATAACGCAGGTGCGCCAAGGGATGAGCCACCATCGAGCTATGATGAGCCGATGATACAGCGCGGCTACCAGGCACAAAACGACGCGGCAGGCCCGAAACGCCATGCGTGGACACCCCGCTCTGCGCCGCAAGGGCAGCGATTCAGCCCCGACGGTGACGCCTATGAGCAGGGATATCGCAGCTACAACGTGGTGCCGCCCTGGGCAAGAGTGCAACCCCAGAAGAAAAACGTCCCAAGGCTGGTACTGCTGATCGTGCTGGGCCTGATACTCATCAAACCAATTCTGGCCCTCTTAGCCTTTCTCCTGGTGGCCATTGCAAGCATCGTCGGGTTGACATTCCTTGCTATTGTCTTGCCACTGATCTTTGTCGTGGGCATAGTCACTATCCTGCTTTTCATCCTGCGTGTGGCTTTTTGGCAAAACCGCAGGCGCTACCGTCGTCCCCCTTGGGGGTGGTAGTCTCTTTTTGGTATAATGGTTGCGGTGAGAATTTGTAACTAACCAGGATTGCGCGCCGCAAGCGGCGACTGGCCCGAAGAAATACAAAAATTTGTAATAGCGATTGAGAGAAACATTGACGGATACTGAACAGAAGACCCTTGCAGCGCGTCATGAGATAGACCTGACGAATGTGCACGAGTTGCGCAATCTGCTCTCTGCCCATCAGATGCGACCCAACAAGTCGTTTGGGCAGAACCTGCTGATTGACCGCTCCGTGCTACAGCGCATCGTCGAGGCGGCAGCAATTGCCAGCACGGATCAGGTGTTAGAGGTAGGTGCCGGAACCGGCGTGTTGACACGCGAGTTAGCAAAACGCGCCAGGCGGGTAGTGGCCGTCGAGTTAGAGCGGGACATGCTGGCACTGCTCAGCGAGACCACCGGCGACTATGCCAACGTTGAGTTGCTTGCACGCAACCTGCTGTACATCGACCCTAGCGAGACCTTCGGGCAAACCGCCTACAAGCTTGTGGCGAATTTGCCATATTATATTACCGCCCCAACCTTTCGTCATTTTCTGGAGAGTGCCAATCCGCCGAGTTTACTGGTCGTGATGGTACAGTACGAGGTGGCACAACGCATCGTGGCAGGCCCTGGGGATCTGAGCTTGCTCGGCGTGAGCATTCAGTTCTATGGACGGCCACAGATGATTGCGCGGGTCCCTGCGCAGGCTTTTTATCCTGCGCCCAGGGTTGATTCCGCCATCTTGCGCGTGGAAGTGAATCCGCAGGCACCACTCACCCCACAGGAACGCGATCGTTTCTTTCGCGTGGTGCAGGCTGGCTTTTCAGAACGGCGCAAGCAACTTCACAACGCGTTGGCACGTGGCCTGCACTGCAAAGATGAAATCGTGCGCGACTGGCTTACAGAGGCCCATATCGACCCGAGCCGCCGAGCTGAAACATTGAGTATCAAGGAATGGCTCTGCGTCTGGCAAGAGGTGGAGAGATCACAGCTATGACAACGCAGGAACAGTATTGTGATAATTGCGGAGCGACGAATTCGGCAACGGCGCGGTTCTGTCAGAGCTGTGCCGCTCCACTACTGAATAGAAATACAACAGGCACGTTACCGGAACAGACGTTGCTTGCTGGCCGCTATGAACTGGTTGGTCGCATCGGCCAGGGCGGCATGGGGGCTGTCTATAAGGCCTCTGATGCACGGTACAACAATCGTCCCGTGGCGATGAAAGAGATGAGCAGGGTAGGACTGTCTGCAACTCATGCACAAGAGGCGGAAGCGGCCTTTGAACACGAGGCCCGCCTGCTTGCCGACCTGCTGCATCCCAACTTGCCGCGCATCTACGAGCACTTTAGTGAAAATGAGCGCCTCTACCTGGTGATGGACTTCATCGATGGTCAGACCTTAGAAGAATATGTGGAACAGGTCGGCGGTGGACCGCTGCCAGTCGCCCAGGTCATCGATTGGGCCGAACAACTCTGTGACGTCCTCAGCTACCTGCACAGCCGCGAGCCGGCGATCATCTTTCGTGATCTCAAACCTGCGAATGTGATGGTTGATAAGAGCGAGCATATTTTTCTGATTGATTTCGGCATCGCGCGTCTTTTCAAACCAGGAAAACTCCATGATACGGTTGCGCTTGGCTCCCCTGGCTATGCCGCACCTGAACAATATGGCAAGTCGCAGAGTACGCCACGCTCAGATATTTACAGTTTGGGCGCGTTGTTACACTACTTGCTGACCGGGCATGATCCCAGTGAGCAACCATTTTTCTTCAGGCCCGCCTCACAGGTCAATCATGCTGTCAGCCCCGGACTTGAGCAATTGCTGGAACATATGCTGCAAATGGACCCTGAGCGACGCCCGGCCAGTGCACAGGACGTGTTGAAGGCGTTGCGTCTCATCGGCCAGGGCCAGGACATCAATGCTGCTACACTGCACATCTCACCAAAGAATACATCTGTGCCGTTGACGATGGGGACAGGCTATTTGCTCAAGGAAGCGCACACCTTGTTCACGCAGAAACGCCTGGACGAGGCAGTGAGGGCCTATGATCAGGCATTGCAGATCGATAAAACAAATTCACTTGGCTGGCAGGGACGTGGATTGACACAGGGTCTGCGCTCGAAACACGAGGAAGCGCTTGAGTCATTTGAGCATGCCTTGCAGTGGGACCCCTCGCTGGTGATATCATGGAACGGCAAAGGGGCAGCCCTCAGCGCCCTCGATCGCCGCCACGAAGCGTTGGAGGCCTTCGAACATGCGTTATTGTTGGAGGCAAACAATGCCTCTGCATGGAATGGCAAAGGCGCTGTCCTGAGCAGATTAGGGCGTCCTGCCCAGGCGCTGGAGGCCTTTGAGAAGGCACTGAGCGCAGATGCCCGGCTGGCACAGGCCTGGAACAATAAGGGGTTGGTGCTCATGCAACAGAAGCGCTACCAGGAAGCCCTCGATGCCTTTGAGCAGGCGCTGACCTATGACCGTAGCATCGCGACATCCTGGAGTGGCAAAGGGCATGTGTTGCACTACCAGGGAAAATTACAGGCTGCGCTCGATGCCTACCAGCAGGCATGCGATTATAATCGGGCACTGGTCCCCGCCTGGAGTGGCAAAGGGTCGGTTTTGTATGATCTGGGTCGCTATGAAGAGGCACTGAAGTCCTTCCAGGAAGCAATCAATCTAGATAACAAACATGCGCCAGCCTACTATGGCCTGGGCAGGGTATTGCAAGCTCAACGGCGACTGAGAAGCGCACTCGGGATGTTTAACCAGGCAATTGCTTGCGATCAGAATCTTGCCAAGGCGTGGAATGCACGTGGCAACGTGCTCGACGAGCAAGGTGAGCCTAACGTAGCCCTCAATTCTTACGAGCAGGCGTTACGCATTGATCGCAATCTTGCTCCTGCCTGGAATGGCAAAGCGGGCGTGCTGCGCCAGCTCGAACGCTACCCCGAAGCGCTGATCGCCTATGACACTGCACTCAGGCTCAATCCCAATTTTCCCCAGGCCTGGAATGGGAAGGGCAACACGTTCTATAACCAGAGGAACTACCACGAGGCGTTGCGTGCCTATGAACGTGCACTGCAACTGAGCCCGCGGCTGGCCTCTGCCTGGCACAACAAGTCGCTCGTGCTCAACCGTCTGCGTCGTTATGACGAGGCCCTCAAGGCTGCCGAGGAAGCCATTCGCCTGCGCCCCAACGATCCCGATCACTGGATGCGCAAGGCAGAGGCACTCAGACGCTTGCGGCGGCGCGGCGAGGCACGCACCGCCGAAGCGCAAGCTGCACGGTTGCGGGGAAAAAGGCCGTGAATGCTTGCCATTCCCCTATCACGCTGTCTTGATCTGCGCCTCTCCTCAAGGCCGAGTTCCTGAAGGTATCTCTTGCACTCAGTACTGTTCGTTTGTTGCACTTCTTATGCTCCCTGTGTTATAAATACATTAGAGATAGGTGTATCTATCTCAAAGTATTTGAAGCTTTGTCAAATTTTTATCCGGAGTTTAGATGTTTTAGATGGAAAACGAGCAAACATCCGTTGAGACGAGAGCACAGCTTATCTGTAAGCTGTACCCACGAGAAAAAGGAGCTTTTCCATGTTACTATCTCAAGTCGCGCTCGTATCGGAGGTCAGCGATATTTCGGCTTCGGATCTTGCCCTCGTATCCGCCGCGCTGCAAAAACAGGCAACACGAGATTTTGGCCCGATCTGGGGAATACCATGCACTGTAGATTCGTTTGCCCGTCTCGAAGATGTGCCGCTTGGGTATTGGCCTATCGTCGTGATGACCGATATTCATACGCCTGGTGCAGGGGGCGTGCATTTGGATCAGCAGGGACAACCATTCGCCCTGGTCCAATACAGCAATACCTGGTCATTGACTGCCAGTCACGAATGTCTGGAGATGCTCGCGGACCCCTTTGGGAACCGGCTGGTTGCGGGGCCCTCTATTATGCCGAACCAGGGCCGCGTGGAGTATCTCGCGGAGGTGTGTGATCCTTGTGAAGACGCCAGCTTTGCTTACACGGTGAATGGTGTGATGGTTTCCGACTTCATCACACCACACTACTACGATCCCGTGACGTCGGCGGGTGTTCAATACAGCTTCAGCGGCGCGATCAAAGGCCCGCGACAGGTGCTCCAGGGAGGATATCTTAGCTGGCATGATCCGGCGTCAGACCACTGGTGGCAAGCCGTTTTCTTCGGGGCTGAGCAAGAGTTCAGGGACCTTGGGGCAATAACGCAGAGGACGGGGAGCCTGCGAGAGACCATAGATGGGATGACGCCGCATCCTCAATTGGTGAAAGGTCTCGATCCCGGTGACCAGCGATTACAAGCTGCACGCGCCAAGATGAATGCCATTGGTGCCGCAACAAATGCCCGGGCCACGGCATGGCGCAAGCAGATTGAGTCGCTGCTGAAGAATGCCTGATTGGGAGGCAGGGAACTACGCCCACTGCTCGTCTATGAGTCAGATGAGAAACAGCCAAACCTGGAGAAGGGGAAGGAAACCGATGACAAACGATGACAAAGCCCTCAGAAAAGCTAGAGCTCAACGCCTGAGGAAACAAATCGAGCAGCTAGTATCGCCGGAAGACAAGCCTGAACCAGAGAACAAGTCTGAGAAGGATGCTGGCGAAATAGAGGCTCAAGCGCCCAAAGGCGAAAGCCCAAGGGAATTCATTCACAGGAAAATGAGGCATGAGGGAACCCCCACCCAGCCTGCCAAAGATCAAGATAAAAGGTAAAGAGGGTGACTCCGCGAGTCACCCTCTTGCAGTTGGTGCATGGGCCATCCTGTAGGGACAGCTTCAAATTTATACGCGACGGCGTGGGTAAGAGCCCGAAACGGCACGCAAGATCGCAATCAGGATACAGGCGCCAATGAAGGCCACGATAATGGTCCCAACCAGGCCCGACGCGCCTAAACCAAGCAGGCTTGCCAGGAAGCCACCGATGATCGCGCCAACGATACCAATGATGATATCACCGACGATACCATAGCCACCGCCACGCATGACCACGCTGGCCAGGAAGCCAGCGATCAAGCCGACAACCAACCACCAAAGCAAACCTGAGAGGCTAATATCTGCGAGAACCAATGTTGCAAGTGTCATGGTGAAACTCACCTCCTATTTTTCTTCGTCGGTACAGCTGTACCGACTCCTATACAAAATTGCAAGACTATTCCTGAGATGTATTCTAGTTGCTTCGTGATCACATCTCATTGCTTACAAAATACCATAAGTGATTTGATTATACAAGTCAACAATGACATCCTAAGTATTTGCTAATGTTTTGTTAATATTCTCTAATTTTGCATAAATAGCACAGTTGTCCTTCCCTTAACCCACGCCCTACAAAGGCTTCCTCTAGGGAGGGACTTGTGCACCAAAAACTGTCTCTTCTGACGTAGACTTTATCCAATCGCTAGACAAAAATGGAAAGGTAGAGTAAACTTCTCTCAAGATGCTGACGAAGGAAAAAGAAGAGCTACCTGACGTCTTACCAATACTGTTTACTTGCCCTACACTCCTGTTGTAACCGCTTTCTCTGGAAAAGGAAGGAAGGAAGGAAGGAAAATGGCAATGGCTCAACCAACTTCCATCTCACTGCTGGCTCGACGCCCCCTTGTATCATACTTTGTCCTGGCTTACGCCCTGGCATGGTTGCTCTGGTTACCTCTCGTTTTATCGAAGGGTGGCGGAATAGGACTGATTCCGTTCACCACCCCCCCCGATGTGAGTAGTCTTCTTACCAGCCTGATCATCGTTATTGGCTCATTGGGGCCAGCTCTGGCCGCCATCATCATGAGTGTCTCCGTTGGTGGATGGACAGAGGTAAAGCAACTGCTGCGACGCATGATACAGGTGCGCGCAGGCATCCAGTGGTACCTGGTGGCAGTGTTCGTCCCGCTGGTTGCATCCCTGTTGCCTGTACTGCTATTTGGGGGCTCCGCGGTTTTCCTGAGTGTTTTCAGTTTCCAGGGAGCCAAGAGTCTGCTCATCTATGTCGGTGCAACGCTCATCGATATGGTTCTTGGTTCTCCGATTGGAGAGGAGCCTGGCTGGAGAGGGTTTGCTCTCCCCAGATTACAGCAGCGGTATGGTGCGTTGACAGGCAGTCTCATCCTTGGTCCTCTCTGGGCCCTCTGGCACCTGCCGTTGTTTTTGACGGTCTGGGGAGCGCTTTACCAGAGCATCGGAGTACCGGTGGGATTGCTCTTGTTCACCCTGACAGTCATGTGTTACACCATCGTCATGACGTGGCTGTTCAACAACACGCGTGGGAGCATCTTTCTGGCCATACTAACTCACTCAGCAATCGATTCAAGGCTAATTTTTTTCCTTGTCCTTTTCTCTCAAGCGGCTCAGGCGATTACAACCCCTTCTAAGTCTGGTGCAGCAGCTTACCTGAGCGGGCTTCTTGGTCTGGCTATTACATGGGCTGTGATTGCGCTGTTGTTGATTGCCTTGACAAAGGGCAGGCTGTCCTACAAGCTGCCCGTTTCCAAGGAAGCGCAAGCAGCGGTCTAGGGCCAGCATCTGGAGCCGAGCTGATCTCCAGGGGCGTTTGATAGGTGGCCGTTTGTCCTCGCTAAAGAAGCGGTGTAACTGTTCAGGTGCCTGAGTTCTTGTGGCACGTGACGTGCGAGATAAATCGGCACGCTACTACGGCGGCTCGCACATTTTTTCTGCTGTGGGCATGGCAGCCGCAGGCTGTGAGGAGTCCTGAAGAGTTACGGTCACCCTTTACCGGTCGCTTGGGCACCTGAGTAGTTACGATATCGAGTCCTTAACACCCTCCAAAGGGTGTAAGGCCTAGTCCCCCATACGCATTAAGTTAAGGCATGGAGAAGCCATGGAGACAGGCAGAAGGCTGAGTCATCCGTAGGGGCGAGTGGGGAGTGGATGGGTGGAGTGGGCCTTTATGGACGCAGTCTGGGGGACTGTGTGGCCCGCCTCGGCCACTTCGCGTCTTTCTCAGGACCCCGCAAGGCGATAGCAGGGACGGCGGGCGACCATAAAGGCCCTCCCCGCACCGCTCCACCGCCCCATTGACTCCAACAAAAGGGGAAAGGAGGTTGCCAAAGGGAGAAAAAAGAAGGAGAATCTTTCTCAAAGAACGTAAAAAGCCAAGAGAAAGGAATTCCTTCCATGAAGCATGATAGCGTATCGAACCAAGGGGCGTCATTGCCCAGGCCCTCGCAAGAGCATTTGCTGGCCTGTGTCACGGAGAGTTGTCAGGCTCTGATGCCAACGAAGCAGCGGCCAGGACGCCCCCCGACGCTCAGTGGCCTGCATTTGTGCCTGGGGGTCCTGTTGTGCGGTCTAGGCGGCTTCGGCTCCCAATTGGCGCGTCTTCCGCATGCTCTGTCTGCAGCCTATCGGCCCCTTTGCCCCAGTTCACCTCAGCGATCAAGCCGTCTACAACCGCCTGGAGCGGGCGGCCGGGCTGATGGAACAGCTGTTTGTGCAGGTGAGTGGCTGGATGCGCCAGCGCCTTGATGGGCTGCAAGATCGCACGCTGGCCCCTTTTGCCAGCCAGGTGCTCGCCCTGGAGATCAGTCCGCTCGACGCGGTCGGACGCTGGTTGCCCGAGCTGCGCGGCGTGCTCGGGGGAGAGGCCAGTTTGCTAGCCGGGCGCATCTCGGCCTTGTTTGACGTGCGGCTGCAACAGTGGGTGCGCGTGGAGTTGCTCCAGGAGGCCAGTGGCAACTGTAAGCAGCACGCTCGGGAGATGATTGCCGGATTGCTCGCAGGAACCTTACTGCTCTTTGATCGCGGCTAGTCTCCGTTTTCCCTGGTTTGATACCCTCACCGAGCAAGGTCTCTGGTGGATTAGCCGCTATGCCAACGAAGTGAGTTACCAGGTGCGTCATATCCTCTATCAAGGCGACGGCGTGCTCGATGCCATCGTGTATCTGGGTCGGCATCGAGCCGATCAAGCGAAATATGCGGTCCGGTTGGTGCAGTTCTACCATCAGGGACACTGGCATCGCTATCTGACCAACGTGTTAGACCCGCAGCAGTTGTCCCTGGCCGAGATCGTGCGGCTCTATGGGCGACGCTGGGATATCGAACTGGCCTTTGGTGTGCTCAAAGAACACCTGGCAGTCAGCCAGTTGTGGAGCGCCAAATGGTCAGTCATCCAGGTGCAAATCTGGGCGGCTTTGCTCTTGGCCCAACTCTTTCATGGCATGCAGATGCAACTGGCGGTGACCGAGGGCGTCGAGCCTTTCGACGTCTCCATCGATCTGCTGATCGAGGTGGTGCCTCAGCTACTGAGATTCCTGCCCCGCCAGAGGCGGTGCAACCCCGCGAGAAGGCACGCTACGCTCAACGCAAGTGCCAGCCGCGTCCGCGGGCCACAGCCAAGAAGAAGGGAGCCTAACCGATGCCCTGTTCTCAATTTGTTGGAGTCAATGTCCACCGCCCTCGCCCCTACGGACGCTGATGGGCTTTTCCTTAACTTAATGCGTATGGGGTGTAAGGCCTAGTCCGCCGACCATCACGTCCGGAAAGCCGCACGTACGTTCTGATCTGCCAGGAAGTAGACCAGAACTACAACAGGAATAATCATGCCCAGCACAATGCCCACTACCGATGGATGAGGTCGGAAAAATTCAAAAAGATGCCTCAGCAGACTGAACAGCTCAAGAGCCACCGTCAGCCAGAAGGCCCAGCTCTTTAAGGTCCACAACCCCCAGGCGAAGATGAGCGTGAGAATCCCGATGACGATAGAAATGCCTCCCAGGACACCTCCCGCGGCATCCACCAGGGTACCAGTCGCGCCATGACCATGCTGGGCGATAGTGTGACCAAGTGCCAGGACAGCGGCAATAGCGAGTCCTCCCACAACAAGCTCCACGACACCTGCTATGATGAGCAGGACCGCGATGATCGTGACTCCTAGTGGGCGAGAGCGAGAGAGCATGCGTTCCATATGTTCCTCCTTACAATAGGATCCATGAAGAAATCACCTGGAAAAGGTCCACAAGTAGTATAATCGGTAATGCTCAAGAAAACAACACTCATCTCCGCCAGGGGTGTGCGTGCGATTGTTGCAAGGAGGGTCCTGGACCCTCCTTGCAACAATCGCACGCACACCCCTCCGCCATTCTCGCCGTGCTGTTTATCAAACCCCAGCGAGCGATCTGCATGAAAGCGACAAAGGGTAAACCTGCGGCAGAGGAAACCCAGGAGGAAGCATTTGCAGTCCTCGATGTGTAGGCAGGTTGGCACCCTTCTCTTTTTGTGACAGGTATCAGTACTCACACGGAGTACAGAGAACTCACCCTCAGCGAAAGCGACTGGACGCTCCTCCGGTGACCATAAACAGAGACTCCCGGATCTCCTTGATCTGCTCGACTGCCTCGCGCAGGGGAAAGAGACGAGATGAGATCAGCAGGTCGGGGTCGGTCGCAACGGGGTGCCAGTAGACTCCAGCGCGGTTCACGGTGACTTCTGGTTCGAGCGAGGGTAGTGAAAGAGTCATCCCTTTCGCTGAGAAACCGCGACGGACGAGAGGACGGATAATATGGTCTTCATCAGGGATGCCAAGCGTGCGATGTAACTGGCACATGGCAGCCAGATCCTGGCTATTTTCGGGAGTCTGCGTAGTTCCTAGACGCACGTGAAAGCCCTCGGCTTTGAGTCGCTCAATCGCGTCAATGGCTCTCTGCCAGCTTCCAGCGCCGCGGTAGAAGTCGTGTATGGCAGCATTCGAGCCATCCAGGCTGATCTGGACCGTGAGGCGTTCGCGGTGTGGCAACGCTTTCAGCTGCTGTAAGCGCTGTCCTTTTAGCAGAATGCCGTTGCTGAGCACAGTGACTCGCATGCGTTCCAGACCGTAGCACAGCATCGTGAAGATGTCGTGCAAGATGAACGGCTCTCCGCCGGTGAAAAAGAGCTCCGTCATTCCTATCTCGAGCGATTCATCGATGAGGCGACAGACCTGTGGAAATGTGAGCCCGTTGCGCTCCGCACCCACAAAGGACTCTGCAACGCAGTAGCTACAGGAGAGGTTGCAGTCGTAGTTCGTGTAAATCCACAGGCGGTCGAGTAGCCCCTCCCTGTCATCAAGCTGGTCAGTATGTGCCAACGGCATGCTGTTCTCCACATCTGGTTCCAGAAATTGTCACGCTATGATGAGCCTCTCCAGCCGATGATAAGACAAGGTATGCATCTCTCGTCATCGCCGTGCCAGGTAGGCTGCAACAACCTCCTCTAGCCTTGAACGCGTGATCTGCTGGGTCAGTGGCCCGCCTAAACCGAACACGTAGCCGGGGAAGCGCTTTCCCTCGTCCATGCAGCGCTGTACGTCCTGCGCCGCCTCTTCGGTTTCCTCAAAGAGCACGGTCGTGACGTGCAGGTTGCCGATAAATCCGATGTGGTGGGCCTGGGCGACCTCGCCGACAACATCCAATGCCATACACTCGTCGATGGCGATGCTCTGCGCACCGCTGCTTGCCATCTCACGGATGACTTTGCCACTCTCTCCTCACGCCCAGAAGCTTGATGTTTTGCCCGCGTGATGGATGATCTCCCATGCCGGCTGAAGATTGGGGATGACATACTGCCGGAAGTAGTCTGGCTTCAACATCGTGGCGGGTGTATCGTTGACGGCGATGATATCACAGCCGATCACTCCGGCATAGATACGAGCGGAAATGGCGCTCACCTGGCCCGCATAGGCGAAGAGTGCAGCTGCGCTCTTTGGATGGCGGAAGAGGTCGGTAAACAGGGCCAGACCCCGCAGCTGGTAGGCAATCGTACACGGACCGGCCGCTATCCCCACCAGGGCGATGTCGCGCATGGCTAGCTCGGGCTTTGCTCGCGCTCCGGCAGCGATCACCATAGGCCAGCGTCCTGTCGTTTCATCGGGAAGAGGAGGAAGCTGCGCGATAACTTCTTCTGGCGGGAGCCTATAGAGCGGCGAGGAGACGATGGAGGGCGGCCCTTGCTCCGACCAGTGCGCGACACATCCCAGTGATATGGCTTCCATTTGCGGATCATCTATCAGCGGGATACCGTCGCAATTGTAGCGATCCGCGCACAGGACCGCGCCACTCGCGAGCAACTCGGCATCTTGCAGATAGCGTTCTGCACTGACACCGAGCAGTTGTGCGGCATGCGTTCCGATATGCGGGAGCCAGGGAGTCCGTTCGACCTGCTCTCCCCGCAGTGCCTGTATCAGGAGTTCCTTCGCCATACGTTTCTTCTTCCACTCTTAACGAAGTCATGGCTAGTACGAAACCCCTGTCCCGTCATTGGATAAGAACTCGACGAGCTTGGCACCGCCAACGATGGTTGCACCCTCAATAAGATCACCGTCGGTAAAGCCACGCTTTTTGAAGCAGGGCGAGCAGACCCAAACGCTGCCGCCAGCGGCGAGGAAGTTCTGCAATAATGTTGCCATCGGTTGGAAACCCTCTTCGCTGATCTGATTGGCGACTCCTTTCACCCCCAGGCGAACTCCCTCGCTACTTAAGAACACCATAGTCTGCTTACCAGAGGCAACGGCAGCATTGGCAACCACCATGGCTACGGTGGCGCGGTCAGGATCGTCGATTGAGCGTGTCAGGTTGATACAGAAATTGTTCAACATTAGTGGTTCGATCCTTTCTGTAGAAGAAATAGATGGCCAGCAGGGTCAGTTTGTAGTAAGATATTGCCGGTCATGCGAGACCAGGCAGCAATATCGCCGGCGGCAGCGGGATCGTAGGCGGTGACAAGCACTGTCTGTCCAGGGGCGAGGGCGCGCATGGTGACCATGAGCTCCATGATGAGTTGCCCGCAGCCCTGTTCACCCAGGTCAAGCGTCTGATCGGCATGAGAGGGAAGACCCATGATCACTCAAGCCTTTCGCAGAAAATACCGGTTGCGCTGTTCACCTTCCTGCCCCGCGAGCAGTTCGTTTCCCGTCATGCGGCACCAGGCCGGAAGGTCCTCGCGGACTCCAGGGTCGGTGGAGCGCACTTCGAGCACTGCCCCAGGTTCCAGGCGTTTCATCCCCTGGAGCATGAGCAGGAGGAGGCCTCCGCCGCACCCCTGGTCTCCGCCGTCGCACACGGCGCTAACGATGATCTCTTGCCCATCACGAGTACGGAAAATCTCAGTTGACATGAGAGAGCCCTCCATATGGCGAGAAAGAACTTCCCTTAAGATTATACACGAAACAGGAGACATTTTTTTGTCGACTTCGACCTAGGCTCTGAGTTAAGGAAGGACCCGCGTAGCCGCAAAGTAGATAACTCCGGTCCGGTTTTGAGAAAAGTTAGCTCAACTGCGCCAATAACTGCTTTTATCGGCGCAGTTTTCCCTCTCTGACAGGAGGTTAACGGAAAGCCACATTTCCCTTGCCAAAAACAGCTCTGTGATGGTGCAGACCCAGCCCCAGGGCAGCATAAAGGCTGGACCTACCTATCGTTTCTCATTTTCCTGGCTGTCAGTGCCTCTGGTGAATGATCTTCCACAGTTTTTCGGGCCTGAAGGGCATCTCAACGTATGCCTCACCCAGCGCATCTGCCACAGCGGCGGCAATTGCCGGAGTCGAGCCAATCGTACCCGCCTCACCAACTCCCTTCACACCCAGAGGGTTGACGGTCGTTGGTGTCATCGTATGGTCAAGCTCGAAGACTGGTAGTGCTGAGGCCAGCGGCAGCGCGTAATCCATGAGGGATGCCGTGAGCAATTGCCCATCCTCGCCGTAGATGACGCCCTCGCAGAGCGCTTGACCGATGCCTTGCGCAATGCCACCGTGAATCTGACCGGCGACGATCATGGGATTGAGCTGGCGGCCACAGTCGTCTACCGCGACGTAGCGGGTGATCTCCACCTCGCCGGTGTCCTTATCGATCTCCACCGTGCAGATATGCGTGCCGAAAGGGAAGGTGAAATTTTCCGGCTCAAAGAAAGCCGTTGTCTCCAGTCCAGGTTCAAGACCTTTGGCGAGCAAGTTTGAGGTATTGGCGATCAGTGCAACCTCGTCGAACGCGACCGATTTTTGTGGTGAGCCGGTGACGAAGAATTTCGCGTCTTCCAGCGTCACATCTGAGGCACTGGCCTCCAGGAGACCAGCTGCGATACTCTTCATCTTCTCCTTGAGCCTCTGCAGGGCGGTGAAGAGAGCGGCCCCACCGACGGGGGTTGAACGGCTCGCATAGGTGCCACGGCCTTCGGGGGTGGAGTCGGTGTCGCCATGCAAGATGACGACTTTTTCTATCGGGATACCGTACTCATCGGCGACAATTTGCGCAAAGGTCGTTTCCGACCCCTGTCCATGAGGAGAGATGCCCGTGTACACCATGACGGTTCCTGTCTGCTCGACGCGAACACGTGCGCCCTCAAAGGCCCCGAAAGGAGTGGAGCCTTTGGGACCGAGACCACAAATCTCCACGTAGGTGCACAGGCCGATACCCAGCAGTTTGCCCTCCGCACGTCTCTGGGCTTGCTCGGCCCGCAAGTGCTCGTAGTCAATGAGTGCCATGGCCTTTTCCAGAGCGGTGGCATATGCGCCGCTGTCATAGGTGGGACCGGCTGAGAGCTTGTGTGGGAACGACTCCGGTTTGATGAAATTGGTGAAGCGTACCTCTGCCGGGTCTTTGCCCAGTTCGCGGGCTACAAGGTTCATCGCGTGCTCTATCAAATACGTCGCCTCTGGACGACCGGCACCGCGGTACGCATCGGTGGGCGTCTTGTTGGTGAAGACGAGATCGAGAGCGGTATACGTATGGGGAATGTCGTAACAGCCATCGACCATGGGCAGTGTGAGGGCCAGGGCGATGATATCAGTGAAGAATTGGAGATAGGAACCGAGGTCGGAAATGACGTGGACCTTCAGCCCCGTTATCTTGCCATCTCTGGTGGCAGAGGCCTCGATGTAGTCGACCTGGCCGCGCCCGTGAATGGTGGCCGTGAAACTCT
>WNFT01000409.1_pt1 | contig 34555 bp, 45 predicted proteins | sample 5400191 | NCBI WGS metagenome assembly WNFT01 (sample SAMN13153359, study PRJNA577476) | soil metagenome | isolation source: 80 cm saprolite under Madrone tree | place: USA:California | collected 2016-06-14 | reverse complement strand
GCTCCTTGAAAATTTCGTTACCAAATACCTGCACAGTGCTAATCTTCTTCATAGCCGGTCTCCTTTTGTGCCTTGAGCACGTCTTTCATTGGGAGCGTATCGCATCCCGCTGGAGACCGGCCTTCTCATCCCATCTGATTAACGCCGTAATTAAGTAAAAACGGGTGAGCAGACGCGAAACTACTACGAATTTACTACAGTGCTGGTTTTTGGCGCTTCAAATCTTCCACCCAATTTTCGCAAATCAATATAAAATCAATAGGTTAGCTCTCGTGGGGCCCGTAGCTCAGCGGTTAGAGCAGCGGACTCATAATCTCTTGGGATGGAGTCGGGCTTCTGTATTATCAATGATTTAGCGGTAGTATGAAGGCGTATTGAGGAGTCATGAACGGTCCAAAATCATAGTTTTGGACCAATTCTGGACCACATTTTGGACCAAACAGCCTGTAGCTCAGATGGATAGAGCAAGGGGTTCCTAACCTCTAGGTCGCCAGTTCGAACGAACCTGGCCAGGCCCACCATTCGAATCACAGCGCGGCGGAGCCGCAACCAAAAGCAAATGACCCACACATCGGAAGGTATTGCGACGGACGATAACATTTTTGCGCGGCGCACAACGAATTTGAGGATTAGTAGTACAGAGTATCTGTGGGGCCACCGGTTTTTGAGTCCCGGCACGTCCGCGTGACAATGAAATGAAAAGTAGGGGGTTGAGTCCTAGCCTTGCGCTCTATTACCGACAGTGCGGCATTGATAGAGCCACAAGCAGCGCACCTTGTCGGTGTTCATAACAAGGCTGGACGGTTGCCTTCGGACCCGAGGATTTGGCTCCAGACGTGCATCGTGGGTATGATTGGAAGTGGCCGAGGGAGGTCGTCTGCTCTTGGCGAAGGCGGAAGAAAGGCTTGGGGCTATTGAAGACCTGTTGTATGCTGCCGGGCGAATGAAGTGCGGTGTCAATAACAACACCCTGCCGCTGGACAACCTGCCGTGACTATCGCCATTTCTGTCAAAATAAATGACGGGGTTGTTCTTGCGACGGACAGCGCTTCAACCGTGATGGGCGTGACGCCCGGTGGTCCTGCTGCTCCTAGCGTCATCAATGTCTACAACAACGCCAACAAAGCCTTCAATCTCCTGAAAGGCTGCCCAATAGGGGCAGTCACGTGGGGTGCTGGAGGAATCGGGAATGCTTCCATATCGTCACTGGTGAAGGACTTCCGTAACCTGCTGAAGAATGGACCGGAAGGGCCGAACGGGTACAGATTAGACAGAGATAACTACACCGTTCAAGATGTTGCAACAAAACTGAGACGTTTCATATATGAAGAGAATTACGTCAACGGATTTGCTGCCTTGCCGCCCGCGCAAAAGCCTGCGCTCGGTTTCATTGTGGCAGGATATTCGGCGAACGCGCCCCTAGCTGATGAGTACAGCATTGTAATTGAGCAAGGAAACTGTGGACCGCCGCAGAAACTTCGTAACACGGAAGACTCTGGAATTTTCTGGGCTGGTATGGGCGAACCTTTGAACAGATTGATTCTGGGCTTCGGGACAGGTTTGCCGCAGGTCTTGCAGCAAAACCTTGGCGTGCCCGGTAATCAGGTGCAGGCAGCCTTGCAGGTGATTCAGCAGGCGCTAGGAGTTCCGTTCGCAATCCCGGCCATGCCCTTGCAGGACGCCATTGACCTAGCTGAGTTTCTTGCAGATGTAGCGGCAAAGTATTCCCGCTTTGCGCCGGGTGCACCAGTTGTGGGAGGCCCCATCGAGATCGCAGCGATAAGCAAGCATGAGGGATTCAAGTGGGTGAAGCGGAAGTTCTACTTTGACCGGAATTTAACGCCAGAGGAAACATAATTGCAGGAGAGTTAGCAGGAGGTGGATATGCCAGCAAAACAGGAGAAAGCGTTGACTCAAAACTTCGTTAGCAACATGCCCCTACAGGCTCCGACTCACGTGATGGTCGGCTCTATCACCACAGGAGCCGTTCAACCACCACAGGGGCAAGTTATGACATTGACGTTACCTAAACTCACCGAAGATCAGCCCAAACAGGAGAAGTCGACTGCTTCTCCGCTGTTTGGCACGAACATTCGGGAAGGCATTGCTGTCGTTAAGGACTGGATGAAAAAACCCTAAATACAATGGCCGACGAACCGTTCACGACTAAAGAGCGCTGGATGTTCGTTGCGCGTGTGAGTGTGTCGGCCATCCTTCTTGGCAGTTCGCTTTTCGTCATTCTTTCCAACAGCTACCCAGACGCCACGATGAAATGGGCGTTCGGAATCGCTGGCCTCGTAATCGGGTACTGGCTGAGATAGATAGCCCGAATCCGCAGAGTGTTCCCGGAAATTAAATGCTTTACTCTGGGACAGGTGCGTCCCCGCGAAGGCTTGGAAACACAGTCAGGATTCATTTGACCCCTGTTTTAAGCTACTATACAAACTATGTAGGCGTTTGACAAAGTACTTGACAAACTCGGGGGCGTTGTGGCCGATACAGCAAGACGGGAAACACTGGACTTTGAGGCTGGCAAGGTTTTTACGCCAGCCGTCCCGGTAAGTGAGAGAGAGTTGTTCTCTGGCCGAATCGAACAGTTGAGGAGGGTTTTTGACGCGATAAATCAACGGGGGCAACATGCCATAATCTTCGGAGAACGCGGCGTCGGTAAGACATCGATGGCGAACATTATCGGTGCGATACTCGGCCAGTCACAAAATACACTGGCCCCACGAATCAACTGCGAGAGCAACGACGATTTTGGTAATCTCTCAAAGAGAATTCTTTCACAGATTAACCTCGTTAAAGACCAGCAAAACGTTGGTTTTCAGCAGGGTAAACGGGTCCGATACGTTCCTGCCGTCGAAGCTGTAAAAGGGAACGTTACGCTCACCAGCGTCGTCGATCTACTGGGAACTCTTGGCACTCGTCAGCCCGTAATTATCATCCTCGACGAATTTGATCGAATCCGAAACAAACATACGCGAACAGCAGTGGCAGATATGGTGAAGGCATTGTCGGATTATTCTGTCCCCGCAACTCTGGTCTTAGTCGGAGTCGGTGAAACAGTTGACACATTGATCGCAGAGCATAGATCGATAGGACGTGCGCTTGTCCAAGTAAAGATGCCGAGAATGTCCACGGAGGAACTCAACGAGATTTTGGACAAGGGCGGAGCCAAGCTGACGATGCACTTTTCACATGACGCCAAGAAAAAGATTTCTTTTCTCTCGCAAGGACTTCCCCACTACACGCACCTCCTTGGCCTCCATGCCGTCAGAAATGCAATCCAAGAAGGAGTGGACGAAGTAGCAACGAATCATGTTGACGACGCGATTCAGAAGGCTGTCACTGACGCGCAACACAGTTTACAAACCGATTACCGAAAAGCAGTTAGTAGCTCTCACCAAGACAGCTTGTATAGCCAAGTCCTGTTGGCCTGCGCGTTGGCTGAAACGGACGAGTTTGGGTACTTCGCCGCGAATGATGTCTGTCCGCCGATGGCCGCGATTATGAAAAAGCAATATGATATTCCTAGTTTTGCTCGGCACCTAGCCAGTTTCAGCACGCTTGAACGCAGTTCTGTCTTGAAAAAGACTGGCACCAAGCGAAGATTTCGGTATCGTTTCACGGACCCCCTCATGCAGCCTTTCGTCATCATGAAGGGGCTTGCAGACGGGAAGATAGACCCGGCGGTCATGGACTCTTTGGAGAAACCTTAGATATCGTACCTATCGCTCTGCATCGACGATCAAAACCCTCCACTTATCTGTTCCGTGGCACCGCAGTATCCTTCCGGCTTACGCTTGCCGCCCTCCGAATGAAAATCTGTTGCTGCCACTTGCTCCGGGCGAAGGGCGCTTGCATGGTAGAATCCGCTCAAAGGGGTCCCTATGAGAGTCTCCATAAACCGGAAGCCTGCCATGACTGTTTACAGAAGAGCGTTAAAGCACCGGAAGCTTGTTTACGTGTTGGCCGCGAGGAAACCCCTCAAGTATCGAGACGGACGGTCCAGGATTCTCTACATCGGGACCACGAAAAAAGGAATTAGCCGAATCGCATCCAGCGTGGCGCACAGGTCAAAGCAGATATTGAAACAAAGGGGTGTTCGGGAAATGGATGTACACGTGGTTTCGTGCGAGGCGCGACCGGGTCTCAAGTCCTGGGGTTTGCTGGAGCGTGCGCTAGTTGCTCAATTTCGGTCTCGATATTTTGAAGTTCCGTTATGCAACACCCAACTTAAAAACAAGCGTTCCAGTGAGCATCTCGACGGGCTATTCAAGCCACGTGCTCTGCGGAAAATTCTGAGCATTTTCGAGAGTCCCGCAAAGGCTTTATCCAGTTGAAGTTCATTCTGGCACTCCGCAACAGATAGAGTCCAGCATGCCCGTCTGCAACAAATGCGGCAGGTCTAATTTGTCCCGCGTCGTTCGTTGACGGAAAAGGGTCGTTTTATGAAAGTGCGTGAGTTGGCATCGAGAGTTCAGAAGTTTCACGATGATTTGGAATCGCATTTTGCTTTGTGGTCGCAATCTCTCCAGCAGCCAATACCTGACTATCCAGTAAGGAACATAGAAAAGCTGCGGGAACAAACCAACAGTTTGGCGCGCCAGCTTGGGACGCTACGGCCATACATAGAAAGATTCGTGCAGTCCACTATAATGACGGTGATGGGACAGCGATGGGATGCTTATGATTGTGCGGTAAGCAATGATGTTTCGGTTCGCAAAGGACCTTCAATTGAAGCCGTCCTGCCACAGCTTCAGCAGATGCTAGGGAGATTAGAATCGATGAACCAGGACGAAGAGATTCCATTAGAATCCAAGGGCAGTCACGGGAGACCTGGGACCGTGAACATTTACAATCTGCATGGTTCTCATTCTCGGGTAAACATTCAATCGAACGACGGATCAGTGAACGTGTCCTCGATTACTGAGCAACAGGTCTTCTCAGGTATCCGGGAAGCGGTCGGTCAAGGGGTTTCTGATGCCAGCGAAAGGAAAGTGATTCTAGAAAAGCTGGACGCGCTTGAAAAGTCGGTTCATTCAGATGATTTTGTATCGAAATACAAAGAGTTTATTAATATCGTCGCGGACCACATGACCATCATTTTGCCGTTTCTTCCGGCTCTGTCGCAAATGTTAGGCCGTTGAGAAATGCATGCGGCGAAGCGGAGCGAATCGGTTTAGTTCCCTTCCCAAGATAGAAGCCGACTTCATCGAGCCGATGGACTGCGCCCCCGTCTCGAAACTGCCGGACGGCTCGCAATGGCTCTTCGAATTCTTATGTGGCGGACCACATAACATCTCTTCTGTGGCGTCCGACGTTATGTGGCGCTGGGGTGCGGTTTTGGCTAAGGAGGCACACGCGAGCGGTCCCCGACGCCACATAATTTCTATCAAAGGCTTCGCAGGAACTGCATCAGCGCAACGTCGGCCTCGTCAAAGTGGCCAGAAAGTCCTTGCAACATTCTCCATCGTCTTAGGAAAGACCCATATTGTTGCTAGTACGAACATGTCCGATTTCACGAACTTATCGGGACTTAGCCAGGTAATCGCTAATCAAATTCATAGAACTCTTCGTCTGGCATCGGGGTTACGGTTCCGTCCGGGTTCTTGTAGAAACCATCCAAGGCGACGTGTTTCCCCGGAAAAAAGCGCGCTTTCATAAAGCCTTGAATGACGACTCGGAGGTTGCCATCCGGTTTCGATTGCACAATGATTCCAATCGTAGTTCGACGTGAATCGAATATTAGTTGCTCTGGCGGCTCCGCCGCGAGTTTCTTGAGCTCTTCGTGCGTCAGCTTTCGGAGTTGTTCGCCACGCTCGTCGATAATCTTTCGGAACGTCGCGAGGGATTTTGGAAATGTGCGCATCGGAGGAAGTCTCAAGAACCAACCTACCACACGCGGTAATCAGAGAGGTGAACTCCTTCCAAAACGACATGTACGATTACGGAACTAGTCGGGCAGTGACGCGGACTCCGCACAGCGCAGTGGCGTGCGAAGGCAACCATCTTCACGCTATGGCTTGGTTTCAGCGCCCTCGACCGAAAGAGCCTAGAATCAGAAGCAGAACTATGACCACACCGATTACCTGACAAACTCGGACCGTCACTTGCTCCCACCGCGCCTTGGGTTCCCCATACTGGTCGGTCACCATCTCTTCCGTCAAAATATCAACTGTGAAGTTCGATAGCCCTGCGTGCCACCGCATGAGCGCGAAGTAGCTCCCGATGGCCACAAATACTGATGGACCGAATAATTGCAGTAGCCCCGCAGAGGCAGATGGATTCGTAACCCGAAACCAGAACCACGTTGAGAAATACGGCAAACTCAAACCTGCAATCGCGGCGACAGCGCCCTGAATCAGCTTATGGTGGAAGTAGCCTAGAAAAAGGGCCATGGACGCTGAGAACACCCCCGCAGCGCCGCAAATACCGGGCATGAATTGAAAACTCTGGTGTAGTTGAGGAATCGTACCAAAATTGGCGAGCAAGTTTGGTACGAAGAACCCTGCGATGCTGATAACCATGGCGCGGCGCATCGCTTCATTCCAAGCCGAACCGGGCGGCAATTCTCGCAATGGCGTTGCTTTGCTCATACTTCCGTGATGGTAATACTGATGCGGTGAAACAGGAAGCGGCTTCGGTGTCCTGCCCTAGCCAGACTGCCTAATGCTGATAAACGCGTAACCGGTAAAGTTGCATCAGCGAAAAGATAACCTATCGGGCCGCAAATGCAATGAAGACCAATGTCAATACAAGGATCAGACTGGAGGCACGCTTCAGATTATGTGGTGCTTTCTGCAAAGTTGTGCGTCGCTGGCTAGCCTATCAAAAGTCAGCGCCACATAACGTTCATCGCCACAGAAGAAATCAAACTCGACGGCTACCGCGCTGTCGCCGTCAAATCTGATGGCCGCGTGAGCCTGTTTTCTCGGCGGCGCAAATCCTTCGATCACCACTACCCACTGATCGTCGAGGCCCTTGCCGAACTCCCCGAAGGTACGGTCGTAGATGGCGAGGTCGTCGCTCTCGATGAATCAGGCCGACCGAACTTCAATCTGCTCCAAAATTTCCGCAGCGAGGCATCCCGCATCCACTACTTCATTTTTGACCTGTTGATTTGCAACGACCGCGATCTCACCGGACTGGCCTTGAGCGAACGCCGCAAACTCATGAAGTCTCTTTTGAAACTGAGTTCACCGCGCCTTCGCATTGCCGAACAATTCGAAGCCTCAGCTAACGACATGCTTGCCGCAGTGCGCCAGCAACAGCTTGAAGGCGTTATCGGGAAACGCAAGGACAGCTTGTATGAGCCTGGGAAGCGCACAGGCTCCTGGGTGAAATGCAGGGTGAATCGCGGGCAGGAGTTGGTGATCGGCGGGTACATTCCTGGGCCACACGGATTTGATTCGTTGATCGTAGGCTATCATCGCGGCAAGGATTTGGTTTACGTCGCACGCGTCCGCAATGGCTTTGTCCCGGCTTCACGTCGCCAAGTCTTTGAGAAAATTCGTCATCTTGTCTCGCCCACGATGCCCTTCGTCAATCTCCCTGATACGCACAAATCACGTTGGGGCGACGAATTGACTGCTGAGAAAATGAAGGAATGCGTTTGGCTGCGCCCGGAGGCCGTTGCACAGATTGAATTCTTGGAGTGGACGGAAGCAGATCGGCTCAGGCATTCAAAATTTGTTGGGCTGCGTGATGACAAGAATGCCCAAGAAGTGGTGAAAGAACTGGATGCTAAAGAATAGAGATGTGATTTTGACAAGCATGACGTAAGACAGCATGACGTAAGACACTTGACACGCGACAATCCTGGGCGTAGGGTACGCTCATTCTTCCCACGGCAACACAGGGTCACGCGAACTTGTCAGGGAATTAGAGCCACGAATCGTCCTGCAATCCTATTGCGAGGTCTTGCGTTATGAATGCCTGCGGATTGAGCCGCCTCTTTTCTTTTGCCTTCATCGGTTGCCTTATTGCGTTTTCGGGTTGTCAAGGAAAGGACTCCGACACTCTTAGTCGGGGCACTGCCCTTACCATTCTTAACCAGAATTCCGACCGACTGCTCCAACCGTATTCAAATTCTTTGACCATAGTCATAACCGCATCGGTGCCCATTGATCCCCCGCCCAAGAGCGACGACCCGAGTGTCCAGAATCTAGTATTCATGAATATCTTGGTGGATGAAGGCGTATTGAGGCGAGAGCCAGCAATGGATAAGGAAAGCGAATGGGGCCTCACTCAACATTTTAAGAATCACGCGTATGCTTTTTCCGTCAGGCGCTCAGATGCCGAAGTCGATTTTGGCAACGCTTTTAATCCGCCGACCGTAAAGTTCGGAATTAGCACAGCAAGATTTGGGAGCGTTACGGGCGTAACGCAGCAAGGTAACACGGCACAAGTTGAGGTCGAGATTCTGAATACTCCTACGGAGACATATAAGCTGTTGGCTGAAGCGCAGGATAGGACGAGATCAAAAGTTGGCAACTCTCAATTCTCAGTGTCTCGCCTTCTGGACTCAGGTGCATTGTCACGTGCCAAGACTTTACGCATACCATTTAGGAAGTATGACGACGGCTGGCGAATCGCAATCTAACTTAGGCGGATTTCGTTCGGCGGCATGCCCTTGGTGGGAGCGGCTCTCCACCCGTGGTTTTTGAATTTTCCTTCTTCTCTCATCGTTTTTTTTTTTGGATTCTCCGCCTCACCGCTCGACCTCCAAGTTCCCAAAGTTCTGCGTTCAGCTTGTTACGCCCAAACTGAATATGCGAGGAACTGGTCCGCCCGGACTCCAGAGGGCTTCTTATTCTGCGTCAAAGTTCCCCAGGTCGTTACGCACGACAAAGCACTGGTGGACTGCGATTCAGAATTTGAGGAGTTCGTGAAAACGATGGACATGCTTGGGCCAAAACTAGGTCCGATGGTCTTTCAGTTTCCGTCGTTCGACCGCTGGAAATTCCCGAAGCAAGATAGGGCAGAGTCGAGGATTCTGGCTTTCTAGCAGTGCTGGCACCTTTCTTGAAGAAGATGCCTGCCGACCACCAATTTGTGATCGAAATTCGAAATAAGACTTGGCTCGACGCCCGGCTAACGGATTTGCTTCGTGAGCACAACGTTGCTCTGGCATTGACCGACACATCGTTTGTTCCCCGGCCTTGGGAAATGAAAGAAAAGTTTGACCTGATTACGGCGGACTTCGCCTATGTTCGCTGGCTTGGAGACCGCAAGGGGATTGAGAAGCAGACCACGACCTGGGACAAGACCGTCATCGACCGCACTAGTGATTTGAAGAATTGGGTCGAGGTATTCAAATCGCTGGTGAGCAACACGAAAGCCTTGAAAATTTTTGCGTTCAGCAACAATCACTATGCCGGGCACGGTCCCGCAACAGCGAAACTCTTTATGGATTTGTGGAACATAAATCAATGAATCGTGTTTCCGTGCGCAACGAATCCCGCAGGTGAATGCGAATCTGCCCATTTGTGCAACATTTTGTCCTTGTACTCCAAATTAAGAATAGGTATAAATATGTAATTTCCCTTTGCCACCCGAAAGGTCCCTACAAGGCTGTATGTCGTTTAGGTACTTTCCGACGATCCATCTTTTGGAGAATGGAATCTTCCTGCTGTCCAAGCTACGCCAGTTACCCAAGCACTAGCGGGGAGAGGCGCGTATGAGCAATCCGCACGATGTCAAACCTATCGATCAACCAATTAGATCGTTCGGGCGCTTCTTCAGGAGCTACGGCGTCGGAATCTCTCTGATCATTTCAGCTTTGCCTTTGGCGACGGGCCGATTCAATCTTCTCCCTCAATTCGAGGCTGTGAAACCGTTTCTGACCGCTATTGCGAGCGGAAGTTCATTTCTTCTAGTTGGCATCATCTTCGCTCAGCGTCATGCCGCTGCCAGGCTGTTCTTTCCGGGCCTTCGGGCAGGGAAGAGGAGGATTGCTCACGCACGCGAACTGCGCTTGGCGAAGTTCTTTAGTTGGTTACCAGCAACGCTCGGGATCTTGGCACTCGGCTCGCTAGTTGCGTACTTTTCGTTAGTTCATATGGCCGAGCGGAATATCGCCTATTCGTACTTCTCAACGACAACAGCAGGTGGAATGCTGAGCGACAGGTGCGACAAACTCAAAGACGGGGACCCGCCACTTGCGCTGGATGCCCAATTGCCAGCCTTTGGCGACCTTACGAACGGAATCGGAATCGTTGTGACGTGTAGGAAGATGGCGCCGGATGATAAAACAAAACTTGCGGCTGTGGACTACAACGTTCAGTTCCCTAATGAGAAGACCGTTCAAGCCGTTCTGAAGGCTACACCGTCACCCTCGGTGCCGTACCAGAACTGGATGGGTCTCTCTTTTCTTTTCACTTTTGGGTGTGCAGCGTCCGCGTTCATTTTGACAGGGTTGAAGGATTACCTTCAAAGGGAAATTGGACTATCTGATGCCGAGCTGATCGTTCAGCCAGCGAGTGCGAGCCGCAGACAACGGTTTGATGTGGAAGGGGCGCCAGGGGTCTACGGAATAGCAGAGTACAGTCCAAGTGTGTCAGAGCTAGAGCCGATTCTAAGGGGCCCCTTTTGCGTGTGGCATGATTTGGAACCGATGGCCCTGGAAGCTGACCCGGCTACAGGAAAAGTCACAACTTGGCACCACGTCACGGTAGATGACGATAAGAAGAAATCCGTGTCCTGCAAGCTTTCTGCGGCGCTCACGGTTGGGGAACTCGAAGGACATTTTCACAAAAGTGGCGAAAAGATCGTAAAGGTGAACACTGTCGTAGCTTCAAGCCTCTAGAACACGATGCCACTCTTGACATGTAACACGCAAACAAAATAAGTGGCGAATCCTAGCGCGGCGACGGTCAAACTCTTCGTGGACTTGCGGGACCAGGGAAAGTAGACTGCATTTCCCTCTTCTTCTACCTGCCAAAAATCAAATGCAGGAGTTCCAATGCCAAGCTACGATTCCTTTATGTGCCCCAATTGCGAAGGCCATTTCCGTGTGTCTGGCCCGACCCATTGCCGAGCTACCACGACCCTTGCAGCAAGATAAAAATGAAGTGCCCCGACTGCGGCGAAGTCACTGAACTTTACGCCTATCTCATCGACAGAATCTTGCAGGCTCCTGAACCCTGCATAACTTCAATCGAAGTTTTGTCTATTTCTCCCCGTGACCGCAACCCCGACCCTAACGCTCGTAGCCACTATTGGCAAAAGGTCTGGCCATGCCGGGAGGCGAGATACAGACTGACGTATAGACCGACGAAATGACCGAGGAGCGGAGGTTCGCCATCCTGTTCGCTGCAACCATTCTGGCTGCGAGGAGGCTCATCGATCTGGACCCCAACAACCGAATATTAATAAGAAAATAAATAACAAACAAAAATCGACAAACGGTTTCGAGATCAATTCTTGCGAGAAGGCGGTTCACGAGGCAGCCCGGAAATCCTTGCGTATATCTGGTTTTTTCTCTCTTGCTTTCATCCCGTCCCGCATATTGCTCAATCCTCGGCTCACGATATAAACGCACCCAATAAGACTGGCAATCGGTCCGGCCCATTCAGTATTCGGCTTGATTTGACGAGATGCTATGACTGCCGCAACCGCAGCAAAGATGACTTCTACAAGCCCATAGCTATGCAATCGTTTTTGCTTGAATAGAAACGCGAAACTGCCAAGCGCGATAACTATGAGACTGATAAGAAGCTGAGTAACCTGCACACCGAAAATTTGCAGTAACCGGAGAAATCCCTCCCGTACGTACGGCATGACAACTATGACAGCAGAGCTGAGCAGCCAGACAACGGCGAAAAGTCCGCTCCCGATCTTCCAATACTTCAAACCCGCATCTCTTATTTCGACAATTTTCTTATTCTCAGTGGGATATTCTCTTGGGTAGCCGAACCAGGCGTGCAGAGCTTTGTCTACTAGGATAAAAACGCCAAAGAGGACCCACGCGGAGATTCCAGTTATCATCCAGGATTTTGAATGCATATGTTCACCCGTGTCTTGAGTTAAAAAGTAGAGTCATTCCAGGGCCGTCTGGACGGATTGCGACATGCTCACACATGATTCGGTCATGTCGGGGATATACTATGCCTTTCGGGGCCACATCCATTGCCTGTACGATTTCGCAGCAGCCTGCAAAAATAACTTCAAAAAGTATTGCGCGAACGCAAAAGATTCGACGCGCAATAGAGTTCGTCTTTTTATTGCGGGGGGCGATAACGATTGAGCAAGCCTATTCCCAGAATCCTTGCGGAATTCGCCGCTAGCAGAATAAACTATTCCGACTCAACACGTTACTTCTAGTAAAAATAGGCTATGCCTGCTAACCACACAGAAGTTGAGAAGCGCCTTTGGGAAGCCGCCGACGAACTCCGGGCAAACTCGAAACTCAAATCGTCTGAGTATTCAGTTCCCGTCCTGGGGTTGATCTTCCTTCGATATGCGGATCAGAAGTTCTCGGATGCCGAGAAGAAGCTCGCCGCAACGGGCAGTGGACGCAGGAAGATCGGAAAGATCGACTATCAAGCGCAAGGGGTGGTCTACATACCTGAAAAGGCGCGGTTTGCGACTCTGCTGAACCTGCCCGAGGGAGCGGACATCGGTAAGGCCATAAACGACGGGATGAAGGCAATCGAGTCCGAGAACGAAGACCTGAAGGATGTGCTTCCCAAAACTTACAACGCTCTGGATAAGAGCCTGTTGATCTCGCTTCTCAAGAACTTCTCATCGATTCCGATGACGATTGAGGGAGATGCTTTCGGAAAGATTTACGAGTACTTCCTCGGGAAGTTTGCGATGGCCGAGGGGCAGAAGGGCGGCGAGTTCTTTACGCCGACGAGCATTGTTCGATTGATCGTTGAGATCATCGAACCCTACCACGGGCGCATCTTCGATCCGGCGTGCGGCTCTGGCGGCATGTTTGTCCAGTCAGCCGCGTTTGTCGAACACCACAAGAAGAGCGTCAACGAAATAGCGGTTTATGGTCAGGAAAAGGTTGCCGAGACAATCCGGCTTTGCAAAATGAACCTTGCAGTTCATGGACTCTCCGGCGACATCCGTCAAGCTGTCACCTATTACGAGGACCCACACAAGAGCGTCGGGAAATTTGACTTTGTGATGGCGAATCCGCCGTTCAACGTGGACAAGGTGGACAAAGAACGGATCAAGAATGATCCCCGGTATCCATTTGGGCTGCCCAAAGCCGATAACGCCAATTACCTGTGGATACAGATTTTCTATAGCACGCTAAGTGCGACTGGAAGAGCGGGATTTGTGATGGCGAACTCAGCGGGAGATGCCCGAGGGTCGGAACTGGAGATTAGGCGTCAGCTTCTCCAGGCAAACGTGGTCGATGTCATTGTCTCGATAGGGCCAAACTTCTTCTATACGGTGACTTTGCCCTGCACACTGTGGTTTTTGGACCGGGGCAAATCAAAGACGAACCGAAAAGACAAAGTTCTCTTCATCGATGCTCGACACATTTTTCGCCAAATCGACCGAGCGCATCGGGATTTCACACCTGGGCAGATCGAGTTCATTTCGAATATTGCAAGACTCTACCGCGAAGAAGACGTTGAGACTGAAGAGGGTAGTGAACAACTGATGAAGCAGAACTTCCCAAAGGGGAGGTATCTCGATGTACCGGGGCTCTGTAGGGTTACGACTATTTCCGAGATCGAAGCCCAGGGGTGGAGCCTGAATCCAGGACGCTATGTAGGTATGTCCGCAGGTTCGCCAGACGGCTTTGAGTTCGCTGAGAGACTGGAAGAACTCAACGAGGAATTAGAGAAACTCAACGCTAAAGCTAGGGACCTGGAGGAGCGCATTAGTCAAAACATTGCCCGTCTCTTGGAGGAATCCGCGTGAAGAAATTCCGGGTTCCAATCGAATCCTTGTACTTAGGTCTGTACGATGGCCCGCATGCCACGCCGAAACCATCTGCTGATGGCCCAGTCTTTCTAGGTATCGGTAATTTGACAGAAGACGGCAAACTCGACCTTACCGATATTCGTCATATCGCTGAGGACGATTTTGGAGATTGGACAAAGCGTGTTGTGCCACAAGCAGGCGACATTGTTTTCACCTATGAGGCGACTCTTAATCGATATGCAATTATCCCGGAAGGGTTCCGGGGGTGCCTGGGCAGAAGGCTTGCCCTAATCCGCCCTAGTACTTGTAAAGTTAATCCGCGTTTTCTGTTCTTCTATTTCTTTGGTGAGGAATGGCGTCAGATCATCAACAAGAACACACTTTCAGGTGCTACTGTTGACCGCATTCCGCTTACAGAGTTTCCGACCTTTGAAGTCAATCTCCCGAGTCGGCCAGAACAAGATCGAATTGTGGAGATACTTTCTGCCTACGACGACCTGATCGAGAACAACACTCGCCGAATCAAGACTCTTGAAGAAATGGCGCAGATGATTTTCCGGGAGTGGTTCGTGAACTTCTGTTTTCCGGGACATGAAAAGGAAAAAATGGTGGAATCGGAATTGGGACCTATTCCTGAACGCTTTTCAATAGGACTTTTGGGTGAGCTTGCGGAGTTGAAGTCAGGATTTGCATTCAAGAGTTCATCATTTTCAGCACATGGATCATACGGCATTGTGACAATTCGGAACGTACACGACGGCCTTTTTTCTCCTGACTGTCAGAGCAAGATTACCGAACTACCTAACAATCTCCCGAGTTTCTGTGTGCTCAATTCTTGCGATGTTCTGATGTCACTCACTGGGAACATTGGAAGAGCATGCCTTGTGTACGGCAAGAATCTTTTGCTAAATCAGCGAGTCGCCAAAGTCATTGCCAAGCGTGCTAACGATTTGTGGTTTGTTTACTTTTTTCTCAGAATGCCAGAGACACGAAAGAGACTAGTGCAAATCTCAACTGGTGTTGCTCAGCAAAACCTCAGTCCGGTCCAGGCTATGGACGAAAGCGTAGTAATGCCTTCATCTTCTCAGAGAGACCATTTCCACGAGATTGTCGATCCGATTGTCATGGAGATCGTCAATCTTTTCGCAAAAAACTCCGCACTTCGCAAGACTCGTGATCTTCTCCTTCCGAAGCTGATCTCAGGTGAGGTTAGCGTCGAACATCTCGAAGCCGAAGCTGCCAGCCAAATCGCATGACCTACCCCCATCCCGATTCCGAAGGCACGCTCGAAGCGAACACTATCGGGCTGTTCGAAGAACTCGGATGGGAAGTTGCCGACTGCTACCGCGAAGGCTTTGGCCCCAACTCAATGTTGGGGCGCGACACATCTGAACAGGTTGTTCTAGAACGGCGACTCCGGGCTGCACTGTTGAAACTCAATCCCGACATCACTCCTCTTGCCGTGGATCAGGGGGTCGAGGAACTCAGCAAAGATCGAAGTGTTCTGAGCCCTGCCCGTGCTAATCAAGAACTTTTCAAGCTGCTGCGGGACGGCCTGAAAGTTCCCGTTCGCAAAGACGACGGTCAAGAAACCTTCGAGATCGTCCGCGTCGTGGACTGGAACGAACCCAAGAACAACGACTACTTTCTCGCCTCGCAGTTTTGGATTTCTGGTGACTACGGCAGGAAACGGGCAGACCTAATTGGATTCGTGAATGGGTTACCGCTTGTCTTCATTGAACTCAAGGCATCGCACAAATCTCTTGAGAACGCATACAAATACAATCTTTCTGATTATCGCACCACGATCCCACAAATCTTCTGGCACAACGCGGTGATCATTCTCTCGAACGGTTCCAAGAGTCGAATTGGCAGCATTACGGCTGGTTGGGAGCACTTTGCGGAATGGAAGAAGATCAACGATGAGGGCGAAGAAGGGATCGTGAGCCTCGACACGATGATCCGAGGAGTATGCGAGCCTTTGCACCTGCTTGATTTGGTCGAGAACTTCACTCTCTATAGCGAGGCTGAAGGTGAGACCGCGAAGTTGATCGCGAAGAACCATCAATACCTAGGCGTGAACCGGGCGATTGAGGCGACGGTAAAGATCAAGGACAACCAGGGCAAGCTCGGAGTGTTCTGGCATACCCAGGGCTCCGGTAAGAGCTTTTCGATGGTCTTCTTCTCGCAGAAGGTGCTAAGGAAGCTGCCCGGCAACTGGACCTTTGTCATCGTTACGGATCGCGAAGACCTTGACGGACAAATCTATCGAAACTTTGCGTCAACAGGTGCCGTCCTCGAAGACGAGAAGAGCGTCCGGGCACAGACTGCGGAGCATCTCAAAACTCTCTTGAACGCGGAAGACCACCGCTATCTGTTCACGCTGATCCAAAAGTTCCGTACCGAAGAGGGAGAGACTTATCCGAAGCTATCAGACAGATCGAACATCATCGTCATAACGGACGAGGCGCACCGCAGCCAATATGACCAGTTTGCCCTGAACATGCGGAACGCACTGCCGAATGCGGCATTCATTGGCTTCACCGGGACGCCGCTTATGGCCGGAGAAGAGCGGACGAAGCAGGTGTTTGGCGATTATGTCTCGATCTACAATTTCAAGCAGTCCATCGACGATGGAAACACCGTTCCCCTCTATTACGAGAACCGGATTCCCGAGCTTCAGCTTACGAATCCTAACCTGACTGATGATATGGCCGAGATCATCGACTCGGCGGAATTGGACGAAGACCAGGAACAGAAGATTGAACGCGAATTTGCGCGCGAATATCAATTGATCACAAGAGAGGATCGTTTAGAACGGATTACGGGAGACATCGTCGCGCACTTCATGGGCCGGGGCGAACTGGCCAAGGCGATGGTCATTTCGATTGACAAAGCCACTGCCGTGCGAATGTACGACAAAGTCCAGAAGTACTGGAAGGCTGCAATAGAACGTTTGCAAAAGGAGTTGAATGCCGCCGACCTCGCAGACAGGCCGGACCTAGAGAGACGGCTGCGGTTCTTCCAAGAGACCGACATGGCCGTGGTGGTCTCTCAGTCCCAAAACGAGATTGAGGAGTTCAAGAAGAAGGGCTTAGACATCGGAACGCACCGCAAGAGGATGGTTAAGGAAGACCTTGAGAAGAAGTTTAAGAAGTCAGACGATCCGCTCCGAATTGTGTTCGTGTGCGCTATGTGGATTACAGGTTTCGACGTGCCTTCTTGTTCCACGATCTATCTCGACAAACCGATGAAGAATCATACGCTGATGCAAACCATCGCTCGGGCGAATCGCGTTTGGAGAGAGAAGCAGAACGGCCTGATTGTTGATTACGTCGGAATTTTTCGCAACCTTCAGAAGGCCCTGGCGATCTACGGAACGACCAAAGGTGGAGCCAAACAGGGCGAATTGCCGATCAAAGACAAGCTCGAACTCGTCAAACTTCTTCGACAAGCGATTCAGGAAACGATTGAATTCTGCCGAGATCGCGGTGTGGATGTCGAAGCAATCAGAGATTCCAGCGGTTTCCAGAGAGAGAAGTTAAAGGATGACGCGGTCGCAACCTTTGTCATCGACGACAAGACCAGACGCAGATTCATGGAATCGGCAGGCCACGTCGAGAAACTCTTCAAGTCCTTATTACCGGACCCCGCCGCAAATGAATTCGGAGCGATCCGAAAGGTGATCTCGGTCATTGCAGAGAAAATTCGCTCGGAAATGCCTCCGGCGGATATATCGGATGTAATGGAGCAGGTCGAGGAGCTTCTCGACAAATCGGTTTCGACAGAGGGATACGTGATCCGGCCCTCAGCAACAGCGCAGAACTACATCGATCTAAGCAAGATTGATTTCGAGGCGTTGCGACAGAAGTTTGAAAAAGGCAGAAAGCCTATCGAGGTGCAGAAGCTCAGAGGCCAGATTGCCCAAAAGCTCGTTCGAATGGTCCGGTTGAACCGTACCCGAATGAACTTTTTGGAAGAGTTTCAAAAGATGATAGACGAATACAATTCCGGTGCGTCAAATCTCGAAACACTTTTCGACCGCCTCATGGCTTTCACGAAGAGGCTTTCCGTTGAGGAGAAGCGAGGGATTGCCGAACAGTTGAGCGAGGAAGAGCTAGTGATCTTCGACCTGCTGACTAAACCTGATATGAAGCTTTCGAAGGCGGAAGAACTCGACGTTAAAAAAGTAGCGAGGGAGCTACTTGAAACCCTGAAAAAGGAAAAGCTCGTCTTGGATTGGAAGAAGCGTCAGACGACGAGAGCGTCCGTCCGCTACACAGTTGAGACGGTCCTTGATCATCTGCCGAGGGTCTACACACCGCAGGTTTATGAGCAAAAGTGTGAGCAGGTCTATCAGCATGTTTTTGACTCATACGCCGGGCATAGCAGCGGCGTCTATTCCGTCAACTAAGCCTGATACGTTCTCCATCTCGAATCCCATCCGTAAGCAAGGCACGCCCTGTGGACGATCACAGTAGCTGCACCTTGTGATACTATCCGGCTAAATTAGAACCAGGATTTTAAAGGCATCGCTCAAGGGCCTACGCTATGGGTCAATACCGTATTCCAAAGGCAATCCCAGAATTTCGAAAGTCATATGCTCTTGTACGTGCGGATCAAAGCGCTGACACGATGGTTGTCTTTGTACACGGTCTCGGAGGAAAGCCAACCAGTACTTGGTTGGATTTTCATAGATTGATCAAGATTTGCTCAGTCAATTATCCCTGGTGGGAGAAGTGTGATCTCTTCTTCTACTCATACGAGAGTCTTAGAACTCCAATCGGAGTCAATGCTCAAAGGCTTGGGAAGTTTGTCGATTACATCCTATCAAAAGATGCGACTGGCTCATTGCGCTTCCCGGCTTCTTCAGGTAAATCACATGCGCGGTTGATTTTTGTCGGACACTCTGAAGGGGCAGTTGTGATTAGGAGATTGGTTCTCGATCGACTTAATAAAATCGAGAAGGCAAACAGTCACAAGCGAAACCTCATTTTAAAGGCAGCTAAGGCCGACATCATTTTGAGTTCTCAGTTGCGATTGTTTGCTCCTGCCTGTATGGGAACCAATTTCTCTTCTTTCTTGGGTTTCGCCACATCTTTGTCTCACTTAGTCTCTGCGATTGCCTCTTCTTTTCTGGTACGGAACGAACTCTTGCCCAACTCGCCAGTTCTTCGGCCCATAGAATCGGAAACCGAAAATGCCCATTCCAAGTTCCAACAAATTCCGTGTTTCCCCGCGAAAGTATTGTTCGGGGACCACGATCAAGTCGTTTATACGGCATCTTACAAATGCGATGAGATAGATTACGAGAATGGACAAGATCACTTCAGCATCTGTAAACCAGACTTCTGGTATTTGAGGCCGCTGGAGTTTGTCTCATGACCAAAGATAACCGCAAACATCGGCTAGACAACATTACATTTTTCCTTAACATGATATCTGATTCAGGAAGTTTATCCGCGCCCTCCAGCTCGAAATCGTCTTTGTTGGATTCGACTCGTATTCTCCGTTCAATGGGTTTGGTAGAAGCTACACTTTGGTTAAGGCTCGGAATTGAAATAGGCTTCTTCGATGAAGAGAGCGTCGCTGACGATCTTCTTCCCTCAATGGGGGATGGATTGAGCGCTGCTTGGAGCGTTCTTATTGAAGCGAATGCACTCTCTTCTGGTACGTGGTGTGACTTTATGTCAGATGGACCGAAACCGACATTCATGAAAGATAAGTTCTTTGGTCCGCTGCAAAAGAAAGTCAGAACATTCGACAATCTCAGCGATCCCGAACATCTCGCATATTTGCTTCAATGTTTTTTGGGATTCCTACTGTTGACTTCCGAAGTCATATTCGAACCAAGTACGATGATCTTTCTGCAAAGCATAGGATGGGACACGGATGACAAATGGGCACACCTAATCCGTGGAGACTCGATGTCGCTGGAGTTTCACGTGGCGGAGTTCAATATTGGGTTTGCAAATCATGTTCAGTATTTAGAGCAACTACGAAAATACAGGGCAGACAATGTACTGTTTGTATCTGATCGCCTCGATTCGATCAATTCCATATTGGCTTTGGATCAGAAGGTAGGGAAAATCGTTAGTCAGCGCGTAATTCTTGACCGCCCACATGTCAAAGGAAGGTGCTTTAAATTAGGAAGTTGGATTCTGTCCATCGTTAACCAGCCAGGACCCGAGTGGCAAGAAGTTCGTAGATCAATTTTCTCGCAGATAGCGCGGATCACTGAAAGCAACAAGAACGACCGTCCTCGTTTGTGGTCCGATTTCATAAACAACACCAGGGAGGACATAGACCGTGCCGAGCGGGAGCTACGCCGTGATTTCTTAAAGGGCCCTTCTCTTGCCATGGAATAAGTTCAATTTCGCGTTGCGGCCCGCTGAATCACTTGCCGGATGAAGGCATTAATCCAGCAGATTCCATAGATCACTTGTGATAGCTACCTTTGCCGCTGCATCGGTTTTGTCAATCAGCGATCTCGTCGCCCCAGTCCACATCGAACAATTCGTGACCGCATTTTCACCAAATGTGGTATGCTAATAATCGTATCAAGAGTGAGCGTGCAATCAGCGCTCCAGCAACCGAGCCAGAGAAAAGGCCACGGTGCTAGCCTTCGAAAGAAGGGATACGGCCTGTAGGGGCAAAACCACCTTAGTCCTTCCCAACATTTCGAGGGCATCTTCTCTTAACTGGAGGAATGATGTCTTCGCATAATGATTCTCGCCGGATCAAGATTCTGGAAGAGATGGCGAAGGTGATTTACCGGGAATGGTCTCTAAAGTTAGAGGATTACAGTTTCTTCCATTCTACCTCATCAATATGTTTCTGAGCAGCAGTCCTAGCCTGCTCTGCGGTTTCAAACATTCCGAGAAACCTCCCGCCGAATGCCCTCGCTTCCCAACGAGAACCTCCGAGCGTATCGATCTCGATTATAACCGCCTTCGCCTCACCTATCTCGCCGTCTTCCCCTATAGGAATGTCAAGATAGTCGTAAGGCTCGCCCGGGATTGCTCCGGGGTCGGTCGTCCATCTCGACGGTGGATTTTCGTTCTGGTCCATCTTGTTTAATCCCTGTTTTTCATGAATGCGGGCCGTTCAACATGACCGTGGCCCACGCTTCTCTTGTTTCGACGGGGCCGGAAATCGCAGAGCATTTCATCGGGGTTGTAGGCCATTGCCGGTATTATCCGCTAAAAGGATGGTCGGTCGTTCCCCCTCAAATCACCTTTGGCGCTATCCCTGGTGGTAAACCTAAGTCAAACAGACGCTCTTCCATTGGGTAGCTCGTACGTCGGTCGATCACGTACCGACGCGCCGTTAGTGCTGCGCGCAGCACGTGTTCCGGTAGATTCTTGCTGTGCAACATCTGCGGCGTATAACCGGACAATTCGTGAACCGCTTCTGGTCTGCATTTTGCACAATATCTGATCGTGTCGCGTTCACGTGAGCCTAGGGGCAAGCGGCAGTCGATGAATAGTGCGTCGGCGGGCGAAGAGCAGTTCGGGCAGTTCATTAGTTCATTCTCAATTTCTCGACCGGCGTCACCCACGGGTGCAACGGCAACCAGCTTTCTTGGGAGAGATGAAACCAGCCGCAGCGCCCACAAAAGACGACGATGTCGTCCTCGTAACCGGGCGTGATCTTCCCGAAGGCTTCCGCCTCCCCCTGCGATGAAAACCAAGCGCGTTCCGTGCCGTCGCTGCGTAGGCAATGTTTCACGCCTGTCTTTCTTGTTTTCTTCGGTAGTTGCCACGCGGATTGCGCGGAATAGGCTTCTTGCTATGGAACAATTGTTCTGTGCTGCCAGCAGACTTCAATTGGTCGAAGGCCCATTCAAGGAGAATCTCTCCCAGGTTGCTTAAGGTGCGGCGTTCCTTGGCCGCAAATTCTTCTAGCTCGCGGCGCAGTTCTTGCCGGACCCGCAGGCTGAGTTGTGCTTTCCATTCGCCCATCAGTCGTCCCGCCTGCGGTAGTACACCTTGAGAATTTTTCCGTCGCCCGTTGACATATCCGAGAAAAGGATTTCGTTCGTAACGATCTGAGGACTAAAGTCCAGGGAGAAATAAGTCCCGTCCATGAAACGAACGCCCACATATAAATAGCCTTCCTCGTACGTGTGCTCAATCCAATCGACCTTCTTGCCTCTAATTTCCTTGCATCGCTTGCGGAGCCGTGCATACCGCTTGCCTATCCGCTGGCGAATCTTTTTGCTTTCCTCGGCGGTAACGGGCGTGATCGGAGTATCTCCAACCCATACGACTTTCGGTTTTTTCTTTGTCATGGTCGCCCCTTCGGACCAATGCAGAAGGCTATTTTTATAACCGTGCGGCTCCACTTCTCCGGGAGCACCAGCAATGCCAGCGCGAAAATGAGGATGAGCGCCAGGAGCAGCACGCCGAATCGCTCCAGCGTGGACGGTGGATATTCAGGACCGGGTGGGGGCGGAATTTGAAGGCAAGTGGTAAAAAGACCGCAGGTGTGGAGTATCGGACGGCGAACAAAGCCGCCACGCGAGGCGACCTGATTGCGCCAAAGATTTTCAATTACCGAATTGGGACCATGATTGGAAGGAAGCGGAACGCCTTCAACTGCATGGACAGCAGATGATAAACTTCCCTGAGCCTGAGCCATGAGATTAACCCTCGTGGTTTCTTGCTAGGGGCGTTCGGTGCTTGTAACACCGGGCGTCCCGCTTTTTTACTGTGGCCGCATCATGCCCGACGTGTCGGGCATTGTCAAACTATTTCTTTTGATACTTCTTTACTACCGCTTCGATTCCTTCTCTCGCTAAAACGCTCGCCGGAATACGTGTTTTCTTGCTGACCTTTCGAAGAGCCTCAATCAATTTTGGCTCCATCCAGATCGTATACTTGCGAAGTTTTGTCGGAGACATTCGCAAGAGAGTATCACGGAATAAGTCCCTTCATTCGCTGAATTTCCACAGCTTATTGCCTCCAGGCATCTGGCTCCGGCTGTGGCGGAAGTTTGAAATCCTTTCGAAGTTGAATCCGTAACAACGCCTTTTCTCTTGGCGACATCTTCTCGACGTGCTCAGTAAAAAGTCGAAGCACGTCGCCAATTCCTTGGCATGTACCACACGCTTGCTTCATGCGTATGCAACCCTCTCTACTTCAAAATCTGATCTAACTCTACTTTGACTGCGATATCTCCAGACACTACCCGGAATTTCTGTCCCGTGGTCGTGTTCTCAATCGCTTTCACGACACCTTGAATTTTCCGGCCATTGAAAAGCTGGACCGTCACCGTCGAGCCGATTTTTGGTGACGCGGTCATTGCACACGCTTCGAATTAGCCAGGATTACGTCCGGGACTGACGCTAAGAATTCGCCGTCTTCCTCGATGCCTTCTGGTGGATTTCCGAGGAACGCAAATTCGAGATATTTCTCCAGTGTCAACGGTGCTCCTGCGGAGAGCATCTTCGCTAGGACACAATCATTTTCGATATCAATGTCGCGGTCGTGAATGATTTGTTTGCGTGGCATCACTTCGCCTTCTTGGTTTTCCTCTTTAGGCTTTCCTCGACGGCCATCCTGATCTGAGTCGAAACAGGAACGCCAGTTTGTTTCTGTTTGGTTCTTAACGCCGCTAGTTGCTTGTCCGTCAGAAATGTCACCTGTCTGTTCACAGTTCAACATTACCACTGATGGTCATTTGTTGTCAACGGCCTCGATATGCGATATCATGGCATCATGGGAAGTCAGTTGAGTGCCGAAACTGCCCGATTGCCTGATATCCGCCGTGTTGTTGAGGAGGGCGGGTACGTTCGATTCGTATGGGCGTCTAACTCGCCCAAGCTGGTCTCCGCCGACAAAGAGACTCTGATTGATCTTCGCTCGTACCACGGATTCTTGAAGACTCTCGCTCCAAAACTTCAGCGCACCGAAACTGGCAGCAGTGAAACAAAAGACCTAGTGATCGAATGGAAGCGAAAGTGAGGCTGCGATGAAGGATTGGAAAACATGGGCCATTCTTTTGTTGGCTGGTGTCACGCTGTTTCAATATGCCGAACTTCGAGATTTTGAAGCCTTGTACCGCGACGGCATGCAGGCCCGTCGCCAAGAGATTGATAAAGTCAGCGCCGACGCTTTGAAAACGCGGGTCGATAGCTCCGCAATTCACATGATTCAAATGAATTGTGCGCAAGTCGAAACGACTTTGAAACAGTGGAACGCATGCGTGATAAAAGGAATACAGGGCACTAACCACTGATGGACTACATAGCAGCCGAAAAGAACGGGAAGCTTGAACTGGTTCCATTGACCCGATGCATTTACTGTCTTAGTGAAGAACATCTGATTGAGGACTGCCCGGAGAAATATGATCTGTTCGCGTTGACTTACAACGATGAACAATTCCTGAAGGCTTGCGGAATTTTCTATCCGCGAATTGCGAACGGTAAATTTATTGTGGACCCGTACAAACCACCATACGAGTTAAGATCAGGGAATCAGAAATGACGAAGCCCAAAACTCCAGTGCTGGACCTGGCGACGAAGGCAGCACGTCAAGGAATTGCCGCGACCAAGTTCACGGTATCCCCGGAGGAGGCCCAACGAATCCGCGAGGCGGAGGCCGCTGGCGGACATCAGGCCGGGCTTGCGTTGGTGCTCCAGATTCTCAGGGCGAAGACCCGGCTTTGAAAACGCATGCGCCTATACACGCCTCTGGTAGGAGAAATCATGCATCTATACAAACCGTGCGCCTATACACGCCTCTGGTAGGTAGACCCCGGTAGCCTGGGTTGTCCAGGGAATCATGACCCTATTGGTGCCACTAGTAGGTAGAGGAGAAGGCACGAGGAAGTTTTTATTAGTCTCTGGTGTTGTGTTTTGAACAACTTGCGGAACTTTCGAAAAACATGCACCTATTCAGACTTCTATTGAGGAGTCCAGGACAAAACCTGTGCATCCATTGGAACCACTCATAGGGAGAATCCAGGGCGAAATAGGTGTTCCCATTGGCGCATCTATTGACGAGACCCGGGCGAGAATCGTGACCCTATTGGCGCATCTATTGACGAGACCCGGCGAGACCGGAGACCAAGTTCAGGCTGGCTGACGTTGCAATGAGGGACGCAGAACCAGTTGCCAGGCCGCAAGGTCTGTGATGGGCGAGCATGTTTGAGCCGATACTCGCGCCATCAAAACAAGACCCTCAGATGACCTGAGTTCTACGGCATTGACAGGGCAGAAGAAAAGCAACTGTTTCCTTTTCGAGTTTGTGCTTTTCTTTCCAAGGTGAACCATTACGTGAGTTCTTCCGGGTGGTTCACCAAACAATTTTGACCTTTGGACGAACCGCCAACGTCCAGGCACCTTAAAACGGTGATTCCGTAGACGGAGCATTGGTCCAAACCAGTGCTCCCTCTTCATTTTTGGCGGACGGAAAATCCTTGGCGGATTTCCCCAAACAAAAAGTTTGAAAGCAGAACCTAGTTCTGCAATTTTGTATTTTATCTCGACGCGAAACCGAAAAATTTTTCGATGGGAGCGGTGATGGGCACGTTTGAAAATCGCATTGTGGTTAAGGCGAAATCATTAGGCTGGAACGCAATGCGTGTTGCCTCAGTCGCCAGCAAATTTGGAATCCCCGGTGCGTCTGAAACTGCACTGAGTAAGGCTTTCAACGGATTGAAAGAATTGCCTACGCATGAAACTGCACTTCCGCTCGACTTGTTACTCGGACGATTCATCAAAATGTGCCAGGTTTTTCAGCCTTTTAAGTTGGAGTTGAGCGACCCTACGAGGGCGAAAGAATTGTTAGAAGGCTTTGAGAGTGGACGGCTGATCGTATCCGTGACTCGTCACGAACCAGAAAAGGAAAATCAAAATGGGAATGTGGCCTGACATCCAAGACGTAGAACGAAACCTAAAAGCTTTTCCTGCTCCGAAACCAGCCGCAGAGGAAATCTTTGCTGATGTTGTTCTGGCCCGAAGTTTCCTGGATGGAGCCTGTCACTACTGTCACAATCACGGACGACATCAATTCGTCAGTGTCGCGGACATCAAGAAACTTGCGGAAAGTTTTATCGGTAGGACCATCAACAACATTGCTCTAAAGGTTGCAATGCGTATGCAAGGTCTCCAAACCAAAACAAGCGGCAGCGATAAATCTGTTCTGTTGGCGAAGGTTCCGCCGTTACATCGCTACGAGGAAATGCGTGAACAGTGGAACAAACACCAGATTGATGAACAAAAAGAGATCGATGAAGAGATTAAACGATGGACGGAGTATCGAGCACAGTATCCGAACTACCAACCATAAATAAAAGAAAGAAAACAATCGCTGTTAGCTCTCCGGCAAGTCCGAGCAGGCAATGGGACCCGCGCCGAGGAAATTCGCTCAGGAAAAACAAAATGAATTTGACCAGGCAAAGGGGACAACTTGTAAAGTGGTTCGATGGCTACGGCTTCATCAAATTTGAAGGCCGCGAAGTGTTCGTCCATCGAAAAGCTTATTTCAGTGGATTCGCTCCAGAAGTCGGACAGATAGTCACATTTGATTTTGGTCTTGCGCCGGATAAGAATAGACCGCCGATGGCCATCAATGTTCGGGTGTTCAAGTCCGCGACAGACGTTGCAGCGGAAGAAGAAATTAAACGTAAGTTGGGCGGTGCGGTATGACGTACAACCCAACAAGAAGACCTACAGGACGGCCATCGAGACAACAAGAGATTATGGATTGGTTGCAAGACTACATTGACTCTGGTCCGGGAGGACAACGACTAGCAACTAGAGTTGCATTAGATGGAGCGCAGCGTAACTACAATTTGAAGGCTCTTAAGCGTGCAAAGAAAGTACTCGGTTTTACATCAATCCATGTTGGAGGCTCAGAGGGTGATTGGCTGTGGGTCAATCCGCGACTATTGCGTCCAGATAATAAACCAATTCAGGGATTGTCTGAAAAGTTGGATAAATACGAGAGGCAAACAGCGCAGATTGCTGTGACCAGTAAGGCACAGAGTCGTGCTCGCATAGCTAACAATTGGCTTGAACAAATCACCGAAGAGTTGTTTGCCCAGGGTCTTACCCTGGCGGAGATTCGAGAGCATGCAGCCAAGCTGGACCGTTACCTAACGAGTAAGGAATTTGCAGACATCGAGGAAGAATTCGGACTGACCGCGATGGACCAATTGAGCCGGGCGAAGAAAGCCAAGTCAGAAGCACAGGAAGCCCTTGACCAACAGGTCCGATTGATTCTAGACGAAAAGCCATCACCACCTGGGGAAATGCGAAAAGCACAGGATGCTATTAGAACCGCCGACGAAAGGCTCGCAGTGCTGTCAGAACAGATAGGTCCGGTGATGCTCCAGAAGCTTACAGCGACCCGTCCAGCGGCCTGATTTTTGTGGTAGGGGTTTTGTCCTTCTTTCCCCCTTTAAAGGGGGACAAAAGTCCTACCGGTCAGAGGTTCAGAGAAATTCTTCTTATCCTCTTATAAGAGGGAGAGTTTATTTGTAAATACATAAAGAAGAAGAAGATAACAAATAATATTGTCCCTCTTAGGAATCTCATGGATTTTATCTTTCTGTCACTCGGAAGGGGTTTTGTCCCTCTTTAAAGGGGCTAATAAGGACAAAAGTCCTTCCGTCATCCGAGGGTGTGAAGGGAGAAGAATCGGCAGTTGTCGGCACCTGTGTCAGCCGTTGTCTCGGGAAATTAGGCGATCTCTGAATTCAAAGAACTTAGACGGCTACGTTTTCGAACGACGCCCGGCATATCTTTAGGAAAAGCCTTTTTCGACCGTAATTTTGTCGGAATTTGGTAATTTTCAAGATAAAACAGTTAGAATCAATCAGTTAACACTGGAAATGGTTACACTTTGGGCATATATATGGATGTAACCCGGCAGACGCGCTGGAATCGCCTGGGAATGGGCCTAGCGTTGATCGTGGAGTGGTCCAAAAACAACAAAGCCCACCCGGTTAAGAGTGGGCTTGCGGTGTAATGATGGGACAGAGTTAAGCGAAGATGGACTGCATCGCTTTGTCAGCGACCGTGGCCGCGTCCTCTTGGCTGATGGACAGATAGCGAGCCGTGGCCTTGAGATCAGCGTGCCCAAGCATCTGCTGAATGTGGGCTATCGAAACACTCTGTTCGATCATGTGCCGAGCCAAAGAATGTTTGAGGCAGTGGCTCCCCTTCTGGCCGACTCCAGCGAGGATGGCGATCTTGGAGAATAGTCTGTAGACCTGTTGCCTGCTTAGGCCGGAACCAAGGCGGCTGACAAAAAGGAATTGTGAGCCAGTATCCGGCCTGGAGCGCACGTAGGCCGACAGAATGGCTCTTTCATTCAACAGCGGGTTATCGTGGCTCTTGAGTGGCTGTATCGTGTGTAGCGAGCCTTTCAGACGGCGCACGTCGATCATGCCGTCTTTGATGTCGGCCAGGAGCAGCTTGCAGATTTCGGAACTTCTGAGACCGTGGTGATAGGCTAAACAGAACATCGCAAGTTCACGAAGGCCGCGTTTCTTAGCTCCGGCCAGAACCTTGAGTAACTCGTTTGGTTTCAGGTATTTCATTGGCGTGCCTCGCTTTCTATGCTCCGAGTATAGCAAACCGCTTGGGTTTGTAAATAGAAATGTACGTTACCGTTGTGAATTCTGTAACCTTGTAATTACCACAAAATAGATCAGTTACAGGAGTGTGAGAAGCAGTACCTAATCTAGACGCTTGGGATAGTAAAAATGTGTTGAGTTAGCAAGTCGCTTGGGTTTAGCATCAGGACGTGGACACGGTCTCACAAGCAGCGAGCCTACTCGGGAAACGTGGAGGAATGGTCACGTCGAAGGCTAAGACGAAAGCAGCGCGTCTCAATGGCGAGCTTGGTGGGAGACCGCGCAAGTATCCGCGTTGTCCGCGATATGGCTCGCATCGATTCGACCCGAAGACGTTCAGGTGTCCTTGCGGCTATCGGCGCAAAGATAAGTAAGAACTGAGATTCATTGTTGTGCCCCGCAGAGGCACAAAGAGAGGAGCAGTGTGGTCGATTTATGGCTACCGCGAGATTTCGTCCGGTCGCTTCTGGTATGTAGGCCAAACGAAGAATCCTACAAAGCGTGACCAGCAACATCGTCGCAATTGGGGTGCAATCACGTTTGCAAAGGCGGTATTGAGACTAAGACCCAACGATTTTAAGTTTGTCATCTTGATGAGTGGCATCACGGAGAAACAGGACGCGAATTGGCGGGAAAACTATCATATCGTTGTGCAGAAGACCTGGCATGGTTTTGGAGATCACGGCTACAACCTGCATTGGGCTTTGAATGGTCCGCCGTCAGACGGAGGCAGAGAAGCTAACCGAATCGCGCATCAGAAGCCCGAATATCGGGCTAAGTTGAGAGCACGTATCAAGACGGCAGAGACCAGGAGATTAAGCAGTATTGCAACGAAAGCAAGACTGGCCGACCCGCGCAATCATCCACGATATGGAAAGCATTGGGATGAGGCGCATCGCCGGGCTGTTGGTGACAGGCATCGGGGCAAGACGATATCTCAGGGCCATCGAATAGCCATAGGGAAATTCTGGAGACAGCGAGCAATTCAGCAAGTGTTTGATCGTTTGGCAGAGCTAGATGATTTGCACGAGTGAGCAAGACTTCGGGACCATCCGCAACAAATCACGCAACGATTTGCAACGATTCTCGATCTCCGTTTTGCAAAGTGAAAACCGAAGACCGTAGAAAATTCCGCCGACTTCCTAAATAAACGGTCGATGGGACTCCGGTTGATTCTAAACGGTTTGGAAAATCAGACCCCGGCGGCTCTGCCGGGCGCATCCCGCCCCAGGCCCCGCCTTTCCCGTTTCGGATTCGATGGGATTGGAGTTTATCGGGTAGAGGTAACAGGAAGAGAAGATGGCTAAGTGCGACCACGGAAAATTCCGAGGGAACTGCTCATTATGTTCCCCGGAGAAAGTATATCGGAGATACCAACGGCAGGCCCAAGAGCGCAATCTTGCTTTCAGTCTCTCTTTGAGTGATTTTGAAACTCTGGTCCACCAGGCTTGTGTTTTTTGCGGGGAGCAACCAGCGGGTGGAGTGGACCGTCGTTCGAATGCCCTGGGGTATTCACCCGAAAATGTCCAGGCGTCTTGTACTTTGTGCAATCGGTTCAAAAGCAATTTGGACCAGTGGACCTTCCTTGCCCACGCTCAGAAAATCACTCGCTACCAGGAAGCATTACAAAGGCAGCAAGCGGAGCAGGCGCAATCGGAGGTTAGGCCTCCGGCGCAGTCAGAGCCGAAGAGATCGAATCCAAAACCGGAGCCGGAACCATTTCGAGGCCATCTTCCACCGGATGCCCGCCGTTTCTTGGACGAAGGATGGGACCCACGAAAGAACCTTTAGGGTCCCCTTTTCGAGTGCCCGGAACTGGCGGGGCGTGGACGCCCCATACCCGGCCTTCCCGTAAACGAGACACGATGGTGTGAAAAGTTTCAAGTCATTTGCATAGGAGCAACCATGAAAAAGAGTGTTGCAGATTTAACCCCGGAAGAGCAGGAAGCGCAGCGGGAGAAATGGCGCGTAGAGAAGCGTCAAGAACGAGCCGCAGAGAAGGCTTCACAAAAGATCGCAGAAACCCCTAGCGCGGACGAGTGGGTTTGGAACTTTGCCGACAATTTCCCTGGGCAAGACAAGGACTTGGACGGGTATGCGAAACAGATAGAAGAAAAAGTAGCGGAAGAAATTGGCCGTAGTTTGGTTAGCAATGGCGAGACCTACACACTAGATCGAGTCGCACGAACGTTGTTTAGTTTGAAGAAAAATACCAATCCGTGGGTCCGTGAAGTTCACAGTCCGAATGGCGTCATTGCTGGAGGGTTGTATTTCCCTGAAGCTTTTGGCAGCGATCTTATCTCTTCGGTGAATAAGTTTGGATTGAAGAAATCCCCAACTTTCACGGCGCTCTATCAAGAGTTGCTCCGAATCTTGGACAAGAAATTCGGAGTAAGACCTGGAGACGGCGCGTTCGAGCGTAGATGTGCCGCTGACATCAAGGCGGAACTTGAGAGAGCCGCGTAGTGCCCAAAAGGACCAGATATGACTGAAAGCATGATCTGTACTATATGCGGCCAGCGATTTGCCGAAATCCCGGAAGAGGCCGTGCAGTTAACCCCTGGCGGTCGCGTTTATCGTTTCCCAGATGGCACCGTCCACAATCTTCGTCGCGTTAGAAGTGCTGAACAAAAACACAACCGCTGGCACAAGACTAGGAAGAGCGGCTGTGAATTCTGTTTCCCCCCACAGCGGCCACAACCCGTGGAGCAGCCTGAATTGCTCAACGAGGTTTTGGATGAGTTACCACAACCGGAAGAAGTTCCACCATCAGAAGTCGAACCAGAGGATTTAGAGCCGGAGTCACAAACATCAATGGCACTGGCGTTTCAAAGAATTAAACAGTCGCGTTAGCGGCGAAGGAAAACACATGAGTAGAAAACAACAACTAGTCGAACTTCTTTCTGTGCGCGGTGTCGGAACCAAGGAACAGTTGGAAGCGAAAACTGTAAACGAATTGGAGCAGAAACTCGACCAAAGCAATCTAGACCAGATTCGTGCCCAGGTTCGGAAAGAGATTCAGACTGGCGAGAGCGAAGACGGAGAATTATCTTTGGAAGCACAAGAAAGGCATGAATTATTAGATCAACACAACGCAGCAAAAGATGAAGCCCGTTTGCAGCAACTATTTCGAACGGTCGTTAATAGGAAGGTTCTTATCGATTGTGAAGCAACGCGAAATCAGATTTGGGCTTTGCTGGACGGAGCACCTTTAGACAGTATCAGCGTTCAATGGCTTGTAAAGCTTCTAAAAGAAAGTCCGTCGCAGTTCGCCTGGCAAGATGTTGTGGACCCGAAAACCCAGGCCGCAGCAAATAAACAACAGCTTGAAGCGGACAGAAAACAGTTCGAGGACTTTGCGAAAAGCAGTGAACTGTGCTCGATAATCGAAGCCAATTGGTCAGTCATTTATAACGCCTTGGGACCCGGCCTAGACAAGCTTTCTATTTCTGTGGTTCAGCTTCCAGAAGGCCCATGTGTTTTGACGGAGGACGGCGAAACCCACCAGCTTATTCCAGCTACGCCAGTCGAACTTGCCCAATGGGCGCAAGAAAGATTCGAAGCCGACCAGGAAAATCTTGTCCGAATGGCTGCGAACAACGACATTGAAGCTTTAAGAGCAAGGGCGCGTCGAGACCGAGAGCGAGCAACACCAGCCGTAGAGCAACTTGAATTTCAGTTGTCCAAGGGATTTGAGAAAGAAGTTCTTCAAGGACGGAACGTTACGCCTTTGCCTCAGACGTGGCAAGGAAAACCTCTCGATTCAGCATTCATTCGAGCGTTAAACCGCCATGACCCCAACACAAGAATTCTTATAGAGCGTTTCGGTAATTGCCGTCTCACCGCAAGACTTCATGGCCTGAAAACGGTTCGAAGGTTTGATAGTGTCGGCAACCCAATTCCCGGCGAATATGTTTTCGAAAATTAAGGAGAATCAAAATGGTGGATAGGATTTATTCAGAGCAGGAAACACAAGAATTTTACAACGCACGCCAAGAACTTCTAAAATCCGGGCTTGACCTGGACCAAGAAGGAGCAGCCCACAACATAAAGATGATTAGCGGTCACTTTGATGCTAATTCAACTGCGCCTGTCACGGTTGCCGCAATCAAAGCGTTCGTGGAAACGCATAAAGACGAGTTGATTTTCAGGTCCCCGACTGGGAGCGAGTACGACCAGTTGTACGTGAGATTCACCCAGGCCGGGTACAACGAAGCGCATCGTGATTCGGTCGGTGCGTTTATAAAGAACCGTGGCCTAAAAGTGGACGGAGATAATCTGCTTCATAATTGGAATCTCATAGTTCGCTGGTGTTTGGACAACAATCAGTCTGTGAATGAGCAAAATTTGGGGAAGGCATTAGGCAACATCTTGAATTCTCCGCAGGGTCAGAATCTTCGATTTGAGCCGCGTAAGCCGACTAAAGATTGGGACGCTGTTCGCAATCAGCCGCCTAGCAAGCCCGATGAAACGATTCCGACTTATACCAGTGCTGGTGCTCACCCGGATTCATGGGTAAAGCCTCTCGACGGGCACCTAAAGCAATGGCGTGACAACATGCACAAGCCGAGTCAATCCGTCGAGGCAACGGTAGACCCAAATCTTGAGTACAAGGAAAAAGCTGAGGCTCTTGTTCGAAGTATTGCGAGCAATGTCGATAGAGCCGATGCGGAACAGATGCTCCAGAAGGCCGGAGCCTGGGGATGGCAGTTAGTGTTGCGACAGGTAGAAATTTATATCCAGCGCAGAAAGCTTGAACGCTCGATAGCTGGAAGGATGGGTTAATCACATGGCAGGCGAACGTAAAATCTATCACGTCGTTAAATTCGTCCAAGACCTTCCAAGTAAAGTAGCTGCAACCGGAAGGACGATTCTTCTTCCGACTCCTTCGTACTACATCAGGAAAAATCAGCATACGTTTAAGCCTCACGAGGCTTCAAAGCTAGCGCTTGATTTAGCACAGAAGATCGTCGGTAGATACTCGGAGAAGAATCCAACTATCGAAGAAGAATCTGCGTACAGCCTCAATGAACCAATCCTGACTGAGCTTCATCAGGTCGGAGAAGAACCCGCACCACCGCCTCCGGCACCGTCAAGTATTGCAAAGCTGGAGCAGGCTCTACGAGACGCGCTGGCACAGCTATCGAAGGTGGAAGTTCTCGGCGTATGTGCTCGTGTAGTGGTTGGTGAGTCGTGAAAAAGAGCACGTATCTCAAGTCGGTAAGCTACGATTCCCGCAGTTCAGCGATGGACGTGGCATTCACTGATGGCGCAGTCATTCGTTATCACGGGGTCTCACCGCGAACCAACCATGCGGTACAAACCGCGAAGAGTCCTGGAGAAAAGTTTACAGAACTTGTTCGGGATAAGTACCGCTTCACGATCTTGAAGCAGGCCGCTTAAAAGATTCGGGACGCAGGTTCCGTCGCTACCCCGAACGCATCTTCGCACAGCCAAGTGGAAGAGCGAATCCACCCACAAACGGCGGACACACCAGGGGCCAGCTTTCCACATGGGCTGGCCCTTTTCCAATAGTTGGTCCAGCGAGCCGGATTTTCAATTCAACTTGCAGAATAAAAAAGTTTGTCGTCGGCTCAACCGACGCAAAAAGAATCGATGGTGGACTCAACCGCCGCGATTCATTGAGGAGTAGTTTTTTATGACAGAAAGAAAAGGCAACACCGAACAGAAGAAGGCAAAGCCGCAGTATGAGGAGACGCTTCGTAAGGGAGCGTATTCAAACTCAAACCGGAAACAGCAAGACGTGAAGGTAGCAGGTCCCGACAGGGTCCCGGCAGCACGCCGCGCTGTTTTCGGCGCTGGAACGAATGTCGATGGAAGTGCTTTCTTGACACCGTTGCAGAAGAGCAAGACCAGCGGCGGAAACAAGTAACGATTAACGGGCGGTGCTCACCGGGCACCGCTTTCATTTTGTACGCCGCGCATGTTCGACAGCTAACGGGTGAAAGTCCCGTCCCAACCTGATGGAGGTGAAGGGTAGCGAAGCGCAAGGGCGTCACCGTGAGGTGGGGTCTGAAGGAAGCGTGGAACAAAGATACGGGCCGATGGA